>ERZ827490.948-NODE-948-length-40940-cov-5.226660_pt1 | contig 40940 bp, 30 predicted proteins | sample MGYA00519770_ERZ827490 | MGnify/ENA primary metagenome ERZ827490 (study PRJEB31778, sample SAMEA3449324) | human gut metagenome | biome: human gut; feature: human-associated habitat; material: faeces | place: United Kingdom | collected 2010/2012 ...
TTTAAGTGAAGAACAAGGCGGAAATTTTTACGGACGGATGAACAAATGGGCGGCAAAGACGCTGTTGGCAAACATATACCTGAATGCCAAGGTATATACAGGCGAAGAACACTGGGACGACTGTATCCAACAGTGTGACGACATCATAAACAGCAACAGGTTCGCATTGTCCGACAACTACAAAGACCCCTTCCGTTCTACAGGCGTGGAAACATCCAAAGAGGTCATTTTCACCATCCCGTTCGATGCAAATATCGCCGGGGGTAATTCGATCCACATGTTTTCCTGGCACGGGGAACTGAAAAAGAAATACGAAACCGAAGCGACTCCTTGGGGATGCGGTTCAGCTATGGGGGTCACTCAATTCATCGACACGTATGATCCCGAAGATTCCCGTCTGGCCGATAGCTGGCTGATGGGCGAACAACGAGCTGCAGACGGAAGTCCTCTATACGGGACATACGACAAAATGGGAGAACCGCTTGTCTATACGAAAGATCTTCCGGACGGGAATTACACCAGTGAGATGGAAGGTTTTCGCATGAACAAATTCGAAATCGTAAAAGGCGAGCAATCCTCATCCGAAACGGATGTGCCTCTGTTCCGATACGCAGAAGTACTCCTGATGAAAGCGGAATGCTTATTGCGTTCGGGAAAACCAGGAGCCGGCCTCTTGGTCACGGAAGTCCGCAAACGGGCATTCAAAGACAATCCCGAATTAGCGATAGTAACCGATGCACAGTTACAAGAAAACAGTTCATATCAATATGGCTATGTGGAACACTACACCGTTACAGACAAAGGGAACACGGACCTCATCCGATTCGGTAGAATGTATGACGAACTGGGTTGGGAATTCGCATGGGAAATGCACCGCAGACGAGACGCCATCCGATTCGGTGTTTACACGAAAAAAAGCTGGCTCTCGCATAAACCACAAGGTGATTACCGATCCGTCTTCCCGATACCCGAAAAAGTTTTGACCTCCAATCCCAACTTGGAACAAAACCCCCATTATAAATAACAAACGTAATCAACTTACAAACCTCGCAGGGAAGCAAGCTTCCCTGCAAATAAAAAATGTCCTTATGAACAAACTTGTAATCCTTCTCCTATACTTTCTTCTCACAGTCACGGCTTTTCCATATACAACCACAGGGCAGGTCCTTGATCCCGCCATGATAGGCTCGTATATCGACCGGTTCAACATGCAAGACAAGGAATTGTATGTGCAACATATTTCAAACGGACAGGCAAAAGAATTCTTATCCGGCAATATACCGCTATTCGAATGTCCGGACAAAAACATAGAGGAAATCTATTATTTCCGCTGGTGGACTTTCCGGAAACATTTGAAAAAGACACCGGACGGGTTCATCGTAACCGAATTCCTTCCGGATGTCCCGTGGGCCGGAAAGCACAACGGCATCTGTTGCCCTGCCTGGTTCCACTTTCGGGAAGGCAGGTGGCTGAAGTATTCCGGTTTCCTCAAAGACTATGCGTACTATTGGCTGAAGGGAGGAGGTGACACGCATTCCTACAGTTTTCCCGTTGCCCATGCAATCTACCAATATTGTCAGATCACGGGGAATTATCAATTGCTGAAAGAGTTATATCCGGAACTTTTACAAAACTATTCAGAGTGGAAGAAAAAAAAATTCATAGCTGAAAAAGGATTGTTCTGGCAAAAAGACGGAGAAGACGGCATGGAAATTTCGATCGGCGGACACGGTTTTCGGGTAACCATCAACTCATATATGGCAGCCGAAGCCGCCACCTTATCCAAAATTGCACATTGGAAAAACGACAACCAAGCACAAGCACTCGAAACCGAAGCCTGCCGGATCAAAGAAAACATGTTCAAATATTTATGGGACCCCAAAGCGGAATTTCTAAAAGTACTGTCTGTTGAAAAAAACGCTTCTTTAAAAGACGTACGCGAACTACACGGATATACGCCTTGGGCATTCGACCTGGCTTCCGCGGACTATGCCGTCGCCTGGAAATTCCTGATGAACACACGACATTTTTTCGCTCCTTACGGGCCAACAACTGCCGAACAATGCCATCCTCAATTCAAAGTTGCTTACGAAGGACATGAATGCCAGTGGAACGGTCCTTCTTGGCCATACGCGACCTCGATGACATTGGTCGGATTGGCTAATTTGTTAAATAATCAAACGCAATCTTTTGTAGATTCACGAGATTTCATAACTTTATTCTCGATTTATGCACGAAGCCTGTATAAGAAAGACGCGAATGGCATACTAACACCATGGATTGACGAAAACCTGAATCCTTTTACTGGCGATTGGATATCCAGGACAATGTTGTCAACACGTCACCAAAAACCCGAAGAACGCGGAAAAGATTATAATCATTCTTTATTCTGCGACCTCGTCATCAACGGGTTAATCGGAATCCGGCCAAGTGAAGAAGAGGAACTCGATGTCAACCCGTTGATACCGGAAGGATATTGGGATTACTTTTGCCTGGACAATCTGACTTATCGTGGCAAAACAATATGCGTGCTTTATGATAAGACAGGTGATAAATATAAACGAGGAGCCGGACTGTCGATTTTCATCAACGGGACAAAGACAGCCACCTCTCCTACTTTGACAAAAATAAGTTGCAAATTATAACATTAAATTTTAAAACCATGAAACAGTATTTTGTACTACTCTTTGCCTGTATGGCACTATGGGGATGCGGCGGACAAGACCAAATAGAAACCCCGCCTTTGAAAATAATCGACCAGATAGACTTCTCGCACGTGCACATCCGGGACAACTTCTGGTCGCCACGTCTCGCCAAGCACACATCGGCTACACTCCCTGTCTGTATCGACCAAATAGAGAACCAAACCGGAAGAATGCAAAATTTTGAAAATGCAGCCAGAGGGACAGGGAAGCATTCCGGTATCTTCTTCGACGATTCGGACGTATATAAAGCGTTGGAAGGTATCGCCTACAGCCTAATCAACAACCCGGACCCCGAACTGGAAAAGAAAGCGGACGAATGGATCGACAAGATCGCGGCAGCCCAACAACCGGACGGATATATCAATACATTCTACACACTGACCGGACAAGACAAACGTTGGAACAACATGGACAAGCACGAGATGTATTGTGCCGGCCACATGATGGAAGCCGCCGTCGCCTATTACCAGGCAACCGGAAAACGGAAACTGCTCGATGTGAGCATCCGTATGGCAGACCACATGATGGAACTGTTCGGTCCCGGCAAGCGCCATTGGGTGCCGGGACATGAGGAGATCGAATTGGCTTTGGTGAAAATATACCGGACAACCGGTCAGGAAAAATATCTCGACTTCGCCAACTGGCTGCTCGAAGAACGCGGACACGGACACGGGAGCATGGGTGGCGAAGGGAAATGGGACCCAGCCTACTACCAGGATGTTATCCCGGTAAGAGAACTGACCGACATTTCGGGGCATGCCGTCCGTTGCATGTACCTGTACTGCGGGATGGCCGATGTGGCAGCCTTGAAAAAAGACACCGCTTATGTCGAGGCTTTGAACCGCCTCTGGGACGACGTAGTACTACGTAACATGTACGTGACCGGCGGGATCGGCTCTTCACGGCACAACGAAGGCTTTACCGAAGACTATGACCTGCCGAACCTCGATGCCTACTGCGAGACATGCGCTTCCGTCGGGATGGTCTACTGGAACCAACGCATGAACCAGTTCACAGGCGATTCGAAATACATAGACGTACTGGAACGTTCCATGTACAACGGTGCGCTAGCTGGCGTCTCACTGGCTGGAGACCGCTTCTTCTACGTCAATCCGCTGGAATCGAACGGAGACCATCACCGCCAGGCCTGGTACGGGTGCGCCTGCTGTCCGAGCCAGATCTCGCGCTTCCTGCCTTCCATCGGGAACTATATCTATGGGACATCGGACAAGGCCTTGTGGGTAAACCTCTTCATCGGAAACACCACCGAAGTCACGATCGACGGGAAAAAGGTCGTCATGAAACAAGAAACGGACTACCCTTGGGACGGGCTGGTCAAGCTGACCGTCACCTCCGAACAACCGCTCGGCAAGGAGTTGCGCATCCGTATCCCCGGATGGTGCAAGTCATACACCCTGTCGGTCAACGGGAACAAAGTCGACAGTACGACCGACAAGGGATATACCGTCATCAAGGAATGGAAAACCGGCGACTTGATCGTGCTCAACATGGACATGCCGGTCGAAAAAGTATCAGCCGACCCGCGCGTGCGGCAAAACACGGGCAAGCGCGCCCTGCAACGCGGACCGCTGGTCTACTGCCTCGAAGAGACGGACAACGCGAAAGACTTTGCCGACCTCGCACTGACGCCCACCTCCTCATTCGAGGTCAAAGACGAACCGGACAACCTGGGTGGCATCCGCTCAATCAAAGCCATATCGAATGGACAAACACTACATTTCATTCCTTACTATGCCTGGGACAACCGCAAAGCAGGCAAGATGAAAGTATGGATCGATTATCAAGAATAACATAACATCATCCTATCACCATGAACAAATTGAAAAAAATTTTCCTGACAGCAGTCGCCACCCTCACGGTGGCGACTGTCTCGGCCGCCGGCGAAGAACCCGCAGCCGAAAGTTACCGGAACAACCGACACCCGCTCTTGCAAAAAGACTACATCCAACTGCCTCTCGGAACCATCCGCGCCGAAGGGTGGATGCACGACCAACTGACCCGTATGCGCGACGGAATGACCGGCCACTTGGATAAGGTCTACACGAAAGTAATGGGTCCCCGAAACGGATGGCTCGGCGGTGACGGTGACGTGTGGGAACGGGGTCCGTACTGGATCGACGGACTTCTGCCGTTGGCTTATCTCCTGAACGACCAAGCCCTGATCGAAAAGGTACAACCTTGGATCGAATGGACCTTGGCATCACAAAAGCCCAACGGCTACTTCGGCCCCGATACCGACCGCGACTACGAACCCGGTCTGCAACGCAACAACGCGCAAGACTGGTGGCCCAAAATGGTCATGCTGAAAGTCATGCAACAATACTACACGGCTACGCAGGACCGGCGCGTGATCGACTTCATGACCCGATATTTCCGATACCAACTGGACGAACTGCCCAAAAACCCGTTAGGCAAATGGACCTTCTGGGGCGAACAGCGCGGAGGGGATAACCTGATGGTCGTCTATTGGCTGTACAACATCACCGGCGACAAATTCCTGTTGGATTTAGGCGAGTTAATCCATAAACAGACGTTCAACTGGACAGATATCTTTTTAAATCAAAATCATCTCAGACGCCAACACAGCCTGCACTGTGTGAACCTCGCACAAGGTTTCAAGGAACCGATCGTTTATTACCAGCAAGGCAAAGACTCCAAGCAAATCCAAGCCACCCGCCAAGCGGTCAACGACATCCGTCACACCATCGGATTGCCTACCGGCCTTTGGGGAGGAGACGAACTGCTGCGCTTCGGCAAACCGACGACAGGCTCAGAGCTCTGTACCGCCGTAGAGATGATGTACTCACTGGAAACGATACTGGAGGTCACAGGGGACATGCAATGGGCCGACTACCTGGAGCGCGTGGCATACAACGCCTTGCCCACTCAAGTGACCGACGACTACTCCGCCCGCCAGTATTACCAGCAGACCAACCAGATCGCCGTCACCCGCGAGTGGAGGGAGTTCTCCACCCCGCACGACGACACCGACCTGCTTTTCGGCGAGCTGACCGGCTATCCCTGTTGCACGTCCAATCTTCACCAAGGCTGGCCCAAATTCGTCCAGAACCTCTGGTACGCGACTGCCGACAACGGACTCGCCTCCCTGCTCTTCGCCCCCTCGCAAGTAACGGCACGAGTGGCAGGAGGAATCGAGGTGAACCTGAAAGAGGAAACGGCCTATCCTTTCGAGGAGACAGTACGCTACCATGTTTCGTTTACGGACAAGAAAGTGAAAAAGGTCTTCTTCCCCTTCCACCTGCGCATACCGGGCTGGTGCAAGCAACCGGTGGTCAAGCTCAACGGCAAACCGCTGACGGTCGATGCCTATCCCGGAACCGTCACACGTATCAACCGGGAATGGAAAGAGGGCGATATCCTATCCCTCGAACTGCCGATGGAGGTGACCGTCAGCCGCTGGTATGAAAACAGCGCTGTTGTCGAACGGGGACCGCTGGTCTATGCCCTGAAGATGAACGAGAAATGGGAAAAGAAAGCGTTTGAAAGCGATAAGTCCGACGTGTACGGCAAATGGTATTACGAGGTGACGTCTGACAGTCCCTGGAACTACGCCCTGCCGGCCTCGCCCGACCGGATCAAGGATGCTTTCACGGTAGAAAAATCAGACATTACCACCCCCTATCCATGGAATGTCGAGAACGCCCCCATACGCATCAAAACGAAGGCAATGCGACTGAACGGCTGGACGCAAGTCAGAGGCTCGGCAGGTCCGGTCCCCTACTACACGCAGCAAGGCAAAGACTTTGGCGACGAGGAGACGATCGAACTGATCCCTTACGGATGCACGACCCTCCGGATTACGGAATTTCCGGTAAGATGATCCGGCTCTCCATCCCGCCCCACGTCCGTCCGGACAGGGCGGGACGGATCGTACCGAAAGTCCCCTACGTTTGCCGCATTGAACTATTTACGACGCCAAGTTACTACCACCCATAAACCGAATTTGTACCTCGATATTGAGTGTTTTGCAAAATTCCTTTACATTTGTACTTTACAAAAAAAACACTCGCAGGGCATGAGAACATTCCTTATCATTCTACTGGGCACGCTTTCGCTCCTCCTCCCCCGGTCCGGCTGGTCGCACGACCTTTATTTCCGCCACTATACCAACAAACAGGGATTGTCGCACAACACGGTTTATTGTGCCCTACAGGATAAAAAAGGATTCATGTGGTTCGGGACGGACGACGGATTGAACCGTTTCGACGGACATCAGTTCCGGATATACCGCTACAACTCGTACGAGCCGGAAAGTCTGCCGAACGACAGGATCATCAGCCTTTTCGAAGATTCGACCGGTAGGATATGGGTCTGCACCTATTCCCACACCTGCTATTACGACTATCAAACAGATGCTTTCCATCCCCTGACCTTTTCCGACAGCAACAACGCCCCAGAATATTTCCAACAAATCAGAGAAGATAAAAAAGGGAATTTGTGGCTGATGAGCTACAACCGGATCGCCCGCTATGCCCTTTCAGGCGAAAGCAGTCCGCATTTCTACCCCGAAGGGGAGCAGATAAGCATGATAGACATCACGATGAACGAAGAGAGCGAGCCGATCCTCGCCGGACGCAGCGACCTGTTTTTCTACAAACCGGAGGCAGACAAATTCGCCCGTATCCCGATACTGACTGAAAAGGAAAAAGAAAATCCGATCAACCTCACCAAGCTTTGCCTCGTGCCGGATTGGGGAATACTGGTCGGGACAGACCGGGCAGGACTCAAGTTTTACGACCGGCACAACCGGAAAACGGAAACAGTCATCCCAGATATACAGGTTCGCGACATCAAGCAGTGTAGTGAGAATACGTACTGGATCGCATCCGAGTCCGGTGTCTACATCCTGAATATGGCAGACCGGAGCATCACGCACCTGCAAAAATCGTTGACAAACGAATATACGATCTCCGACAATGCAGCCTATTCGATCACAAAAGACCGTGAAGGAGGGATATGGGTTACCACCTTTTTCGGAGGAATCAACTACCTGCCCAAAGAATATGTCCCGTTTAAATATTTTATCGGAGGGAAAACCCATCCGGGAATGCCGGGAAATGCCGTACGTGAAATCTGTCCGGACCGATACGGCAACCTCTGGTTAGGAACGGAAGATAACGGGATCAACCGCTATAACCCGACTACCGGCAAGATCACGAACTTCTCCCGTACCAACCCAGTCCACCCGCTTTCGGCAACCAATATCCACGGCCTGCTTGCCGACGGCAGCCGGTTGTGGGTAGGGACATTCAACACCGGAATCGACCTTCTGGACATCCCTTCCGGGAAAATCATCAAACGATATACCCGGAACAATACCGACAACCTGCTTCCGGCAGACTTCATACTCTGCTTTTGCAAACTCTCCGAAGACGAAATCCTGATCGGGACCTCCGAAGGGCTTGTCCTCTTCCATAAAAAAGAAGAATGTTTCACCCCTTGGAAAACAGAGATTAAGTCGATGGTACGTCAAATCTACAAAGACAGCAAAGGGGATATCTGGGTTGCGACCACCTCCGGCGCTTATCGCTATTCTAAAACTGACAAGAAGTTAGCGCACTATACATCCAACCGCGAGCGGTCACAGACCATCGGCGACAACAACGTGACATCCATATTCGAAGATTCGAAAAAACGGATTTGGGTGGCAACGACCTATGGTTTCTCCCTCTACAACGAGATATCGGATTCATTCAACCGCATCACGGTTGAAAACGGACTGCCCAGCAATATCGTACACCGTATTTTAGAAGACGACGAACATCTTTTCTGGATTGCAACGGCCAACGGGCTGGTTCGTTTTAACCCGGAAACATATGTGATGAAGACTTTCTCGTACACGGATGGCTTGCCCGAAACGCAATTCAACTATTGTTCTGCCTACAAGATGCCGGATGGGACCATGTATATGGGAACGATAAACGGAATGATCGCCTTTAATCCGCGCGATTTCAAAGAGGATGTTTATTCACCGTCGGTATGTATCACTCGCATAGATGTGCAGGACGACCGCATCGGTGCCCCTAAATATAATGTCAACCAGATTATGAAAAACGGAGAATTGAAACTTCCGCATAACCGCTCCACTTTTACCCTTTCGTATGTGGCATTGAGCTATACATCTCCAGACGCGATCCAGTATGCCTACCGTTTGGAAGGGAGTGACAAAGACTGGATCTATATGAAGCAGAATAAAGACGTGACCTTTGCCAACCTGTCACCCGGCGACTATGTTTTCCGGGTAAAATCGACCAATAGCAGCGGGGTTTGGCAAGATAACGAGACGACTCTTCGGATCACGGTGACACCGCCATTCTGGGCTACCGGATGGGCATTACTCATTTATTTCACGATCTTATGCCTGCTGATCGTACTCTGGTATAACTATAAAAAAGCCAAACTGGAAGAAAAACACCGCATCAACCGTGAAATATTCGAAAGTAAGAAGGAAAAAGAACTTTATAATGCAAAAATACAGTTCTTTACCTTTATCACGCATGAAATACGGACACCTCTTACCCTGATAAAAGCCCCGCTGGAAAAAATCCTTCGTTCAGGGGATGGAACGCCCGCCACACAGGAGAACCTACGAATCATCGAGAAAAACACTGGGCGACTGTTAGACCTAAGTAACCAACTATTGGACTTCCGCAAGACGGAAAGCCGCGGGTTCAAACTGAACTATGTCAAGACCGATGTCGTCCTCTGGCTGGAAACGATCCTGCATCCGTTCCGTCCGGCTTTCGAACAGGGAAACAAGAATTTCACAGTCAAGCTGCCGGATCTACCTTTCGAGGCCTGTCTGGACCGAGAAGCATTCTCGAAGATCGTCAGCAACCTGGTCAGCAATGCACTGAAGTACTCGGACAGCCGGATATCGCTCGAATTACTCCCTCCTTCAGGTGAAGAGCGCATGTTCACCCTGCTCGTCACCAACGACGGGCATCTGATACCCGACAGTGAAATCGAAAATATATTCAATCCGTTCTACCGCCTCAAAGAGACAGAAAACCAGCAAGGAAGCGGTATCGGTTTGTCGCTGGCCCACTCTTTGACCGAATTCCACTGCGGCAGACTGTTCTATCGACAAACGCCGGACGGCTTGAACCAGTTTGTCCTGATGCTCCCAGAACAGCAGGAAGACAGTTTCCAGACCACTGCTGGAAAAGAGAAAGCGGAAATAGTCACATTGGCCGAAACGGGCAAATCGGTTATCTTAATTGTCGAAGACCAAAATGATATGCGCCATTTCATCGCCCGCGAACTGGCGGAAACATATCAAGTGCTAGAAGCGGAAAACGGGAAAGTAGCTCTTGATCTGGTCCGTAAAAACACGGTCAACCTAATCATCAGCGATGTCATGATGCCGATCATGGACGGCTTCGAACTTTGCAACGAAATGAAAAACGATGTCAATGTCAGCCATATCCCGTTTATCCTGTTGACAGCACAACACAACCTGCAATCACGCCTGAAAGGACTGAACTCTGGAGCCGATGCCTATATGGAGAAACCGTTCTCCATCGAACTGCTGACGGCCCAGGTAGGCAACCTTTTGAAAAGCCGTGAGCTACTGAACAAAACCTATTTGGAGAAGCCGTTCGCCCCGGTAGCCTCTCTCGCCGTTTCGCAGGTGGATGATATTTTCCTTCGCAAACTGAACGATTATTTGGAAGAGCACCTCAGCAATGAAGCACTCTCCGTTGAGATGCTTGCCGATACGATGGGAATGAGCACTTCCAGCCTCTACCGCAAAGTTAAGGGCCTGTCCGGCCTTTCTCCTAACGACTTCATCCGCATTGCCCGCTTAAAGAAGGCGATCCTGCTGATGCAGAACGGAGAGAACCGCATCAGCGAGATCGCTTTCCAAGTCGGCTTTTCGTCACCTGCCTACTTCTCCACCTGCTTCCAGAAGCAGTACGGGAAGACTCCATCAGAATATATGAAGCACTTAAAAATTGAGAATTAAAAATAGAGACCGATCATTATTTTTTAAATCTCACCGCTCTGCCATTGGGAAAGCAGAAATCCTCAACCTTGCCGTTCCCATAGGGACCAAGGTGATTTCATCCAGGCAGTCGGACTTGCGGGCGTTTTCGTATGGAAGGACTCCGCATAATCCGTATTCGTCAATTTTCCACTCCGGCACCAAACGTCCCTGAGCCTTAAATTCCATCGGGACGGAAGAGAGAGTGAAAGGATTGTTGTCCGACGGCCAGTTTCTGCGTTGCAACGTGATAGGTGACTGGACTCTCAAGGCATAATTCCACGGGCTTGCAGGCAGAATCTCGAATGTCGGCCATGCGGAGGCTTCCTGCCATTTGGAATCCCAAACAGCAGTCTCGGTGCTGGGCATTTGCTTGTATTCTTCCTCTATTTTCAAGGACAGGGTTAGCGGACCGTAATCGACACTGACACTGTTCTTATTTACCTGCCACTGACGAACGGCATATTCCATCGGAAGGTTCAGGACTACCTCATCGCCATCTTTCCATTCCCGTTCTATACAAGCGTATGTTCCGGGAGCAAGCTTTGTTTGCTGTTTTTTTCCGTTGATCAAGACAGAAGCATTTTTACACCAGGACGGGATGCGGAGATAGAAGGGGAAAGATACGTTTTCGGACGTTCCAACCGTAAAACGTGTCATTTCCTCAAACGGATAATTCGTCTGTTCGCGTAAGGTGATTTCCGTTCCATCGCCCACCTTTACATTTGCCTTACAAGAATTGTATAAAACGGCGGCTACCCCGTTATCCGGCGTTGCCAACACCAAATGTTCGACATAATAAGGCCAACCGAAACCATGATTGTGCTGACAGCAACGACTGCTGAACGGGTTCATGGCCAAGAACGGACCGGAATTATCCAATCCCGGATGATGATTGCGAGAATCGCTGATCGCCATATTCGGACAAGTCAGATAACGAAGCGCCCGGTAATCAGGCATCAAAGAAGCTGGATAACTGTTGAACGCAACATCTTCGAGGTGATCAGCCCAATAAGGATCGCCACTGATCAAAAGCATGATCTCGTCGGAAGCCATCTGCTCCACAAAACCACAAGTCTCCGTACCCTGTCGAGGATCGAAGAAACCGATACGGGCATTCTCATCCGCCCCAAACATTCCACCAGGAACTTGGCCGAAAGCACGGCGTACCAAACTCTGGACATTATAGCTGGCAGCCAACATCGCCGAATCTTTTGTAAACAGAAAATAAGTGGCAGGTTCGCGAAAACACTGGGCGACATTCACATTGTGCCAGTTAGGAAGCTGAGTCGATTTTGTCCAATCCGCCGTATTCCTGTGAATCTTTTCGGCCAACGGAAGAAGTGACTCGTCACCCGTGCGGTTATACAGCCAGACCACACTCCAAAGATTATCCCCCCCGCGGCTATTTTCCCAATAACTCGACAGGAAAGCGTCATCGGGAACCGTTTGCAGATAATGACAATAGCGGGTCATGAAGTCAATCACCCGGTTATCGTTCGTATATTCATGATAAGATTGCATGATCCAAAGGACGATCATGTTCGGCCAAAAATCCTGCTTGCCGTTATTCAAATGCACCGGCCCGAAATTACCATCCGCTCGCTGACTTGACAAGATGGCCTCTATCCAGAATTTCGTTTCCTTCAACAAAGTCTCGTCTCTCAAGGCATACGCCATGTTACCATACCCTCGCAACCAGTAGGGCACTTCTTCCCACCCCCATTCACCTCCGTTTTTCAACCAGGCATTGTTTTCCTTTTGCAGCCAGGCACTAATCTCCCCCAAATGACCACAAAGTCCATCCTTCTGTAATTCGATCTGCCGCCTGATCCAGCCTTCTGGCTCGATACTTCCGGCGGGCAGCTTAATAAATTGCAACGGTTGCAACGGAGCCCGGTTACTTACATAGTAATCATTATGAGATGCAGTGGACAAACGTTCCATTGTCCGGATCTCTTGCGTCTGCTTACCTGCACACGACGCCAACAGAATTGAGAAAAGTAAAATCGTCTTTTTCATGCTTATCAGATTTATTGGGCAAAGGAAAGGATTATGACAGAAAAACATGATAAGAAATCAATCAAAAACATATAAAAATCGTTCTATCACTTTCTCCTGATGAAAAAACAATAGAACGATATTAAATTCTTTGGTTACTTATCTTTCTAAAGAAAAGCAACAATCACTTTCTTAACTGGCTCAGTCCATAATACAGCAAACGGAGTACAACCGACAATCCGTAAAAGCCACACGTAATGAGTAGCATCCACAACGATTGTGTCCAAAGCTCGGACCAGCTTGTACCGTATGCTATGATTGAGATAATGTTCATCAGATAAGCGAGCGCGATACAGACACAGAATATCTTGATTTCCGTTTTTTGTCTCTTTACAGATAATACGATCTCTTTCATAATCATGCAAAATTTAGATACGGTATTTTATATTCATCCGGGAAAGTAATCACCCGTCCTTCATCAATCGCCTGCAAGCCCAACAAACCCAAAACAGAGGAATAGTAAGCTTCTTCCACCAGGTTAGGAGCCGGTTTTCCAGTAATAGCCGCTTCGCAGAAAGCAGTAACCAACTCGATAGAACCGTCGCCAGCAGCTCCTACCGATGACTGTCCACTGATCGTTGTGACATTGTCCATGATCAGATGTCCCTTGTTTACCGATGCAGTTTCAGGAACCCAACTCGGGCCGGCAAATGAAACATTGTCGAAGATCTTATGTTCGATCTGGTTGATCAACTGCATGATACCAGGAGCAGGTTCGACATCTTCAAAATAATATTTACCTTTTTCCGGTTCCATCGTGCCCTTGCTTCCCATAATCTCTTCTTCAAGGCCATAAAACTTGTTGGCAATCATCGACTCATAGGTCATCTTCACACCATTCGGATAATGATAAATCAAATTGATACTGTCATACACTTCGCGACCATCCTTCCAATAGACGATATCTCCCATGCCGGCTACCTTTTCGGGAAGCATCCGGAGCGCCCAGTTTCCAACCTGCAACTGATGGGTTGCCAATTCTGTTACCAAGCCGCATGAATATTCCTTATATAAACGCCAGTTGATCTTACGTTCCAAATCGGGAGAAGGGACCGGACGGCGCCAGTCGTTATTACGGAACCAATACGCCCGTATCGAATTTATCTCTCCCAACAAGCCGGCATGGATCATTTCCATCGCCTTTATATATTTCGGATCATACAAGCGCTGCTGGCCGATAAACATCACCTTGCCGGATTCCTTAAACACATTATACATATCCAGACAGTCAGCACACGTCATCGCCATCGATTTCTCGCAGAAGACATGCTTTCCGGCATGCAAGGCGTCTATTGTGATATGCGCATGTTCGTACAGCGGAGTGGCGATCATGACAGCTTGTATATCTCTATCATCCAAAAGCTTCCGGTAATCGTCATATGTCTTGGCTTTCGGATAGAGAGCCGAAGCCTCTTTCAGGTGGGGAGGATAATTATCACACAAGGCAACCACATCGGCATACGGAATCGTCTTCAGGTTATTCAAGTGGTACTGTCCGCGCGAACCTGTACCAATAAATCCGATCCGCACTTTCTCCTTTGCGATCTGCACCTTATCGTCGGCACTACAGGACTGCAACCAGGGAAACGCGGAAAGCAGCACACCGCCTCCACCAATCATTCCCAACTCCTTAAAGAAGTCCCGCCGGCTTAAATTGACTGAATTCTCATCATTTTTCATAACTTATATACATGTTTTTCATAAATATCAAATTGAGACGCGATTACCGGAACACGCTCGTCGCCGCAGATCATAAAGGCAGTTGTCAGAATCTCCGCCACCACCGGATCTTTCGCCACCACCGACACCATTTTCTTATCCTCCACGAATGTTCCCGTATGCGGGTTCACGATATGGCGCGGATGGGAAGGCATATTTCCCGATATCGATAACGAACTATCACTCAACTTCAAATCGGCAATCCGCTCTTTCGTAAACGGATTGTCAAGACCCACCGGCCAATATTCGCCGCACGGATGCGTACCGACCGCCAGAACCGAACTATTTCCGAAATTGACAAGCGCCTTACCAATCCCGTTTTCTTCCAACAGTTCCCGTATTTTAGCAAGCGCATATCCTTTCCCGTACCCGCCGAGATCAATGTGTAAAGAAAAAAATGCTTTTATCTTCTTCCGTCAGCAATACCTGGTCGAATCCCTGCAAAGTTATATCGAAATATCCTTCCGTCAGCTCATTGTAACGCTTGCAGTTCAACAATATATTCCAAAGCTCTTCCCCCACCGTCACCGGATAGTGTCCGGCTTCCCGGTTAACAAATGAAACCTCACTCTCCGGATCGAACCGGTTCAGCATTTTATCTAATCGCTGCACTTCCGATTCGACCTTTTCCCAGACCGTACCAAGAAGGCGGGGATCACTGCCGACCATCAAGATGTCAAACTGCGTTCCCATTACCGACGACATAGATCCATGGAAAAGCCCAGAAGCCGCATAATAGTTAGAATAAGCCATTTGTTACCTGTTATTTTTTACATGGTTCAAAGAGGTGTGCGTACACACTCTGCAAATATAGGGGATTTGTTCGTTTCACAAATAGAATTAGGCAACCTTTTTCTCAAAAGGTTGCCTAATTAGCGTTTATTTTCGTTTAAAACATTTATTACAACTCAACCTTCGCCAAGCAGAATTCCTTTTCCGGATGATAAGCCAGAACGCAGTGCCAAGCCTGTTACATTTTATTGGCACAAGAGTTCCACTGGCATGGTACTCCCGTTTCATGGGCAGGAAACAGTAGTTTCATAGGTAGGGAACGACCGTTACATAGGCAGGAAACAACACCAGCACTGCTATCTCCTCACCCTTTTGATGCCTCCGAGGCTGAAAAAAGAAACCAGCCATTCGTTTATTACAAGATAATAGCTTACATTTGCATCTAAAAGTATTATCTAAAATCTATGATTCCGATGAGTACACAAATTAGTAAAAGCCTGATAGCGCTTTTCTTTTTAGGAATGTTCGTAACCGGTTGCAATACTAACACGAAGCAAACGGCCGATAATGATATTAAATTCGATTCTATCCGGGTGGATAGGACCTATCATCTGCTGAATAATCCCGATAATCCCAATTGCAACTTGCAATTGAACTTCACCTATCCTGCCAAATTTTCCGATAAGGAGATTCTGAAAAAGATACAGAATGACTTTGTCCTCTCCTACTTCGGCGAGAATTATGAGAACCTGTCTCCAGAAGAGGCGGTCGCCAAGTACACGGAAGACTATCTGAACAACTATAAAGAACTGGAAGCCGATTTCAAGGCAGAGTTGGAAAAGAAGGACGATCTGCCGGTCGGAGCCTGGTTCTCTTATTTCGAAATGTCATCGGATGAAATCGTCTACAACCAGAATGACATTCTGAGCTATACTGTAAGTTTCGAAAACTATACAGGCGGTGCACACGGTTCGCATGCCTACAACAATCACGTGATCAACTTGAAAACAGGCAATGCAATCACAGAAGAAGATATTTTCATCGAGAACTTCCAGGACAGCCTCGCACAGATATTGATCGATCATATTGCCAAACAAAACAAGGTGGAGAATCCGAAAGATTTGGAAAACATCGGTTTTTTCAGTGTCGAAGAAATTTTTCCGAACGGTAATTTCCTGGTCGACGAGGACGGCATCACGTATACCTTTAATGAATATGAGATCGCCGCTTACGTGGTAAGGGAAACAAACGTATTCTTACCCTATGCGGAAATCCTATATCTATTGAAAAAAGACAGTCCAATTGCGAAACTAATTGACAATTGACAAATAAAATATAACAATAATCCTATACATATGGATAACAATGCAACAATATCCTCCCAATTGTCAATTGTCAATTGTCAATTGGGGGTTCTAAAGTCTTACTTTCCAACGCTAACCGATGCGCAAAAGCGACAGATAGACGCCCTGTTTGATTTGTATTCAGACTGGAATTCCAAAATCAATGTAATTTCACGCAAAGATATAGAGAACCTGTACCTGCACCACGTACTTCATTCGTTAGGTATCTTGAAAATGCTGAAATTCAGAGAAGGATCGACAATTATGGATATCGGTACGGGAGGCGGTTTTCCCGGCATACCACTTGCGATCCTGCTCCCTGAAGTACAGTTTCATTTGGTAGACAGTATCGGAAAAAAAATCAAGGTCGGACAAGCTGTAGCCGAAGCGATCGGTCTGAAAAACGTCACTTTCCGCCATTGTCGTGCCGAAGAGGAAAAACAATTATTCGACTTTGTCGTGAGTCGTGCCGTCATGCCACTGGCCGATCTGGTAAAAATCGCCCGTAAGAATATAAAGAAGGAACAACAAAATGCACTTCCTAACGGTTTGATTTGTCTGAAAGGAGGAGAGTTGCAGCATGAAATATTGCCATTCCACAAGCAAGCTGTCAGCCTCAACCTGAGTGACCATTTTAAAGAAGAATTTTTCCAAACTAAAAAAGTTGTTTACGTACCGTTATGATTACAATAAAATCGTTTGAGTTCAATTATTTCCAGGAAAACACATTCCTGCTGTATGATGATACACGCGAGGCCGTACTGATCGATTGTGGTTGCTGTCGCAAGGAAGAAGAAAAGGAGTTAACCGACTTTATCCTCGAAAACAAGTTGACATTAAAGCATTTGCTCTGTACTCATCTGCACGTGGATCACGTATTTGGAAACGGTTTTATATATAAGACATACGGTTTGAAACCCGAAGCGAACAAGCAGGATGTCGAGAAACTACCCTCTCCGGACGAACAGGCCAAGTTGTTCGGACTCCGTCAGCATGTCGAGAACGTCCCGGTTGAAAAATATATCGTAGGAGGCGAGATCATTAAGTTCGGCACATCCGAACTTCAAGTGCTGACAGTTCCCGGACATTCACCCGGCAGCATCGCTTTCTATAACAAAAAGAACGGCTTTGCGATCGTCGGCGATGCACTGTTTGCCGGAAGTATCGGCCGTACCGACCTTTGGGGTGGAAACCAGGAGGTATGGGTTGCCGCCATCCACGACAAACTCCTTTCACTTCCCGACGAGACAGTAATCTATCCGGGGCATGGACCGGAAACAAGAGTCATCGATGAGAAGTTCAACAATCCCTATTTGTAATTGACAATTAAGAATTAATTCATAAATCATAAATCACAATATTATGGACACAAATAAATTTGTAAACCGCCACGTTGGTATCTCGGCAGAAGACATTCCTTCCATGCTGCAAGCCATCGGCGTCAAGTCGGTTGACGAACTGATCGATCAGACCATCCCGTCCGACATCCGTTTGAAAGAACCGCTTAACCTTCCCGAACCCATGACGGAACGTGAGTTCGCAGAACACATCTCGGAGTTGGCATCCAAAAACGAAGTCTTCACTTCTTATATCGGAATGGGTTGGTATGACACAGTATGTCCGGCTCCTATCCAACGTAACGTATTTGAAAATCCGGTTTGGTACACTTCCTACACTCCGTACCAGGCAGAAGTTTCACAAGGACGTCTGGAAGCGTTGTTGAATTTCCAGACTGTTATCGCTGAACTGACCGGCCTGCCGCTAGCCAACTGTTCCCTGCTGGACGAAGCGACAGCAGCAGCCGAAGCGGCAACCATGTTCTACGGTAGCCGTAGCCGTGCACAGGTGAAAGCAGAAGCCAATACGTTGTTTGTCGACGAAAACGTATTCGCCTCTACACTGGCCGTTATCAACACTCGCATGATCCCGCAAGGCATCAAGGTCGTTGTGGGTGATTACAAAACATTTGAATTCACACCGGATGTATTCGGGGCTATCGTCCAGTATCCGAATGCCGACGGTTCGATCGAAGATTATAAAGAATTCATCGTACGTGCCAATGCCGGTGGAGCACGTGTCGCCGTTGCTGCCGACCTGATGAGTCTTGTCCTGCTGACTCCTCCGGGAGAATGGGGTGCAGATGTCGTGTTCGGAAGCAGCCAACGTTTCGGTATCCCGATGTTCTACGGTGGTCCGTCCGCTGCATTCTTCGCCACGAAAGACGAATACAAGCGTTCCATCCCCGGACGTATCATCGGCATTTCCAAAGATGCCTATGGACACACGGCTTACCGCTTGGCTTTGCAAACACGCGAACAGCATATCAAACGTGAAAAGGCGACCTCCAATATCTGTACCGCCCAAGCCTTGCTAGCCACGATGGCTGGTTTCTACGCCGTTTACCACGGTGCCGAAGGCTTGAAGAACATCGCAGGTCGTATCCACGCTTCTGCAGGTTTCCTAACAGGCGAGTTGGAAAAACTAGGCTACAAACAATTGAACAAAAACTATTTCGACACACTGAAAATCCAGTTGCCGGAACATGTATCCATCAATGCACTCCGCGAGATCGCATTGGAATGTAAGGTGAACTTGCGTTACTTCGATGCCGGACAGATCGGCATCAGCTTGGACGAAACGACCGGACCGACCGATATCGGCGTATTGCTGTATATCTTCGCAGGGGCAGCCGGAAAGGACTACATGCTGAAAGAAGCCGTTCCTGAGAAAACTTATTTCGATCCGAAATTCGCCCGTACTTCCGAATTCCTGCAAGAAGACGTATTCAAAAAATATCATACCGAAACGGAACTGATGCGTTATATCACCCGCCTGGGACGAAAGGATGTTTCCTTGGCCCAATCCATGATCTCTTTAGGTTCTTGTACGATGAAACTGAATCCGGCATCGACCATGCTTCCACTCAGCCGTCCGGAATTCATGAATATACATCCGTATGCACCGGAAGACCAGGTCGAAGGCTACACGGAACTGATTGAAAACTTATCGGCTTACTTGTGTGAGATCACCGGATTCAAAGGCTGTACGCTGCAACCTAATTCCGGAGCAGCCGGCGAATATACAGGTCTGCGCGTAATCCGGGCTTATCTGGAAAGCATCGGGCAGGGACATCGCAACATCGTCCTGCTTCCTGCCTCTGCCCACGGTACGAACCCGGCAAGTGCGGTTCAATGCGGTTTTACGACCGTTACGGTGAAATGTGACGACAAAGGAAATATCGACTTGGAAGATTTCCGGGCTAAAGCCGAAGCCAACAAGGACAACTTAGCAGCCAGCATGATCACCTATCCGTCTACTCACGGTATCTTCGAGGTGGACATCAAGGAAATGTGCGACATTGTTCACGCTTGCGGTGGTCAGCTGTATATGGACGGCGCCAACATGAATGCACAAGTCGGTCTGACCAATCCGGGTACTATCGGTGCAGACGTCTGCCACCTAAACCTGCATAAGACCTTTTCTTCTCCTCACGGAGGAGGCGGTCCCGGTGTCGGTCCGATCTGCGTTGCCGCACATCTCGTCCCGTTCCTGCCACAGCATCCGATATTATGGGGCAGCGACCTGAACACAGTCTCCGCCGCACCTTACGGTAGCGCGGGCATTCTGCCGATCACATATGCTTATATCCGCATGTTGGGAACAGAAGGGTTGGAAACGGTCACCAAGACCGCGATCTTGAATGCGAATTATCTGGCAGCCAAATTCAAAGACACTTACGGAATCGTTTACACAGGTGCTACAGGTCGCGTCGGTCACGAACTGATCCTGGAATGCCGCACGGTAAAAGAACGTTCGGGCATCGATGAAGGCGATATCGCCAAGCGCCTGATGGACTTCGGCTACCACGCTCCAACTCTTTCCTTCCCTGTTCACGGCACTCTGATGGTCGAACCGACCGAAAGCGAAAGCAAAGCCGAACTGGATCGTTTCGTCGAGGTGCTGGAATGTATCTGGAACGAAATCAAGGAAGTGGAAGAAGGCAAGGCTTCAAAGGAAGACAACGTATTAAAGAACGCTCCTCATCCCGAATATGAAGTAACGGCCGACGAATGGAAACACGAGTATCCGCGCAGCAAGGCCGCCTTCCCGCTGGAATGGTTGCACGACAGCAAATTCTGGGTGAATGTAGCCCGCGTAGACAATGCGTATGGCGACCGCAACCTGATTCCAACACTTTGTGCATGCGAAATTTAATATAAACCGGCGCAAACCTATTACTCGATTTCGACTTGACAAAACGGTGCCAAAGCACCTTTATCACGATCTTTCAGGCACGGATTTCACGGATTTACACGGATAAATTTATTTTCTTTCCGTGTTTTCCGTGTAATCCGTGCCTAAATTATGGTGATTAGTAAGGTGGTAAGTAAAAAGAAAGGATATGCTCAAAAAAACCTAAAGTGTGCAGATTCCAGACGAAAGTTCTTTGATATAAAGAATGTTTGATTACTTTTGCAGGTCAGTATTCAGAAGGTTAATTCGAACAAATATCCAATATAGAAATCTAATATTCCTATAATATGAGTTTAAAAATTATTGTATTGGCGAAACAGGTTCCGGACACACGCAACGTGGGAAAGGATGCGATGAAAGAGGACGGAACTATCAACCGGGCCGCACTTCCCGCAATCTTCAACCCGGAAGATCTGAACGCATTAGAACAAGCCCTCCGCTTGAAAGACGCCTATCCGGGAACTACGGTAACCTTGTTGACAATGGGTCCGGGGCGTGCAGCTGAAATTATTCGTGAAGGTTTATACCGGGGAGCAGACGGTGGTTATCTGCTAACCGACCGTGCATTTGCCGGTGCCGACACTTTGGCAACGTCTTATGCGCTTGCCACAGCAATCAAGAAAATAGGTGACTACGATATTATCATCGGAGGACGCCAGGCTATTGACGGCGATACAGCACAGGTAGGTCCTCAAGTCGCTGAAAAGTTAGGATTAACACAGGTCACATATGCCGAAGAAATCCTGAACGTAGACGAAAAGAATCGCAGTATCACAGTGAAACGGCATATCGACGGTGGTGTCGAAACAGTGGAAGGTCCGCTGCCTATCGTGATTACGGTCAACGGTTCGGCTGCCCCCTGCCGTCCGCGTAATGCCAAGTTGGTGATGAAATACAAACGGGCATTGGGCGCGCAGGAAAAAGTTCCCGCTCCCGCCTGCCATCCGGAAGGCGTATCGGCACTGCCATACCCCGAACTGTATGAAAAGCGCCCGTACCTGAATATTCCGGAATGGAGTGTTGCCGATGTAAACGGAGATCTCGCACAATGCGGTTTGTCCGGTTCGCCGACAAAAGTCAAAGCGATTCAGAACATCGTGTTCCAGGCAAAGGAAAGCAAGACGCTGACCAGCTCAGACAAGGATGTGGAAGATTTGATTGTTGAACTGTTAGCTAACCACACTATCGGATAATTGACAATTGATAATTGACAATTCATACGGTAAAAAAGATTGAACAATATGAATAATGTATTTGTATATTGTGAGCTTGAAGGTACAACGATTGCCGATGTAAGCCTCGAACTGCTGACCAAAGGTCGCAAGTTAGCCAACCAGTTGAACTGCCAACTCGAAGCCATTGTGGCCGGTTCCGGACTGGAAGGGATTGAAAAGCAGGTGATGCCTTATGGCGTGGACAAGGTGCATATTTTTGACGCTCCCGGTCTGTTCCCGTACACTTCCCTTCCTCATTCTTCTGTTTTGATCAATCTGTTCAAAGAAGAAAAACCGCAGATCTGCCTGATGGGAGCAACGGTTATCGGCCGTGACTTAGGCCCCCGTGTTTCTTCTGCACTGACAAGCGGTCTGACAGCAGACTGTACATCCCTCGAAATCGGCTCGCACGAAGACAAAAGAGCTGGTAAAACATACGAAAACCTGTTATACCAGATCCGTCCCGCTTTCGGCGGTAACATCGTAGCGACGATCATCAATCCGGAACACCGTCCTCAGATGGCGACTGTTCGCGAAGGTGTGATGAAAAAAGAAATTCTGGACGCCGGTTATAAAGGCGAAGTGGTAAAACACGACGTCGCCAAATATGTTCCGGAAACGGATTATGTCGTAAAGGTCATCGACCGCCACATAGAAAAGGCCAAACACAACCTAAAAGGTGCTCCGATCGTAGTAGCCGGCGGTTACGGAATGGGTTCCAAGGAAAGTTTCGATATGTTGTTCGAACTGGCAAAGGAACTTCATGCCGAAGTAGGCGCCAGCCGTGCAGCCGTTGATGCCGGTTTCTGTGACCATGACCGCCAGATCGGCCAGACAGGTGTGACGGTCCGTCCGAAATTGTATATCGCTTGCGGTATCTCCGGACAGATCCAGCATATCGCAGGTATGCAGGATGCAGGTATCATCATCTCTATCAACAACGACGAGAACGCTCCGATCAACACGATCGCCGACTATGTTATCAACGGCACAGTTGAAGAAGTGATCCCGAAGATGATTAAATATTACAAACAGAACAGCAAGTAAAGAGATGGCAAATTATTATACAGACATACCGGAACTCAAGTATCACTTGAACAATCCGATGATGGAACGTATTTGCGAACTGAAAGAACGCAATTACAGAGATAAAGAAGAGTTCGATTACGCACCGCAGGATTATGCCGATGCAATGGATTCATTCGATAAAGTGCTTGAAATCACCGGGGAAATCACCGGAGAGATCATTGCTCCCAACGCCGAAGGTGTTGACGAAGAAGGTCCTCACTGCGCTAACGGACGTGTGGAATATGCTTCCGGAACAAAACAGAACCTGGATGCCATGGTGAAAGCCGGCCTGAACGGAATGACCATGCCGCGTCGTTTCGGTGGTTTGAACTTCCCGATCACTCCGTACACCATGTGTGCCGAAATCGTTGCCGCCGCCGATGCCGGATTCGGAAACATCTGGTCTCTACAGGATTGTATCGAAACATTATATGAATTCGGAAACGAAGACCAGCATAACCGTTTCATCCCGCGTATCTGCGCCGGAGAAACCATGTCTATGGACCTGACCGAGCCGGATGCCGGTTCTGATTTACAATCCGTCATGCTGAAAGCTACCTTCGACGAAAAAGAAAACTGCTGGCGCCTGAATGGTGTAAAACGATTTATCACCAATGGTGATGCAGACCTTCACCTGGTACTGGCCCGTTCGGAAGAAGGAACGAAAGACGGACGTGGTTTGTCTATGTTCATCTACGACAAGAAGCAGGGTGGTGTAGACGTTCGCCGCATTGAAAACAAGTTGGGTATCCACGGCTCTCCTACTTGCGAATTGGTTTACAAGAATGCAAAAGCAGAACTTTGCGGCGATCGCAAATTAGGCTTGATCAAATATGTAATGGCGTTGATGAACGGTGCCCGCCTGGGTATCGCTGCACAATCTGTCGGTTTGAGCCAGGCTGCCTACAATGAAGGAATGGCTTATGCCAAAGAACGTAAACAGTTCGGCAAAGCGATCATTGACTTCCCGGCAGTTTACGATATGCTGTCTATCATGAAAGCGAAGCTGGATGCCGGTCGTGCACTGTTGTATCAGACTTCACGCTATGTGGATATCTACAAAGCACTGGATGATATTTCACACGAACGCAAACTGACTCCGGAAGAACGTCAGGAACAGAAGAAATATGCAAAACTGGCTGATTCATTCACCCCGTTGGCAAAAGGTATGAACTCTGAATACGCCAACCAGAATGCGTACGACTGTATCCAGATTCACGGTGGATCAGGTTTCATGTTGGAATATGCTTGCCAGCGTATTTATCGTGATGCCCGTATCACTTCAATCTACGAAGGTACGACCCAGTTGCAGACAGTTGCCGCTATCCGTTATGTAACAAACGGTTCTTATCTGGCAACCATCCGCGAATTCGAAGCCATCCCATGTTCTGCGGAAATGGAACCGCTGAAAGCACGACTGGTAGAAATGGCCAACAAGCTCGAAGCATGCATGAACAAAGTGAAGGAAGCACAAAATCAAGAATTACTGGACTTCGTTGCCCGCCGCCTTTATGAAATGGCTGCCGACTGCGTCATGGCTCACCTGTTGATCCAGGATGCAACAAAAGCACCTGAATTATTCAGTAAATCAGCCGTAGTATACTTGAACTATACAGAAGCCGAAGTAGAAAAACACAACAGCTTCATCGAAAAGTTCAACGCTGACGAATTAGTAAACTACAGACAATAATAAGATTGTCTCTCCATAAAAAAGCCGGATATCATCTTTATTCTGATATCCGGCTTTTTTCAGATATTACCGATGAGAAGAATGCCATAATATCCATTGCATAATCCCTCTTAATGATAAATAGATCAGGAATGCCATCCATAAGGCATGGTTTCCCATTAAGGCATAAAAGATATAATAGATCAGGAAGAACATTCCCGAAGCCACCAGCATCGAATAAAGCATCAACCGGGTAGCCGTTGCACCAATCAGGATGCCATCCCAAAGGAAAGCGGCAAAGCCAGCCAAGGGAATAGCCAAAACCCAATAATAATAACTTCCGGCAGCATTAATGACTGTTGTATCATTCGTCAGCAATCCCAGAAAATCTTGTCCACCTATCATATATAGAATCGTAAAAGACAACGACAATCCCCATCCCCAACGGAATAACAGACGAATCATCCTTTGTAATCCAGTATTGTTTCGTGCACCAATATAACGTCCGGTCATCGCTTCGCCGGCATAGGCAAAGCCGTCCATTATATAGGAAAATAGTGTAAACAGCTGCATCAACAACGTATTAACAGCCAATACGACATCTCCCTGCCGTGCACCTGTCGATGTAAAAAAGGTAGTGACGGCCACCAAACATAATGTACGGAAAAAGATATCGCTATTCACCTGAAAGAAACGCTTCATAGCTGTCTTGCCGATTATCTCCCGCCAACGAAAAGCAATCTTCAACCGCCCATAATAACGAAGCCAAAGCAACGAAGCCATAAAAAGTCCGGCATACTGAGCAATCAACGTACCCAACGCCACTCCTTCTATCTTCATATCCAGCAAATACACGAAAGAAAGGCTGGCAACAATATTCACCACATTCTGTGTAATCGCTATAAACATCGGGAAACGTGAATTTTGCATGCCGATAAACCACCCAGCAAAGCCATAAAATCCCAATACGGCAGGTGCTCCCCATACACAAATATTAAAATAAACCGTAGCCAGTTCGCGCACCTCCGGAGTAGCATCTATCAAAAGAAAAGCTATTTTCCGGATCGGATATTGAAGCAGCAACAGACATAAAGCAATAAACAGCCCCACTCCCACTGCCCGTAACAAAACACGTGTCACCTCTTTCAAGTCACGCTGTCCAAAAGCCTGCGAAGTCATACCACTCGTCCCCATCCGCAAAAAACCAAACAGCCAGTAAATAATATTGAATAGCATCCCTCCTACGGCAATCGCCCCTATATAAGCCGCCGATCCTAAATGACCGACAATAGCGACATCAATCAGTCCCAATAACGGAACGGTTATATTTGAAACAATAGAAGGAATTGCTAATTGAAGAATTTTTTTGTTCATGTTATTGTATATACCAAAAGCTTATTCTTAAATTTGTAAGCAAAGTTACGGATTACTTTATATATAACATTATAACGCAACAATGTTTCAATAACAGATAAAACGCGAACCCAAAGTGGTTGTAAAAACACAGGATGTTCGCACTCCCTGTTATTCTGATATTTACAATATTATTAATAACTATACAAATACCTATTATTTGTACACTTTATTATTCGCAAAATTATATGCTGAAAATGTTATCAATAAAGCTTTCCATAAACATGTAGTCGCATCCTTTACGGGTGCGTGGATTGAAACGAGAGTATCGCTACAGGGTTGGCTTTAATTGAAGAGGTCGCATCCTTTACGGGTGCGTGGATTGAAACACAGCATTTGAAATATCAATCATACCCTCATTGAGTCGCATCCTTTACGGGTGCGTGGATTGAAACCGATCCGGATCAAGCTATTGGTACTGGACGTGCGTCGCATCCTTTACGGGTGCGTGGATTGAAACTTTCGTAAATCAAAAGGACTCACTTTCGGAAAGGGTCGCATCCTTTACGGGTGCGTGGATTGAAACATAATTTGATTGTGTAGTCCAAAATGCACATGTAGTCGCATCCTTTACGGGTGCGTGGATTGAAACTTTGTAATGATTTATCATCACCTCATAATCAAAGTCGCATCCTTTACGGGTGCGTGGATTGAAACGATTTCTCCTTTCTCGTTTATGCGGGCTCCCGATCGTCGCATCCTTTACGGGTGCGTGGATTGAAACCCAACAGATAATCATTGTCCGAAAGGGAGGGATAGTCGCATCCTTTACGGGTGCGTGGATTGAAACCAATCCGGTTGTACCTGCTCCTGGGGGATGTATTGTCGCATCCTTTACGGGTGCGTGGATTGAAACCAAAAGCCTTACGCCCAAATAAGGTAATGCTTTTGTCGCATCCTTTACGGGTGCGTGGATTGAAACTACAATTTCAACACGCCTGTCTCACGACGGTGTATGTCGCATCCTTTACGGGTGCGTGGATTGAAACTCCGGAAGCCTATTCATTAGTTACTCCAAAAGTGTCGCATCCTTTACGGGTGCGTGGATTGAAACGTTTCCAAGTGCCTTTGCCAGATACTTTATCTATGTCGCATCCTTTACGGGTGCGTGGATTGAAACATCTTTCAGAATGATATGTACATCGATACCTGGTCGCATCCTTTACGGGTGCGTGGATTGAAACTTAAAAACATCCATACGGACACTTCCTGCTTCTGTCGCATCCTTTACGGGTGCGTGGATTGAAACAAAGTGTAGAACGAACAAATAACAGGACGCGATGGTCGCATCCTTTACGGGTGCGTGGATTGAAACGTCGTATTGGTTTGCTTTGTTGCCGGAGAAATAGTCGCATCCTTTACGGGTGCGTGGATTGAAACATAATTAGAAAGTTATGAACAGCAACGCACATGAAGTCGCATCCTTTACGGGTGCGTGGATTGAAACCCTTATCACCTTTCGGCAAAACAAGGTCTAATTTGTCGCATCCTTTACGGGTGCGTGGATTGAAACTTTACCTTTGTCGGTCGAAACATCTACGGACAGGTCGCATCCTTTACGGGTGCGTGGATTGAAACCCTGAATATGTCGGTGCAACAGGTGGCAAGAGAATGTCGCATCCTTTACGGGTGCGTGGATTGAAACCACGAGGCTCAGACGGAAACCCTGGCGAAGACGGGTCGCATCCTTTACGGGTGCGTGGATTGAAACATGACATTCAGGCGCAAATATGATCCGACAAAACAAGTCGCATCCTTTACGGGTGCGTGGATTGAAACCGATTAAACTTATGAATCAAGTACAGGCTAAGTATAGTCGCATCCTTTACGGGTGCGTGGATTGAAACTTCCCCTTGACCAAAGGCACCACGCTCTAACGGGTCGCATCCTTTACGGGTGCGTGGATTGAAACTTATAGCATCCTCTGAAACCCCATATCCCTTAGCGTCGCATCCTTTACGGGTGCGTGGATTGAAACATTGTTATTTTCATTTTGTTGTTTCTCTCTCAAGTCGCATCCTTTACGGGTGCGTGGATTGAAACCCGGATCTGGGGGATTAGCTCAGTGGTAGAGCGGTCGCATCCTTTACGGGTGCGTGGATTGAAACGTTTTTGGGCCGGTGGCGCAACTCCAACGAATGGGTCGCATCCTTTACGGGTGCGTGGATTGAAACTCTAATGTCTATCATAAGTTTAGTTTTGTTTACGTCGCATCCTTTACGGGTGCGTGGATTGAAACCATATAAATTTGCCATAATTGATTATTTTGAAAAGTCGCATCCTTTACGGGTGCGTGGATTGAAACTTACATTGGACAAATCAGTGAAAAATACATTTTAGTCGCATCCTTTACGGGTGCGTGGATTGAAACTTTTAACCCATGCCTGACCATGTGTAAACTTGGTCGCATCCTTTACGGATGCGACACGTTCCTTTTTCAGAGCGTTCAAATCATCATCGTTTCAATCTACTTAGTGAGTTCGTTTCATTACTAAGAATTACTATACTAAGTATAATTATAAACAAAATACAAACGACCACAAAAAGAAAATGTCATTATTCATCAATAGACTGTTCTTATGTCATTTACCTCTACTAAATCAAATTAATTTGCCTTCCATTGTAAATTAAAGCATGAAAGCTTAGTTCATTAAAAAATAAAACATAACTTTGTGAAATAGGAATAACAGAGAAAGTATATTTCTCAAAATGTGGACACCTATATTATTATTCACAATTTGTTAACCTAAACTTATGGTATACACGAATAAAGAATACTGTCTTGAGGTTAAAGGAAGCATGGCCTGTTTTACCAGACCTGAAATGAAAGTCGAAAGAGTCAGCTATGATGTGATAACTCCCTCTGCTGCACGTGCTATCTTTGAAGCTATCTTTTGGAAACCTGCTATACGATGGAACATAACCCGGATAGAAGTTTTAAATCCCATTAAATGGTTTTCCTTTAAAAGGAATGAGGTCGGGAACCTGATGAGTCCTCGTGCATCCGGGTTATTCATTGAAGATAACCGGCAACAAAAATCCAGTTTATTACTGAAAGATGTTTGTTACAGGATTTTCGCGGAACTGGAATTTATACCTATAAGGAATAGAACAGAAGAAGATATGTCGAAAGCGACAGCTGGGTCTTCTGACGAAAATCCAGGTAAATATAATGCAATGTTCGAGCGCAGAGCTAAAAAAGGACAATGTTTCAATCAACCCTATTTAGGTTGCCGTGAGTTCTCCGCTGATTTCACATACATCGAAAATCCGGTAAAAGGAAACGGAATCCCCGAAGACCGCGATTTAGGATATATGCTATATGATATGGATTTCACAAACGAAAAAGATCCGAAACCAATGTTCTTCCGTGCAATAATGAAACAAGGAGTCTTGGTTGTTCCATCCATTAACAGTGAGGAGGTACGCCGATGATTCTGCAAGCATTATACGAATACTACCAGCGTAAAGCCGCTGATCCGGAGAGCACCATCGCTCCCCGCGGATTAGAATGGAAAGAAATTCCTTATCTTATTCTGATAGATAAAAAAGGAAAGTTTTTGGAACTACAGGACACCACCGAGGGGGTAGGAAAACAAAAACGAGCAAAAAAATATCTGGTTGTTAAAAGTAAAGGGCGTACTGGCAGCAACAGTTGGCAAACTGCAAATGTATTTTGGGACCATTTCGGATATGTATTAGCCCAACCTAAAAATACGGATGATAAAGGAATGCCAAAAGCACTGGATGATGCCGCTAAACAACATAAATCCTTTGTTCAGGAAGTCAGGCGGCTTGCTGAAATACATCCTTCCAATGAAGACATTCAGGCTGTAGCCGGATTTTACGATAACCCGGAGAATCTTCAACATATAAAAACGGACCCGTTATGGGAAGAATGCATCAAAAAAGACGGGACAAACATATCCTTTAAAATAGCCGGACAAAATACTATCGTAGCCGAAAATCCGGATGTAACATCATCGACTGAAGATTGTTCGGAGAAGGATGAGCCGATAGGAATATGCCTTATTACCGGAAAAAAGGCTCCGATAGCTATACTCAATAGCGCCATTACCATACCCGGAGGCAAAAGCGGAGCAAAGCTGGTCGGCTTTCAGAAGAAATCAGGTTACGATTCATATTATAAAGAACAAGGTATGAACGCGCCTATTTCAAAAGAGGCTGAAGCTGCTTATACCACGGCATTAAATACGTTATTAGGAAAAGACTCCTCCAACAAATATCATTTACACGACACATCCGTTGTTTTCTGGTCGCAGAAACCGACAAAACTGGAGCAATGTGTCAGTTTCATGTTTGCACCTCCTTCAAAAGATAATCCGGATAAAAATACGGAAGTTATCAGAGACTTTCTTCAATCCCTTTCTTCCGGAGTATTGAATGATGAGGATGAAACACCCTTTTACATTTTAGGCTTAGCTCCTAATGCCGCCCGTATTTCCATAAGATTCTGGCGACAAGGAACAGTAGGTGAATTTGCCAGCCATATCAGACAACATTTTAAGGACCTGGAAATCATTAAAAGCAAGAATCAAAGAGTCTATTTTTCTCTATTCAATTTACTGACCCAGGTTGCATCCTTAAATAAAATGGAAAATCTGCCGCCCAGCTTAGCCAGCGATTTAAGCCAAAGTATATGGGACAACCAGCCATACCCAACCACATTGCAGATGCAATGTCTGATACGAATCAAAGCAGACCGGAATATAACGTCGATAAGAGCCGCTATACTCAAAGCCTACTTAAATAGAAAATTCAGAAATCATAATAATCCACCTAAAGAAATTCAAATGGCACTAGATTTAGAAAATAAAAACCAGGCGTACTTATGTGGCCGCTTGTTTGCTATCCTTGAAAAGATCCAGAGTGATGCTATCCCGGGAGCTAATTCTACGATTAAAGAACGCTACTACGGTGCAGCATCGACAACCCCGACAACTGTATTCGGCCGCTTGTTGTCTCTATCCAGACATCATCTTGCAAAATTTGATACAGGGAAATCTGTTTATTATGAAAAGTTATTGCAAAGTGTTATCACTGATCTGGATAGTAACGGGTTACCTAAATATTTATCGATGGACGACCAGTCGCGTTTCGCAATCGGTTATTACCATCAAAGAGAAGATTTATATAAAACAACAACAGATAAAGAAAAAAATTAATACTATACAAATATGGAAACAGCAATAAACAATCGTTACGACTTCATTTATTTATTTGATGTACAGGATGGTAATCCGAATGGTGATCCCGATGCCGGAAACTTACCCAGAGTTGATCCGGAAACAGGGGAAGGCCTGGTTTCCGATGTCTGTCTGAAACGTAAAGTCCGGAACTTTGTCCAAATAGTAAAAGGAGGAGAAAGACCGTATGATATATTCATTAAAGAGAAAGCGGTATTGAATAATCTGATCACTGAAGCTCATAAACAGGAAGGGGTTAAAGATATAAAAGAGAAAGGTGATAAAACAGAGGCTGCCCGACAATGGATGTGCAGAAACTTTTATGACATAAGGACATTTGGAGCCGTACTAAGTACTGGTGAAAATGCAGGACAGGTCCGTGGCCCTATCCAATTTACTTTTGCCCGTTCCATCAGTCCGATTGTTACTGCCGAACATAGTATAACCCGTATGGCTGTGGCAACGGAAGATGAAGCTAAAAAACAGAGTGGAGATAACCGTACTATGGGACGTAAATTCACTGTTCCTTACGGATTGTATAAAGCTAACGGATTTATTTCCGCTCATTTAGCCGTACAGACCGGATTCAATGAAGAGGATCTGAACTTATTCTGGGATTCACTGAAAAACATGTTCGACCACGACCATTCAGCAGCCAGGGGAATGATGAATGCCCGCAAATTGATCGTGTTCAAACACAGTACAGCATTAGGTAATGCTTCAGCCCATTCTTTATTCGGTTTAGTGAAGGTTCAACTTAAGGATGCCCAACGCCCACCCCGTTCGTTTGACGATTATATTGTTACCATCGACAAGGATAAACTACCGGAAGGTGTAGAAGTACTGGACATGATATGATAGAATACGGAGATGAGGACCTGTTGATGCTTTCCGGAATCCAGCATATAACTTTCTGTGAACGTCAATGGGCCCTTATACATATCGAACAACAGTGGGCGGAAAACAACCTCACTATTGAAGGAAACTGGATGCATCAAAAAGTAGATGATCCAACCTTGATGAACCGTAATAAAGGCATAGTTACATTAAGGTCTGTTACGCTTGTCTCCAGACGGCTGGGACTTTATGGAATCTCTGATGTAGTAGAGATGGTTGCTTCCTCCTCCGGACAAAATGCAATACAACATCCTAAATATCCGGGATTCTGGCAATTAATCCCGGTCGAATACAAACGGGGCAAACCTAAAAAAGATCAGATAGATGAAGTTCAGCTATGCGCACAAGCGGTTTGCTTGGAAGAGATGTATAACGTCAGCATAGAAAAAGGATTTTTGTATTATGGGGAAACCCGCCACCGGGAAGAGGTTCCGTTTACCGGAGAATTGCGGAAACTGGTTGAAAATAAATGTGCCCAAATGCACCGGTTATACGAACAAAAAGTCCTTCCGCCGGCAATATACAAAGCGCATTGCAAGTCATGTTCATTATGTGATGTATGCATGCCTAAAGTACTGATAAAAACACCGAAAGTGAATACTTACCTGTCCCAGTTATATGATTAAAATATGAGAAAATTATTGAACACATTATATGTAACTACCCCTGAAGCCTATTTAACTAAAGATGGAGAAAACGTAGTGATCAGGGTTAAGGAAAAAGATATATTCAGAATTCCGATTTTGAATATAGAAGGTATTGTCACATTCGGATATATGGGTGCTTCTCCAGCATTAATGAAGATGTGTGCCGAAAGAAACGTAGGGCTGTGTTTTTTAAGTGCCAACGGACAGTTCCAGGGTAGAGTTTCCGGTCCGACAAAAGGGAATGTCCTTTTGCGAAGAACACAATACAGGATTGCCGATGATGCAAATAAATCACTGGAGATCAGCCGTCTGTTTATTGCCGGAAAGATAGCAAATTCCCGAACAGTTATCGACCGTTTCAAAAGAGATCATATTTCTTCCGACGAACAACTTTCCTTGTTTTTATCCGTATCTGAAAAATTAAAGAGATCAAAGAATCAGGCTTTAGTTGCTGAGTCTTCCGATACATTAAGAGGTATAGAGGGAGAAGCCGCTACAACTTATTTCTCTGTATTTAACCAGATGATCATATCACAATGTGAGGATTTTCCTTTTAACGGAAGGAACAGAAGACCGCCCAAAGACAAAGTAAATGCCCTGTTGTCATTTGTTTACACATTGCTGAATCATGAGGTACAGTCTGCATTGGAAACAGTAGGGCTCGATCCGTACGTAGGCTTTTTACATACCGATCGCCCGGGAAGAGCTAGTTTAGCGTTGGATATGATGGAAGAGTTACGAGCCTACCTGGCAGACAGGTTGGTATTGTCTTTAATCAATCGTAAACAGATATCCGATAAAGGTTTTGTTGAACACGGAGATAACGGGATCGTTATGGATGAAGATATCAGAAAGGAAGTTTTACTCGCCTGGCAGAAGAGAAAAAAAGAGACAATAATCCACCCCTACTTGAATGAATCCGTACCAATAGGGCTTATCCCATATATTCAGGCGATGCTTTTAGCTCGTTTTTTGAGAAACGATTTAGATAATTATCCGGTCTTTTTAATGAAGTAATTTTATGTATGTTCTAGTTACATATGACGTTGAAACGATGACTTCCGACGGACAACGCAGGTTACGTCAGGTAGCACGTCAATGCCTGAATTATGGCCAACGCGTCCAGAATTCCGTTTTTGAATGCTCTGTCTCGCCTGCTCAATTTACCGAGTTAAGATTAAAGCTATCGGATATCATAGATCATAAAAAAGATAGTATCCGTTTCTATTTCCTGGGAAATAATTATTCTAAAAGGGTTGAATACATAGGTGTCATCACATCTTATAATGTAGAAGACGAACTTATAATATAACTGTTCGCGAACATTAAGCATTACCCCAAAAGCCGGGGTTTTCGCATTTATTGATTATTAGTCTATTGCACATATCTATTGGCTCTATTTCATCAATAAAGAATCCAAAAAGTTTATTATCGCATAAAGATATTGGTAACAAACTGTAAATGTTTGTGTTATTTGTAATGCGGTCGTATCTTATAGAGGTACGTGGGTTGAAACCGGACGAAACGGCAAATAAGTTGATAGAAGAAGGGTCGTATCTTATAGAGGTACGTGGGTTGAAACATCATATTGCGCCAGAGAACCAGCCGGAATAATCGTCGTATCTTATAGAGGTACGTGGGTTGAAACTTGTCTGCGGGGAACTGAACAATTGGGGATATAAAGTCGTATCTTATAGAGGTACGTGGGTTGAAACCCCTTGCACGATCAGGATATTACCTGTCGGCACGTCGTATCTTATAGAGGTACGTGGGTTGAAACCGAAAAACCGGAGCCGTAACCTCAATCACTATTGTCGTATCTTATAGAGGTACGTGGGTTGAAACCAGGAACCGACAGCCAGTCCATTTTGGTAAGCTGGTCGTACCTTACAGAGGTACATGAATTGAAACGAGTAAAACGCACCAGCGTTCGTTCCATTATCCGGTCGCATCCTTTAGGGGTGCGACACGGCAATATTTGGGACTAGCAACAGTTCTAATGTTTTACAGGGATGATTGCATCATAATCATTATTCTTCATTTTATTATTTCAAGCCATGTATATTCACCTCTTAACTCACAACTTATTAAATTATCAATTTCTTTATTTTACCATGCAAAACAGAACTACTCCACCCTTCTTCTTTACACGCTTTTGCATAATCGTCACGATGTAACTTATTATCTATCAGAAACAATTTCAAAAAATGAGTCCAAGTAAGCTTTTTCGATAAATCAGACACTACTTCAACTTCTGGAAAATATACAAAGAATAACTCCATTTGAAGCAAGTGTCTAATTTCAAATTCCTTACCATAGCGTTTCACTAATTCACGAGAAAGATCTTTAAAAGTATCTATCCGATGAAGTGTTGCCTCTTTACTATAAACATCTTGTTTAATTAGTCTACCGATTTCCCAATACAATAAGCTTTTGTCAGCATTCAATCTTTGACTACCTTTCTTCTGTGATTTTTCAATTAAAAAAAGAATATTACAGAGTAAGCCATCCAATGTTTTCATGTGCTCCAGATTTAATATTAATGCACAAATATAAACCACAGAAATCAAAATCACAATCATTTCAGCGTATATTTATATATATAACGCAAATAAAATAAATTAACTGAATTATACACATATAAAATACATTAGCTGAAAAATTACATATGATAAAGGGACTGTCTCACATCTGAAGACAGCCCCTTTCAATTGACTTACACTAATAAAATAAATTAGCTGTTTCAACCCACACACACCGCAAGGTATGACAAAATACCTTGCAAAGGTAACAATCCAATCCTATTTACACAATCACCCTACTTTTATTCTATCAGCAACAGTTCTTCCACCCAAGCCCCATCCAATACCAGTCCTGCCTGCAGATCATAGCAACTCGGGTCCTCCAAAATGAATACGCCTGAATATTCGATGACTTTACCACACCGCACCAGTTCTTCAAAATCCCACTTTCTCACAGATACACTATATTGTTGCAACTTGCGTAATAACCAAAACTCCAGACCTTTTTCTTTCAACTCTCTAATAAGATCTGCTCCATCTACATAATTGACCAGGATGGAAACAGAATTCTTATCATCAATCAGGCAGAACTTCTCGGCAGCAGTTGCAAACATAAAGTTCATTTCTGCAAAACCTTTATATAACAGACCTTTTACATCTGCTTTATCAAAGGTATTACAATTACCATAAAAGAGTATAAAATAACGAGCCATAACAGCCGGATCAAACAAATCCGTACGATCAGACACCCGAAGCAGTTCTCTCAAAGCAGCCGCCCCCTTTCCCATCAAACCACGTAAAGTACTATTCTCCGGTTTGAAGACAAAGACCTGTCCCAACTCACCCTTCTTATTTAACTTGCCTTCCCGGTTACATCTTCCGGCAGCCTGTATGATTGAATCCAGACCGGCAAATGCACGGTACACTACCGGGAAATCAATATCTACCCCGGCTTCAACCAACTGCGTGCTTATCACACGAACCGGTTCATTGTCCTTCAATTTCTGCTTGATCAATTTTATCACTTCCATGATATGTACGGAACACATCATACGCGACAGATGCAAGGTACCTTCAGGCATCCGTTGATAAAGCTCCCGCGCCTCTTTTCGGGTATTTACAATACATAATACACAATCATATCCGGACAGTTCGTCGGCAAGGTCATCGAAAGTCGTGGTCGATTCCGGCCAATGCAATTCTACCCGCTTAAAAGCCTCAAACAAATTATCATGCACGGAAGTAATTTCCGTCACGGGACTCTTCAGTCCGCTAAAAGCCTTCTGCCCCGTCCCGATATGACCGGCAAACACGGGTAATGTCGCTGTGGTAAACAAAATACTGGTTTTAAAAGACGATTGCAGGCTTTGCAAGATATCCAATATCGGCTGTAAAAATTCAACCGGCAACATTTGCGCCTCATCCAGAATAACAACCGAATTACAGATATTATGTAACTTCCGGCACCGCGAAGTCCGGCAAGCATACAGCGACTCGAAGAACTGTACATTTGTCGTCACAATAATCGGAGCATCCCAGTTTTCCGTTGCTAACTGGGAAGGAGACCGTTCGTCATTACTATCCGGCTGCAAATTACTATGATGCTCCACCACATTCTCCGCACCGAAAATATCCCGGAGCACGGCAGCCGTCTGTACAATAATACTCGTATAAGGAATCACAATGATAATCCGATCTTTTTTATAACGAACAGCATGGATAAGCGCCCAGGCCATCGAAGCCAATGTCTTTCCCCCACCCGTCGGCACTGTCAGACTGAAAAAGCCGGGAAGCTTTTCCGCCATCTCACGGCAACGGGATAAGATAGCAGCGCGCTTCTCATTGATAAAAGAGGCAGGAGCACCTGCCGTTAGCGATTCCATATGTGTATCGAACCGCTCTTTCAACGTTTCCATAGAATCATATTGTCCGCGACGAACTGCCTGCTCCGGCTGCATAAACCGTTCCGTATCCAGATAGTCGGCATCTACCAGACATGAAAACAACATGCGAATCCACTGGTGCATTTCTTTCTGAAAATCATCAATCATAGGCGCGTTCAGCGAAACGACCGCTTCCAACATCTCTTTCGGAGCATCTTTCAACATTTCCTGGTAACAGTCTGTTTTAGACAGACGTTTATTCAAATTGGCCTCCCCAGAAGAAGTCCAGTCCAGCAATCCCGAATGATGTCCGGCTATACAATAAGCTAACGGCTGATAATAACCCGGCAATTTCTCTTTTGCCAGCATAGCTCCGGCTGAGGAATGATCGGGTTTATTCACCGCTTTTTGCTCCACTGTCATACCAGATGCACTACGGATATAAGGTTGAAAACTGTCCTTCGTATATTTCCCCATATCATGCCACCAACCATTCTGCTTTCCCCAGGCCGCAGCCCCGAAAACAGATGCGAACGATTCGCTTAAACCGGCTGTACCGACAGCATGCTCCTTAACTGTTTGTATCTGAAAAGCACCATCTTCCACCCTGACATGCGCTATAAAATCCTGCTCATTTTTCATCTTATATAAAAGTTTTCACTAATTTATTTGCCATTTGCAATATTTCCACACAGCACATTGTATAACAACCAATTAAACTATTGCAAATACCGATTTCATTTGCAATGCCGTTTGCCATTTGCCATACATCATTTATTCCTGACAACCAAATAACACGTACCTCTCATCGTACGGCGCGACGGGATCTTATTCTTTTGAAGCAAGCGCCCGAAGTATGTCAACCGTTTAGTTCCCAACCTTATACCACTTTTATATTGCAGATATTGAAGTATTTCGAGAGCAAAAAGTTCCTCGTATTCCTCGCCCGGCAACGGTGCACGGAAATTTTGCAGGAACAATTGTTCCTCTATCGGTATCTGCTGGAACACATCATTGTTACGAGTGGTAGAAGATTCTTCTTCGGACGTAAACCAATAGCGTTCGCCTGCCTTTAAAGCCGATACTGCCTGCGCATAAAGCTGTCCATAATTAACCGATACAGAATTATCTGCCATCCCGGTTATCCCGATACAAATAAAACGGCGGCTACCGGTCGGATCAGTCAGCAAGTCATAATTATTACAAGTGGCAATGAAAGAAGCATACCGGTGCAACGCCTGAATGCTCCGTTTATAAGGTTGGCGGGCATTGACTACCGGCTTTTGAAGGACATTCTTCAAAAAACTCTGATACGCGGCACTTACCGAATCGAACTCATCGATATTGATCAACGCAAAACGGGTAAGCAGCAATTCTGCATCCCGCTTATTGCTGAAATCGATACTATCCGTATAATACATACGAAGCGAAGGGGGCAGTAAATTCCGACACCAGGTCGATTTGCCACATCCCTGAGGGCCAACCAGCAAAGGCAACGAACTATTGGCATGCAAATGATCCCGCCGGTACCAATGAGCGACCATGCTCAGGAACCAGATATAAAACAAGTCGCGCCAGGCAGTATTATCTGTCGGCAACGTATCGGCCAACGTACGGATATGGTCTTTCCCGTCCCATGCCGGCAAATTTTCCAGATAATCTTCCAACGGATAGAAAACCGGTACCCTGTCGGAATACACATACCGCTTCACATCACGATCCCAAAGTGCCAATCCTTCAGCCTGTGCATTCAGTCCGATACTGTTCAGAACCGTCTCCGTTACAGGAGCAAAACGGATATAATATGAACCTCTTGCCCGAAACTCCACTTCGCCGGCCAGCATATTCCGCCTGAACTCATAACGCCGTTTCATAAACTCATCCGTCTTTACAGACAATAATTGCTCAGGAGGCATCACCGGTTTCTTTCCAAAATTCTTCGAAAGCTGGTACACCGTATGAATGGTCTCCCGGATCTCCTCTTCAAACAGTTCCAGATGCTGGTATATCCTTGTCCAGCGAACCGCATCCTCCTCCGGTATCCCGGACTGGAAACAATTTTCGGCCAGCTTTGTCAGGAAAGGCCTGACCTCTTTTCCGTCATCCAAACCTCCTGTTTTCTCCAATGCATCCAGCATACAAGCATTATAAAAACGGGAAATAATACGGCTACGGTCGAACCCGGGCATCATACGTAAAAGTGGGTCTTCTTCTTTCGATATGATTTCCCGGTATGTCGGTTCGTCCGGCATCTGTGTCGGTTGCTCCTGAACCAACGCAACAGCCGAAAAATTATAGTATAAATCAGGATCGAAGGAATGGCGGCATCCCCGCTCCAAAGAGGGAGTCTTTATCTCTATATCACATTGCAGCTGAGCCTGATAATAGGCTACAGCGCGCCGGTAGGCTACCGCATGAAACAATTCCGCCTGCTCCCTGTCCCGTGGCAATGTTCTGTCAGGCAAAACAAACGGTACCAATATTTTTACACTTTTTCCGCTGGAACCGGTAAAAGCAGCCAGTGTTTGAGGGGCTTGCGATGCCAATTCTCTTATTCTCGCCACCTCTTCCTTATTCGCCAGATTTCCGACCTCCACCAGAACCAGTCCGTTATACGACCGGAACTCGACCTTTTTATCTCTTTTCCCGAATAATGCGGAAAAACACAACGCCGGAAGATTCGTTGCATGTATGCTTTTATCACCAGGCATCGAACAAGCCAGGAGCTCCCTGTATTCATTCACCACCTTCCGGTACTCGCCGCTACGCATACCGCATAAAACAACGTGCAACGCCATATTTTTAAAGGTTTTACCCCCATTCTTTGTTTGTGTAATGTACATAGTATATTTTATTTTCACCCCTCTTATGATATGACAAATGGCAAACGCCATTGCAAATAAAAAAGGTATTTGCAATAGTTTAAATTTCTATTATACAATATATTGCAGGACAATATTGCAAATGGCAAATACTTTCCTGAAACTTTATGTACAACCTTATTTCAGCCTCGTAAACTCAATATCGCTCAGCCGATCTTTCAGCTTCGGACTAGGTTTGAAGCCTATCCCCTTCAGTTTAATGGATTCAGCGCGAATTTTAGACGGTTCTTCCACATCGCGATTCGGCTGGGCGGTCACCGAGAAGGTGCCCAGACCGTCGATCGTCACCGTATTGCCTTCTTTCAAGGCTTCCGATATCAAAAGAGTCAGATTTTCGATCATCCCTTTAACATCCCCATACGTGAAAGTACTGGCATCGGCCATTTGTTCTGCCAGCATATCGAGGTTTACATTACCATAACTTACGGTGGTAACCGAATACTTTACCTGCTCTTTGCCGGTAATATTATCATTGATTTTTGTGAGTTTGTACCTTACTGCCATGCGGTTCCCTTTCTTTTAGATTTAATATTACTACTAGTTACTTCAAAGGTTACTACCTTTTATCTCATTGATTACTAGTTAGTAAAACCAAGGTGTACAGGATAATTGAATAAGGTGTACAGGCTGGCCGACCAGGGTGTACAGGATAATCAGCCAGGGTGTACAGGATAATCAGCCAGGGTGTACAGGAT
>ERZ827490.962-NODE-962-length-40323-cov-12.682900_pt1 | contig 40323 bp, 41 predicted proteins | sample MGYA00519770_ERZ827490 | MGnify/ENA primary metagenome ERZ827490 (study PRJEB31778, sample SAMEA3449324) | human gut metagenome | biome: human gut; feature: human-associated habitat; material: faeces | place: United Kingdom | collected 2010/2012 ...
ATTTTGTTCTTGCGCTTTCTGTTATTGTTTGATACACTGATGATAGGCTCCCCTCCGCCCGTTCTGGTGGGGGTGGTAAAGCCTCAAAGGGGATGAACCTCCGCTAATTGGTGGGGGCATCCCTTTTTTTTGCGCCCTGGGCTTCGGCTCGGGGCGTTTTTGTATTTGGATGCAAAGCTGGGTGCCCGTTGTCCACATTGTGGACAACGGTGCCGCCCTTTGCAATTTGCGACGGGCACCGCTCCGGAGTTGTCCATATTGTGGACAACTCCCCATGATGAGCTTATCGCAATTTGCGACAAGCGAACCAAAGGGCGTCTTTCAAGTTGCGACAAATTGTCGCAACTGGCGCCGTGCAGGGCGTCCGAATTTCGGACGAGCAAACCCAAGCGTAGCCGTCCGAATTTCGGACTTCTACCACAGTTCCGCAACAGTTGCGGAACTTGAAAGGCGCTGCGGTACAGGCCTCTGCGACGCGATTCTAGGCGTTTTCTCCCCCGCCGTGGTCTTTTCCCTCCGGAGGGGTTGGGGCGGCTTCTCCGGGCGCTGGCGGGGCCTCCACTGCTGTGTTCTCTTTTTGAACGTAAAAACAGTGGACATTTTCTAAAACTTCTTGCAAATTAAATTTTGCATAGCTTAATTGTTTCTGGATAAGTTCCCTCATTTCACTATCAGGAACAATAAAAACAACTTTTTCCCTTTCGTATCTGTCACCAGTCCACATACTTTTCCGAACATGAAAATTCCCGTCAATATAGCTAGTAACATAGCCAAACGATAAAAGCGTTTTTAAAAATCCCTCTATCGCGTCAGAATCAAATTCATCAAATAAGCACGATTCCATGTATGAATCATCAATACGATCAACCCGTTGCCGCTCTCCCGAATCGTTCGACCAGTCGTACAAATCAGCCGGACTTATACCAAATGCACGCGCAATTTTTTCAAGCATCTCCATTTTCATGTTTCCGCGCTCCATAGCGGATTGCAACGAAGATGGCGGGATATTTGCCTTTATTGCTAATTTGCGCCTACTTAATCCGGAACGCTTTATTAAAAAATCTATCCGTTCGATTGTATTCATATTTTTCACCACCATTGTGAGCATATCACAAACTAAACGAAAATTCAATCATGCTCTTGACAAAAAACGAAAACGAGTTTACAATATCACCAGTGAACGAAATTGCGTTCAAAAATGGAGGTGAACAAAATGAGAATCGACCGCGATAAAATCGAATTGCTGGCCGCGACGCGCCGTGTAAATGGCGCGCAGCTTGCAGCATTGGCCGGAATGTCCCGTCAAAATCTATCTACGATTAAGACGCGTGGCACCTGTACGGCGCTTTCAGCTGTGAAAATTGCTGATGCTCTGCAAGTGGATGTAACCGAAATTCTGAAACAGGAGGACTAACCATGAAGCTGACGCGCTACGAGAAAGAAACAATCATCAATTTCAACGAAGCGGAGGCCACGGCGAACATCTACACGCACAACGGCGGTTTAATCCGCAAGCTGGATGCCTTAGCCGACCAAAGGCCGGAGGAGGCAAAGCGAGGCCGCAGCTTCCCGGACGGAGGGCGGGAATTTACCGTCCCGAAACGCTGGGTAAAGGTGAACGCCTCACGAATTTTGACGGAGGAACAGAAAGCGGATATTGCCGCACGCTTCAAAAAGGCGTAACGCTTCATTTTAGCGTTTTTCAGCCCTGTACACAGGGCGCAAAATGAGCGGACACACTCGACCCGATAACTTTTACATTTGGAGGATTAACACATGAAAACGACAATGAAAATCACGCTGCGGGCATTCCCCGTGAAAATCCAAGACACCCGCACAGGCAAAACCACGGAGGACAAGATTATCCTGACAAAAGAGCAGCTGCACGCCGCCGATCTGGTGGGCCAGAGCAGCAAGGAGCTAATAACCCGGTTGTATAACCGCGAGGGCTACAAGGTGTTGGAGATTGGCAAGGCCGAAAAGCAAAGCGGGGAGCTTAATTTGGAAGCCGCGTACTTGGTGGGCCACTTCATGGAGGACGGCGGCGCGGAGGCAGAGCTGTGATTGAAGGCGGCTTTATCGCCCTTCACCGAAGCCTCTTAAAATGGGAATGGTACACGGATGAAAACACCAAAGCCCTATTTATTCACTTGCTTCTGACTGTGAACTATGAACCTAAGCAATGGCACGGCCGCACCATTCAGCGCGGGCAAAGGGTAGCGAGTTATTCAAAACTTGCTTCTGAAACCGGATTAACAATTAAGAAAATTCGGACAGCCTTGAAGCACCTACAAGCGACAGGCGAAGTGGCACACGAACCAAATTCAAAATATGGCTTATTTACAGTAAATAATTATGACAAGTACCAAAGCATGGGCACCATTGAGGACATACAAAGCGGCACACAAATGGACACCCGAGGGGCAGTCAAAGGGCAGTCAAAGGGCAACAATGGAACAAATATAACAAGTAATAACAAAGATAACAATAAAACAAGAGAGAACGAGAGGGGCGTTTCTGGTGAAATCGCCCCGGCGCGCTCCCGTTTTGTTCCTCCGGACGAATCAGAGGCAATCGCATATTTTCGAGAGCGCGGCAGCAACGCACAGGAGGCGGCAGCATTTTTGAATTATTACACCGCCAACGGCTGGATGGTTGGAAAAAATCGCATGAAAGACTGGCGGGCGGCAGCGCGTGGATGGATGCAGCGGGCGGGCCAGTATAGCGGGAAAGCAGCAGCGCCGCAGTCGGGTGAAGAATTTACAGACCAACTTACACGCGTGGCCGATCAATTAGCAAGTGGAAATATTTCAATTCTGGGAGGAATCTATGACAACAAATGACGTTGCAAAATTGCTGAAGCTCAACAAGGATATGTATCAGCATTCAGACCGCCCCTTTACGGACGACACATTAGCCGTATGGCTTACCGTATGGACAGCAGCCTTAAAGGACGTACCCACAGAAGCGGGGCTTATGGCATTGCACAGGGCGTTTACAGTGTGCCGTTTCCCCGTTACGCTGGCCGATCTGTGCGCACAACTCCGCTCCATGCAGGCGGCGAACTGTACGCCAGTGGGCACAATGTGGGAACGCATTTTAAAGGCAGCGCACGAGGCAAAAGAAAATATGTCACGGTACGGCCACACATTCAGAGAGCCGGACGGCCAGACACAGGGACAGCACGCCAGAAACCAGAACAAGGCCATTTTCGCCGCCTTGCCTCTTGTGGCACAGGAATGGCTGGGCAGCGTGCGCGAGCTTTCCACGCTGGACACCCTGGACACTACCGCGCTGAACTTCAAGCGCAAGGAATTTGAAAAAATCTACTCCAAGCACTTGGACAATTTGCCATTTTGCCCGGAACTTCTGACGCATACGGCAACGATTAACGGCCACCAAAGTGCGGCCATTTTAGACACTAACGAAACGAGGTAACGAAGATGAGGAGACGCGGGCGGCGATTGCGCGCATGCTACCGTGCCTGCACTCGTTCAAGAGCCTGCGCACGGTGCTGGACGCGGTAAACAGCGCCTATCTGGATGAACGCCGCCAGGGCGCGGACGTTTGCAACCTGGTTGCAAACTCTGGCGCCGATGAAGAAAAAGAACAGGAGGCCGGGAACGAGCATGGAAGAGATTGATATTTTTCTGCAGGACAGCGCCCAGCAAATTGAAATGCTGCGCGAGAAGCTGCAGCACATGAGGGCCGAAAGTGCTATAAGGCAAGAGGCTTTCGACCGCCTTGAACAGAAACACCGTGAAAAGCTTGAACGCTTAGAAGCTGAATACAACAGGCTTTTAGCCTTGCAGGAGGGGCCGCAGCCATGACCGAACGAGCCGAACGGCTAACTATGAGCGTATCCGAAGCCGCCGCCGAGCTGGGCATAAGTCCCAAGAAAGCGTATGAGCTGGCGCACTCGGCAGACTTTCCGTCGTTCAAAATCGGCACGCGGACGGTTGTTTCCCGCGACGGCCTGCGCGAATGGGTACGCAAGCGCAGCGAAAAAGAAAGCGCCCGTCCGTGCTACTAACACGGACAGGCGCAAAGGTGAAGCGGAAAGGAGCCCCGTTTCACCTGCATTTTAACAGAAAAATGGAGGTTTTGCAAATGATTACATATCTCGGAGCCGTAGCCCTGGGCTTTGTTCTGGGCGCTGTATTCTCTGCTGTGGGCCTGCTGGCAGACCGAAGGGGGGCGCGGCGGTGATGGATCCCGAAGCTTTGAGCATTCTTGTTAATCAAATTGAAAGGGGCACAAACGCGGCCCGCGCCATTCAAGAGGTTATGGCTTCTGGCGAATACTCTCCCACGGTATGGGTTGACGGCTTGGGCTATGTGCTCGATAGCTTAAATGCCGACACCAAGGCACTGCGGCGCTTTACAGACCTCAGCAGAAAGGGGGCGGGCTGATATGAATATCGTCATGCAAGAACTATTTGACCGTTTCCAAAAACTGCCCATCATGGAAAAAATAGAGTTTTTGGAGCTGCTGAAGCTTTTCCACGATAACCCCGAATTTCGCGCCGCCTATGACGCAGCGACGCCACCGGGCCATGAAACGCCACTGGGGGCAACGGTACACGGGTTGCTTACAGCTTGGAAAGCCGGAACCCTATAGCCAACAAAAAAAAGCCGCCCTCCCGGACGGCCCCACAGCAAGGACAGTATAACACGACCGGGAGGGCTTTGCAATGACAACGGAGCAATTGAAAGCATGGCTGCTGGAATACATGCCGCTGAAACTTGAAACGGAAAACCGCCGTGAACACTTGAAACGGCTTAAAGCATGCGCGGAGCTGCCACCCGCACGGGAGTATGACGGCAGCCAGCATACACGGAGCAGCGGCGAGCGCATGGCTCTGGCGGTTGAGCGGTACACCGAGTACGAAAAGGAAATCCGGCCATACATAGCGGCCAATGAACACCGGATGCAAGCTATCCGCGCCGCAATCAGCGCCATTCCAGACCCGATGGAACGCGAAGTTCTGCGGCTGCGGTATACGGATGGGGATTGCTACCGCCCTTTGCCATGGAAAGAAGTTGCAGCGAATTTGTACGGCGGGTGTGCGCAGCGTCATGTTGATGCAACAAACCGGCTCCATAGGAAGGCACTGGCACATTTATCACAGCAAATAACGGAGGCCCCGCAGCATGAATGAAACGCCCGCAAATGAAGCCCTGGCCTTGCTGGATGAACGGAAGGCCACTGTACTGCGTGTCCGGTTCTACGAGGGCCGCACGCTGGAAAGTCTGGCCGTGCAGCTGGGCATATCCCGCGAACGTGTCCGGCAAACAGAATCAAAAGCCATTCGTGCAATTCGCTTTCCACGGATTCAGCGCAAGCTGGAAGCGTACCGGGAAAACATCCTCTCTGGCAGCTCATACCACGGTACAGGCTTCAGCGCATGGAAAGAGCGCGGCAGCGTAGAGGAACGACTTGCCGAGCGTATAGAAGCCTATGCGGAACGCGGCACAACAAATGCTTTTATATCCGATGTCATGCGCATACGCGGATGCAGCCGCGAAGAAGTGTTGCAGCGATACCCGGAGCTTAGCAGCTAAAAAGCAGTATTCCCGGCCCTGTGCCGGGTGCTGATATATCAACAAGAGAAAGGAAAGAAAAAACATGAACAATTACACCGCAAACAAAGAATTGAAAGCCGTACTCGACGATTTTGTAGCCCAGTATGCAGCCGCGTGCGAAGCCTCCCGCGTTGCCTTTATGAAGTCCTCCAAGGGCGGCGACAGAATCCCCGAGCCGGGCCACCTGTACGGGAACGATGCCAAAGAAGCCTTTGACCAGACATGCGCAGAGCTGCGCAGTCGGGCCGCTGCTGTGCTGGACACCATGACCGAAGAAGCGCGGGCGCAGCTGTATGCCGTACCCGACAGAGATTGCAGCGCGATAATTAACGCCGTAAACGGACGCACGAACCTGACCAGAGAAGAAGTTGACGGCCTGCTGACCAAGTACGGCTATAACGCGCTTACTTATCGCGCCATCGCCTCCGCTGCAAAGGCAAATGAAATCACGGTCAACGACTGCCCGCAGCAAGTCCTTTTTAACGACTTGGTAGAACTGCGCAGAGCCTTTGACGAGACACTCACGACCGCAAGCGCCGAGGCCGGGCACGCCGCGGAGGGCTTTGCCGAGTTGTTTAAAATGATGGATATTGACAGTGTTATCCCGGAGTGACGGAGCGGCGGCGGGCAAGGGTGGGGGGCCTCCCCCCTCCCTCCCTCAAGGCGCCCCACTTGCCGTCCAGCGCCGATTTACACACAGGGAATTTTCAACAGGGAGGTTATACAGTGAAAAGAGACGAACTAAAAAGCATTATACCAGATATTACCGATGACCAAGTAAACCAGCTTATGGCCATACACGGCGCAGACATTGAGCGCCACAAGCAACAGCTTGCCACACTGACCGCCGAGCTGGAAGAAGCAAAAGGCAAATACCACGAGACAGCCGACCGTCTCGCCGGGCTGGATGCCGAGTACAAGGCGAAAGCCGAAGCGGCTGAACAAGCCGCCGCCGAAAAACTAGACGGGATGCAAAGGGAATTTGAATTTCAGAGCGCGGCAATGATGGCAATGTCTGAAATCAAATTCACCAGCAAATCTGCAAAGAAAACATTTATGCGAGAGCTGCGGGAAAGAAACTTTCCAATTCAAGAGGGTAAAATTATCGGCTTTGATGAATTTTTTGCCGAAGCCCGGCAGGCAGACCCCGCCGCCTTTAGCTCGAGTGGATACCCTGTCATAAGAGACGGCGGCGAACCCATGCACCCGGTAACCGTTCCCGTAGATCCTGCGGAGGCTTTCGGGGAATTTGTCGAGAACAGCTTGTCAGGAAAGCCGTGGGCCGAGCCTGGCGGCTGGGAACGCATCGTTTAATACAGCGGGCCGGATATCCTCCGGCCCCATCATACCCCAAAGGCCGCACGAGGCCGGCAGAAGTGCCTCCTTCTGTTCGGCTTGAAAGCCTCTACCCTAGTGTTCTTTTATAGCCATGTTCCCCAAATTTGAAGACAAGCACCAACTATAATTAGAGCGAGCCCCCCTATTACTGACGGTCTATTATACAATGCTTTTTGCATTTTCCCTTCGTCCAATGCTTGGGCCGTCCGCATTTCTTCACATTGTTTCTTGCTTAGCCTTAGGGCAGACCATAAGGTCAGTATTGTGCCTCCTGTAGATAAAATGATTCCGAATGTTAAAAGAATACGTTCCATTTGAGATGAGCACTTCCCCTTCATTTTTATACCACTATAGGCCCTTTCCTGTACAATGTCAAAGGCCCCCGCTTTGACCCTTCCACGGGCTTCGGCGGGGGCAAAAGTTTTCCCTTATTTTTTCCCTTTATGGAGTACCAGCGCATGGAACGGGATTCCACGCCATACAAAACAAACCTTGATTTTATGCGGGTTTATGGTATCCTGTTCCATAGGATTCCACGCGGGAAAATAACAACCTGCAACCGCAGGTTGCACAGGGCATAAAAGAAAAAGCCGGGCGTGTGCCCGGCTTTCAGACTGTCGAAAAAGGCAAAGAAGTGAAAGAAAAGTCCGGGGAACAAGCTTGAAAAGGGGGGAGCCCCCCTTTTTTCATTTAAAATAACTCCACGACGCCCCGCAGGGCCAGTGCCGAGGCGTGCAGAGCGAAGCGGCCGCCGAAGGCCGCCGTGCGCGGGGAACGGGGCCAAGGGACCTGTTGGCAGGCAACTTGGCGTGTGCCCGGCTTTAAAGTGGCACGTGCAGTCAGATATAAGCTGCTACGCAGTTTCGCCCTTCGTGTTTTGCCTCATAAAGCGCCTTGTCCGCGCGGGACAGCAGATCTTCCAGGCGGGGCGCATTTTCCGCCTCTGTGGTGGCGGCGCCGATGCTTACGGTGATGCAGCCCTGTGGCAGGTCGCCGCGGGGATATCCGCAGCGTTCCACCGCCGCGCGCAGCGTTTCCCCGGCCTCCAGTACCTGCGCGCGGCTGCAGGAGAACAAGCAAATGAAAAATTCCTCGCCGCCGAACCGAACGGCGACACCTTCGCGCCCCTCCATAAACTGCCGGATGACCGCCGCAATACGCTGCAGACATTCATCACCTGCAAGATGGCCGTATGTGTCGTTGAACTGCTTGAAAAAATCGATGTCCACCATCATGGCGGAGACGGGCGGCATTTCGTTCCATCGGTCGTCCAACGGCAGGCGTTCCAGCGAACGGCGGTTTTTCATCCCCGTCAGTTCGTCCGTGTGCGCCATTTGATCCAGCTGGACATTCATACTGCGGATGTCGGCGTTCTGCTGCTCGATGATGATCTTGGCGTAACAGGACGAGACCTTACTGCGGTAAAACCAAAGAGAGATGAAAAAAGCGCCCAGTGTGACGAAGCAGCTGTTGACCGCATTGCTGTAAAAATTATCCGGTCCGGCAGGCGTATAGGGCAACAGCAGGTTTAAAAACAGGCAATTCCCGGTAAAGATAAGCGCGGACTGCCAGGGCTGCAGCACGGTGAGGGCTGCGGCAGAAAGCGTGACGTAAGTAAACACGCTCAGGCTGTTGCCGCCGAATTGGTCCAAAAGCGTGACGCACGTCCCCCACAGACACAAAAAAGCGGTGTAAAATGTCTGCAGCGGTAAAAAAAACGTGTCCAGGCACGGCCTGCGGCGGCGCATCAGAAATACGATCAGCAGCAAAAACAGCAGCGTTACCGAAAACAGTGTTACGTACAGCCACCAATATCCTTGTCGGCGGAGAGAGGCGAACGGCCCACCTTTGCGCAGTAGCGAGAGCACCATCATCACAGCTTGAAAAGCGAGGATGAGCAGTGCGCTGAAAATGCCGGGGCGCAGGCTGCTTTGTACGATATCCTGTTCAATGTGCACGCGGTATCGGTCCTCCAGCGGAAAACCGAGCCAGCGGCGCAATTTTTGTAATGTCATAGTACGCTCCCATTTCGGACAGTTGTTTGGGTATAAGGTATTCATTATCATAGCACAGCCGCAGTGCCGATGCAAGAAAGGCGCGCGGGAGAGCTTCACAGCACAGGAGACAGGAGCGCTTTTTGCCAGGCAAAGAAGAGACGGGCAACAATAATACATTAAAAAACATTGCACAGGCGTTGCCACAGCACAGGGAAAAAGGTACAATAAAAATATCGGCCCGCGCAGCAGTACAGGCCGTGAAACACACGATGCGACCGCCGGGCGGCGCTTTTGGCGCCGTGTGAGCCCCGGCGGCCGGGAATAAGAAATTTCACAAGGAGGCATCCCATGGAATTCGACCCGAAATGGCTGACAGACCCGCAGGTGTTTCAAGTGAACCGTCTGCCGGCTCATGCATCTTATATGGTGCGGGGCGCGGACGGCGCGCCGCTGGAGCAGACGCTGGACGGCGCGTGGAAGTTTTTTTATGCACAGACGCCGGGCGCCTCTCCGCAGGAATTTTACAGGGAGGGATATGACGTTTCCGGCTGGGACGAAATCGCGGTGCCGGGCTATATCCAGCTTCAGGGCGGCGGGAAGTACGGTACGCCCCATTATGTCAATACCCAATATCCCTGGGACGGCCACGAGAGACTGGAGCCTCCTGCCGTGCCGGAGCGGTATAATCCTGTGGGATGCTATGTGCGCGGTTTTGCTGTGCCCCAAAGCTGGGATGGCCCTGTTTGCGTGCGCTTCGACGGCGTGGAAACGGCGTTTGCGGTATGGTGCAACGGCGTGTTCATCGGTTACAGTGAGGACAGCTTCACACCCGCGGAATTCGACCTCACGCCAGCTGTGCACCGGGACGGCGAAAACCGCCTGGCAGTGCGCGTATACCGCTTTTCCTCCGCAAGCTGGCTGGAGGACCAGGATTTCTGGCGCATGTCCGGTATTTTCCGCAGTGTGGCGCTGTTCACGAAAGCGCAGACCCATCTGGCGGACCTGTGGGTCAAGCCGCAGCTTTCAGAAGATCTTGCTGCGGGTACGCTGCGTGCGGAGCTGAAGCTGGAGGGAATGTGCGTGGGCGAGGCGACGCTGACGCTGGACGGAAAAACGGTGCTGGCCCCTGTGACGGGCGGGCATGCGGTGTTGGAGCTGCCCGTGGAACGCCCGCGTCTGTGGAGCGCCGAGGCGCCGGAGCTTTACACCTATGAGGTAACGCTTACCGACGCGGCCGGCCATCTTCTGGAGACCGTGCGCGGAAAGGCCGGCTTCCGCAGGTTTGAGCTGCGGGACGGCCTGATGCTGCTCAACGGCAGGCGCATCGTGTTCAAGGGCGTGAACCGCCATGAGTGGAACTGCCGCACGGGCCGAGCCGTAACGATGGAGGATATGGTGAGCGATGTGCGGGCCATGAAGCAGAACAATATCAACGCCGTGCGCACCAGCCATTATCCCAACCGCACGGAATGGTATGACCTGTGCGACGAGTACGGCCTTTATGTGATCGACGAGACGAACCTGGAGACGCACGGCACGTGGCAACGGCCGGACGGAGCGGAGAGCGCGCTTCCCGGCGACAGGCCGGAGTGGCTGGGCGCTGTGCTTGACCGGGCAAACAGTATGCTCCAACGGGATAAAAACCATGCCTCTGTGCTCATCTGGAGCTGCGGCAACGAGAGCTTCGGAGGCAGGGACATCTACGAAATGAGCCGCTTTTTCCGCGAAACGGACCCCACCCGGCTGGTGCATTACGAGGGAGTGTTCCATGACAGGCGTTACCCTGATACCAGCGATATGGAGAGCCAGATGTATACCCCGGCCGCTGATGTGGCCGCTTTCCTTGAAAAACATCCGGAAAAGCCCTTTATTATGTGCGAATACATGCATGCCATGGGGAATTCCTGCGGCGCGATGGACCGTTACACCCGTATGACAGACGTCATCCCTCAATATCAGGGCGGATTTATCTGGGACTGGGTGGACCAGGGGATTGAAACGGACAACTGCTTGGGCGAACGCTGCCTCGCCTGCGGCGGAGACTTCGGAGACCGCCCGTCGGATTTTGAATTCGTGGGAAACGGCCTGCTGTTCGCCGACCGCACGCCCACGCCAAAACTTGCCCAGGCGAAGGGCTGCTACCAGGATTTCGATATCCTGCCCGACGAGACGGGCGTTACCGTGAAAAACAAATCCCTGTTCACGGATACGGCGGACTATGTGCTGCTGGTGGAGCTGACGAAGAATGGCGCGCGGGTGAAAAGCAGCGAATGCAGCCTGCAGGCTGTTCCCGGCGAGACGGCGCGCGCGGAGCTGCCCTTTGCCGTTCCGCAGGCGCCGGGCGAGTATACCGTGGATGCGTCGCTGTGCCTGCGGGAGAATGCCCGTTGGGCCGCGAAGGGCCATTGTGTGGCCTTCGGGCAGTGGCATATTTCCCGGAAGGCGCCGGAAAAGCCCTGTACGCTGCCGGTCACGCTGGTGGAGGGCGACTGCAATATCGGCGTTCACGGCAGAGATTTCAGCCTGCTGTTTACGAAGAACGCTCAGGGCAGCGTTATCTCGTATCGCTGGAAAGGCCGCGAACTGCTGCAGCGCCCCATTGCGCTCAACTTCTGGCGCGCGCCGACAGACAACGACACCGCCGCGGGTATGGAGCTTGCGCACCTGCCCTTCAAAACGGCCGGGCTGTATGCAAAATTGCGCAGGGCAAAGGCAGAGACGGACGGGACGTCCGTGCGCATCCACGCAAAGTATGCGCTTCCCGGCGGCGCGCGGGCAAATGTCACCTATACCATCACAGGGGATGGAAAGGTGGAGGCTGCGCTGAAATGGAAAGGAAAGGCCGTGGAGAGCGTGCCGGAATTCGGCCTGATGCTGACACTGCCTGCCGAGTACCGCAACGTTGCCTATTACGGTATGGGACCGGGCGAGACGTATTCGGATTTTACCAGCGGCGCACACATGGGGCTGTTCGGCTTTGACGCACACACGGCGCTGCAGCCTTATTTCAACCCGCAGGAGAGCGGCGCGCGCACAGGCGTGCAGGCTGCCGCCGTTACCGACGCCGCGGGCTTCGGGCTGTGCCTTGCCGGGAATGGCTTTATGCTCAGTGCGCTGCCGTATACTCCGCACGAAGTGGAGAACGCCCGCCGCCAGTACGAGCTGCCGCCAAAGGTCAAAACCGTGGTACGCTGTGCAAAAGGGCAGCTGGGCGTTGCGGGCGACAACACCTGGGGCGCCGGACCCCATGCCGAATACCATGTGGCGCTGGAGAAGGGCGAAACCTTCCGCTTCACTTTTGGCGGCATGGGCGGCAATGGATGAGCCGGCCGGTGGCCGGAAAGAATAAAAAAGGAGAAGGGCGGCCGCGGGCGGCCGTGAAAAAGACCAATGAAAAAACCATCCTCCCGTACGATGACATACCTATGCCTGGCGCTGTTGCTGGTGCTGGCGGGGATTTTTTATCTGGTGAACCGCAATACCGGCGTACAGGCCAGCGACGACCCGCTGAGCGTCGGTATGGTAGAGCGCTGGAACGCCGCACTGCCCGCGGGTTTTTCCAAAGAGTCTGCGGAGCATATTGCAGACGGCAGAGGTTACAGCTTTGCGAAGCTGACCTATGAAAAAGACGTGGCGGATATCCTGGCCAAATGGGAGACGCCCGCGGCGGATATGCAGGCGCGTTTTGACGCGGTGATCGACGCGCAGTTGGCGGATGCTTCTACCACACAGGCCGACGCGGCGCTCATTGAGACGGCGCGCCCCACGCTGGATGAGAGCTGGGTGTGTTTCTCGCTCCAGAGCGAGGACGACCCGAATGATGTGATCCTGCTGGCATATCAGAGCGCTACGCATGTGATGATCGTGGCCGAGCAGCAGAAGTAATGAAGCAAAATCAAAGCGGCGGAACGAGGAGATGCGTTCCGCCGCTTTGATTTTTTCATATGTCTATAACGCTCGGCCCGGGCAGGCCGCTTTCGAAAACGGCCTGAGGTCATTTTGGGTTTTTCTTTTCATCCTGCTCCTGCGCTTTGCAGGCCATTTTCCAGCCCAGCACAATGAAGCCTGCCGCAATGGCGGCGCCGATGAGAAAAAATGCGAGTCCGATCATATACATTGCCTCCTGCGGATGTTTTACGCCGTATACCAGTATTTGCGGTCCAGATTCCGGTACTGCACGGCCTCGCGCACATGCTCTGCTTCGATGCGTTCGCTGCCCGCAAGGTCCGCGATGGTGCGGCTCACCTTCAGCACCCTGTCGTAAGCGCGGGCGGAAAGGCCCATGCGCTCAAAGGCGCCGCGCAGCACACGGTCGGCGTCCGGCGCAAGGCGGCATACGCGGCGCAGCATCGCGCTGGGAAGGCGCGCATTGCAGGTGACGCCCGTACCTTTATAGCGGGTGTCCTGCACGGCGCGGGCTGCCAGCACGCGCCGCAGGATCGCTGCGCTGCTCTCGCCGCTCGAATCTCCGGCAAGGTCGGCGTATTCCACGGGCGCGACCTCTACATGAAGGTCGATTCGATCCAGCAGCGGACCGGAAACGCGCTGCAGATAGCGCTCAATGGCATAGGGCGTGCAGCTGCACGCGCGGGTGGGGTGCCCAAAATAGCCGCATGGGCAGGGATTCATGGCGGCGGCCAGCATGATGCTGCTGGGGAATGACGCGCTGCCCGCCACGCGGCTGACGGTGACCGTGCCGTCCTCCAGCGGCTGGCGCAGGATCTCCAGAGCGTCGCGGTGAAATTCGGGCAGCTCATCCAAAAACAGGACGCCGTTGTGTGCGAGGCTCACCTCGCCGGGACGCGGCGTGCTGCCGCCGCCCACAAGGCCCGCCGCACTTACCGAATGATGCGGCGCGCGGAACGGGCGGTGGCTCACAAGCCCGCTGCCGCGGGGCAGCGTGCCCGCCACAGAATATACCTTCGTCGTCTCCACAGCCTCCGTGCGGGAGAGCGGCGGCAGAATGCCCGGCAGACGTTTGGCCAGCATGGATTTTCCCGTGCCCGGCGCGCCGATCAATAAAATATTGTGGCCGCCGGCGGCGGCGATCTCCATGGCGCGCCGGGCCTCCAGCTGGCCCCGGACATCTGCAAAGTCCGGTACGTCCCGGGGCCCGCCGGGTGCAAAGGCCGCGGGCTGTGCCGGTTCTATGGGCGCTTCGCCCGTCAAATGGTGCACTGCGTCCAGCGCCGTATGGACAGGGTAAACGCAAAGCGCGCCGGCTGCCGCGGCCTCGGCCGCGTTTTCGGCGGGAACGAACAGGTGGCGCACGCCCTGCTGCACCGCGGCCAGCGCCATGGGCAGCACGCCCGTCACACTGCGCACGCCGCCGTCCAGCGAAAGCTCGCCGATGAAGGCGTCCTCCGGGCCGGGGACGGGCAACTGCCCGGAGGCAGCCAGAATGGCAAGAAGAACAGGCAGGTCGTACACAGGGCCGGTCTTGCGGATATCGCCGGGAGCGAGATTGACGGTGATCCGGCTGACGGGCCAGACGAAGGACAGGTTTTTCAGCGCGCTGCGCACGCGGTCCGTGGCCTCGCGCACAGCGCTGTCCGGCAGGCCCACGATGGTGAATTGAGGCAGTCCGCCTCTGATATCCGCCTCCACGCTCACACTGAAGCCATTCAGCGCATATACGCCCAGGCTGTTGATCCTTGCAAACATCCTTCCGCCGCCTTTCGCCGTTTTCCGCCGCACTTCGCGCCGGTACGCCCATATGGGTGTGTTTTTAGTATAACTTGCGCGTCATTTTTGTACAAGTGCGAATTGACAGGCCCAGGCCCATGGCTTATGATAAGAAGTATAAAAGGCGGCACGCCGCGCGGCGCTTCGGCCGCCTGAGACTGAAAAGGGGAAGCGCAGCTTTCCCGGAAAGCGGGGGCATATTGATGTATCAGCAGGAATATGAACGGTGGCTTGCCGCCGAACTGGAGGATAAGGACCTGAAGCCCGAGCTGCTCAGCATTCAGGGCATTGACGCAGAGATACAGGACCGTTTCGCGGTGGAGCTGGAGTTCGGCACCGCGGGCCTGCGCGGCGTGCTGGGTGCGGGCACGAACCGCATGAACATCTATATGGTGCGCAAGGCCACGCAGGGTTTGGCAAATTATCTGAACAAGCAGGGCGGCAAAAAAAGCGTCGCCATCTCCTACGACAGCCGCATCAAAAGCGACGTGTTTGCGCGGGAGGCCGCGCGCGTGCTGGCAGGCAACGGCGTCAAGGCGTATCTTTACAAGGAGCTGATGCCCGTTCCGGCGCTCAGCTTTGCCACGCGCCATCTGCACTGCGACGCCGGCATCATGGTGACGGCCAGCCACAACCCGGCCAAATACAACGGCTATAAGGCCTACGGGCCGGACGGCTGCCAGATGACCAGCGAAGCCGCCGACGCGGTCTATGCCGAGATGCAGGCCACCGATATTTTTGCGGGCATCAGACTGGCGGATTTCGACGCGGCGCTGGAGCAGGGCGGCATCGAGTACATCGGCCAGGACACCATCGAGGCGCTGTATGAGAACATCAAGGCCCAGAGCGTTCGCCCGGGTTTGTGCAAAACCGCGGGGCTGAAGCTGGTGTATTCGCCGCTGAACGGTTCGGGCCTCGTGCCTGTCACCCGCGTGCTGGGGGATATCGGCATTACGGATATCACCATTGTGCCCGAGCAGCAGTATCCGGACGGTAATTTCCCCACTTGCCCGTATCCCAACCCCGAGATTCGTGAGGCGCTGGCCCTGGGCCTTGCGCTGGCGGAAAAATCCGGCGCGGATCTGATGCTTGCCACCGACCCGGACGCCGACCGCGTGGGCATTGCCGTGCGCTGTAAGGACGGCAGCTATCAGCTGCTTTCCGGCAACGAGGTGGGCGTGCTGTTGCTGGATTATATCTGCAAGGGCCGCACCGAGAACGGCACCATGCCCAAAGCCCCGGTGTGCGTTAAATCCATCGTCTCCACGCCGCTGGCGGACGTTGTGGCCGCGCATTACGGGGTGGAATGCCGAAATGTGCTTACGGGCTTCAAATGGATCGGCGACCAGATCGCCGGGCTGGAGGCCGCAGGCGAGGTGGAGCGCTTTATCTTCGGCTTTGAGGAGAGCTATGGCTACCTGGCGGGCAGCTATGTACGTGACAAGGATGCCGTCGTAGGCTCCATGCTCATCTGCGAAATGGCGGCCTATTACCGCAGCATCGGCTCGTCCATCAAGGAGGAGTTGGAGCGCATTTACGCCGAGTATGGCCGTTACCTGAACAAAGTGAACAGCTATGAATTCCCGGGCCTGTCCGGCATGGAGACCATGGCGGGCATCATGACAAAGCTGCGGGAGAACCCGCCGGCGGAATTTGCGGGATACAAGGTCGTAACGGTGGCAGACTACAAGGCACGCACCAAAACGGACGTAGCCACGGGCAAAACGGAGCCCATCGAGCTGCCGGCGGCCAACGTGCTCATCTACACACTGGCGGGCGGCGCCAGTGTAGTGGTGCGCCCCTCGGGTACCGAACCGAAGATCAAGACCTACTTTACCACGCTGGGCAAAGACCTTGCCGAGGCCGAGGCACAGCAAAAAGCGCTGGCCGCCGCTGTGGAGCCGCTTCTGAAATAAGCGGACAAATACCGCTTGCATTTCCCTCGGGAACGTGGTAAAATATGAGGGCAATCGTTCCGATGGCTGCTCCGTGCGCACAGGATGGCGCACGCTGGTAGCCTCCTATTGAAGGTTGTGATGGGCGCATGTATTAAGCATGGCCCCCAATGTCATAAACCAGAAAGAGGTGAATACAAGTGAAAGAGGGCATCCATCCGAAGTACGAGGAAGCGGTGATCACCTGTGCCTGCGGCAACACGTTCACGACCCGCTCCACGAAGAAGGAGATCCACGTCGAGGTTTGCAACAAGTGCCATCCGTTCTACACCGGCAAGCAGAAGCTGGTTGATACCGGCGGACGCGTGGACCGCTTTAAAAAGCGTTTCAATCTGGGCGAATAATAGGTTCCTTACAAAGGGCGGTTTCAAGCGAACCGCCCTTTGTTTTGTTGCTGTTTGGGAGAAAAAGAATGGAATTGGGCGAAGCGAAACGAATCCTGATCCTGGGCTGCGGCGGCGCGGGCAAAAGCACGCTGGCGCGCCGTTTGGGGGCGGCCACGGGCCTTCCGGTGGTGCATCTGGACGGCTTGTACTGGCAGCCCGGCTGGGTGGCCATGGAGCGTGCGGCGTGGCGGCGCACGGTGGAAAACGAGATCGCGAAGGATGCGTGGATCATCGACGGGAACTTCGGAAGCTCGCTGGAACTGCGGCTCTCCCGCGCGCAGGCCGCGGTTTATTTGGACTATTCCCGGGCCGTGTGCCTGGCGGGCGTGCTGCGGCGCGTATGGACAACGCACGGCCGCGTGCGCCCGGATATGGGCGCGGGGTGCCCGGAGCGGTTCGACCTGAGCTTTCTGCGCTGGGTGTGGGACTTCCCGAAGCGGGACGGCACACATGTGAAGGCGCTGCTGGCTGCGCACCCGGAGGTGAGGTGCGTCACACTGAAAAACCGGCGGGACGCGCAAGTGCTCCTGCGGCGGCTGGAGGGGGCGGATGATGGAAGCATATAAGACGATACAGGGCACGGCGCAGGCGCGCATCGAGGAGAAAAAATCTGAATTTATCGCCCACGCGGCCTTTGCGGACACAGAGGAAAAGGCGCTGGCTTTTTTGAACGGGATACGGGCAAAGCACCGTACGGCCAACCACAATGTTTACGCATACATTCTGCGGGACGGCGCGCGCATGCGTTATTCCGACGACGGGGAGCCGGCCAAGACCTCCGGCCTGCCCACGTTGGAGGCCATCCGCCACGCGGGCCTTGTGGACTGCATCGTTGTGACGACGCGCTATTTCGGCGGTACGCTGTTGGGCACTGGCGGGCTGGTGCGCGCCTATACAGCGGCGGCAAACGCCGTTCTGGCGGCGGCAAAGCAGGTGACGGTACAGGTGTGCGTGCGGGGCGTTTTGCGGGTGGAATATCCATTGTACGAGCTGGCGCAGCGGCTGCTGGCCGACGCGGGCGCCCGGCTGGAGGAGGTGCAGTTCGCCGACAGGGTAACGCTGCCCTTTGTGATGCTGGCAGGCGGTGAAACGCAGCTTTTGCCGAAATTGCAGGAGCTTTGCCGGGGCAGCGCGGATATTATGTTTTCCAAACCCTATTTTGCCCCTTTCTGAAAATTTTCTTAAAATTTTAAAGGGAAACCGGAGCCTTTGTCGTATAGTGTATATGACGCCGAATTTTTGGAACCATGAAAGACAGCGGCGGCCGAAAGCATGTGGGGCACGCTGTGCGGAAAAGGGGGCTGGCTGATGACGGTACGGGAGCGCACGGAGGAGATTGAGCGGATAACGCTGTCTCCGTTTGCAACATTGAGCGAGAACAGCCGGGGGCGGGCCGTACCCGAAAAACCATGCCCGCTACGGCCCTGCTTTCAGCGGGACCGGGACCGCATCATCCATTGCAAGGCATTCCGCAGGCTGAAGCAGAAGACGCAGGTGTTCCTTTCGCCGGAGGGCGACCATTACCGCACGCGTTTGACGCACACGCTGGAAGTGAGCCAGATCGCGCGGACCATTGCGCGGGCCCTGCGCCTGAACGAGGACCTCACCGAAGCCATTGCACTGGCGCATGATCTGGGCCACACGCCTTTCGGCCATGCGGGTGAGCGCGCGCTGAACCGGCTCTGCCCCGGCGGCTTCAAGCACTATGAGCAGAGTGCGCGCGTGGTGACGAAGCTGGAAAAGGATGGCAGCGGCCTCAACCTGACGTGGGAGGTGCTCAACGGCATCGTCACTCACACACGCGGTGAGTGGGCCGCTACGAGGGAGGGGCGCGTTGTCCGCTTTGCGGATCATATCGCCTATATGAACCACGATATCGAGGACGCGGTGACGGCGGGCGTTCTGCGCAACGAGGATATCCCGGCGGAGATCACCTCCGTGCTGGGGAGCACGAAATCTGAACGGATCACCTCGCTAATCATGGCCATCGTGGAGCACGGGGCCGAAGATATCGGAATGGATGCCGAGCGGGCCGCCGCTTACGAGGCGCTGCACGACTTTATGTACAGCACCGTGTATGTGGACAAGGTGGCGAAAAAGGAAGAGCAGAAAGTGGACAAGCTCATCCGTGAGCTGTACGCATATTTTAAGGATACGCCCACGCATATGCCGCAGGCTTTCCTGTATATCATGTGGCAGGAGGGCGTGGACCGCGCCGTGACGGATTATATCTCCGGTATGAGCGATGAATACGCCACCAGCACGTTCGAATCGCTGTTCGTGCCGCAAAAGTGGCAGATACTGTGATGCGGGGAAAGGAGCGTTATGGACGAAAAACGGTTTGAAGTGATCTATAAGCAGGGCAGCGGCTTTGGCGCCTATTTCCGTATCCTGCGGGACAGGGAGACAGGAGTGGAGTACCTGTTCATGGGCGAGGGCTACGGCGCAGGGCTTACGCCGCTGCTGGATGCGTCCGGCAGGCCTGTGGTTTCATCGTACACGGGTCATGGCGGCGAAGACGTGAAATATTAATGCAATGGCGCCGGCGCGGCGCAGGAGATAACGGAAGGGGGCGGCAGGATGATCCCGCGCGATTATATCACAGAACTGGTGCAGCGCAGCGATATCGTGGACGTGGTGCAGAGCTATGTACAGCTGCGGCACCGCGGCCGCACCCATACCGGGCTGTGCCCGTTTCACAATGAAAAAACGCCGTCCTTTGTCGTATATCCCGAGACGCAGTCGTTTTACTGCTTTGGCTGCGGCGCGGGCGGCGACGTCATCACCTTTATCAAAAAAATCAACAATGTTGATTACATAGAGGCCGTCAAATTCCTTGCGGGACGCGCCGGTATGGCGCTTCCGGAGGAGGATGACCAGACCGGCCGCCTGCGCAGCCGGATCATCTCCATCAACAAGGACGCGGCGCGCTTCTATTTTTCGCGTTTGAATTCGGACGCCGGGCGCGTCGGACGGGCGTACTGGCGCGGGCGCGGCCTTTCCGACGCGACCATCAAGCGCTTCGGCCTGGGATACGCGCCGGACAGCTTCCGAGAGACGCGGGATCATCTGAAAAGCCTGGGCTATACGGAGGACGAGCTTTTGGCAGCGGGCCTCATCAAACGCAGTGAAAAGGGCGGCACTTTCGATTTTTTCCGCCACCGCGTTATGATCCCTATTTTTGACCTGCGGGGCAACGTTATTGCTTTCAGCGGCCGCAAGCTGGACCCTGAGCAGCCCGGCGGCAAATATGTGAACAGCCCCGAGACGCTGGTGTACAAGAAGAGCCGCACGCTGTTTGCCCTCAACTTTGCAAAAAAATCCCAGACGCGGCGGTATATCCTGTGCGAGGGCAATCTGGATGCGATTTCCATGCATCAGGCGGGCTTTACCACAGCGGTGGCAGGCTGCGGCACGGCGCTGACAGCGGAGCAGGTGAAGATATTGTCCGAATATGCGGATGAGGTCGTGCTCTGCTACGATTCCGATGAAGCCGGGCAGAAGGCGACACGGCGAGCTATCAGCCTGCTGTCGGTCTCGCCGCTCAAAATATCGGTGCTTAATATCCCCGACGCCAAAGACCCGGACGAATTCATCAAAAAATTTGGGGCGGAACGGTTTGAGATGCTTCTGAACGGCTCCAACAACGCCATCGAGTATGAGCTTTTGCAGGCAAAGGGGAAATACGACATCGCCACACCGGATGGCCGGCTGAATTATATCAAGGACGCGATCGGCGTGCTGGCCGGCCGCATCACGCCCACGGAACGGGATGTGTACGCCGGGCGGCTGGCAGAAGAAACGGATGTGGCGAAGCCCGCAATCCTCAACCAGCTGGACGCGGCCATCCGGGCGCGCGGGCGGCGGGCGGAAAAGGAACGGGAGCGCCGCCTTTTGGAAGAAGGCGCGGGCGGGCGCATCAATGTGCCGTACAGCCAGGGCGGCCAAAAGGCGTTGGGCGTCGCGTTTGCCGAGCAGCAGCTCGTGGCGGCGATCCTCAAGAATCCGGACTATATCCGGCTGGCCGCGCCGCGGGTGAGCGGCGGCACGTTTCTGGACGCGGGCCTGGGCCGGGCATACACGCTTTTATGCGAGAAAGGCGCAAAGGGTGAATATCTGGACCTCTCGGCCCTCAGCGAAGAATTGCCGGAGGAAACGGTCTCGCTCATCAGCCGCGTTCTCGCGCAGAACTACGACATCGGGCTGAGCGCTCAAGACGTAGAGTTGTATCTGGACCGTATCGAGCACAGCCAGCCCGTCAGCAGTACGGCGGGCGGAAGAACAGCCGCCGAGCTTGCGGATTACCTGCAGGCTTTAAAGGATAAAAAAACATAGCGCGGCGCACGCAATGCGCGGCCGCGCGGCCGAATCACAGGAATAGAGTAGGGAGTACACAACATGGGAGAAAAAAAGAACATCATCATGAACCTTGTGGAGCTGGGCAAGCGCAACCAGAAGGTGACGACGAAGGAAATCAACGACGCGCTGGAGGAAATCGGCTTTGAAGTGGAGCTTGTGGATAAGCTCTATGAGGCATTGGATGCGAACAACATCGAGATCGTGGACGAACCGGACGCCGACGTGGAGGAATTCACGCTGACGGAGGACACTGTGGACGTGCTGGAGAGTGCGCTGTCCGCCGAGGGAGTCAACATCGACGATCCTGTCAAGGTGTACCTGAAGGAGATTGGACGCGTGCCGCTGCTCTCTCCGGAAGAGGAGATCAATCTGGCGCTGAAGATACAGGCAGGCGGCCCTGAGGGCGAAAAGGCGAAGCAGCGCCTGTCCGAGGCGAACCTGCGTCTTGTGGTCTCCATTGCCAAACGCTATGTGGGCCGCGGCATGCAGTTTCTGGACCTTATCCAGGAGGGCAACCTGGGCCTTATCAAGGCCGTGGAAAAGTTTGACCATACCAAGGGCTTCAAATTTTCCACATACGCCACATGGTGGATCCGCCAGGCTATCACACGCGCCATTGCGGATCAGGCGCGCACCATCCGCATCCCGGTGCATATGGTGGAGACGATCAATAAGGTGAAAAAGGTGTCCAGCCAGCTGCTGCACCGCAACGGCCATGAGCCGACGGCAGACGAGATCGCGGAGGAGTTGGACATGCCCGTGGATAAGGTGCGGGAGATCATGCGCGTAGCGCAGGAGCCGGTGAGCCTGGAGACGCCCATCGGCGAGGAAGAGGACAGCCACTTGGGTGATTTTATTCCCGACGAGGATGCGCCCGTCCCCGCCGAGGCGGCCAGCCACACGCTTTTGAAGGAGCAGCTCTCCGGCGTGCTGAAAAGCCTTACGCCCCGGGAGGAAAAGGTGCTGCGCCTGCGCTTCGGCCTGGAGGACGGCCGTCCCCGTACGCTGGAGGAAGTGGGCAAGGAGTTCAACGTCACGCGCGAACGCATCCGTCAGATCGAGGCCAAGGCGCTGCGTAAGCTGCGCCACCCCAGCCGTTCCAAGAAGCTGCGCGATTTCCTGGACTGATGCGGCCCCCGCCTTTGCCGCTGCCTCAATGGCAGGACCGGGCGTACATATAGAATGGATAGAGTGGACTTTGAACAGCGCGGCCCGGCAAAACCGGAGCCGCGCTGTTTTTGCACCGCCGCTGCGGCACAGGAAACGCGCTTGACAAAAGCGCCCGGTTGCGGTATCCTTTAAATACAGTAAAACGGTATAGTTCAAGGAGCGGTTTATGCATATCACACAGGAATCCGATTACGCGGTGCGCATCGTCTACTGCCTTGCAAAGTGTGGCACGCGGCGCGACGCGCGCGGCATCAGCGAAGAAATGTGCGTGACGCTGCGCTTTTCCCTGAAGATATTGGGCAAGCTGGTGAGCAGCGGCATTGTGGAAAGCTACAAGGGCAACCGCGGCGGCTATGAGCTGGCACGCCCCGCCAGCGAGATCACACTCAAGGACGTCATTGACGCGGTGGAAGGGCCGTATAGGCTTTCCCGCTGTGTGGGCGAGGGCGGCGCGGGGGAGTGCAACCGCGGCGCGTCCGGCTGCTGTACATTCCAAAAGGTATTTCACGATATCAGCAAAAGCATCAACGAGCAGCTCGCTGCCGTCAACTTCCAGATGCTGTTGGAGGAACCGGCCGGCAAGTAAGAAGCGAAAATCACACACGGCGCCGTGCGTGCCAAGTGTGGTTTTTTCTTTTCCTCTTTTTTCCGGGTTCCCCTTGACGGCTTGTAAAAACCGTATTATAATGCCTAAATGTATCATAATGGCTTGGTATGTCTCTGAACGCAAAACTGTTACAATTTTTTTGTGCAAGTTGCTGAAAATCGGAGGGGTGCCAAAGCCGTTTTGCGTCATTTTTTGCAAGGCTTAATATAGATGAATTAAGGAGTGGTCGCAACTTATGGTGAAAGTCAAGCCCGTACAACTTGGCAAAACCGAACGCATGAGCTTCTCGCGCATCGACGAAGTCATCGACATGCCGAACCTGATCGAGGTGCAGAAGAACTCATACCAGTGGTTTCTCAAAGAGGGCCTGAAAGAGGTCTTCCGGGACATTTCGACGATCGAAGACTACACCGGCAACCTGGTGCTCGACTTTATCGACTACCGGCTGGATTCCGAGCCCAAGTACTCCATCAAGGAGTGCAAGGAGCGCGACGTCACCTATGCGGCCCCGCTTCGCGTGAAAGCGCGTCTGCTGAACAAGGAGACCGGCGAAGTGAAGGAGCAGGAGATCTTCATGGGCGATTTTCCGCTCATGACGGATTCCGGCACCTTCATCATCAACGGCGCCGAGCGTGTTATCGTCTCTCAGCTCGTCCGTTCCCCGGGCGTGTATTTCGGCAAGAGCTACGACAAGACGGGCAAGGAACTGTTCACCGCCACGCTGAACCCCAACCGCGGCGCGTGGCTGGAATACGAAACGGATGCCAACGACGTTTTCTATGTGCGCATCGATAAGAACCGCAAGATCCCTGTGACGGTGTTCATCCGTGCGCTGGGCCTGGGTGACGACGCGAAGATCCGTGATTTCTTCGGCGAGGACGAGCGCATTGAGGCCACCATCGCAAAAGATTCCACCAAGAGCGAGGAAGAAGGCCTGCTGGAGACGTACCGCAAGCTGCGTCCGGGCGAGCCTCCCACGGTGGAGAGCGCGTCCAGCCACATCAACGGTTTGTTTTTTGACCCGCGCCGGTACGACCTTTCCCGCTTCGGCCGCTATAAGATGAACAAGAAGCTGGCCATCGGCCGCCGCATTCAGGGCTTTGTGGCCGCCCGTGATATCGTGGCCCCCCTGACGGGCGAGCTGCTGTGCGCTGCCGGCGAAAAGATCAGTGCGGAAACTGCCATGGCCGCCGAAAAATCGGGCGTGAGCCTGGTGTATCTGGCGCTGGACGACAAGGAGATCAAGGTCATCTCCAACGGCACGGTTGCCGCCAACGATTTCCTCTCCTTTGACGCAACCGAATGCGGCATCAACGAGCGCGTCAATTTCAGCGAACTGCGCGCCATCCTGGACGAGACCAGCGATGTGGACGAGCAGAGGGAGCTGCTGGAGAAAAACCGTGACCGTCTCATCAGCAAAACAGTCACCGTGGATGATATTTTCGCATCCATCAACTACTTGAACGGCCTGGGCCACGGCGTGGGCACGGTGGACGACATCGACCATCTGGGCAACCGCCGGATCCGCAGTGTGGGCGAGTTGCTGCAGAACCAGTTCCGCATCGGCTTTTCCCGCATGGAGCGCGTCATCCGTGAGCGCATGACGCTGCAGGCCCAGGACATGGAAGTGGTGACGCCGCAGGCGCTCATCAACATCCGTCCGGTGGTGGCATCCATCAAGGAGTTCTTTGGCTCCTCGCCGCTGTCCCAGTTCATGGATCAGAACAACCCGCTGGCAGAGCTGACGCACAAACGCCGTCTGTCGGCTCTCGGCCCCGGCGGCCTGTCCCGTGACCGCGCAGGCTTCGAGGTCCGCGACGTACACTATTCCCATTACGGCCGCATGTGCCCCATCGAGACGCCGGAAGGTCCGAACATCGGCCTGATTTCCTATCTGGCCACGTTCGCCAAGATCAATGAGTACGGCTTTATTGAAGCGCCGTACCGCAAGGTGGACAAGGCCACTGGCGTTGTTACCGATGAAGTGGTCTATATGACCGCCGATGTGGAGGATGAGTTCATCGTAGCGCAGGCCAACGAGCAGTTGGACAGCGAGGGACGTTTTGTCCGTCCCCGTGTTTCCAGCCGCTGGCGCGATGAGATCCTTGAGGTCGACAAAGAGCGCGTGGACTACATGGACGTCAGCCCGAAGATGGTTGTGTCCGTAGCTACGGCTATGATCCCGTTCCTGGAGAACGACGACGCAAACCGCGCCCTCATGGGCTCGAACATGCAGCGTCAGGCGGTACCGCTGCTCGTCACCGAGCAGCCCATCGTCGCCACCGGCATGGAGTACAAGGCCGCGTGCGACTCCGGCGTGTGCGTGCTGGCGAAAAACGACGGCATTGTGGAGCGTGTGACTGCCGATAAGATCACGGTGCGCACGTCCAAGACGACGACGGACGAATACGAGCTCATCAAATTCATGCGCTCGAACCAGGGCACCTGCATCAACCAGCGCCCCATCGTCAGCAAGGGCGATAAGATCATCAAGGGCCAGGTTCTGGCCGACGGCCCCGCCACGAAGAACGGCGAGATCAGCCTGGGCAAGAACGCCTTGATCGGCTTCATGACCTGGGAGGGCTACAACTACGAGGACGCCGTCCTTATCAATGAGAAGATCGTCCGCGAGGACGTGTACACTTCCATCCACATCGAGGAATACGAGATCGAAAGCCGCGAGACGAAGCTCGGGCCCGAGGAGATCACGCGCGACATCCCCAACGTGGGCGAGGACGCGCTGAAGGACCTGGACGAGCGCGGCATCATCCGCATCGGCGCCGAGGTAGGCGCGGGTGATATCCTCGTCGGCAAGGTCACGCCCAAGGGCGAGACGGAGCTGACGGCCGAGGAGCGCCTGCTGCGCGCCATTTTCGGAGAGAAAGCGCGCGAGGTGCGCGACACTTCCCTGCGTGTGCCGCACGGTGAGTACGGAATCATCGTGGATGTGAAAGTGTTCACACCCGAGAACTGCGACGAGCTGCAGCCCGGCGTGCGCCAGGTGGTGCGCTGCTACATCGCTCAGAAGCGCAAGATCAGCGTGGGCGACAAGATGGCCGGCCGCCACGGCAACAAGGGCGTTGTATCCCGCATTCTGCCGCAGGAAGATATGCCGTTCCTGGAGGACGGCACGCCGCTGGACATTGTGCTGAACCCGCTGGGCGTTCCCTCCCGTATGAACATCGGCCAGGTGCTGGAGGTCCATTTGGGCTACGCCGCCAAGGCGCTGGGCTGGAAGGTCATGACGCCGGTGTTCGACGGCGCCCACGAGGAGGACATCCGGGCGATGTTCCGTGAGACCGGTAAGCGCGAGGACGGCAAGAGCTATGTTTATGACGGACGCACCGGCGAGCGTTTTGACAACCCCGTTACCGTGGGCTATATGTATTACCTCAAGCTGCACCATCTGGTGGACGATAAGATCCACGCCCGCTCCACCGGCCCGTACAGCCTTGTAACGCAGCAGCCTCTGGGCGGCAAGGCCCAGTTCGGCGGCCAGCGCTTTGGCGAAATGGAGGTGTGGGCGCTGGAAGCTTACGGCGCCGCCTATACCCTGCAGGAGATCCTGACGGTGAAGTCCGACGACGTGGTGGGCCGTGTTAAAACCTACGAAGCCATCGTCAAGGGTCAGCCCGTGCCGAAGCCCGGCATTCCCGAGGCGTTCCGCGTGCTGATGAAGGAGCTGCAGAGCCTCGGCCTCGATATGCGCGTACAGGATGCCGACGGCAACGAGGTGGACATCAAGCAGAATTACGATGACGACGATATGGGCTTTGACAATTCCGACCTCGCGCTCGGCGACGACGTGATGGTGGAGAGCGAGCTCGCCGGCGACTACAGCATCGAAGACGCCGACGCGGACGCCGAATTTGAAGAAGAAGATGAGGAACCCAATCCGGAAGATCTGGAATCGGATGACCTGTTTGCCGATCTGCCCGAGGATATCTGATCCGCATCCGGCCCGCCGCCCGCCGCGCACCGCGCGGGGCGGCGGGGCACGCTTCAAAAATTGAGAAAGAAAGGGTTCGTTTCATGGAGTTTAACGCTTTTGATTCAATCAAGATCGGTCTTGCCTCCCCGGATCAGATCCGTGCCTGGAGCTACGGCGAGGTGAAAAAGCCCGAGACCATCAACTACCGCACCCTGAAACCGGAGCGCGACGGCCTGTTCTGTGAGCGCATTTTTGGGCCGACGAAGGACTGGGAATGCCACTGCGGCAAGTACAAGCGCATCCGCTACAAGGGTAAGATCTGCGACCGCTGCGGCGTTGAAGTGACGCGCGCCAAGGTGCGCCGCGAGCGTATGGGCCATATCGAGCTGGCCGCGCCCGTTTCGCATATCTGGTATTTCAAGGGGATCCCGTCCCGCATCGGCCTGATGCTGGATATCAGCCCTCGCCTGCTGGAAAAGGTGCTGTACTTTGCCGCATATATCGTGACCGATCCCGGCTTCACACCTCTGGAGGAAAAGCAGCTGCTCAGCGAAAAAGAGTACCGCGACATGCGTGAGCGGTACGAGGACGAGTTCAAGGCAGCAATGGGCGCAGAGGCCGTGAAGGAGCTGCTGGAGAAGATCGATTTGGAAAAGCTCAGCGAAGAGCTGCATCAGGAACTGGAGGAAGCAGGCGGCCAAAAGCGCGTGCGCCTGCTCAAGCGGCTGGAAGTCGTGGAGGCGTTCCGCATCTCCGGCAACCGTCCGGAGTGGATGATCATGGACGTCATCCCGGTCATTCCGCCCGATATCCGCCCGATGGTCCAGCTGGACGGCGGACGTTTTGCCACGTCCGACCTGAACGACCTGTACCGCCGCGTCATCAACCGCAACAACCGTCTGAAGCGTTTGCTGGAGCTGGGCGCTCCGGATATCATTGTGCGCAACGAAAAGCGTATGCTGCAGGAGGCGGTGGACGCCCTCATCGACAACGGCCGCCGCGGCCGTCCGGTGACCGGCCCCAACAACCGCCCGCTCAAGAGCCTGTCCGACATGCTCAAGGGCAAGCAGGGGCGTTTCCGCCAGAACCTGCTGGGCAAGCGCGTGGACTACTCCGGCCGTTCGGTTATCGTCGTCGGCCCGGAGCTGAAGATGTACCAGTGCGGTCTGCCCAAGGAAATGGCGCTGGAGCTGTTCAAACCCTTCGTTATGAAGGACCTGGTGGAAAAGGGCATTGCCAACAACATCAAGTCGGCCCGCAAGATGGTGGAGCGCACCCGCACCGAGGTGTGGGACTCTCTGGAAGCCGTCATCAAGGGCCATCCCGTTATGCTCAACCGTGCGCCGACACTGCACCGCCTTGGCATCCAGGCGTTTGAGCCGGTGCTGGTGGAAGGCCGCGCCATCAAGCTGCATCCGCTGGTCTGCACTGCGTTCAACGCGGACTTTGACGGCGACCAGATGGCTGTGCACGTGCCCCTTTCCGAAGAAGCGCAGCGTGAGGCCAAACGCCTGATGCTGGCTTCCGGCAACCTGCTCAAGCCGGCTGACGGCAAGCCCGTCACAGTGCCTACCCAGGATATGGTACTGGGCAGCTATTACCTCACCATGGTCAACGACGGAGACAAGGGCGAAGGTAAGGTGTTCCGCGACGAAAACGAGGCCGTCATGGCCTATCAGGAAGGCGTTATCACGCTGCAGGCCAAGATCAGGGTGCGCCGTACCATGGAGATCGACGGCACAGAGCGCAGCCGAATCATCGACACCACAGTGGGCCGCATCATTTTCAACCAGCCCATCCCCCAGGACCTTGGTTATGTGGACCGCTCCATTCCGGAGAACCGTTTCCTGTTCGAGGTGGATTTCCTCGTCAACAAAAAGAAACTGGGCCAGATCATCGACCGCTGCATCCAGGTACACGGCACGTCCGTCACTGCCGAGATGCTGGACCGTGTGAAGGCGCAGGGCTACAAATATTCCACGAAGGGCGCGGTCACCGTAGCCGTTTCGGACGCTGTGATCCCGCCCCAGAAGGCTGAATTGCTGGCATCTGCCGAGGAGCAGATCGGCAAGATCACCAAGCAGTACAACAAGGGCCTGATCTCCAACGAGGAGCGCTATAACGGCGTGATCAAGGTCTGGAGCAAGACCACCGAGGACGTGGCAAGCGCCCTGCAGGAAAACCTGGATGCCCGCAACCCCATCTTCATGATGGCAGACTCCGGCGCCCGCGGCTCCATGGCTCAGATCCGCCAGCTGGCCGGTATGCGCGGCCTGATTGCAAACACGTCCGGTAAGACCATTGAGATCCCCATCCGCGCGAACTATCGCGAGGGCCTGAATATTCTGGAATACTTCATCGCCGGCAAGGGCGCCCGAAAGGGTCTGGCAGATACCGCTCTGCGTACTGCGGACTCCGGTTATCTGACCCGCCGTCTGGTAGACGTCTCTCAGGACGTGATCATCCGCGAGGAGGACTGCGGCGCGGCACAGGGCATCATGGTTTCCGACATCCGCGAAGGCAACGAGATGATCGAAAAGCTGGAGGAACGTCTCCAGGGCCGTTTTGCGGTGAACGACATCCTTGATCCGGCCACGGGCGAAGTGCTCGTCTCCAAGGACAAGATGATGAGCGAAGACGACGCGAAAGCCGTTGTTGCCGCAGGCATCAAGGAAGTGGAGATCCGCAGCGTGCTGTGCTGCGATTCCAAGCACGGCGTATGCTCCAAGTGCTACGGCGCGAACCTGGCCAACGGCCGCTTGGTCGGTATGGGCGAGGCTGTGGGCATTATCGCTGCCCAGTCTATCGGCGAACCGGGCACCCAGCTCACCATGCGTACGTTCCATACGGGCGGCATTGCGTCGGCGGAGGATATCACGCAGGGCTTGCCGCGTGTTGAAGAGCTGTTCGAGGCGCGCCGTCCCAAGAATCTGGCTATCATGACAGAAATCGCGGGTACTGCGCACATCGACGACTCCAAGAAAAACCGGCACGTTGTGGTGGAGGGCGTGGACGAAAACGGCGCGCCCGCTGAAAAGAGCTACCTGATTCCCTTCGGTCAGCGCATCCGTATTGCGGACGGTGCGCAGCTGGAGCCGGGCGATATCCTCACCGAAGGTTTTGCCTATCCTCAGGATATCCTGGCCATCAAGGGGCCCATTGCCGTGCAGAACTACCTCATCAGCGAGGTGCAGAAGGTCTACCGCCTGCAGGGCGTGGATATCTGCGATAAGCACATTGAGGTCATCGTCCTGCAGATGATGCGTAAGGTGCGCATTGAGGACGCGGGCAGCACGAAGCTGATCGTCGGTTCGTCCATGGACAAATCCGAGTTCCGCGACGCCAATGAGGAGATCGCGGCGCGTGTTGCCGCCGGTGAGACGGACCTGAAGCCCGCCCGTGCGACCAGTATCCTGCTGGGCATCACCAAGGCGTCCCTGGCCACGGATTCCTTCCTCTCGGCCGCTTCTTTCCAGGAGACCACCCGCGTGCTTACCGATGCAGCCATCAAAGGCAAAGTGGACCCGCTCATGGGTCTTAAGGAAAATGTCATCATCGGCAAGCTTATCCCGGCCGGCACCGGTATTCCCGAAGTGGAAGCCGAGCTGGCGGCAGGGGACGAGGTGGACCTGTAAAGGCCCATTCCCAAACAGCAGAAAAGACGCCCGCCAAACGGCGGGCGTCTTTTGTGTGTGGATGACGGGCGGAAGGGAATGTGCTTCCGCGCCAGAGCGTGTGCCGCTGCCGGGGAGAACCGCTCTCAATACTGCGGCGCTTCTACGAGAAGAATGTGGGCGCGGGGAAGGGCGGAAAGCTGCAGCGGTTCACCAAAAGCAGAAAGCGCGTCGCCGTCCTCCAGCACGATGCCGTTCACTTCGGCAGCACCTTCCACAACCAGCAAATATACCTGCCGCCCCGGCTCAATGGGAAAAGCGAGGCGGGCTTCGCAGGTGAGGTCTGCCGCATAGACGTTGGCATCCGCGCTGAGGAACAGTGGACCGCTGTCCGGTTCTGGAGCGGCGCAGGCCAGCAAAAGCCACCGGTTCACACGATTTTCCCACAAAAAGCGCTGCTCTCCATAGTTGGGTGCGCCGCCCGGCCGTGCAGGCGAAAAAGCCATCCGGACCAGACGCAGCGGCGCGCTGCTCTGGTTGAGCTCACTGTGCCGCAGCCCGGTGCCCGTGTGCAGGCACAGCGCTTCGCCCCGGCGCAGGACACTGTGATTGTTCAGGCTGTCGCCGTGGGTCAGCTCACCGTTTGCAATATAATAAAGCAGTACCTCATTCTTGTCAGGATGTGTGTTGAAGCCCGTGTGCGGGCGAATGAGGCTGTCGTCCAGCGCAGTAAGGGGGCCGAAACGGGCGGCGGGCAGGTGGCGGCGGCTTTCCAGCCAGCCCTGCCGCAGGGCGTCCAGCCGCGCCCGGCTGATCTTTTTTAGCATGGGAATGCCTCCTTCTGTTTCATAGGTTGCCCAAAAAGCGGCGCGGCAAACGGAGACAGTATGTTTGGTGCGCGTTTTTTTCGGCAACACTGTCACAGAGTATTGCAGCGGGGGGACGGCATGTGGTAAAATTACCTTATCTGAGGCGCAAAAGGGGACATGCAGAAAAAACGTGTAAAAATCATGCAAAATGCTGAATTTCACCGGTGCTTTCTGTTGACAGGACCATCCAAACCGTGTAAAATGTAAATGTTGCGCCGCAGGCGCGTTTTGTCGAGCCTGGACGCCCCGAAACCTTGGTGGTAAGCGGTTTGCCGCTTTCACATACAGGGGAAGTTTTTTCCCCAGATATTATTTTTTGAAAGGAGGAAAATCATGCCTACTTTTAACCAGCTCGTGCGCAAAGGCCGCGAGGTCTTGGTGAAGAAATCGACGGCTCCTGCCCTTCTGAAAGGCTACAACTCCCAGAAGAAGGCTTACACGGACCAGAACTCCCCGCAAAAGCGTGGCGTTTGCACCGCCGTTCGTACCATGACCCCGAAAAAGCCGAACTCTGCTCTTCGTAAGGTCGCTCGTGTTCGTCTCTCCAATGGTATCGAAGTTACTTCGTACATTCCGGGTATCGGCCACAACCTGCAGGAGCACAGCGTCGTACTGATTCGTGGCGGCCGTGTTAAGGACCTCCCGGGCGTGCGTTACCACATCATCCGCGGTACGCTCGATACCCAGGGTGTTGCCAACCGTGGCCAGGCCCGTTCCAAGTATGGTGCGAAGCGCCCCAAGGCCGGTGCCGCGAAAAAGTAAAAAACACTGAAATGTACAATGCCCCTTGAAGGCTTATTCATATAGAGTAACCTTTTCGCGGGACAGTACGGGAGTTTTATTACTTTCGAGTACCGATGATATCATTTTATGAAGGAGGGAAGAAAGATGTCCAGAAGAGGTAATATTGCAAAGCGTGACGTTTTGGCGGATCCTTTGTATAATTCCAAAATGGTGACACGTCTGATCAACAACATCATGTACGACGGCAAAAAGGGCGTCGCGCAGAAAATCGTTTACGATGCGTTCGATATCGTGAAGGAAAAGACCGGTAACGACCCGCTCGAGAGCTTTGAAAAAGCCCTGGAGAACATCATGCCGGTGCTTGAGGTCAAGGCGCGCCGTGTGGGTGGTTCCACCTACCAGGTGCCGATGGAAGTGCGCCCCGAGCGCCGCGAGACACTGGGCCTGCGCTGGCTCACCACTTATGCCCGTGCCCGCAGCGAGCGCACCATGCGTGAGCGTCTGGCCGGCGAGATCATGGACGCCGTCAACGGCAACGGCAACGCTTGCAAAAAGCGTGAGGATACCCACAAGATGGCAGAGGCCAACAAGGCGTTTGCTCATTACAGATATTAATCTGTGTCTTAACTTTTAGGAGGAAACTATGCCAAGAGACGTTTCTCTGGAAATGACCAGAAACATCGGCATTATGGCCCATATCGACGCAGGCAAGACCACGACCACCGAGCGCATCCTGTTCTATACAGGCATCAACCACAAAATCGGTGAGACGCACGACGGCGCTGCGACGATGGACTGGATGGCGCAGGAGCAGGAGCGTGGCATCACGATCACTTCCGCCGCCACCACATGCTATTGGAGCCATACCGAGTATCAGAACGACCCGGCCCTTGCCAAAAAGAACAGACACAGAATCAACATCATCGACACCCCGGGCCACGTGGACTTCACCGTTGAGGTGGAACGCTCCCTGCGTGTACTGGACGGCAGCGTTACCGTTATGTGCGCAAAAGGTGGTGTTGAGCCTCAGTCTGAGACCGTGTGGCATCAGGCCAACAAGTATCATGTCCCCCGCATGATCTACGTCAATAAGATGGACATCATGGGCGCGGATTTCTATCACGTGCTGGACATGATCAAGGACCGCCTGAAGGCGAACGCCATCCCCCTGCAGCTTCCCATCGGCAAGGAGGAGACGTTCAAGGGCATTATCGACCTGCTTGAGATGAAAGCCTACGTCTATTACGATGACCTGGGCAAGGATATCCGCGTGGAGGAGATCCCCGAGGATATGCAGGAGCTGGCTGAGAAATACCGCAGCGAACTGATCGAAGCCATCGCCGAAAACGACGAAGAGCTGATGATGAAATATCTCGACGGTGAGGAGCTCACCATCCCCGAGATGAAAGTGGCCATCCGCAAGGAGACCATCGCCAATACGATCGTTCCGGTCGTGTGCGGCACTTCCTATAAAAACAAGGGCGTGCAGAAGCTGCTCGACGCCATCGTGGACTACATGCCGGCTCCGACCGACATCGAGGACATCAAGGGCGTAAACCCCGACACCGAGGAAGAGGAGACCCGTCCTTCCGACGACAACGCTCCTTTCGCGGCGCTGGCGTTCAAGATCGCGACCGACCCGTTCGTGGGTAAGCTTTGTTTCTTCCGCGTTTACTCCGGTGTTGTCGAAGCCGGCAGCACGGTGTACAACTCCGTGAAGGACAACCGCGAGCGCATGGGCCGCATCCTTCAGATGCACGCCAACCACCGTCAGGATATCGATATCTGCTACGCCGGCGACATCGCGGCGGCTGTGGGCCTGAAGAACACGACCACGGGCGACACGCTGTGCGACGAAAAGCATCCGGTTATCCTGGAGAGCATGGAGTTCCCCGAGCCCGTTATCCGTGTGGCCATTGAGCCGAAAACCAAGGCCGGCCAGGAAAAAATGGGCATCGCGCTGGCAAAGCTGGCTGAGGAGGACCCCACGTTCCGAACCTATACCGACGAAGAGACCGGCCAGACCATCATCGCGGGCATGGGCGAGCTCCATCTGGAGATCATCGTCGACCGCCTGCTGCGTGAGTTCAAGGTGGAGGCCAACGTGGGCGCCCCGCAGGTTGCCTACCGCGAGACCATCCGCCGTCCCGCCGACCAGGACACCAAGTACGCGCGTCAGTCCGGCGGTAAAGGCCAGTACGGTCACGTCAAGATCAAAATCGAGCCGAACGAAGCAGGTAAGGGCTATGAGTTCGTCAACGCCATCGTTGGCGGCGCCATCCCGAAAGAGTTCATCGGCCCCATCGACCAGGGCATCCAGGGCGCCATGCAGGCCGGCGTGCTTGCAGGCTATCCCGTTGTGGACGTCAAGGTCACGCTGTACGATGGTTCCTACCATGAGGTCGACTCCTCCGAAATGGCGTTTAAGATCGCCGGTTCCATGGCCTTCAAAGAGGCTATGCGTAAGGCGGATCCCGTTATTTTGGAGCCGATTATGAAGGTTGCCGTCATCGTGCCCGACGAGTATATGGGCGACGTTATCGGCGATATCAATGCCCGGCGCGGCCAGATCCAAGGCACCGAGTCCCGCAGCGGCACGCAGCAGATCGATGCGCTCGTTCCGCTGTCCAACATGTTCGGTTACGCCACCGACCTGCGCAGCAAAACGCAGGGCCGCGGCCAGTATTCCATGGAGCCCAGCCACTACATCGACGTGCCCAAGAGCATCGCCGAGAGCATCATGGCGGGCCGTGCAAAGAAAGAGGGCTAAGCCTCTTTCCGCCAGCCTCTGGCAAACAAATAAAACACTTGATTTTTTAGGGTGCATTTAGTACAATGGCCTTAAGAAACGGTCTCAAAACAAAGGAGGACAATAACAATGGCGAAAGCGAAATTTGAGCGTAACAAACCGCATATCAACATCGGCACCATTGGTCACGTTGACCATGGCAAGACGACCCTGACCGCTGCCATCACGAAGGTGCTGGCCATGAAGGGCGACGCCGAGTTCACCGATTATGCCAACATCGATAAGGCTCCCGAGGAGCGCGAGCGCGGCATCACGATCAACACCTCTCACGTGGAGTACGAGACGGACAACCGTCACTATGCCCATGTTGACTGCCCGGGCCACGCCGACTATGTGAAGAACATGATCACCGGCGCTGCTCAGATGGACGGCGCGATTCTGGTCGTGTCTGCTTCCGACGGCCCCATGCCCCAGACCCGTGAGCACATCCTGCTCTCCCGTCAGGTCGGCGTTCCCTATATCGTCGTGTTCATGAACAAGTGCGACCAGGTGGACGACGAAGAGCTGCTGGATCTCGTCGAGATGGAGATCCGTGAGCTGCTGACCGAGTATGAGTTCCCCGGCGACGACACGCCCATCATCCGTGGTTCTGCTCTGCAGGTTCTGGAGTCCAGCTCCACGGACATCAACGCCCCCGAGTACAAGTGCATCCTCGATTTGATGGAGGCTGTGGACAGCTATATCCCCACTCCCGACCGCAAAGAGGATATGCCGTTCCTGATGCCTGTTGAGGACGTGTTCACCATCACCGGCCGCGGCACTGTTGCTACCGGTCGTGTGGAGCGTGGCGTCATCAAGGTTGGCGAGGAAGTCGAGATCGTCGGTCTCGTCGAAGAGAAGCGTAAGACCACCGTTACCGGCCTTGAGATGTTCCGCAAGCTGCTGGACTTCGCTCAGGCTGGCGACAACGTGGGTGCTCTGCTCCGCGGCATCCAGCGCAATGAGATCGAGCGCGGCCAGGTTCTGTCCAAGCCCGGTTCCATTCATCCGCACACCAAGTTTGCCGGCCAGGTCTATATCCTGAAAAAGGAAGAGGGCGGCCGTCACACTCCGTTCTTCAACAACTATCGCCCGCAGTTCTATTTCCGCACTACGGACGTGACCGGTGTCATCACGCTGCCGGAAGGCACCGAGATGTGCATGCCCGGCGACAACGTCTCCATGGACGTTGAGCTGATCACCCCGATCGCTATCGAGGAAGGTCTCCGTTTCGCTATCCGCGAAGGCGGCCGTACCGTTGGCTCCGGCGTTGTTACGAAGATCAACGAGTAATTATCTCTGAAAAAAGCGCCTGCTGAGAAGCGGGCGCTTTTTTATTGTAGAAAAACCACCGGGGAGTTTTTATTTCAGCGGCTTGCTTTTTCAATGAAAAAGTGATATATTTATCACTGAAAGGTACAAATATATCACTTTTAGGGGGAAGTTGAAATGAAAAAGGCACACCGCAATTTTCAAATCAAGCCCTGGATGGGCTGCATGGGTTTTTTGGGCTTCCTCGGCTTCTTGCCGAAGCACGGGGGCGGACGGAATTATCTGTTTTTTGTTTTCTTCGCATTTTTTGCCTGGTTTTTCTGGGGATTGCTGTATAAAGAGCCGGCAGATGAGCGCCTTGTGGAAAATGAAACGCGCGCTATGCGTATTGTGGGAGGCCTGTTTGCACTGCTCAGTTTTTTGCTTCTGTTTTTGCTGGACAGGCAGGGGATTGGCCGGGATACGGTGCTTTGGTTCGGGGCTTTGGGGTATTCGGTGTGCTCTGTGGCGGCTCCAGCTCTTACTTATTACCTGGACAGGAAGGCGTGAACCGTGGACGGCTTTGTTTGTAATTTGAAAAAGTACCGCCAGCTTGCGGGAATGACGCAAGAGGAGTTGGCATTCCGTGTGCATGTCAGGAGAGAAACGATCATTCGTCTGGAAGCCGGAAAGTACAATCCATCTCTGAAGTTGGCTATTGAGATCTCGCGTGCCGTGCGTGCGCCCATTGAATCGCTTTTTGAGTTTGAATGACGGATGAAGCTGCGTGAGATTTGGTAAAATAACTAGGAATCCGGTGGGAAACGCGGTTATTTTCTGCACGCAATTTCATGCCTGATGTGCTATACTAAGAAAAAACATTGTACAGAGTGGGAAGAATTTTGGGGGAGGAATTTATGTCCGAATCAGTGATCGTCGTCGATTTTGGCGGCCAGTACAATCAGTTGATCGCGCGGCGCGTGCGCGAGTGCCATGTGTACAGCGAAATCGTTCCTTATACGAAAGCGTTGGATGTTATAAAAGCGAAGCGACCGCGGGGAATTATCTTTACAGGCGGACCCAACAGCGCCTATGAAGATGGGGCTCCTGCCATCAGCACAGAGGTGTTTGATTTGGGCATCCCTGTACTGGGTATCTGCTACGGCGCCCAGCTTATGATGCATCTGTTGGGCGGCCATGTGTGTAAAGCACCTGTGCGTGAATACGGCAAAACAGAGGTGTTTGTCGATCCTGCGTCCAAGCTCTTCGCGGATATTTCCTCCAGCACAGTATGCTGGATGAGCCACACGGATTATATCGAATCGGTTGCTCCGGGCTTTGTTATCTCTGCACACAGTGCAAATTGCCCGGCCGCGGCGATGGAGCAGCCGGAAAAGCGTCTGTATGCGCTGCAGTTTCATCCCGAGGTCCTGCACACGCAGGAGGGTACAAAGATGCTCTCGAATTTCATTTATAATGTGTGCGGCTGTACGGGCGATTGGAAAATGGATTCTTTCGTGGAACAGTCCATTCGCATGTTGCGGGAAAAAATCGGAGACGGGCGCGTGCTGTGTGCACTTTCGGGCGGCGTGGATTCTTCTGTTGCGGCCGTCATGCTGGCAAAAGCTGTGGGCAAGCAGCTTACCTGTGTGTTCGTGGATCACGGCCTCATGAGAAAAAATGAAAGTGAGGAAGTGTGCGCGGTGTTCGGCCCGGAGGGACCGTACGATCTGAACTTTGTGTGTGTAAACGCGCGGCAGCGTTTTTATGACAAGCTGGCGGGCGTGGAGGAACCGGAGCAAAAACGAAAGATCATCGGCGAAGAGTTCATCCGCGTATTTGAAGAGGAAGCGAAAAAAATCGGAACAGTGGATTTTCTGGTACAGGGAACAATCTACCCGGATGTGGTGGAAAGCGGCCTGGGCGGTGAATCCACGGTCATCAAGAGCCACCATAACGTAGGCGGTCTGCCGGACTATGTGGACTTCAAAGAGATTATCGAACCGCTGCGCGACCTGTTCAAGGACGAAGTGCGCAACGCGGGCCGCGAGCTGGGAATCCCGGAGCATTTGGTCAGCCGCCAGCCCTTCCCCGGACCAGGCCTTGCCATCCGCATCATCGGCGCGGTGACGCCGGAGAAAATCGCAATTTTGCAGGATGCGGACGCCATTTACCGCGAGGAAGTCGCAAAGGCAGGCGTGGCGCAGGGCCTTGGCCAGTATTTTGCGGCACTGACAAACATGCGCAGCGTTGGCGTGATGGGCGACGAACGTACCTATGACTATGCTGTTGCGCTGCGTGCTGTTACTACGGCAGATTTTATGACGGCAGAAGCCGCGCACTTGCCCTGGGAGGTCATCGACACGGTTACCAGCCGGATCGTGAACGAGGTGCCGCACATCAATCGTGTGCTGTACGACTGTACGGGAAAGCCGCCCGCGACGGTGGAATTCGAGTGAGAAAAGGCCGCAAAGAGCGCAGAAAAGCCCTTTGCGGCCTTTTGGCTGCAGCGCTTGGGCCAAAAGGTGCTTTTCTTCCGGGCAGGTTGCGGAAAAGCGTCGAATCGTGGTAAAATAAAAAAAATATTGCCGGAGGAGGCTTCTATCCATGAAGCAGGACATGATCGTGATTCTGGATCTGGGCAGCGAGGAAAACCCGCGTCTTGCCCGGGAGATTCGCGCGTTGGGAGTGTACAGTGAGATCTATCCCCACGATATTACACTGGCGGAGTTGAATGCGCTGCCCAATGTAAAGGGGGTTATTCTGAACGGCGGCCCCAACCATGTGGTGGACGGTGTGGAAATCGACGCGTGCAGCGATATCTATGGCTGCGGCCTGCCGCTTTTGCAGCCTGGCCACAAAGGCGGCGTGCCGTGGCCCACGGATGCGGCGCAGCGGAAAGCCGTCCTGTCCGAATTTGTATTCGATGCCTGCGGTGCGCAGCCCAACTGGAACATGGAGAACTTCATTGCAGACCAGGTCGAGTTGATCCGCCGACAGGTGGGAGATAAAAAAGTGCTTCTGGCATTGTCCGGCGGCGTGGATTCCTCGGTCGTGGCGGCGTTGCTCATCAAGGCCATCGGTAAGCAGCTGGTGTGCGTGCATGTAAACCATGGTCTGCTGCGCAAAGGAGAACCGGAGCAGGTTGTGGAGGTGTTCCGCAACCAGATGGACGCCAACCTCATTTATGTGGACGCGGTGGACCGCTTCCTGAATAAATTGTCGGGCGTTGCCGAGCCGGAGCAGAAGCGCAAGATTATCGGCGCGGAGTTTATCCGTGTGTTTGAAGAAGAAGCACGCAAGCTGGACGGCATCCATTTCCTGGCGCAGGGCACGATTTATCCGGATATCATTGAGAGCGGAACGAAAACAGTGAAAGCTGTTAAGTCGCACCACAATGTGGGAGGCCTGCCGGAGGATTTGGATTTCGCGCTGGTGGAACCGCTGAAAATGTTGTTTAAGGATGAGGTGCGTGCCTGTGGTAAGGCGTTGGGCCTGCCCGACAGCATGGTATACCGTCAGCCGTTCCCCGGCCCGGGCCTTGGCGTGCGGTGTCTGGGCGCAATCACCCGCGACAGGCTGGAGGCTGTGCGGGAATCCGACGCGATCCTGCGGGAAGAATTTGCAAAGGCGGGCCTGGAGGGCAAGGTGTGGCAGTATTTCACGATAGTGCCCGATTTCAAGTCAGTGGGTGTGCATGAGGGAGTGCGTACCTTCGACTGGCCGGTCATTCTGCGTGCGGTAAATACCGTGGATGCAATGACCGCCACGGTGGAGGATGTGCCGTTTGCGTTGCTGCAGAAAATCACACAGCGCATCACATCCGAAGTGAAAGGTGTGAACCGTGTCCTTTACGACCTGACACCGAAGCCCTCCGGGACGATTGAGTGGGAATAAATATTTAGTGTTTTTGGAATCCTGAAAAGCGTTGGTAATACAGCGTTTTTCAGGATTTTTCTTTTTTAGTGGCTACAAATTGGCTACATTTGCAGCGATTTTTGTAGCCAGAGGCTCACGGCATAATGCCGTCAAGCTGTCTGGCTA
>ERZ827490.965-NODE-965-length-40196-cov-5.221594_pt1 | contig 40196 bp, 44 predicted proteins | sample MGYA00519770_ERZ827490 | MGnify/ENA primary metagenome ERZ827490 (study PRJEB31778, sample SAMEA3449324) | human gut metagenome | biome: human gut; feature: human-associated habitat; material: faeces | place: United Kingdom | collected 2010/2012 ...
ACCATTCTGTATTTTATGCCATTTTCCGTGTTTACACAAATCATAAAAAAGAGCCCAGCTTTCCGCCGTTTCGGTTATATTAAACTGCTTGCACTCAATTTCTCATTTTAACTCTTTACCCCAACTATTGACAAAGAGCCCTTTTTTTATTTCTTCAATGTTTCTATAAGCTCGGAAAAGAGCGGGGTATACACGTCTTTAATGCTTTCAAATATTGTTTCGGCGGTTTTTTCATCATAGACGTGAGAGGTTATATTTCTTGATTCCAATATTTCAAGCCAGCCGTTTTCGTTCGTTAAAAGCCCGTCTGAAAAAGCGGTTTTCATTACGGATTTCGGACTGTTTATATCGGCATATCCCTGCTCAATAAGATACTCCCTGACGGTCTTCCACGCAAGCTCAGTGCAAAACTCAAAACGCTGTATAACACCGTCGCGCACAGAATCAAGATGAACATTATTATAAACGGAAAACCGCCTGATCGCTTTTGTCAATGCCGTATACGGCTATATCTGTATCGCTGCGCTCACGGTTATCGCCCCTTGCTCTGGAACCGAATAAAACAACCTTTGAAGCACCGAAGTGTTTTGCTGCTTTTGCAATAGAATTATATATGTTATTAAAAACAAGCCCTCCGTTTGTTTACTCTCCCCACTCGGCGTATTTCAATGCAATTTCGAGAAATCTTCTCGTTACCTCTGCGCGGTCCTCGTCGGAAAGCTCGCGCAGCTGGTTTAGCATTTCCTGCTCCTTGTGGGTTACAATAAAATATGAGTCTTCCTCGTCTCCGTTGTACATTGCGATTACTTCCTTTTAAAATTATTTTATCGGTTTTATAATTATATCTTTTACATCTAAAAGTGTTTGCTCACTTATGTAACGTTTGCTGTTTTCGTAGATGAATGTTTCGGGATAAAATAAATTTCATTTTTGGGCAACAGTAAAATGTATATATCCTGTATTTTCATGAGCGAAAAACATAAATTTTGTATTCGTTAATTTTGTGTGCGGGACTAAATCGGCATTAAAATCAATAATAAGCTTACTGTGCTTTTTGTTTAAGTGCTTTTTTATACTGTCGAAATATATTATTCTATCAACAACTCCTTTGTATTGGTTGTGATTTTCTATGCGCGGCTATAGGAAATGTGCCGTTCAGAATTTCGTTATAAATAATTTGTTTGCTCTTTCCTTTAAATTCATATAATTTGTTTAGCTTTTCCAACCCGAGCAAATGAAAGAAAACTTTACGCGTGAAATAAAAAGAAAAGGAAATATTATCTTCAAGAATTACTGTGTATTTTTTACCCAGTAAGTCATTATATATTTTCGCACAGTCTGTAATATTATTCGTCTCTCTCAACCTCCGCATAAAAAAGGGGCACTCGTAAAAAAACGAATGCCCTTATTTGTACTTTTGTGCCTTTAAGACATAGCTTGAAACAGGATCAATACAAACCCTTCCCAGTCTCGACCGCAGCCTACAAGCACAGCCAACGGTTTCAACGACACAGCAGAAACTAAAACGAGAATTTTAATTTCTACTATTATATTATTATTTTTTAGGGCAAATGTGAACAGGTAATTTCTACAAACTTTTTAGCACTAAGATTATTAGAATAATTATTAATTCTGATGTTTTTAAAGATTAAATACTAAATGTTGATTTTAAGGAATATTTAAAACAATATTTTGCGTTGTTTAGAAATAAATCAATATATGCTCGTTGCGTGAAGCTTTTCTATGATTTCGTGAGCTATCTTTTCATTTTAACTTTACAGTGCCATTATTTATTTTAAATGATAATCCAATGCCATTTGCATAAAATCTTCCGACACGCCGAAATGTTCGGCAAGCTCGAAACGATTTGTGCAAAAGCAATCGTCCAACGCTTTCAACAGTTCATCCTTCGGGATGAGCTTTTTTATTGACCAAATATTCGCCCGGCGTTCGTGCCTTTCGCAAATATCGCAGGCAGCATATCGGTTATAAAATGCGCCGGTGGCGCAATGCCCCAATTCGTGGGAAAGCTTTTCTTTTTCTTCTGTTTCACTTTGCAATTTCATAGGGTCAATAGCAACGAAACAATTACCGTCTTGAAGAACAGATATGCTTTCACATTCATTCATTTGAAAAGAATATACCGGAACATTTTCGCTTTCTGAAATATCATACAATTCAGTTAATGTCAATTGTTTTTTCCTTTATTCTTTTCCCTTATGTATTGAGCAAAATTTCTTACATCTTCAAGCATTCCGGGCGTGATATCAGCATTGTCACCGCCATATAAAGCAAACATCAACATCTCGTCACTGTCGGTGGCGGGATTTTTTTGTTTCTCATTACCGAGTAAATAATCAACAGAGACATTAAAATAATTTGCAATTTTAATTAGAGTATCTTGTTTAGGAACGTTACCATTTTTCCAATAATTTACGGTTGCTCTCGATACATTCAATTCAATAGCAACTCCCGTGGGAGTTTTTCCTTTCTTTTTGCACAATTCCGAATACTTGTCAAAAAACATAATTTTTCACTCCAAAATTGGTTAGCATAACGAAAGATAAAAAATTAAACTTTTCTACTGATGAATTTAAAATATCGAATTATAATCAAAGATGTAGTTCAAATTTTATAACACATCAACTTATTATTCCTTGCAGTTTATATAATAACACATTTGTTAGAAAAATACAACTGTTTTTTAAAAACAACTGACAGGAGGTTTGAAATTTGGAACAATGGATAGCAAATGCCGCTGCCACAATAGGCACATCGGCAATGCTTTCGCAGGTTGATTGGAAGGTAGTTATATCCGCCTCTCTGCTTGCGGGACTGCTTTCGATTTTAAAATCGGTTGCGGGTCTGCCGGAGGTTAAGGAATAACAGCGGCTATAAAAAATACGCCTGTCGCGGGAATTAAAAACCTTGCGATAGGCGTTTTATTATTAGCGTGTGACTTTTTGTGAATAATTTACGCAAAAAAGACATTTTTTCAGACTTAAAAAGAATAACAGGAAAAGCCTAAAACCCGCATAAATAAAGGAAAAGCCGCCGTTAAGCGACTTTTCACAATTGGCGCGCTGAAAGACGAGCGTTGTTTAAAACAGTCCTGCGGACTGTTTTAATAGTGAGAGTCCCTTCCAAGAGGACAAGCCCGCGGAGCTGTCCGATTGGGGTGATATATACAAAGTATAAAAAGAGCAGTAAGCCGGGTTACAGCTTACTGCTATAGATGGCGCGCTGAAAGGGACTCGAACCCTGTCAAGCGGCTCCAAAACACCGCTAAAATAAAGGGTTTTAAAATTTCGTGTGACTTTTCGTGTGACTTTTTAATTTAAAATTGAAAAGTGCTCGGCTATATCTACGGCATATTTTCCTTGTTTTTCCGCCGACAAATGGTCGTAAACGGCTTTTGTTATAGAAGCCGAACTGTGACCGACTTGTGCGATAATATATTTTTCCGGCAATCCCATATCGAACAATTCCGAAACGTAAAAATGCCTTAACGCGTGAAAATTAAATAACGGAAGGTCATTGCTTTTTAAAAGCTTGCGAAAGCCCGTAGATAAAGAGTGTGGATTATATTTTACAATTTTACCGTCTATGTTTTTTATTTCATTTTTCACCATTTCGGGCATATCAATATTTCGATATCCCGCGTAGCTTTTGGGCTGCTTGATAAGCCATTGGCCGTTTTCGTCGCAAACAAGCGATTTATTTACGTTAATCTTACCGCCGTGTATATCATCGGAAGTAAGTGCGCAAATCTCGCCCGCTCTCATTCCGCAGGTAGCAGCAAGAAGTATTGGCAGATAATATCCTGTTCCTTTTGATTTTTCGAGCAGTGCTTTGAGCTCAGCTTTTGTTGGAATATATATTTCTTTCTTTTCTCTTTGCGGCAAGTGAATATTTGGCGTAAATCTCGGTCTGAACATACCTAAAACGGCCGTAAGTAAGCCGTAGTTGTTTTTTACAGTTTTCGGGGAACGTTGTGCTGAAAGCTCATTTACAGCGCGCTGTATTTGTTCCTCGGTAAGCCTGTCAACGCGTATGCCCATAATGCTTTGAAAATTATTACACTGCATTTTTTTATAATTGCGTATTGTCGACGGTGAAAGAACCTTTTCTTTCGAAGAAATATATCTGTTATATGCCTCGGAAACGGTTATATCAATGTTGTCGTCAAAGGCTGCCATTCCCGCTTGCCAAGCTTTAGCTTCGGCTTCGACCGTTTTGCGGTCGGAGCCGGTGAAAGACTTAACCTGACCGTTTGCCTTTGCCTGCACTCTCCAGCTCCCGCTGGGGAGCTTTTTTGCCTTTGCCACATTTTCACCGCCTTTAATTATACCCGCTCGGGTCTGCCGAGCGGGACTTTTTAATTTCCAAAACTTACCTGATGAATTTTAACGCTCTGCACCCTACAATTAAATAGGGTGATTTTACATGAATTATAAAGACTACAAAAACACACGGGACCTTGTATGGGAAATATTGATACGGGAGCGGATTGACAAGCTGCCGGTATCGGTAAGCGAGCTTTGCCGTAATATGGGTATACCGATAAGACTGTACGAAAGTACGGACGGCAATTCGGGCAAAAGCTTGATATTAAACGGACAGCCCGTAATATTTGTTAACAGCACCGATACGCCCGAACGGCAGCGATTTACCGCCGCACACGAATTGGGACATATATTACTCGGTCATGTCGGCAAATACAAATTGGTTAATCGGGAGCCGACGGCAGGGGATAACCCGATAGAGCAGGCAGCAAATGTTTTTGCCTCCCGTCTGCTTGCTCCGGCGTGTGTGCTTTGGGGTTGCAATATGCGTACAGCGGACGAAATTGCAGTCAACTGCAAAATAAGCAGGAAAGCCGCCGAATACCGTGCGGAGCGTATGGATATTCTTTATAAGCGCGACGCTTTTTTAACCTCGCTGCTTGAATGTGAAGTATACGAAAATTTCAAGCAGTACATAGAAACGCACAAGCTATGATTTAACTGTTCGTCGGTAAAGTGGTTATAAATCCGTAGCTTCGGGCAATGAGTTAATCTTACGCTGAAGCTCCTCTAATTCTTCGTCGTTCAAAGCGAGTTCTTTATAAGAACCGTTGCGGGCGGCGATTTTTATTATATGTGTTTTTTCAGTTGTGCTTTTGTGCTTAAGAGCTTTTTTATACTGTGTTTCCTGAGTTTTGGAAACTGTTTCGGCTATATCTTCGCCTATGTTTTTTGTAGCGATAGTATCGATGCCTAAAAGCTTATTTACGGACGACTGCATCTCAGGAGTATTTCTATAAGAAGCTATGACTTCCTTTTCTTGTTCTGTAAAATCATCAAAACCGTTTGGTTGAAATAAAAAATTCAATGAATACTTGCCTTTAAAATAGTCATAAATTTTCAATTGCTGTTCTTCGCCAATAGGTAAATCGCCATTAAGCCAATAATCAACAATATAGGGCTTTACTTCTGTGATTTTTGCAAAATCGTTTTTGGTTAGATTGTTTTCGTGCATAATATCCACAATGCGCTCCCTAATCGGTTTAATTGGAAACGAGTAGTCGCATTGTTGTTTTTCTATATCAAGCAAATAATCGACCGTGCACTTAAAAGTTTTTGAAAGCAGTTCCAATGTTTTAAGATTTGGTTCGATAATACCGGATTCGTATTTTGAAATATTTGCTTTTGAAAGGGAAAGTTTTTTTGCAAGTTGCTCCTGTGTATACCCATTTAATATTCTAAGTGCTCTTAAACGATCTTTAAATTCCATAATATCACCCAAGAGCAATTATAAAGTTTCAAAAAATGAAAGTAAAGATAAGTTTCAAAAAAAGAAATATTTTTTCAAATTTTACTTGACAAAGAAAATGAAATGATGTAATATAAACGTAAAGTTTCAATATAGGAAACATATTTCAAAAGGAGGGAAATCAAATGCAAATTAAACTTATTAGAAAAAATCGTAATTTGAAACAACGAGATGTTGCGCACTATTTAAAGATGTCTTTATCAAATTACAATAAAAAAGAAAATGGGAAGGTTAAATTTACTTTAGATGAAGTAAAAAGGATGTCAAAACTATTTAAGACTGACATAGAAAATTTTTTTTAACAAATTGGTTTTCGTTTTTGAAACTTATATCCGGTGAAATTCAAAAATAAATTGTGGAGGTGAAGAAATGCTTGACAAAATCTTAAATGAACTTATACCGAAGCAAGCCGAAAAAATTAAAAAAGCCGTTCGCGACGGAATACCGATAATGATAGTCGATAATACCGGGAGCGGCTGTGAGGCGCGGGAAAAGCTGCGCTGCGAGCTTAAAGCAAATAACGCGATACTGATACCGGACACGGTAGCGGAGTTCAGGAAATACAATACCGCATATTTGAGGATTGATTTAAACGTCGAGGGAGGTGAAAGTATGGGAGTAGATTTTACGGCGCTAAAAAAAGAAATTCAAAGAGCGAATATGACATATTCGAATATGGCTGAAAAATTAGGTATTACACGCAGCGCGTTTTCAAAGAAAATGTCCGGAGTAAATGATTTTAAGGCAAGTCAGGTTTGGGAGATTAAAAAGATACTTAATCTTTCAGGCGAAAAGGCAGAGGAGATATTTTTATCCGGGAACAGCAAAAATATTGCCCCTTTGACACCGTATAGTGAAAACGGGTTCAAAGAGGCAACAGTAGCAGTTCGAGAGGGCGGCTCATTAGAAATCGCCCCCACCGGGGAGGGCGAGGACGAGATAGAAAAAGCACATATTATTATCGTGACTGACAAACAAATCAAAAAGATGAAGCATGTTGCAAAATTTTTAAATGAGCTTACAGAGTTGGTGAGCGATTAGTTTTCTTTCGCATATTCATCGACTGCACTTTTCAATTCGAGTAAGGATATGGAGGTGAGAGAGTGAATATAAGTGATGAGGAAATGGCTTTAATTTCAAAGGATGTTGTAAATCTGCTTGCAGAAAAAGGATGTACGGTAGCCGAAGCATGCGAAATTTTACGAAAGGCGGAGCGCTGCATAGGAGCGACCGCGGACGTAAAAAAATTAAACTGGTGAATAAAAGCACCGTGCAGATGAGCGAGGACATACTGCACGGCATGGAAAACTACCGTTTTTCTTTAACTAACTTCTTTAATTCGTCAATGACGGCTGTTTCCGACTTTTTAATTGCTCCGGCAAATGAGCAATAGTTTGACAATCCGTATATGCTGCCGCCTTTTTCGATAAGTACGCAGTTCGGGTTGCATTGTCCGTTTATAAGAGGACAGAAGTTATTCAAAGTAATCACCACCTTTCAAGGTGATTATAGCAAAATCGGGAAGTAAAGGCAATAAACAGAGGTGAGAATATGCCGGCAATAAAAAAGCGCCCCGAGCAGGCGCGCTCGGAAGCTATTTCAAAGCGATTTAGAATTGCGATGATTGAAAAAGGTTGGACGCAAGAACATTTAGCAAAACTCTCAGGTCACGACCAAAGATATATCAGCAGGCTTTTAAATGAGCCGTTAAAACGCGATCTCGGAGACGTCTTATATATCTCGGACAAGCTGGGCGTTCGTCTTTTGTCCGATGATATATACAGCAAATAAAAAACCGCCGCCCCCGAAACGTCACAAACGGGAGCGGCACACAAAATCAAGAAAGGATTTGCTTAAATTATAACACGGCGAATCCGAATTGTCAAGATTTAGAAAGGAAAGATATAACATTATGGTGAGTATGGAACGCATGCACAAAAGCGCATTTTGCAGAAGAGAATTGACAGCGCTTTTAAAGGTTATAGACCGCGATATTGAAAAGGCAGAGTATGAGCTATGCGACAACGGCGAGGAATATGTGCATATTCTTTACGCCACAACAGGCGGGGTAACAACCGTTTGCGTAACAGCGGACAGTTTACTTGCCCTGGCGCGTGATGTTTTAAAGAAATTGGATTGAATGAAGGGAAAATAAATATGTATTTAGACGAAACAACGACAAAGCTGCTGGTATTTCTTGCGGCAGCTTTAATAATGATAATTTTTGCAGAGCTTGCCTTTCTTTATGAAACAAACAAAGAGTGCAAAGAGCTGCGCTGGGAAAACTGCAAGCTGCTGCAAGAGAAAAACGAATTTCGCCGCGCAATAGACGAAGCAATAACTACGGCAAAAACAGCCCGACGTGAAACATACCGCGCGGCATTTGAGCAGGATATGAAACGTAACACCACCGACCCAGCAAGGCACGTGAAGGAGGATATAGCAGAATGATTTTTACCACAAACAGAGACGCTTTAATTGAGGCGCTCGTTCTTGCGAGCAAGGCAACCTCGCCAAAGCAAATGGCAATTCTCGGGAATGTATATATAACCCCCAAAAAAGGCACGGTCGAAATATTGGGCTACAACCTTTCAACAGCAGTTTTTACCTCGGTGCCCGCCGCAATAGAAAACCCGAACGCCGCCTGCATACCGGGCGCGGCTGTGGCGTCGTTTTTGGAAAAGTGCAGCGACCCCACCGTAACCGCTATTGCAGAGGACAACAAGCTGACAATAAAGTGCGGGCGTGCAAAAGCAAGCTTTGTTTGCGCAGACCCGGCAGAATACCCGCAGATTGAACGCCTGGGCGCTGACGCATCTTCTACAACCATAAATACAGATGAGTTTTTCACGGCGGTAAAGTCGGTATTATACGCCTGTGCCGAACGTTCGGTTAAACCGGCGCTGCAATGCCTTAATATTGAGATAAGCAACAAAAAGCTGACTATAACCGCCTGTGACGGCTACCGTGCCGCAACAATTGAAAAAGACGTTTCGGCAACCGGCAAGGGAACGTTCAATATTTTTAAGAACGATATAAAAACCGCTATGGCTGTGCTATCCGGCGAAAACCTCGAGTTGAGATATAACACGAAAACCCTTGAATTTGTAGGCGCGGATTCGGTATGCAAGGTCAATTTATGCGCGGACGAATACCCGAACGTGAAAGGGCAAATTCAAAAGAGTTTGAACGGTGTTGCGCAGCATATCGCGCTTAAAACAACACAGTTGAAATCTGCTTTAGCCAGAGTTACAGCACTGCCGAACCAAAGCTCGGATTATCCGCTGCGGCTGGATGTTTCCGAAAGCATTGTGCTTTCCTACAATTTCGGTACCGGCACATATAGCGATGAGGTGGAATGTAAGCTTGATGGTGACCCGTTTACAGTAGGCGTTAAAACTTCTTTTCTCGCCGATGCACTGAGGGCCGCGGGCGACAGTGTGATCATGGATTGCTCGGGCGAGAAGGGCGCTATTATTGTTAATTCCGGAAATATGCAGCAAATGCTGATGCCTGTGAGGTTGAAAAAATGACATATACGGAGTTTTTAAATTCAAAGGTTTGCGTAGCACCTGACAGCGGCTTTGAAGTATCAAAAGAGGATATACACCCCGCGTTAAAGCCGCACCAGCGCGACGCGGTAATATGGGCGCTCAAAGGCGGCAGGCGCGCACTGTTTGAGTCTTTCGGTCTCGGCAAGACGGTGCAGGAGCTTGAATTTTGCCGTCAGGTTATAAATCACGAGGGCGGACGGGCTTTAATTGTTTTGCCGCTTGGCGTTAAACAGGAATTTACGCGCGACGCTGTGGAGCTGCTCGGAATGAAAAAGCCGGAGTACATACGCAATATGGAAGAAGCGGCGAATGCTGAAAGCGATATACTTCTCACCAATTATGAAAGAGTGCGCGACGGCAATATAGACCCGAAAAGCTTTAACGCCGTTTGTCTTGATGAAGCTTCGGTTTTAAGGTCATTCGGCAGTAAGACATACCAAACGTTTTTGCCTAAATTTAAAGGTATAAAATACAAGCTTGTTGCAACCGCAACGCCCGACCCGAACAAATATAAAGAAATAATCCATTATGCAGGATATCTTGAAGTAATGGACACCGGGCAGGGGTTGACCCGTTTTTTCAAGCGTGACAGCACAAAGGCGAATAATTTAACGCTCTACCCTCACAAAGAAAATGAATTTTGGCTATGGGTATCATCTTGGGCGTTATTTTTATCCTCTCCGGCAGATTTAGGCTACGATGCCACAGGCTATGACCTGCCGCCTATGAAGATAAATTACCACAAGCTGCCCGCACCTGCCGAGCTAACGGTTGACCGCAAAACGGGACAGGTAAAGCTAATAAATGATGCTGCCGAGGGCTTGACCGAAGCCGCAAGAGAAAAGCGGGAAAGTATACAGGAGCGCATTGCAAAAGCAAAGGAAATAGTGGACGCGCACCCCGAAGATAATTTCATACTTTGGCACGACCTTGAGGCTGAACGCCACGAGATAAAGCACCAAATGCCCGAGGCTGTGGAAATATACGGTTCGCAGGACTTAGATTTGCGTGAGCAGCGCACAATAGACTTTTCCGAGGGTAAAATACGTCTTTTTGCGACGAAGAAAGAAATATCCGGCAGCGGGTGCAATTTTCAGCGCTACTGCCACAGGGCTATATTCTGCGGCATAGATTACAAATTCAATGATTTTATTCAGGCGGTGCACCGCATATACCGATTTTTGCAAACAAATGAGGTTGTAATAGATATTATTTACACCGAAAGCGAACAATCGGTACTCGATGAACTGCTTGCAAAGTGGGAGCGTTACAAGCACCAAGCCGCAAAAATGCAGGCTATCGTTAAGGAATACGGTCTCGGCAACAGACAAATAATCGCTCAAATGGAGCGGAGCATAGGAGTGAGACGCACGGAAGTTAAAGGAAAGAATTTCACGGCGGTATTAAACGACTGCTGTGAAGAAACGAAAAATATGCCGGCTGATTCGGTTGATTTAATACATACCTCAATACCGTTTTCAAATCATTACGAATACACGCCGTCATATAACGATTTCGGTCATAACGATAACAATGACCGATTTTTTGAACAAATGGACTTTTTAACGCCGGAGCTTTTAAGAATATTAAAGCCGGGGCGCATAGCGGCGATACACGTTAAGGACAGAATACTGTTCGGCAATGCAACCGGCGACGGTATGCCGACGCTCGACCCATTTTCGGATATGACGGTAATGCACTTTATGAAGCACGGTTTCAGGTATATGGGGCGCATAGTGGTTTTAACCGACGTTGTAAGGGAAAACAATCAAACATACCGCCTTGGGTGGTCTGAACAGTGCAAGGACGGCTCGAAGATGGGAGTAGGCTGCCCCGAGTATGTTTTGCTTTTCAGAAAGCTGCCGACAGATACCACCAAAGCATATGCGGACAACCCTGTGAGCAAATCAAAGGAAGAATATACCCGGGCACAGTGGCAGCTCGACGCTAACGCTTTTTACCGTTCGAGCGGCAACAGATTTTTAAGTAAGGATGAAATTAAAAATCTTTCCATTTCTCAGTTGCAAAAGGCTTACAAGAAATTTTCTGTTTCTCACGTATACGATTACGAAGAACACGTTGAGCAGGCAAAGCAGCTCGATAAGGACGGCAGACTGCCGGCAACCTTTGCGCTTATGCCGCCCGCTTCCTGGTCGGATAAGGTGTGGGATGATATAAACCGAATGAAGACCCTTAACACAACACAATCGCACCGGCAGCAGGTCTTACACGTTTGCCCCTTGCAGATAGATATAGTAGAGCGGATTATAAACCGATACTCAAACCCCGGTGAGCTTGTGCTTGACCCGTTCGGCGGGCTTATGACGGTGCCGCTCACGGCAATTAAGCTTGGGCGAAAGGGTTACGGCATAGAGCTCAACCCCGATTATTTCCGCGACGGCGTGGGCTACCTTAAGCAATACGAAGAAACAAACGAACAGCTGACTATGTTTGATTTTGATATAAGAGAGGGAGCATAACGATATGAACGATTTACTTATACATAATGTTGAAGAAAAGCTGAACAAGGAATCAGCCGGCATAACCGGTGACAAAGAAAAGGCAATGATGTCGGCGGTAAAATCCGCCCTTGTAAGCTTTTGCAAACAAAAGAGCGAATTTGCACAGGCGATAATTGAAAGCAAACAAAGCTTTAAGGAATGTATGACCGCCGTTGCAAAGGATTGCGGCAACAGCATAAGCGATTTGGAAGCCTACCGCCGGGCGGTGCAGTTTTATTTTCCCGGTGCGGATATTGAATTTAAAATGACAATAGATCTATGTGCTTCTGTTAAAGGCAAGGAAAAAGAACCCGTAAGCATTTCGCTTATGGATCTTTTGTAAGGCGGGTGTATGCATATGAAATCACCCGAATTTGAAAAGCTCACCGAAAGAGAAAAAGAGCTGATAAACAACCTTTTTCCGCATTATCTATTTTATGATACTCTGCCGAACGGCGACCGCGAATTTCAGTGCTCACACTGTCGGCAGCGCTTTATAAAATCACACCTTGCACGCACAATCAGTTATGAGGACAGAGAATTTATGCATGTCGGTCACGGCGATTTAAGATGCTGCCCGCTTTGCGGCGCTGTTACGACCGTTAAAAATCTCGGCAAATCAAAGCAGCGTAAAAACCTATGGTGCAGAGAAAAGGTTGTTGTAATTCATGCGGTAAATCACGACCGTGTAGAAGCAAGGTGCTATTTTGCCGAAAAGGATTATGTATACAGTCCCACTCCGAAAACAGAGCTCATAGAAAAAAGCCGTTATCTTCTGACCCCGGGCGAAGCGATAAGATTTAAAGCCGGATATGGCAACTGTTTTTACAGCGCGAAGACTATCGGTGAACCATTCCCGAGCGCGACAATGTTTTACGGCACAGACGAGGGGTATACGATTTTCGGGCTTAACAGGTTAGAAAACACTTTTTTGAAATACAATCAGCTTGACAGCTTCATATCCTACGACGCGCAGTATTTTTCCGGCTATGTATATAACGGTCCGATGCTGACATATCTTTCATACTTCGCAATGTACCCGCAGCTTGAAATGCTGCAAAAATTAGGACATTGTGATGTTGTGCGGGAGCTTATAAACCGGGGCAAAAAATCTTTTCCTTATACGAATTGGAAAGCAAAGAATATAACCGATTTTTTTAAAATGAGCAAGCAGGAATACAACGCCTTTAAAGAAAACGGCTGCACGCTCGGACTTTTGCGTGCGGCGCACAGCATTCGCTTCGGTGAAGAACGGCTTGACTTTGCAAAAGCAAAAAAATGTCTTGACTGCTTCGGAAACGAGTATAATATCAAACGCTTTGCGGGCGAGGTGAAAAAAGCCGGTATTTCGCTTGATGAAGCTTTTAAATATGTGCTTAAAAATGAAGATTGCTCCGAATACACGGATTACCTGCAAATGGCGGATGCTCTCGGCTACGATTTAAAAGTTCACAATGTGGCTTTTCCGAAAAATCTTAAGGAAGCGCACGATAACGCGGCAGTAGCCGAACGCGTTATGCTCGAAGAAAAGAGAGCGGCGGAGAACAGAAAAAAGGAAATCGCCGCTGAAAAATACCTTAAAAAATACGAAAAGCAATACAGCTTTGCCGACGGCACATATTCGATTATTATTCCTCACACAATTAAAGAAATTGTGGACGAGGGCAAGGCGATGGAGCATTGCGTGGGCGGGTACGCCGGCAGACATATGGAGGGAACGCTCGCAATTTTGTTTTTACGGTTAACTGCGGAGCCGAATAAATCGCTTTACACAATTGAAATGCATGACAAAGCCTTAACGCAGGTGCAGGGTTACAATAACCGGACGCCGCTCACGCCCGAGGCAAAAGCCTTTTTTGATATGTGGCTTGCTTGGGTGCAAGGCGGCAGCAAAAGAACAAAATCGGGCGAACCGATTTCAGCACCGAAAACTACAACCAAAACAGCTTAAAGGAGCAAATATATATGAACGAAATAACAAAAACAAATAAAGACAAAGCTTACGAGCTTAACAGCAGGATATTAGCCTGCGCCAATGCGGCATATGCGAGCCTTATGGAATCGGCAAAGCTTTTAAAGGAAATGAGAGACACGAAGCTGTATATCGAAATGGGCTACGAAAATTTTGAAGATTATACCGTAGCCGAGCTTGGCATCCACGAAAGGCAGGCATATACATATATAAAGCCTTACGAGGAACTCGGGGAGCGGTTTTTGCAGTCAAATGCAAACCTCGGCATAACAAAGCTGGCTCTTATAGCGCAGCTGCCGAGCGTAGACCGTGAGGAATTTGTTGAGAACAACAATCTCGCCGGTATGACTGTCGAGCAGGTAAGACAGCTTGTTAAGGATAACGACGCCAAAGGCGAACAGTTGGATATGCTTGCTGACGAGCGCGACGCCGCCAAGGAAGAGCGCGACGAAGCTATACAGGACGCCGAAAAAGCCGAAAAGCGTATAGCCGAGCTTGAAAAAGAGCTTGAAGCCGAGAGAAACAAGCCCGTACCCGTAGCCGTTGCCGAGCCCGACCCCGCCGAAATGCAGAAAATAAAGGACAAAGCTGCCGAAAGCGCCAAAAAAGCAGCTGATAAGGAATTAAGAGCCGCCAAAAAAGAGCTTAAAGAAAAGCATAAAAAGGAGCTTGCCGAAGCTGCCGAAAAAGCAAAAGCCGACGCCGAAAAGACTTTTTCCGAATACGAACAGAAGCTCGCCGATATAGACAGCGAAAAAGCCAAAGCTTTAGAACGGGCAAAGCAGCTTGAAAAGCAGCTTGCAGTCTCATCCTCGGCAGAAACGGTCAAATTTAAATTTTATTTCGACGCGCTCGACGGGGACTTCAAAAAGATAACTGAAAGCCTTAAAAAGCAGTTTGAAGAAAACCCCGAAACTGCCGCAAAGTTTAAAAACGCCTGTTACGGCGCATTGGATATTATGAAAAAACGGCTTGACGAAATCGGAAAATAATTCAGAATTCGGAATGCGTAATGCGGAATTAAGGAAGAGGTTTATATGATAAATTTTACGATAGGACTAATAATCGGCGCGATAGTCGGCTACGGCGTATGCGCAATACTGAGCGCTAACGGGAGGGATTGAATATGAAACCAATATATGTGCCGAAAGGCAAAGCAAAAGAATACGGCGACTATGCATTGAATATCTACACAGGCTGCCCGCACCGCTGTTTTTACTGTTTCGCACCAAATGTCTTACATAAATCCCGCGAGGAATTTCACACGAATGTACAACCGAGGTCGGGCATAGTAGAGGCAACGAAGCAACAGCTTGAAAAAGATAAGATAACCGGGAAACTTATTCACCTCTGCTTTGCATGCGACCCTTATCCGACCGGTTACGATACAACACCCACACGAGAGATAATCAAAGCCATTAAGGAAAGCGGAAACAATGTGCAGATACTCACCAAAGGCGACGGGAGCAGGGATTTCGATTTGCTCGATGAGAACGATTGGTACGGCATAACCCTCGACGGAGCGACAACTCGGACAGGACATTTTGATAACGCACCTCTTTTCAGATACACCAATCTCATAAAGGCACACGAAAAAGGCATACGGACTTGGGTATCATTCGAGCCTGTGCTGAACGCCGAAAATGTACTCGGAATGATAAAGGACATAGCACCACACACAGATAAGGTAAAAATCGGAAAACTGAACTACCACAAGTCGGATATAAATTGGGCGGAATTCGGGAGAAATGCCGAGGCGATTTGCAAAAAAATCGGCGTTGACTATTACATCAAAGAAAGCTTGCGAGCAGAAATGGAGAGATAAGTATGACAAACCATGAGCGTATAAAGGCAATGAGCGTTGAGGAAATGGCGGAGTTTTTAGAGGACAACTGTTTATGTTGCTCTTACACATTTAATGATTGCTTGGAAAGTGACGAAATATGTTGTTTAGAGGGCACAAGGCGATGGCTTAATTCGGAAGCGAAAAAATCGAAATTCGACGAAAGCATATCGGATATCCCAAATTCCGTTGATATGCGGGAAGCTGTGAGTTGCAGGCACTGCAAGCTACTTAACAAGTCAGGCTACGCTAATTCAAAATTGCTTGATTATTTGCCGCACATAGTTGAGTGTTTACAAAAAAATTGTAACAAGTGTGCGATAGGCGGTTCTTGTAGGGAACGCCGAAAAATGGAGTTTTGCGAAACACTTTATTCTTCGCTTGCAGAGTTTATCGAATTTGTCTCAAGACGGCAGTAAGTATTATTGTGGAGGTAGAAAAATGACCGAAAAACAATATGAACAGTACAGGGAAATAAAAAAAGAAATTGATAACTTGAAAAGCTTTTTGTTTGCCTGCGGCGTAAAATACCGAAAAACCACTGGCAGATTTCCTACGAAACTTATAAGGCGCGGTGAAAAAGTTAAGATGTACAACGGTTGCGATTGTCGCGAATGCGATATTTCGCCGACACTGCAAAAGCGTATTATTGCCACCATAGAGCAATATTTAGATGAAAAACACGAAGAGCTTAATCAAATATGAGGTGTGAGTATATGACCGATAAGAAATTTACGGATGAGGAAATTATAAAGGCATTAGAGTGCCATATAAACGCAGAGGATTGTGTAAGTTGCGAAGTGTTCGATTGGTGTGAAGAAATTCTTCTTACCGAATTGGTTCTTGACCTTATCAACCGCCAAAAGGCGGAGATTGAAAGGTTGAAAGAATGCCCGAAATGTGTTTATGAGTATGACGGCGAAGTGATGGAATACTGCGTACAATCGCCTTGTTCAAACTTCAAAACCGTTGAGCAAGTCAAAGCCGAAGCATGCAAAAATTTCTCGCAAAAGCTGATAAAAAGCAGCCGTCTGATTGCTTACGCAAACGGGTTTGATATAAAGGCCGTAGTGGATGTTGAAGAAATAGTGAAAATTCTTAAAGAAACGGTAGGCGAGGAACCGTGACCCCACCCTGCAATAACTGCTCCGACCGACATATCGGCTGCCACGGGGAATGTAAAAGATACCGCGAATATAAATCGGAGCGAGACAGGCTCTTAGCCGAACAGCATAAAAACTCACAGGTAAATCAGGACATAGAACGGACGAGGGATAATTTCTTTAAACAAAGAGGGAGGGGAAAGTAATATGCCGAACAAAACAACACAAACCTCTTCGGGAGCGGCGCGGCGTAAGCCTATACCGCACGAAGCAAACGAGCAGGAGGCGCTTTTCGATTGGGCGCGGCTTATGCGCGGCAAATATCCCGAGCTTGACCTGCTCTATCACATACCGAACGGCGGAAGTAGAAACAGGCTTGAAGCTGCAAACCTTAAACGTCAGGGTGTAAAGGCGGGCGTGCCGGACCTGTGCCTGCCGGTTACGCGCGGAAGATACCACGGCTTATACATAGAAATGAAATACGGTAAAAACAAGACTTCCGAAGAACAGAACAAATGGCTTGACGCGCTGGCGTGGCAGGGCTACGCGGTTGCGGTATGCTACGGATGGGAAAAGGCGCAGGAGCTTATAGTCAAATATCTTAGTCTTAAAGGAGACATAAAAATATGAAAAACGCATTTTGTAAATTCTGCGGGCAGATATCCGCAAACGAATACCCGGACAAAACAACCGAAAAGGAGCTTTCCGAGCTCGGCACTATGGATTGCAAATGTTATGAGGCACAGCAATACCAAAAAAGAAAGCTGCAAGCCGAAAAAGCAAAGCTTGAGCTTAAAGCGGTGTGCTGCGCGCCGGATGAAAACCACAACATAGCCGCGTGCGACGAAAACATACTGCCGATACTTGAAAATGCCGTCGACCTTATGAGCGAGCAGAAGATATATAAAATATCTCTCGGTGTAGCCTCAGGCGGCGTTGTGGATATAAAAGCCACCTCGTCCGGTAAGATATCCATTGAGCGCCGCGTTGCTCTTAAACAGAAGCGGGAAATAGAATAATGGACATTAACCAAGCCTTAACCGCGCAGCGACTGAAACGCCCCGTTATTTTAAACGTCCCGCTGCTCGGAGATATTGAGTACGAACGCATATTAAGTATTCACAGCCATTTACCGAAATACAAGATAAATACCACAGTTGCAATACTTAAAGATAAACGCGGGCACAGCGTGACTGCGGCGGGTCTCGATAAAATAAGACTGAAAGAACCCATAAAAACAACCGACCTGCCGAAAATCTGATTTTGCAGTCAACTGCAACTCTATATACATATATATAATATACCTTAAAAAAGAAAGTCCCTCTCAGCGGCAACCGAGAGGGACAGCAGAGCGATTTTTACGCCCCGAACCTTACATATATATAATACCACTTCGGGAGCGGGAAATCAAGTATTTTTGAAACGGGCGGAGAAGCCCTATTTCGTCCTTGTATGCTATATTAACAAGTCGACCAAAAATAAACCGCGGGAGCGGATGATAAAGGAGTTTTCCGAAATGAATAATAAAAATTCCGAAGTGTGTGAAAAAAGTCAGGGTCATGTCAAAGTCGGGTTTAAGGAAGCCTTGAATACCGCAATGGCTCAAATCGATTTGCAGGAGTTTGACCGCTGCGACCGCGACTTCGCTTACGAGCTGATTATGATAATTGCGGAAATATATTCGCTTTATCCTCTTTCGTCTGTAAAAATAAACGGCGAAAAGCTCACTGCCGAAACGGTGAGCGAGGTGTACTCCCGGCTCAACTCCGATCACCTCAAATTTTGCATGGGAAAATTCCGTGAAGTGAAATACGAAATCAAATACCGAAAGTCATATTTCCGCACGGCACTTTACAATTCGGCTTTTGAAACCGAGAGCTATTACGAAAACGCGGTGCGAAAGGACGGCTTAGTGTAATGGAACGGGAAAAGAAGACAATATCGGGCAGGCTGCTTGAGGCGGATTTTTACCCGGTGTGGGAAAACGGCAGTAGAATGCCCGTTCGTCCGCGCGGCACAAAGCCTTCAAGCGAAGCACAGAAAAAATACAACAACAATATGGCGATAAAGCAAGCCGTCCGCCTTATAAATGCGAATTTTGATAACGGTGATTTATTACTCACCTACACATACGAGCAGAAATTCGCTCCGCTGTCGCTTGACGGTGCGTCACGGGATATAAATAACTACAAGCGCAGAATTAAAACCAAAAGAGCCGCAGAGTTGAAACGAATAGAAAAGCTTTTAAAGACAGACCCGCAAAACAAAAAATACCGTGCGCTTTTAAGAAAGCTTAAAGCGCCGTTTAAATATTATTACACAATCGAAGAAGTCACCTACAAAACAGGAGCGCTTAAAGGTCAGAAGAATTACCATGTGCATTTGTTTATGACGGGCGGTTTAGACCGCGATACGGTCGAGGCTATGTGGGGCAAGGGTATAAGAGTTAATGCACAGAGATTTCGCCCCGAGGTATTCGGACCCGAAGCTGCCGCGAGGTATATATCCAAAGACCCGCAGGGGCGCAAGCGTTTCCGTCACTCGCAAAACCTCACACAGCCGGAGACCCGCACAAAGGACGGACACATTTCGCCGCGCACGGTTGAGCTTATGGCGAAGCAGCGTGTAGACGATAAAGACTACTGGGAACGCAGATATAAAGGCTATAGGTTTTTACGGTGCTTTTCACGGTTTAATAAATACAACGGGCATTGGTATGTCTCGGTTGTGATGTATAAAGCCGACAGCGACGGACTGCTGCCCGACTGGAAGATTGAGGGAGATGATTGGATGGACGCGTTATAAGCTTTAATGCAGAATTCGGAATGCGTAATGCAGAATAAAAGGAGTTTTTAAATTGAAATATTTACCGTACATAATCACAATTCTTTCCATAACCGGCACGGTTGCGAACAGTCTGCAAAAGCGGTGGTGTTTTTACATATGGCTATGCACCAATGCTTTTTGGTGCATATACAACACCGTACACGGCAGCTATGCGCAGGCACTTTTGTATGCGTTTAATTTTGCTATGGCCGTGCTCGGTTTATGGAAATGGGAAAGGAAACCGAAATGAGAGAAAATAACGCGCCGCCTAAAAAGAAAACAAAGAAAGCCACACCGACGTATGATATTCCGCTCGGGGAGTTTTGCCGGGCATTGGATAGGTACAACGAGAAGCACGGCACCTGCTACTCTTACGGGCAGATGACCTATGCAATAGACAGCGGGCGTATATCCCGCAAAGAATTTTTAAAGCACTGAAAGGAGCAATACCAGTATGACGCTTAAGGAGCTTTCGCAACTTTACTACCTCAACCGAGAAATAGAAGATTTAAAAAATAAAATATCCGAGTTAGAAGACAAAGCTACCGACACCTCGGCAAAAATAACGGGTATGCCGCACGGCGCGGGTCCCGGGGATAAAATAGGGCGGGCAGTGGCGGAGCTGGATTATTACAAAGCAAAGCTTACAAACCGCCTTGAGCAGTGTCGCATAGAGCTTATACGCTTGAACGATTACATATCCTCCTGTCCCGACAGCCTGACGCGGCAGATACTCACCTACCGTTTTGTGAACGGGCTTTCGTGGAATCAGGTGGCGGCGAGTGTGGGGATGAGTGCAACTGAATATTCGGTAAAACATATTGCGTACAGGTATATAAAAAGCTCTTAAATAAAAATTTGGCACATTTGGCACGATTTAAGCTGTTATACTGGTATTGTAAAATATGGCGAAAAGCAAAACGTCTCTTTGAGGCGCTTTTATTATACCCGAACGGAGAGGAGACAAATGGAGAATGAGACAAACATAGATTTAAAACCGCGGGAGCGGAAATTCTGCGAGGAATATTTAAGGCTTGGTAAAAAAGAAGCCGCAGCGATTGCGGCAGGGTACGCCGAAAACAGCGCGCGGAACGCGGCGACAAGGCTGATGAAAAAAGAGGAGTGCCTTGCGTACATACGCGCGATACAAAAACGCGCACGCGAGGAGCTGAACATAGACGATAACTGGGCGGTGCTTAAAGCCATAGATGTTTACAATCGCTGTATGCAGGCAGAGCCGGTTATGAAATGGGATTATGACAGCCACGAGATGGTGGAAACGGGGGAGTATGTTTTTGACAGCAAGGGTGCTATGAAGGCACTTGAATTTTTGCGGGCAATGCTGGGACTTGGTGCGGATGATACGGATAAATTAAAACTCGCAATAACCTTTGTGGATGATTTAAAGGACGATAACAATGCCAGCGGAAAAGAAAAATCTTAGTGAAACCGTGGGAGCTGGCTACGGCGACTTTTGGCACGACAAAAGCCGATACCGTGTATTAAAGGGCGGCAAAGGCTCTAAAAAATCCACCACGACGGCGCTTAACTTAATTTACCGCATTATGAAATATCCGTACAGTAATTTGCTTGTGGTGCGACAGGTTATGAATACGCACAGAGACAGCACATTTGCACAGCTTAAATGGGCGCAGGCAAAGCTCGGGGTCTCGCATTTGTGGCGAAACAATGTATCACCTATGGAAATGACCTACATACCTACGGGTCAGAAAATACTGTTTCGAGGCTTTGATGATGTTTTAAAGCTTGCCTCTACTACCGTATCAACCGGTTTTCTGTGCTGGGTATGGATTGAGGAAGCTTTTGAAATAGCGGATGAGAACGATTTTGACAAATTGGATATGTCGGTGCCGAGAGGCGCTATACCCGATACACTTTTCAAGCAAACTACGCTGACCTTCAATCCTTGGAGCGCGGAGCACTGGTTGAAAAAGCGTTTTTTCGATAAGCCGGACGAAAATGTATCGACATACTCAACGAATTACCTTGTAAACGAATGGCTTGACGAAACCGACCGCTCGGTATTTGAGAGAATGAAGCAGGAGAACCCGCGAAAATACGACGTTGCGGGGCTTGGAAACTGGGGCATAGCGGAGGGGCTTGTGTTTGATAACTGGCGCATAGGAATACCGAATATACCGGATAGCGACAAATGGAAATGGCGGAGCTTTTTCGGGCTCGATTACGGTTATACGAACGACCCGACAGCCTTTATAGCCTTTAAAGCAAATCCGGTTGACAGGCTTGTGTATATCTACGACGAATTTTACTCTACCGGAATGTTGAACAGCGATATTGCGGCAGAAATAAAACGCAAGGGTTATTCAAAGGAGCGGATACGCGCCGACTGCGCAGAGCCTAAATCTAACGACGATTTAAGGCGCTTAGGTATATCAAGAATATTGCCAAGTGAAAAGGGACGGGACAGCATATTAAACGGCATTGACCGGATAAACGACTACAAAATAACGGTTGACCCGCGCTGCAAGAATACCGCCGCCGAGCTTTCGGCTTATATTTATGACGAGAAGCACCTGTTTAACGGGCACAAAATGCCGATAGATACAAACAACCACCTAATGGACGCGTTCAGATACGGCTTTTACGATGTGCGATTCTTTAAACCTACAGACCCGAAAGCGCCGAGGGCAAGACCTACCGCTGCGGAGCTTGAAACAAAAAGGCTGAATGTTGGAGCGGAGGACATGCGCGGCGGCTGGAGCTGATATTTAATACGAAATTATTAATCGAAGGGAGGGCAAAAAATGATTGAAATTTTAATACTTGTTATTCTGTGGGCGCTGACGTGCATTTTATCGTGCATTGTCGGTGCGATTATTTCAAAGAAGCTTGAATATAAGCCGAGGGCGAGAGAGCGCCCCGAAGCAACCGAACTGCAGCAGCGAATGGCAGAAAAAGCGCGCGCCGAATGGCGCAATATGTTGACCTATGACGGCGACGAGCAACCAGATATCGGCACGGACAGACCGTGATTGATATATAACATCCCGCGAGGGAAAGGAGATCTAACAAATGGAAAATGAAATTGTAAATCCCGAGACAGCCATATCAACGGAGGAGCAGAGCGTTACTGCAACGGAAGAAATGGCAGAAAATGCCGAGACAACCGCTGACGCTACACAGGAGGGCACGGCAGAGACAGCCATATCAGAAGCCGAGCCGAGCGATAACGAAGGCGCAGCAGAGCCCGAGTTCAGCCTTGATGTTAAATACAATAAGGCAACACGGTCATTAAGCCGTGACGAAGCGGTAGACTTTGCCGAACAGGGCATTTTCTACAATGACACCGTAAAACCGCTTTACAACAAGCTTGATTACATAGCAGCGCAGCGCGGCTGTTCTATACCTGAGCTTGTGGACGGTCTGCTTGCGGGGGATGAAGATAACCACCGCAAGGAGCTTGCCGAAACCTTGGGAGCTGATAACCCGGTTATTGAGGAGCTTATGAAGGTTTACCGCAACGAGCAAAAGGAAAAATACGAGAAAGTATTATCCGACCGTAAATCGGCGGAGGAAAACGCCGAAAAAGAAAAACAGATAAGTCTTGAAAAAAGACTTGCCGAGGAATTTGCGGAATTAAAAGCCGAGTTCCCCGAAATAGCCGAGTTTTCCGCACTTCCGAAAGAAGTAAAAGCGGAAGCGGCAAAAGGGCGCGATTTATTGAGCGCTTATTTGCGTTATACGCACAAAGAAAATAAAAAAGCAGCCGCAGCAGAGCAGGCGGAAAAGGCAGCAGCAAAGGCGAGCACGGGACAGGCGGCAACTCCGCCGGCAGAGACTGAGGACAGCGTTGTTTCAGCCTTTTTGCGCGGTTTCAGCGGCTCATAAAAAAAGGAGTTAAATTATAATGGCAATAAACAGTTTGGAAACCGCAAAAAGATATACAGGCGAGCTGGATAAGGCTATTGTTCAGAAGGCTGTTACCGGCTTTTTTGCGGACAATGTATTTAGGGCAAAGTTTGTAGGAGCTAAAACGGTAATAATACCGGATATCGAGTTCGTAGGGCTTGCGGATTATGACCGTGACGGTGGATTTTCACTTGCGGGCACTACAATCAGCAGCACCTCTTACACCCTTACAAAAGACAGAGGAAGAAAGCTGCAGATTGACCGCGAGGATATGGACGAAACAGGCGTTGCAAACCTTGCCGGGCAGATACTCAAGGAATATATCCGCACAAAGGTTGCGCCCGAGATGGACGCATATGTGCTTTCAAAGCTTGCAAAGGTGGCAAGCGACAAGAGCCATAAAACCACATATACCGCAACAAAAGCCGTAAGTCAGCTTGCGACCGCTATTAACAACGTGCAGAGCCGCATAGGCTACGACGAGGAACTGGTTACTTTCTGTGACCCAATATTCTATTCGCAGCTTATGAACTCAACCGAGTTCAGCCGTAACATAGTTGTTTCGGACTTTGAGAAAGGCGGAATAAATACTCGTGTTAAATTCTTTAACGGCGTTGCGCTTATTCCGGTAACGGAGGATTGTATGCGCGAGGAATATGACTTCAAGGCAGGCACGGCGGCGACATCCTCGGCGGCAGCTACGGGCGGTTTTGCACCTAAAGCGAACACAGGCTACACAAGAGCGCTGGTTATTCCGAAGAAGGGCGCAAGCCTTGTTAAGAAGACCGAAACTCTGCGTATATTCACGCCCGAGCAGAATATAAACGCGGACGCCTATGCCTTTAACTACAGGCTTTACTATGATGTGCTTGTTAAGAAATCGAACCTTAACAGCATTGAAACCATTGTTACGGCAGGCACTACTCCTACCGGGCAGGGCGGCTGATTACGTGTAATTTAAGAGCCGGAGCAGAATATGCCCCGGCTCGATTTTGAGGTGAAAGAATAATGACGGTTAAACCGACAACAGCTCCGGCAGAAATAAAAAACGAATACAAGAAAGGCACCGAATTTAAAGCGAGTATAGGTGATAAGGGTATTTTCGACCAAACGAAGCGCAACGAGCGCTTTTACATCGGCGACCAGTGGCACGGAGCAAAGGCAGGAAACGAAAGACCGCTTGTAAGGCGGAACATAATAAAGCGAATAGGCGAATACAAAATGTCGGTCGTGGCGGCAGCGCCGATAACCGTTAATTACTCAGCCGACGGCATACCGAACACGGTAGATATGCAGGATGATATAACGGCGGTAAAGCGGGATATGCTGGGCGGGGATGTTCCGAACGGCGCACCCGAAGCGCCCGAAATATCCGCAATAACGGCGGCAATGTCGGATTATTTCAGAGTGACCGCCGAAAGGCTTAAATTTGATAACAAAAAGGAGCAGGTGCTGAGGAACGCATATATATCCGGCACCGGCATACTTTTCACATATTGGGACGACAGCATTGAAACGGGACTGTACGCCGATAACAGCCGCACCAAAGCTATTAAGGGCGATATAGCCTGCGAGGTGCTCGATGTTGAAAACGTGGTATTCGGCGACCCGAACAGCGACGATATACAAAGTCAGCCGTATATAATAATAGCGCAGCGCCGCGATTATGAGGAAGTAAAGCGGGAAGCGCGCAAAAACGGGCTTTCCGACGCTGATATAAAATCGGATAAAGCAGAGGAGGACGGATATAATTCGGGGGATATGGGCGAAAACGAGCCCGAGGAAAGCCGCAGAGTCACGGTATATACCAAAATCTATAAGGAATGGGATAAGGACGATAAATCGTTTCACGTTATGGCGGTGCGAGCAACCGAAAAAACATATGTCCGCAAGCCGTGGGATTTAAAGCTTAAGTGTTACCCTATGGCAAAATTCTGCTGGGAGCGGCGCAGGTCAAGCGCTTACGGTGAAAGCGAGATAACATATCTTATTCCTAATCAGATAGCAATAAACCGCGCGCTTACAGCTGCCGTTTGGGGACTTATGGCTAACGGTATGCCCATAATGCTTGTAAACGGCGATGTTGTGACCGACCCGGTAACAAACGACCCCGGGCAGATAATAAGAGTTTACGGTGAAAGCGCCGATGTAGCAAACGCGGTGAAATACATCCAACCGCCTACGGCTATACCGCAGTATCAGAGCGTGGTAAACGATTTGTGCAGCAACACACTTTCGGATTCGGGAGCGAATGACGCAGCGCTCGGTAATCTGCGACCCGACAACGCGGCGGCAATAATACAAATGCGCGAGGCGGCAACGGCGCCTATGCAGATGTATATGAACCGTTTTTATGACTTTATAGAGGATACAGCACGGATTTGGGCGGATTTCTGGCTTAACCTTTACGGAGACAGGCAGCTGCGGCTTGAGGACAGAAACGGAACGCAATACATACCGTTCAAAGCCGAGCGCTACCGCAGCCTGCTTATAACAGCACGCGTAGACGTAGGCGCCGCCACAATGTACAGCGAGGCAGTAGTGGTTGAAACACTTAGCAATTTGCTTTCGGCAGGGTTTATAAGCTTCGACCAGTTCTTAGAGCGTATACCAAGCGGGCTTATACCCGATGTCACAGGGCTGCGTGAAGATATAAAGACAGCGCAGCAGGCACAGACGGGCGGCGGGGATATAACCGACGAAGAGCTTTTGGTAACATTGCGGCAGCAGTACCCCGAGCAATATAACGCGCTTATGAATATGCCCGAGCAGCAGCGAGCGGCGACCCTTGCGCAGATACGCGGTCAGGCAGGCGGGCAAGGCGGAGAATTCGAAACACAGGAGGTCGGCGATATATGACGGCGGCAGATATGGAAAAGAAGATAATAAATCTTCTCGGTTACACTGACGGGAGCGGAAACATAGCGCAGAACACGCATTTAAGACAAAGAGCGCTTACGGCAATCAACGCCGTGTATGCAGATTTGTTCTATGCCCTCGGACGGACTGAATTTTCACCCGTGCTGTCGCCCGAGGACGCAATAGATTTGCCTGAGCGTGTACTGAATGATGTTATGCCCTATGGCGCGGCGGCGTTTTTAGCACAGAGCGAGAATGACGGAGACCAACAGCAATATTATATAATGCTTTATAATCAGAAAAGAGCGGCGCTTACACGGAGCGAAAGCATAGAAGACAGTATGCCTACGCCGGAATAAAAAAAGAACCCCCGGCAGATAAATGTTGCAAAATCTGTCGAGGGCTGTTATAATAGGCTATGTGATAAGGTGAGCCAATAACGGATAGGCGGTTAAGTCTTGCCCCTGCAAGGGGGTGTTGCCGATGGAGTACATAATTATAATTTTGATTATAGTTTTATATTCAATCATTGCAATAAAAAAGAAATAAACCGCCCTCTCTCCAAAAAAGTGCGGTTTAAATCTTTAAACTGAACGTTGGGGCTAACCGTCTATCGGTTCGCCTTATCCACCCTTATTATAACAACAAGAATACGATTTGTCAAGCGTTCCTTCGGGGGCGCTTTTATTATACTCAAAAAGCCGTTTTGCAGTTAAGTGCAGAGCGGTTTTTTAATGCTGAAAATACGGAGTGATGACTGAAATGAAATTTCCGAGTATAAACAAACAGCCGATACGGTCAATAAACATACCTGAGCTTTCAGGCGGGCTTAATTTACGTGACGGTATATCTGCAGTGAATGATAACCAGCTGACCGACTGCAAAAACATTTGGTTTAAGGACTCTATTTTAAAAACGCGCCCGGGAACGGTGCAGGACGCAAATCTTGAATTTGACGAATTTCAATCACCGAACGCGGGGCAGGTTTTTCCGGAATACCCAAAGACCGAAAACGCAACAAGAGTTGCGGGCGGCAAGCGGTACACGCTTATTTCTCAGCGCACTAATTATTATCATTTAATCGAAACGGGCGGAAATCTTTATCCTTCTAATTCGCATATACAGTTCTTTTGGGTGGGGAGCGGCTGGAACGGAGTAGGCTATAGCACCGTTTCTGAACGGCTGCCCTCAATTTCCACCGAATACGGCACAGTATTTGAAAATCATTTTGTGATACAGAATAAGAAAACGCTTTACTGCTTTGCGGAACTTAAGGACGGAGGAGAAATATATAAGCTTGAAGACGGCGGGGACAGCTGGGTGAAGCTTACGGACGAGGATATTTATGCGCCGATAATTATGACACATTGTTTTTGCACAACGAACGCAGAAGGAGGATACAAGGGCACAAATTTAGAGGGATTTAATCTACTTGGAAACCGTTTTAAAATGATTTTTTCAACCGTTAATGAAACACTACTTGACGCGAACAATTCATCGTCCGTCCACGATATGACGTATAGCATACCGTTTGTTGCAGAAGAAGGTGCGATAGACAGAATAGAAAGTACTTTTAAGGTTGAAATTACACAGAAGGACGGAAGTGTAGTTACCCATAAAATGAAACGTGTGGGCGCCGAATGGAGCGAGAGCGAATTGCGCGGCGACGGTCTCAGAATGTCAGCAGGAAAAATCGGCGGAGGGCAAATTTTAATAACGTTTTTCGACAAAAATGATGCCGTGGCAAAAGTTAAAAAAGCAGACTTTATAGAGGATAATATGGTTATAACTGCGCCTTGTTCCAATACAAAGGAAAACCTTAAAAAGGTTTTTGCTATGACGCGGCAGATGTGGTTCGGCGGCGACGCTGCCGGCATAAGCGGCGGCTCAAGAGTATTTTTGGGCGCCAATACCGACGAAAAGGAAAAGAGCCTTGTTATATGGTCGGGGCTTAACGACCCGCTTTATTTCCCGGAAAACTGCTATGCATATGTCGGAAATAATTCACAGAGTGTTACGGCGTTCGGCAGGCAATCGGATATGCTGGTTATCTTCAAGGAGCGCGAGACCTACCTCACGCAGTATGTAAGGAACAGCAGCATAACCGCCTCGGACCTTATAAATCAAAAGGTTGTGGATTACACCGCTTCGAGCGTTTATTTCCCGATAATACTGTTACATTCCGGCATAGGCTGCGACTGCCCCGACAGCATAGAGCTGTGCCGCAACCGCCTTGTATGGGCGTGCACAGACGGAAATGTTTACACGCTTTGCAACGAAAATCAGTACAGCGAACGGACGATATTTAAAGTATCGGATATGATAAGCCGCAGGCTGAAAAATGAAAGCCTGCACCGCGCTATGTCGGCGGATATTGACGGCAGATATTTTCTTTTTGCGGATAAGCACGTTTATGTTATGGAGTATGAAAGCTACGGCTATACCTATGTTGCTTCGTACAGCAAGGCAGAGGATGCGCAGCTACGTATACCGTGGTGGTATTGGGAGCTGCCTGAAACCGCCGTGTGCGCCTTTACAGACGGCACGGAGCTTATAATGCTAACAGAGAAAAGCAACGAATATTACACAAATGATTACCCGGTTTATCGGTTTGAAGACGGCAGAGCAACCGATGGGGACGGCAGCGCGATTGTTTCAGCGCTGCAAACGAAAATATTCGACTTCGGCGCGCCTGCATACACAAAGAATGTTCCGCTGGTAAACATAGCTTTCGGAAACAACGGCGGTGAGCCTGTGACGGTAAGCTTTGTAAGCGAGAGCGGAAGCTGCGGTGACGAGGAGGTAACGCTTTCGGAAAGCGCGGAAGATGAATATTCGCCCGAATTTGTTCACAACAGGCAGTTAAGACCGTCGGCTCACACGGTAACGCGGTTTGGTGTAAGGCTTGAATGTAACGGTATTATGTCTGTTGACGCAATATCACTTAATTACAGACTTTTAGGGGGCGCGAGATAATGAGCAGACTTACAGAGCTTTACGATATTTACAAAAAACAGGGAACGGCACGGCAGAAGGCTGATGTAGCTGCCTCGGATAAAATGTACGATACCCAGCGGCAGCAAACGCAGAATACGTACAACCGGCAGATACAGGACACGAATAACTCCTACGAGGATATGTACCGCGAAAACGCCGTGCAGAAGCTCATAAACGAGCGGAAAATTGCCGAGGATATGGCGGGGTTAGGTCTTACCGATTCGGGGCTTAACAGAACGCAGCAGACGGCGGTGCAGCTTTCTTATGCGAACGGCAAGAATAAAATAGATGTGAACAGGCAAAAGGCGGTAGACACCCTTGCCGCCTCGCTCGCCGACGCCATAAGCAGCATTGACGCGAACAAGCTTGCCGCTGCCGAGAAGATACGCAGCTCATATGAAAGCAGCTGGAACTCCGCCGCGCAGAGTACATATGCTAAGGAGCTGGAGGAGCAAACGCAAAGGCAAAAGGACGCATACAATTACCGTCTTAAATTGTACGAAAAACAGCAACAGGCTTATGAGAAACAGCTGCAGGCCGAAAAGGAAAATAATTATATTATCAAAACCAATAACGGTTTACTGTCAAAGAACTATTCAGGTACGCTGAAAGAGAACGGCGTAGATAGTTATAGAGTAAAACAAGGCGAAGATACGTACATTCGATATGTAGATAACAATTCGGGTAAATATGTAAATGTACCGCTGGGGGTTAATCCATATACGGGTGACAACAATGCAAGTGGGTCTGATAGGGGTGACACCGCGCTTGCCTACAGAAAGTACGACGCTTTTGAAAACGGTTATCAGCCAAAGGGCGTATTCTATGACGGCAAGGACTATGGGTGGGTAAGCTTTAGCGGAATGCGTGACGAAATAAACGGCAATATGCAAAACGTACACCGAACAAAGGACGGCTCCCTGTGGATATGGGATGGCAGAAACAACAGATATATTAAATATATTCAATAATGGCAAAGAGGAGGAATAGAAATGGGAGATGTTTTTTATGCGACCAATAAACAAACTAAGGTAACAAAACCAAATCAATCGGACGTATTTTATGCGACAAATAAAAAACAAGGCACATTAAAGCCGTCAATTTCTTCTTTCGCCGAAAACGTTTCTACAGAATTAAAGAGCGGCATTGCGAACAGTAAAGCAATTGCAAAATCAAAGCAATTTAACGCTTATGTGAGCGGTAATCCCATACCGCATGTGAATCCGACGGAAGGAATAACACCGAAGGAAAAACAGCCGAATTTGCTCGAAAAAATATATCTTGACAGTGCAAAGAAAAAACAAACTGTCGGCGAAAAGCTTAATGTTCCCGAAATAGCGACAACCGCCAAATTCGGCGTAGACGCGGTTAAAAACCCTAAAAACATATCGCAAGCCATAAATTTCAAGCGAGAGCTTGATTATAAATACCTTGCAGAATTTGAAAAAGCCGTACAACAGGCTGATGATTTTAATTCAGTGCTTGCCGGAGAAAAAAGCAATACCGTAGACAAAAAAGGCTTTTTTGAAAAATTTACCGACGATTACAATGTTGATAAGAAAACGGATAAGTCCTCCAAGGGTGACAGCGCCGTATTGAATAAAGAGGGAATATTTAATTATCTTTCTTTAGACGAAAGCCGAATATATCGCTATCTTATAGCCAAGGGCGAGGGCAAAAGGGCGCGCGAATATATAAACGCAAAAACACCTGTGCTTGAAACCCGAAAAGCGGTAGACGTTGCAAGCGGCAGAAAAGGGTTTAAGGGCGCCGTAAAAAACACAGCCGACGCGTTTGCTACCGGAATACAGGGCGGGCTTACAAATATGGCGCGTATGGGCGTTGCCGGAAATATAGCCGCCGGAAAGAATATGGGTGTTTTAAACGAGCTGTTGCAGCCTAATTATTCCGAAAAGCTTTTCAGCGCAATACGCGAACAATCCGGTGACAAAAATAAAGTATACGGATTATTACTCGATGTCGCAAATAACATGGGTGCGCAAGTGCCGCAAATCGCTTTCGGCGCGGTTGGCGGGAGCGGTGCTTATCTTGCCGCAATGGCGCAACAAATAACGGGCGGAGATACAACGGAGGCTATCAATTCCGGATATGAAGGTATGCGCGGCATAATATACGGCGCTTTTGATACCGCTCTTGAATTTGCGACCGAAAAGCTATTGGGCGGTATTGCTTCCAAGATAGACGGCAGAGAAACAAGCAGACTTGTAAAAGCAGCGCTCGGCGCGGTCGATAAAGCCGTATCCAATAAAACGGTAGCCGGTATTCTTGCTAAAACAATAACAATCCTGTCCTCTGCTAACGGAGAAGGTGCGGAAGAATTCTTCCAAGCACTCATTGAGCCGGTAATGCGTAATGTGATTTACGGTGAATCAAATCAATACACCAAAGAAACCTTCGGTGAAGCGGTACGCGCATATCTTGTCGGAGCAATTTCAGGCGGGCTTATGGGCGCACCTTATGCCGGGAACAATCTTGTTAACACCCGTTTGGATATAGCCGGCGAATTCATAAAGGAAAATTCCGGTGTAGGTTCGGTTTTATCGCTTGCGGAGGTAGTGGGCAATACTTCGGAGCTTTACAATCAAATAAAATCCGAATATAAAGCGGGTCGCGACATCTCCAATACGGAATTAGCTGCGCTTTATATGCAATCGGAGAAAATGTTCGTAAATCCTACGGAGGAAACCCTTAAGCATTTCGCCGAGCGCAATGTTGAAGCGGTCATTGCCGAAGCCAAAAAAACAAATACCGATACTGCTGAAAACACCGATTTGCAGTCAACTGCAAAAGTGGAGGACCACAGCGAGGTTCTACATGAGCCGGAGACAAAGGATATTGCGGAAAAGTACGATTTTTATGATACGGTCAATGCGAAGCTTAGCGGAAAGCCGGCAAAAACCAGCCAACACCGCCATATTGAAAAGGTTTCAAACACGGTAGGCTTAAATGTTTCGTGGAACGAAAAGGTATCGCGCGGGAAATACATACCGAGCGAGCGCAGAATAGTGCTCAACCCGAACCTTAAAACCTCGGAAATGTATAACTTTGTGTTTAAGCACGAATTTACACACTCGCTTGAGACTAAAAAAGGATATGACGGTTTTAAGGATTATGCGTTTAAAAACAGCTCGCTTTTTGAACAGTGGGCGCGGGAGCGGCTCGAAAAGAGCGGCTTTGACAGCAAGGGCAGCAGAGATGAAATTATAAAGCGGCTGACGCAAGCGGAGTTTGAGGCTTACAGAAATTCCGACGAATTATCAAAGATAATGCGCGACCGCTTTACAATGCAAAATGCCGAGGCAGAGGTGCTGGCGGACTTTGTGGGCGAAAATCTTCTCGGCACGGGCGACAGGCTTGATATGACGATTGCAGAGCTTGAGCGCATTAAAGCAAGAAACCCCGGCATTATTCAGCGTATACGCGATTTTATTCGCGATATGATAAACCGCTTTAAGGGCAATGAGAAATTCGGCAGCCTTGTAAACGACCTTGAATATCTTAACAGCAGGCTTGAAAAGGTTATGAGGTCAAAGGATAAAAAAACCTCTGACAATCAGACGGAGAAATACAGTATTGTGGCTCTTGAAAATGGAAATACCTATGTTAAAGCGAGCCGTAATGTTATCAGCGGCGATAATATATCTGCGTGGCGTAAGCAAATTACAAACTTTTTTAATGAACTGCTGGACGGTGAAAAAAGCCTTGACATCAGCACGATAGACGGCGATGTGCTTACTATAACAAAATCGGAAACGGCGAACAAAGCAAGAGATAATTTCAAGCAAGTGAACGGTCAAAAAGTTCGAATGTCTGCCGATGAATTTCGGGTTAAATTAAATGCCGAAGCTCACATTGATGAAATAGCCGAAACATCTATAGGCGTTAAAAATAAAACCGCCGATACAAAATCACACGATTTTGCAAGCAACGGTTTTACATACAGAACGGCATATTTTCAAGATTTCGATGGCACATATTACAGGCTTCGGCTATCTGTCGGCAATAACGGAACTGTCGCGACGGTTTATAATGTCGGTAAAATAAACAAAGATAGCTTACCTTCACACACTAAAATAGTGGCGCTGGTGGGGTCAAAGCCCCTTGGTAAGCTATCTAATAACAGTATATCAAATAATGATACATCTGTCAATACTAATATATCCGAAAATACGCAAAATGATACCGAAGAACATTCAATTGCCGCGCTGCCGGTGGACGAGCTGCTTGATTTATACGATAAGGGCGAAATTTCGCGTGATGAATATTTGGTTGCAACCTATACCCATTCAAAACACCTCGCATTTGAATACATAAAAAAATGGGATAAAGAATCGTTGAATATTTTGCAAAATCAAAAAAAGCTTGATGAGGAACGCGAAAAAGCGGTGCAGGCGGAGCGAATTGTTCAGGAGGAAAAGAAAAACAGGCAAAGCAATATCAATAACATTCGCCGCACGGTGAGGAAAATAGACCATGCACTGAGGGCTAACGCGCACTCGAAGCATATTCCCGAGGCGTACCGAAGGGCAGCTACAGAGTTTTGCAAGCTGTTTGCAGACAACGACAGCCCTACGTTCGTACACAAAGAGCTTGCGGACATACGCGCATATTACAACGAGTTGAAAGGTAAGGGCGAAAACCCGGACGCGCCTCAATATGATCCGTATGTTGCAGAAATACTTGAAGAGTTGGTTGAAAATGTCGACGGCAAAAGGCTTACCGAATTGGATAATTATACACTTATCCGAGTCGGGAATTTGGTTGACGCTTTCAACAGTTCTATAAATCACGAAGCCGAGGTATTTTTGGAAAACAAAAAGCTTGCGTATGCCGAAGTCGGGAACGCTGCGGTTGAGGATCTTAAAAGAACGGATGCCGTTTTTCTCAATAAGGCATGGAATAACAAAAACATGGAGAAATTGCGCGGTTTTCTTTTTGAAGGCAATATGACACCGGCGTATTTTATGAAGCACATGGGCTCAACCTTTGAGAAAATTTACGGCATGCTTGTAAAAGGGCAGGGGCGCTGGGCGAGGAATATGCAATCCTCAAAGGATTTCGTCACCAGTTTAATGGAAAGATATGAATATAAAAAATGGAAAAACAAAACCATTGAATTCCGCACGGAATCAGGAAGAAATCTCACGCTTTCCGTAAATCAGGCTTTACAGCTTTTAGCAACGGCACAGCGAGAGCAAAGCAACAACGGGCAGACCTCAAAGCATTTATGCCTGGGCGGCGTTGTAATAGACACCGAGGCTATGAAGAGCGCTCTCAAAGAGAACGGCAAAAAGAATGCGGAGGTCAATGAAATACTGGACAAATTGAGAAGCCGTGCCGTTCAGATAAGCTTTGATGATGTGAAGGTTGTTGAGAAGCTTCTTACCAATCAGCAAAAGGCATATATGAAGGATATGGTAGATTATCTTTCTACGCAATGCGCTGCATGGGGCAACGAGGTTACTATGGAGCTCTATGGCTACAGGCAGTTTCTTGAAACGAATTATTTTCCTTATGTCTCATCGGATGTATTTCTTGCCAAAGATCCCGCGAGAGCCGACAACACCATACTTAAAAGCGCGAGCTTTACAAAGTCTTTGCAGAAAAACGCGAGCAATCCGCTTATGTTAAGCTCATTTACCGACATAGCCCTGCAGCATATAGAAAGCATGTGCAATTACAATGCAATAACCGTTCCACTTGATACCTTAAACAAGGTATTCAATTATCAAATCAAGGATTCCAACGGGAAATCATTAAATTCCGTTAAATCCGAAATATCGAATAAATTCGGTAATCAGGCAGTTAAGTATATGCAGAATTTCATAACCGACCTCAATACCGGAATACGCGGAGATCAGCGCGACAGTGTCTTGAACAGTTTAAGCTCAAAGTTTAAGAAAAGCGCCGTGCTTGCCAACCTTTCGGTGGTTCTGCAGCAGCCTTCGGCAATATTCAGAGGCTTGATGGACGTTGACGGTAAATATTACCTTAAAGCCGCTAAATATTATTCCGAAAATAATTACGAGGAATGCAAGCGATATGCTGAGGTGGCGATAATAAAGGAAATGGGGCGCTTCGATACGGGCATAGGCGTGAAAAACACCTCGTGGTTATCGGATGAAAGTACGTTTCAGGAAAAGCTCGACGATAAGCTCGGCGCTGCTGCCGGCAAGGCGGATGAGGTGGCATGGTCGTTCCTTTGGAGCGCAGTCAAGGCAGAGACAGCAGACACAACAGATTTAAAGGTCGGCAGCGATGAATTTTTAACCAAAGCCGGGGAACGGTTTACGCAGCTTGTGAACAAAACACAGGTATATGATTCTATTTTGGTTAAAAGTCAGAATATGCGCAGCAAGGGCTTATTGGGCGCAATTACTTCCTTTGCGGCGGAACCTACGCTCGCGGTCAATATGCTGATGGATTCCTATATCGACTTTAAGAGCGGAAAGGCAAGCGGCAAAAAGCTTGCCCGCACGGTTATGTCCGTGCTTGTGGCAGACATCATAAATTCCGCTCTGCAATCAATTGCCACCGCAGGAAGGGACGATGACGAAGATAAGAGCTTTGCCGAGAAATATCTCGGGGATCTTGTTTCAAATTCACTCGGCAATATCAGTATTTTCTCAAAAATACCGTACATACGCGATTTGAAATCCATATACGACGGTTACAATGTGGAGCGGCAGGATACCGCAGTATTCGGCGACCTTATAGAGGCGGTTAAAGCGACGGGCAGCAATTCCAAAACACCGGCTGAAAAGACGCGCAAATTAGCCGAGGCGGTTGCAAATGTATTCGGTGTTCCGCTTAAAAATGTTTTGCGTGATGCCGAGGCGATAGTACGAACGCTTTGGAATTTTGCTTTCGACGATATAACGGACGAAAACGGGAATAAAAAGGTGGAATTCCATTTGGGCGAGGAAACCACCGCAGACGGCATTAAGGTGAGTATGCTTGAGGGTATCAGCGAAAACAACATATTAAAGCCGTGGCACATAGATCTCTTTGATTATTCCAAATCGGGCGAATACGACCGTATGGCAAAAGCGCTTAAAAAAGGCGATGAAAAGACATATCAAAAAAGCTATGACAGACTGACAAAGGACGGCACTGAGGATTCGGATATACGCACCGGGGTTCTTAAACAATTCAAGGATGATAAATCTGTTAAAAAGCAGGCTGACGGCTATTTAAAAGAACTCAAAAAAAGCGGTACATATAAATCTCTTTCGGCAGATGATAAAGAAAAGCTCGGAAAAGATATAACAACCGCGCTTGCTAAAGAAAAAATGGTTAATGCGCAAGAGCATAAGCCTACCGAGTATGAGCGGCTTTACAAGCTTTTTTGTACCGACAAAGCCGGATATAAGGCGCTTAGAGCCGAAATGCTTAAAAGCGGGAAAACCGAAAAGCAAATAAAGGACGGCTTCGAGATAGCACAATATGCCTATTTGCAGTCTATCGGAATTGATTTACACAAATATCTGCTGTATAAATTATCTGCTTCGGCGAAGTACGTCGATACAGACGGATCAGGCGGCGTTTCAAAAACAGAGAAAAAGGAAGCACTTAACAATATGGATATTGACGAAAAAACGCGGCGGCAGATAAGGCGATATTTGCTTGAGAACAATTATTAAAAGGAGGTCCATATAATGGCGGTCAGAAAATTTGAATTTACGGTAAAGGAGGACGGAATAACACCAGCAACCGAGCAGCGGGCAGGCATACAGAGCGAGCACGGCGCAACGCAGCTTGTTTTCAATATCGATGACAAGCTGTATGCAAAGCTGCTGACCGAAAAAGGCGGAAACAGCCTTGTATACCGCTTTGATTGCTACGACAGTGTAGGCGGCACGGTGCGAAGCGACACAAAGGCGCTTGAAAGCCCGACAGTGAGCTTTGACATCGGCGAAAATCTCACACGGCACGGCGGCAGGGCGGTGGTATACCTGATTGTTTCGGTATACAACAGCGATAACAAAACCGAGCTTGAGTTGCTTTCATATCCCGCAAAGCTGCGGTTTGAAAGCATTCCGCCTGCGGGGAGCGATAATGGCGAGGAGCGTGAAAGCTTTTCCACGCTCGCGGAGGTTGCGAAGAATTCGGCGGAAAGCGCTGCGGCTTCGGCTTCGGCGGCAAAAACAGCGCAAGGTAAAACCGAAGTGGCACAGCGGGCACTCGAAAGCGGCAGCGAGTTCTTTTTTAACGGAGGTAATTCATCCGGGCACGCAAAGGTTGAACTTGTGGTTGACAGTGAATTATCAGAAAGCAGCGAGAACCCGATTGAGAATAAAGCGGTGGCTTTGAAGTTCAAGGGGTTAAGCGCTCTTATCTCTTCGGCAGTCACCGCCGCTATTGCCGAGAAAAACGAAAGAGACCACCCAGTAGGCAGTTTTTTTGCAAGCACCGAGAACGTAGATCCGGCAACGCTTTACGGCGGCACATGGGAGCGCATAAAGGGTGCGTTTATATGGGGCATTGACGACGGCGAAACGGCAGGCGTTACAGGCGGCGAAAAAACGCACACACTAACTACTGATGAAATGCCAAGCCACGTTCACGCTCCAAACCAGTGGGTGCAAGTTATGTCCCCGGGTGGTAATACCGGAACTATTGGGCAGACAGGCACTAAAACAGGGTCATATAGAGATTTTGTTTCCGCCCAAAATTATAATAGTAGTGCTGTCGGCGGCGGTCAAGCCCACAATAATATGCCGCCTTATTACGGTGCATATGTGTGGCGCAGAACGGCGTAAGGAGGAACGATAAATGTCAAAAATATATCTTGAAGGTTTCCATTTTCAAGCACGGAGAGATACTGCCGAAAACTGGAATACAAACAACCCTATAATGTGCGACGGCGAATTCGGCATAATAGCCGACAGTACAGACGAAAACTGGCTTAAAGTTGGTGACGGGGTTACGCCGTGGAAATTGTTACCGTTTAAAAAAGGTCCAAAGGGCAACAAAGGTGATAAAGGCGAAACCGGAGCCACCGGCGCCACAGGTGCGACAGGAGCCAAGGGGGACAAGGGCGATAAAGGCGACGCTTTCACCTACGAGGATTTCACTGCCGAACAGCTCGCGGCGCTTAAGGGTGCCAAAGGGGATAAAGGCGAGAAGGGAGATAAAGGCGACCCGGGGGATGTAAATACCCTGCAAATGAATACCGCTTGTGCCAACGCTTTAAAAGGTAACGCAACAGGTCAAATTGTAAGCCTACCCGATATCTCCCCGAACGAGCACACACTCGGGGTTAAGGTGAGCAGTAAAAATTTAATACCGTACCCCTACTCTGATAAAACAAAAACACTCAACGGAATTACTTTTACGGTTAATGCAGACGGCAGTATAAGTTTTAGCGGAACTTCGACCGGTCAAGCAACATTTTATTTTGTTTACAAAGCTATGAACTTAAAACAAGGGGTAACTTATACTTTATCTGCAAGCGGAAATTATTCTTTCGGAGGCAGTGCTACATTCTATATTTACGACTCAACGCAAGGACAGTCTGCTTATATACCGTTATTAACAGACACTTCCGCAACATTTACTCCGACAAAAGACGTAAACAATACAAATTGTTATCTTGTTATTCCGGCAAACCGAACTGTAAGCGGCACTTTAAAGCCCCAGTTGGAACTCGGCACAACCGCTACTGCATACATCCCCTTCATTTCAGATTTAACAAGCGTTACCGTAACAAGGTGTGGGAAGAATTTATTCGATAAATCTACTTTAACAGCTGGCACAAGTGTAGCAGAATTAACTCAAACAACTAATGGATTTACTTTTAAAACTACTACAACATCAAAAACAACGAATGTGGGAAGCGATGTTTTTTTACTTGCAGGGACTTATTATTGTAGTGGCACTGTAGCTTGTTCAGATACAAGTTATAAAGGCGGTTGGGGTGTATATGATAATGAAAATAAAAAATTTATTATAAATAACGCTTATAAAGGCACTATCGACAGTAGCTTTACAATAACAGAAAGTAAAACATATTTATTGAATTTTTACGCTCCATACAATGCTCCAGTTGGAGTAACTATGACATTTGAAAATGCACAGCTTGAACTCGGTTCAACCGCCACCGAATACGAACCGTATAAAACGCCGACAGAATACACTCCAGCCGCTGACGGTACAGTGTCGGGCGTAAAAAGTCTTTATCCCACCACAACGCTTATGACCGATACCGAGGGAGCAATAATCGAAGCGGAATATAACAGAGATATAAACAAGGCATTTGCCGAATTACAGCAAGCAATATTATCTATGGGAGGAAATACATAATATGTTCAGTTTAAGAAATTTTGTAAAAACAGGCTTTTTAAGAGCGGTCGGGAAAATGTCGGATTATCAGATAATCCTAAATGCCGCAGGGTGGAACGAAAAGGGCGTACTTACCGAGGACGACCTTGCCGAGATACAGACCGCCATTGAAGCGCAATACCCAACAGAAAACGAAACAACGCCGAATGAAAGCGAGGCGAAATAATGAACAGTACAGTAATAGTTTCGCTTGTATCTCTCACCGGAACGCTTATAGGCACGTTCGGGGGCATAATGGCGGCAAACCGCCTTACTACATATCGCCTTTCACAGCTTGAAAAAAAGGTCGAAAAGCACAACAGCGTAATGGAGCGCACATATAAGCTTGAGGGCAGGATGACCGAAGCGGAGCACGACATACGCGATATTAAAAACAAAATATAACGGAGGTAATAAAAATGTCAGCAAAAGGAATAGACGTATCACATTATCAAGGCAGGATAAACTGGGAAAGGGTGAAACCGCAAATAG
>ERZ827490.1000-NODE-1000-length-39530-cov-4.283977_pt1 | contig 39530 bp, 29 predicted proteins | sample MGYA00519770_ERZ827490 | MGnify/ENA primary metagenome ERZ827490 (study PRJEB31778, sample SAMEA3449324) | human gut metagenome | biome: human gut; feature: human-associated habitat; material: faeces | place: United Kingdom | collected 2010/2012 ...
TTTCAGGTTTTGGATGAACTGGAGGACGCGCTGCGCGACGTGGAGCAGAGCGACTTCCCCTACTGGGAAAATATTCTGTAACCAAAGCAAAGCCCGGTTCGTTTTCCGCAGCAGAAGCCGTGAAAGACGAACCGGGACTTGGGCTGAAAACAAAGAAACCGTGATTTCAAGGAACGAAACGGAGCCAGAACCAATCAGACGGGCTTACGCCTTTGTACCGGTAAGCGCAATGCCTTCGATGAACTGCTTCTGGAAAATCAGATAAATGGCCAGCATGGGGATCATGGCCAGCGCCGAGCCTGCCATCATGACGGGATAGTTGGTGGAATGCTGCCCCTGCAGGGAGCTGATACCCGCTGCCAGCGTCATCTTGTCAATGTTCATGTTCACGATTAACGGCCACATCATATCGCTGTAGGCAAAAAGAGCGGTGAACACAGCCAGCGCCATGACGGCGGTTTTGGTCAGGGGAGCCATCACCCATACAAAGGTCTGCATCACATTGCAGCCGTCCAGCCTGGCCGCTTCGGCCAGATCGTTGGGCAGGCTCATGTAGAACTGCCGCAGGAAGAAGGTGCCGAAGGCGCTGACCAGACCCGGGAAGATCAGGGCAAAGCGTGTATTCAGCTGATTCATGGAGGACAGCATCAGGTATTGGGGAATGATGAACACCTGTCCTGGCAGCATCAGCTGGGTCAGAATGATGAAGAAAAGAGGCTTCTTCAGCGGGAAGTCCAGCTTGGCAAAGGCATAGCCCGCCATGGAGGAAAACACAGACGCACAGACGACGCGCCAGAAGATCAGGATCAGCGTGTTCAGATACAACGCGTCAAAGGGCAGCGTGCGCAGCACCTCTTTGTAGCTGTCAAAATTCCAATGGCTGGGAAAGATGATGGGCGGGATCATGATGGCCTCGCCCTGGGTCTTGAAGGACGTGAGGATCGTCCAGATAAAGGGAAAGATCATCAGAATGGAGCCGATCACCAGCACCAGATGCACCCAGAATTTGGCGCGGGAACGATAGGTGAATTTGTGTTTCGCAGCGACGGCGGTCATTTTCTCACGCCTCCTTCTTATTCATAATGAACCAGTTTCTTTTCCGCTACGAACTGCAGCGCCGTGAAGATCATGATGATCACAAAGCTGAACAGAACGATGGCGGAAGCGTAGCCCTTGTTGAATTTTTCAAAGGCCTCGCGATAGAACAGCACCATCAGGGTGACGCCCTTTTTGTAGGCGGGATTGTTGGATTTGATCAGCAGATAGATGGTATCGAACTGCTTGACGGAGTTCATTACGCGCATCATCACCACAAAAAACAGCGTAGGACTGATGAGCGGTACGGTCACATGGAAGAAACGCTGTACGGCGTTGGCGCCGTCGATCTCGCTGGCTTCGTAATAAGAAGTCGGGATGGATTGCAGGCCCGCCAGAATCAACACCAGATCGTAGCCCACGGCGCTCCAGATGCCGATGATGGCGCAGGAGAGCAGCGCCGTGTTGGGGTCGGACAGCCAGTTGATCCGTCCGATACCGAACAGGCCGAGAAACTGGTTCAGAATGCCGGCCTCCGCGTTGAAGATCCATTTCCACACCATGGCCACTGCGGCGGGGGCCGCCACCATGGGCAGGAAATAAATGGCGCGGTAAACGTCCCGACCGCGGATCCTGGTATTGAGCAGCACCGCCAGGATCAGCGCCAGAAACACGCCCACCGGCACGGTCAGCAGCATATAGTACAGCGTATTGATGGTAGACTGCCAGATCTGCTTGTCGGAGAATAATTTCTGATAGTTTTTCAGGCCGACGAATTTCACCGGCCCAAGGCCCTGGGATTTTTGCAGGCTCAGGATAATGGTTTCAAAAAAGGGGTAAATGTTGAGGATCAGAAGCCCGATAATGGTGGGTGCGATCAGCAGATAGGCCCAGCCCCAGTCGGATTTGAACCGGAAGGGCTTGCGGGCGCTCCGAAGATCCGATTGAATGACTCGTTCACTCAAAAGAGCTGCCTCCGTTCTGTTTTCAGCATGGGACAAAATAGGACGAATGGGGAGGCCCGAAGGGCCTCCCCCTGTTTTCATCGGGAACGATTATTCCGCTTCGATCTCGGTGATGGTCTCGTGGAGCTGGCTGCAGGCTTCCGCGAAGGTCATTTCACCCGTGTAGGCGGAGGTCATCAATTCGGTTTCAGTGCCTTCCCACAGGCTCTTGTTGGGAGAGAAGGGGAACTGCACGCCGTACTCGATCATCTCGGTGTAGCAGGCGATGTTCAGGTTGGTGAACAGATCGGTGAAGTAATGCTCGGTGCCCTTGTAGGCGGGGATGGCGGCCTTGTTCTGGGCCTGCAGGATGTTGGCCTGCTCGCTGCCGCAGAAGGCGATGAAGTCCTTCACGATCTCGGGATTGGCGGTGTTATAGGCGCCCGCGTAGCCCAGACCGTTGTAGATGGAAGCGCGCTGCTTGCCCTGGGGCAGAACGGCCACGTCAAACTTGTCCTTGATGAACTCGTTGCTGGTGTAAGCGCTCATCATCCAGCTGCCGACGAACACCATGGCCACCTTGCCGGCCTGGAACTGGTCGTCGTTGCCCATGTCGGTGAAGGATTCCAGAGAGGGGGACACGCCGTCCTTCAGCATCAGGTCGGCCCAGGTCTGGATGGCTTCCTGCGTTGCTTCCTGATCGAAGCCGGACTTGCCGTCTTCAAAGATGAAGCCGCCGTTCTGATACACGAAATTGTAATAGCCGCTCTGGGTGTCGTTGGGCGCGCCGAAGCCATAGATGCCGTTGTCGGCGTCAGTCAGCTTTTTGGCGGTTTCCCGCAGGGTGTCCCAAGTCCAGGTATCGTCGGGATAGGCGATGCCGGCCTTATCAAACAGTTCCTTGTTGTAGGCCAGGGCGATGGTGTCGTAATCCTTCGGCACGGCCCACTGCTTGTCTTCATAATGATACAGCGCGGTAATGCCTTCCGGATAGGGGGTGTAGTCCAGGTTCAGATCGGTCAGATCCAGCAGCATGCCGGCGGACACATACTTGAAGAACTGGTTGGAGTGCATCCAGAACACGTCCGGCAGTGCGCCGCCCTGAGCGGCCGCTTCCAGCTTGGTCCAGTATTCGGACCAGGGCGTTACCTGAGTTTCCACGGTCACGTTGGGATGCTCGGCCATATAGGCTTCCGCGATGGCCTTCATGCCGGGCTCCTGATTGGTGTCCCAGAACGCGAAGGTGATGGTGACTTTTTCTTCCGCCATGGCGATGGGCGCCGCCAGCGTCAGGGCCAGACAGAGGGTCAACAGGGCTGCCAGAAACTTACGCATGTTTGAAGGACCTCCTTGTTTGGTTTTTGATGTTGTCTTATTCTAGCACGAGCGCACGGCACAATTCTGCACCGATGCTATCCAAATGGATGTAATTTTCTCGCATAAAGGTAAAATCTGAACGTTTTTTGACCACAGAAAACAGGATTTTGTCTTATAATGCGAGAATAATACAATCATTTCATCACAAATGTATGCTTTGGCTTCTTGCATGAAAGCCGCCTTTCTTTATACAATAAAGGTACTTTGTACAAGCTCTTTTGAATGACACATGGTTCCATGTTCGCTCCCGACCGGCCGTTTGCGGCAGAAAGGAAGGCTTTCAATGGAGCGCATTCACGGCATTGCCGGAGGTCCCGCCGTTCATCCGGCGCTTTCTACATTTTCCACCTCCATTCATCCGGGAGAACAGCCCTGTCAGTGCCCCGCCGGAACCATGCGGATGCTCTGCGCGGTCAATGGCGGGTGCTCGCTGTATGCCTCGGGCGAAAAGCTCCCCCTGATCGGCCCCCGCATGGCGTTCCTGACCGGCCCGCTTTCCTACCGGCTGACGGAAGCGGAGCCGGGGCTGACGCTGGCCTCCGTGGATCTGGTGCTTAAGCCGGGCGGATGCTTTCAATGGGGCTGCCGGGAAATGGAAAGCGCCTACGGCCATCTTTCCTCCATGGTCCGTCCCTCCGGCCGGTGCGAGGCCTTCTATGACAGCGGGGCCACCGTAACGGCGGCGCTTCAGAACCTGCAGTCCCTTTCCGTATCCGATTCTCCCCAGCGGGAGACCCAGCTTACCCTGACGGCCTGCTTTCTGCTGGCGGCGGCCTCCACCCTGCTCCGGGATGAATCCATGGGCCTGCGGCCCTACACAAGGCCTGTCCGCGCGGCTCTTGCTTATATCCATGAAAATTATATGCGCAATATTACCACAACAGACGTAGCGGCAGCCGCGGGCGTCCATGTGGGGCACCTGCACCGCATTTTTCCGGCGGAAACAGGGCGGCGCATCGGCGAATATCTGACCGATCTGCGCATGGACAAGGCAAAATCTCTGCTGATGCGCACCGATCTGCCTTCCTCCCGGGTGGCTACCCTCAGCGGCGTGAGCAGCCTGCCCTATTTCAGCCGCCTGTTCAAGCAGAAAACCGGCATGACGCCGCTGGAATTCCGTCGTTCCTACGCCGTCACCAGCCTGACACGGGAAGACATGCTCACGAATTACGACGACCTGCCCCCGAGTGTGGAGAAAGAGAGCCGTTGATTTTATGAAATCCTTCTTTGATCCATGCTATCGGGAAAAGGAATGTGTTCCCGTGGTCTATGCCTGGTACGACCGGGCCAATATGATGAAAACCACGCTGGAGCTTATCAATCATTCCCACTCCCTGTGCGAGATTATGTACGTCTGCGAGGGCGGCATGAGCATCGAAACCGAGGCGGGCCGGGTAGAGCTGGGGCGGCGGCAGCTGGTGTGGCTGGATGCGGGAGTCCGGCACTGGAATATGGGGTTTTCCGACGAATTATGCAGCATGATGAACCTTGAATTTCAGTATGAGGAGTCCGATGGCCGGGCCCCGTCGCTGAGGGCCGTCGCAGAGCAGGACGAGGCCACCCGTCACATGCTGGAAAGGGGCGCGCGCGTCGTGACCCTGAACGATACGGACAACACCGTTTTTCGCCTGATGAAGGCAGCCGTTCCGCTGGCGGACGGTATCGGTCGGGATTCGGAAAAGCTCTGCTCGCTGCTGTGCGTCCAGATCATGCTGGAGGTGGCCCGGCTGCTGGAACAGAACCAGTCTCAGCCTGCCGGAACCAACCGCTATGTGACCGAGGCACTGGCTATCATGCGCCGGGACTACGCCGAGCCGCTGACCACCGCCGTCATCGCCCGCCAGCTGCATATCCAGCCCACCTATCTGCACCGGCTGTTCCGGGAGCATACCGCCAAGACCATGAACGAGCATTTGCAGAGCATCCGCATCCAGCAGGCGAAACTGCTGCTGACGGGCACCCGCAGGAGCCTGCTGGAGATCGCCATGGACGTGGGCATTTCCAGTCAGCAGCATTTTTCCAGGCTGTTTCGAAAAATCACGGGGCTTTCGCCGCAGGAATACCGAAAAACACATCCTCCCGGCGCCGCCGCCGAATAAAACGCCGCCGTCCCATCCATTCTATCGGAGAGGGACGGCGTTTTTTTCGCCGCCGGAACGGAGGGGAAAAGCATGAAACAGACCGTGGCCGTCATGGCCATCATTCTGGCGCTGCTTTTGGTGGTTTCCGGCTAATATGCCTAGTTCCAAAGCCAACAGTCATGCCAAGCTTTTTCCATACGATGTCGAAATCTGTGTCAAAGATTTTCCCCGGAATTTTCAGACGATTATACTGACTAGACCCCACATAATAAAGAGAAGTGGTCCCGACGTACACCAAGTCGGCAGGGCGGTATACAGCCTCGCCCTTCAGACGTGATGCTATTTCACTGGCCTTATGTCCATAACGTTCTTTATAGTCATGGATAACTTGAGGTGAAGTCGCAAGCAGTGCAACCAACTTGCCTCCAAGAATTTCGTTGTAAGGAGGAATAGCGCCGCATACATTAAGTTCTAACAGACTAGAGCCGATATGTTTAGTTTTTTGAGCGACCAGAGCATTTCGTATAACTGAACTCCCTGTTTCTGATTTGCAAAATGGCACCCATATTTCCTCAAAATTCGGTGCTTTGATTACATCGGTTATAGCCTTTTTGGCGATCAAAAGGCGTGCCAGCTGCTCTGCTCGTTTTCTATTATATAGTGCTTGTTCTGTTTTTGTGGAAATACTGCCAAGGTCACTCCGTTCGTCATCATCGTAACCGTTTTCCGTTGAGTCACGCAAAGAATCCTGTCGTTGTTGTTCAGCGTTGGCAGCGAGATTAAGTAACAGTCGAATATCTTCATCATTCGGATTCTCAACTGTTTGCCTGGAGCATAGTTCCGTATAATCAATTCCAGCAATCCCATCCTCAATGTATTGAAGCAGTTTTTCAAATTCAACACGGGCGTCACTTGCTGAAAGATTGAGAATATTATCGATAAATGCCTTCTGATTCCAACCAATGAAATCATCACGGCAGGTAATCTGAACAGCACAGTTTAATCTGATTTTCCAGTTCCTCGATAGATCCGATGTTATGCTCTTTCAGGAAAATGATCGACTGGGCTTTAGCGTCAATATTGTTTCGCTCCGCCCATATCATGTAGCCTTTGCCTTTTCCTTCACGGAGCTTCGCTTCTACATCAATCAGCCGTTTTACCTGGCTGTAGTTGTATTCGCTCCTTGGAATTTTCGGAATGTGAATATGATGGCCGTCAAGCACTTTCCTCAATTTTGCTTCAGAGTATTCCGCGCCGAGGCTATCCAGACGAATATACCGCGTACCGCCGGGCGGCTTAATGCTCACATGAGCACCTCGCTTGATCCAGCATCCCGCTTCTTCCATCAGCTGCATGAGCGCGTCAAATCCATCTGGCTGCATCCGCAGTGCAGCGTCAATTGTGATTCGCAAAGAATCACGGCTCGTCAATTTGGACTTATCACCCTCCCATTTCTCGTAGGAAACGGTTTTGTTCTGCGGAACCTGAACGATCGAAAGATGATGCTCACGACAAAGCTCGTCGCTGATTTCTGCAACAAGACGGCTGGAGTTCCACACATTTCTGAATTTATGAGAGCAATCCAACGCTGTTGAACAAAATACAATGCCTAATCAAAAAGATTTCCGGTCTGTCCAGCTGTCATGACGCTGAAAAGCTTCGTGCCTCCATCTATACCGGCAAGCTGGCCAAGGCTGAGAACAATCAGATTTTCTTGACCATTGATGTGATCAACCAGGCAATCAACACCGGAAAGAAGATTTCATTTCAGCACTTCTTCTATAATGGAAGCCGGCAGCGGGTCATGCGCAACAATGGCGAGGTTTATACCGTATCGCCTTATCTGACCATTTGGAAAAATGACCGATACTATATGGTTGGATGGGCAGACAACCGTTCCGAAGTCCGTTCTTTCCGGATCGACCGAATGGCTGTGCCGATGCTGACGGATGAGCCGGCTGTGCCTTGTCCAGAGGCGTTCGATCCCTATGCCTATTACTGCACCCTGACCAAGATGTATGGGAATGGCCCTGAAATGGATATCACGCTTTGCTGTGACGACACGCTGATGAACAATATCATTGACCGCTTTGGCGATGATTTTGCCTTTGAGCGTGCAGATGAATCCCATTTCCGTGCAACCGTACACGTCAATGCCAGCGATACCTTCTGGGGCTGGGTGTTTGAATATTTCGGACGAATGAAGGTTGAAGCGCCGGAGGAAGCAAAGCAGATGTATCGCGAGCGCCTTTCCAGGGCGCTGGAAGAGTAACATGCAGGAGAAGCTTATGATAGAAATAAGACGTATGCCCATTGATCAGGCGAAGATTATCCAGATTTTGAATGAGGAAGATCAGTATTTCGTAAGCTGTCATCACAGACCGCCCCGCGGCAGGGAGAGCGAGGATGTTGTTGACAATGCCTATGCGCGGCTCAACCGGATTCAGTCTCTGCCATACACTGAAGTGGATCGGATTTATCACGAAATGAGGTGTCAGCATGCCGGATCTTGAGAAACAGAAGCAGGAATTTCTGACATTATGCAGGGAAAACATCAAACGCGATGGACTTGAGGATCTGCTGGGCTGGCTTCAGAAATCAGATTTCTTTACGGCTCCCGCCAGCACACGCTATCACGGTGCTTATGAAGGCGGCTTATGTGAGCACTCTCTGGATGTTTACCACATGTCCAAGAAAGCAATCGCCGGTTACGAGCTTGAGCTGACTGAAGAAAGCGTTGTTGTGGCGACACTCTTCCATGATCTATGCAAGGTCAATTTCTATAAGAAGGATGTACGGAACCAGAAAATCAACGGCACCTGGCAGGAAGTCCCATGCTACACCATTGAGGAGAAGTACTGTTTTGGCGGGCATGGATCCAAATCGGTTTATCTGGTACAGCAGTTTATGAAGCTGAAGACAGATGAGGCAGCAGCCATCAACTGTCACATGGGTGCGACCAGCGGCGGCAATTCCGTCCGCGACACAAGCAACGCTTATGCAGCCTTCCTGCTAGCCTGGGTCACGCACGTCGCCGATGAAGCTGCAACGTACCTTCTGAAACGATGATAAACAGTATGCTTTGACCTCTGGATTTTGATCCGGAGGTTCTTTTTTTGAAATATTTTGCTCTGCCGGTGTCACTTTGCCCTGCTTCACACATGGAGGGGCGTGGGGGCTATACCACAATAAAAAGATCAAGGAGCAGAGCAATGATGGAAATGATGCAGATTCAGCAGAACATGAACACGACCCGGAACATTCCACAGGAGCGGCGCTGCTATACCGTTGAGGAACTGATGGAGATCCTGGGCGTAGGCCGTAAAGCAGTGTACTCCCTCATTCACAGGAAAATCTTCCCGGCGATCAGGATCAACAGCGTGGGCTACAGGATTCCGAAGGAGAGCTTCCATGCCTGGCTGTATCAGCAGCATTGAGTGCCTTTCTGCTAACGCAGGCCGGCGACAGACTAAAACTTTGGCGGAAGTCGTGCTACGATCTCGGTTAGCAGAGCGGAAGGAGGGAGCTGCAGTGTCAGACAAGGAAGCAACGACCATGACGGTTCGCGCCATGGGTGCCTTACTGGGGCTGAAAAAGACGGAAAGCTACTACCTGGTCAACAAAAAGGTCTTCGATACGGTTATGGTCGCTGGCCAGAAGCGTGTAGTGAAGGCCAGCTTTGAAGAATGGTATGCCCGACAGGACTGGTACAGAAAGGTGGACGGTGAGCCTCCCGGAGCTAAACTGCACAGCAACATGTATTCGGTTGCTGGCCTTCAGAAAATGCTGAATCTGTCCCAGGACAGCGTGCTGGAACTGATTCACAGAGAGAAGTTCCTGACGATGACCTTTGAAGGGAAATTCTGGATCCCGAAAGTCATATTTGATGACTGGTATGCATCTCAGTCCCGGTACAGGAAGCCAGAGGATCGAGAACGGGATCGGGCAGCAGAGAAAAGCTCCATGACAATCCCTGAAATGGGCCGTCTCCTTGGTCTTAATCCCAGACAGGCATGGCAGCTGTACTATAAGCACCAGGACGAATTGAAGCTGATCCGTATCGCTGACCGTCCGAGGATCACGAAGGCAAGCTTCCTGTATTGGATCAGCGGTCAGGAAGATCACAAGATCGACTCGGAAGCAACCTTGCCGCAGACTGAAAACGAGGATGAACTCCTGACAGCACTGGAAGCGGCAGAAAAGCTCGGCGTCAATGTGCAGCGGATCTACCGCGCACTGCGGAACAGTAAAGCTGCAGGAAAGAAGGTTGGACGAACCTGGTACTTCAAATATATGGACATCCTGACCGCACTTTCAAAGGAGGAATGATTCATGGCATCCGTGATTTCCCGCAATGACAAGTTCTGTGTCGTCTATTCTTACTGCGATAAGGATGGCAAGCGGCGTCAGAAATGGGAAACCTTCAAGACGTTGGGTGAAGCCAATACCCGGAAAATTGAGATCGAGTATTCACAGCAGGTTGGCAATTTCGTTATTCCGAACTGCACGACGGTTTCTGAACTGATGAAAGAATACGTTTCCCTTTATGGAAAAACAAAATGGTCGCCGTCCGTATACTCCAGCAATACCGGGCTGATCAATCACTACATCGAGCCGTATCTCGGGAAATTGAAACTTGCCGAAGTCACGTCCCATACACTGGAGCGATACTATCAGAAGCTCCTGACCACGCCGGCGGTTCCAATGATCTGTGTGAAGAAGTATTCCAATGAAACCAGGACTGTAACGACTGCGACTGTCCGCAAGATTCATAATGTGCTCCGCAGCGCGTTCACGCAGGCCATGAAATGGGATCTGATCGAAAAGAATCCCGCCGCATATGCCACGGTGCCGAAGCATGAAGCAAAGGAGCGGGAAATCTGGGACGCACAGACGATCTTCAAGGCAATCGAGTTATGCAAGGATCCCCGGTTGAAGCTTTGTCTTAACCTGGCCTTCTCCTGTACGCTTCGCATCGGCGAGCTCCTGGCCCTGACCTGGGACTGTGTGGATATATCCGATGAGAGCATTCAGGCCGGCAAGGCATCCATCTCAGTCACCAAGGAATTGCAACGCGTGAGCAAAAAGGCCATGAAGGCACTGGACTCCAAGGACATCATCACGGTCTTCCCGGATCAGGGTCTTCACAATCGGACGGCGCTCGTGCTGAAAGCGCCTAAGACGCCCACAAGTGTCCGCAAGGTTTTCCTTCCGAAAACGGTGGCTGAGATGCTCGTCGCCTGGAAAATGGAGCAGGACGCAGCGATTGAAGCCATCGGCAACGAGTACGCCGATTTCAATCTGGTAATTGCAACACCGGTTGGACTGCCTTGCGAATCTGCACAGATCCGTAAAGCACTGAAGAACCTGATCGAAGAAAACAATCTGCCGCCGGTCGTCTTCCACAGCCTTCGGCACTCCAGTATCACCTACAAGCTCAAGCTAAACCAGGGCGACATCAAGTCCGTACAGGGTGACTCCGGTCACGCGCAGGCATCCATGGTTACTGACCAGTATTCCCACATTCTCGATGAGAACCGGCAGGAAAACGCGAAGCTGCTTGAAAAGGCATTCTATAACGGACGCGGGGCAGAGCCGGAAGCCGAAGTCAAGCGGAAGCAGATCGCCATGGTGGATCAAATGAACGCAATGGGCTTCGATCCTCTCCAGCTGGCCAAGGTGCTCAGTAACCCCGACATGGTGAAAATGCTTCAGATGCTCGCCGGCAGCGGTGCAGCAGCGCAATAAAAAGGCGCCTATGGCCCATGTTCACCTCAAAATGCCATCTTGTCTTTACACAAAACTCAGCGTAGGAAGATGCATTCCTACGCTACTTTTATTATGACCCTCAGCAGTTTGGTAACTATTCATTGTTTTTACACATTATTTTGAAAAATTCAATCTTCTATTGTGCTAGCGCAAATTCTATGGTATAGTGTTTCGTGTTTCTGAACATACAGAATGGCTGCGCGAATGGGAGCGCAACTGAGGGGTGTGGCGAATGAACTACAACAGGCTCTGGAAGCTTCTGATCGATAAGAACATGAAGAAAAAGGATCTTCGTGAGGCGACGGGACTGACCACTAACACTATTGCCAAGATGGGCAAAGGCGGCGACGTTTCGACGCAGGTGCTCCGGAAGATTTGCGAGGTCTTGGATTGCAAAATCGAAGATATCGTTGAACTAGATGATCCGCCGGGAGGTGGCAAAAAAAATGGCTAATACCAGCTTTACCCGGGATGAGGTTATCTTAACGCTCGACACTCTTTACAGCGCTGGAGAAGAATCACTAACCAAAAACAATCCGCGGATAAATGCGCTTTGTCGTCTCCTACAGGAGCTTCCAATCTACCCCGCAGAAAAACGTCCGCCGAACTTCCGGAATACTGTCGGCGTGAGCGACCAGATTCGTTCGTTCCGGGAACAAGCCTACGGCGAAGGCAGACCTCGCTGGGGCGTAGGCAAGATATTTTTCGAGGTGGATAAAGAGTATGAGAATCGCCACGACGAACTCCATGCCGTCGCTGAAGCTATCCGCCGCAACCGCGCATACTTCCAATCTTGTACGTTCGGTCAATCCGAAGAGAGTGCTGGTTTCCCAGAGGGCGCGCTGCTCTCCCATCTACACCGAACGGTTGAGCTTCGCTATAGTGCCAAGCTGGAAAGAGATTCTCGCTGCAGCATCTGTCGTTTGTGTCTCGAAGGAGCATACCAAGGCTGTGAAGATTTCCTCGAGCTACATTTACTGGTGCCTGTAGTAGATTTGGACGCTGGCCACGAATACGGACGGAAAGATTTTATCACCGTTTGTCCCAACTGCCATGCCGCGCTTCACCGTTACCGCCCATGGCTAAACCGAGAGAATGCTACGGAGATACTCCGCTGAACACATGAAGTAAAGGAAGTCGCACGATGGAACTGTCGCCCGAACTGCGGGATTTGCTGCGTGACAACATGTTTGCGCCGCTCCGTAAAGCCCTAGCTGAAGAAAACATCCTGACCGTAGAATCGTTCAGGACTGTTCGGCCATGGGCTTTTTTGAACGAGCACGATTTATATCCTATGGCGGATAGACAATCCATCAGCCTAAGAATTCTTAAACTCCGTGACGATGCGGTTAAAACTCCTGCTGAAGAAGACCTTAACGACGTTCCATACGCAAAGCGCTTTTCTCGAGAGCCGGCGTTATATGATGCCTATCCCATTACGGATTGTGGCTTTTCTGTGCGAGTTCTGGGAAGATTGCAGGCTAGGGGTATAAACAGCGTTGGTAAATTACTTGAACAGACCGACTCAAAGCTTCTCGCCATCAGCGGATTCGGCAGGAACAGCATTAATGAAGTTCACGATTATCTATCGAAACTTGAAGAGCGTAGTTTATCCAAGGTGAAGACAGATATAAAAGTCGACGCGACAGATGAAGTGCTTAAATATAAAGACCGAATTTGGGCGGGTGATTTCTCCTTTGTCGAGGCTGATAATCTTTCCACTCGCTCGCGGCTAGCCGTTCACACTTTAGAAAACGCTTACCATGTGTTGGGTTCAGACTTGGTTACTGCCGTCAGGGAAAAGCCGGATTATATTAAGCACCTCAAGAAAATGCTTGAGGGGTTCATTACTGACGTCCAGATTGTTTCTGCTTGCGAAGGGATTATCCAGAAAATACCGACTTCTCGCCGGGACATCGACGCAAAGACGGTGATAAAGGCATATACAGCCAACACAGAAACTCAATCGTCCTTGCTCGTCAACTACTCAGAGGGTGCATCTCTCCGGCAATTCATTTTCTCTAATGGAGAAGCTATTGCCAATCAAGATGCCAAGCTGATGCGTTTTCTCAAGTGGTGTGAGTATGACGTCAAAACTGAGCTTACAGAGCAGCTCCGCTTGACCATTAAAACTGATCAGATGAGAACAGTCCTCTATGGCAGAGCGCGGGGTGCAACACTTGCTGAGCTAGGCGATCAGTTGGGGGTAACTCGGGAGCGCATCCGTCAAATTGAGGCGAAAATATACCGTCATTTAAAAGATTGGTTCAAACGGCACAGAATTAACCAAAAAATCTTCCTAGATCTTGAAGAAAGCATAGCCCTTCCTGCAGATAGAATTGCCGAATATGTAGGAGAGATCGGCACAGAAGTGGTCTATCTCCTTAAAGAATACGCCGAAGAAGACTACTCATATCTCCCGCAAAATGATCTGTTCTTGCTCGGAGAAAAAGAATGTTTTACCAAAGTTCAAGAAGAGATCAACCAGTTACCGGAGATTGTCACTGCCGATAGTATGGATCAACTAATCAGCCAAACAGCCGAATCCACAGGCTATCCAGAAAAACTGATCCGGATTATCGTGAACAAAGATTACCAACGGACAGGTGACACCTATCATCGTTCCCGGTTGTCGCTGACCAGCATGTATTATGAGGTGCTCAGGAAATACTATCTCCACGGCATTCATATCGACGAGGAGTCCATTGATCGGTTCCGCTCGCAGGTCGAGAGCGAATATGGCATCGACATGTCGGACAAGCGCTTTCATGCTATCGCTTCCATTCTTGGACGAATTGGTATTTTGTGCGCCAGAGGACGGTATATCGCCAAAGATGACGCAGTCCAACTGTCCGATAGTCTCAAACAGAAGATTAAGGATTACGTCGAGAGTCGCTCTGTTCCCGTTACACTATTCTCATCAATCTTTACTGAGTTCGAAGAAGAGCTGCAGATAGAAGGAGTCGACAATCGCTTCTATTTGCAAGGCATTCTGCGCGATTTGTTTAGCGATAAATGGTATTTCCGGAAGGATTATGTTTCTACGGATGCGGAAGTCACGTCATTCTATGAGACGCTAGGCAGCTTCATTGCTAAAGCTACCTCTCCCGTAACTAAAGACGATCTTAAGCGTAAGTTCCCCGGTATTACGGATATCGTCATCAACTTGTCGCTCGACAACCCGGAAATTATCAATCTGTTCGGGGCGTATATCCACGTTTCTAGGCTGACACTTACTGATGAGGACATTCAGTATTTCCATCAGAAAGTGGAAAAAACGTTGTCAACGCAGGAACTCTGCTATGTCCGAGATCTATATCCGGAACTGCTCCAAGAGTGCCCGGGGTTACTAACAAGGAACTACATCACTTCAGGCTTTTGCTTATACAGTGTGTTGGAATATCTGTTTGGCGAAGAATACAATTTCTCTAGACCGTTCATCGCAAGAGAAGGCTCCGAGATTAAGAGCATCCACTCAGTGCTTAGAGAGATGGTGGAAGATTCGGAGACGATTGCACTGTCAGAAGTATTAGCCTTTGCCTCCGAGCATCATTACTCAATCGCCGGGATTCTTGATTTCGCAGATCTCTGTAATGGTACCCACCTGTTGATTAACGATGATGAGTTGGCCTCAATTGATTACATCGGTGTAAATGAGGAAACGGCACAGACTATAGAAAAGCTGATCCTTGCCGAAATACACGAAGCGACACCGATTGCACATCTTGAGTGTATCAATCAGTTTCCGAAGCTAAATGTTGAATGGAACGCTTGGCTCATTTACAGCATCCTCCACAAGTGGTCGAAGCTTCTCGATGTTGGCCCCTCCAAATATCCGTACCGAATTGCGTATCCTGTCGTTGCCCCGGCAGGCATGCCGCTAGTCGTCGAATACGACGAACGCATCTCACATAACGGGGATCTGATTATGCCAGACAATCTGGACAACATCGAGGAACTGATTGCCAATTACGTGCTGGAAGAATTAGGAGGCAGTGATGAAGTTTAGAGAAATGGGGTTTGGAAACAGCTACATTAACCAAGGTTCAGATAGCCTGGTCGATGCCTTCCTGAACCCGGCGCTTAAAGTCACTAAGGAATACAAGCGTAGTGCTGGCTTCTTCTCCTCCGACGGGTTGATCCCGATTATGGATGGACTGCTCGCTATGGCGAGAAATGGCGGACACGTCAAACTCATCGTCAGCCCGCGTTTGAACGAGGAAGATATACAAGCTATCACTGCTGGCTACGAACAGCGTCAGGAACGCGTTTTAAACGCTTTCACGCGCGATTTTGTGGAGGAGATCGAAAAGCTTCCGGACGTTAAGTTGCAATTCCTTTATGATTTGATCAAAACCGGCGTGCTGGATATCAAAATCGCCGTCCTTAAAAACAAAGACCACGGGCTCGGGATTTATCACGATAAGCTAGGAATCCTGCACGATTTTGAGGGCGATACGGTCGTTTTCTACGGCTCTGCCAATGCCTCCTATGGCGGGTATAAAGGCAACTACGAACGGGTCAGGATCGCTAAGGGCTGGGTTGAAGGATTTGATTCAGTTGTCACGGAGGAAGAAGCAGAGTTTGATTCACTTTGGGACAATACCAATCCGTTCCTCGAATCCTACGAATACACAGAAATCGCCCACAAGAATATCGTGGAAGTTATTCAGAAGAAAGCAGCAAGAGCCAAGGGTACTGGAATCAAGCTGCGCGATTATCAAGAAGAAGCCATCAAAGCTTGGGTCGCCAATGGTTACCACGGGTTCTACGTCATGGCAACAGGTACAGGTAAAACCTGGACCGCTATCTACTCTGCAAAGACGTTGGTGGAGCAGCATCCATCCTTGATTGTCATTTGCGCCCCGTATAAGCATCTGGTGCGGCAATGGTCAGAGGACGTTGAGAAGGCTTTCCCCGGCGCAAAGATCATCATGGTATCCTCAGAAAACCAAGGCTGGGATGATCAGATTAAGACGGCGATAATTAAGAGCCGTTACGGCGACAACAGCCAGCTTGTCATCATCTCCACGATCTCCTCGTTCCGGATGGATCGCTTTGGCGAGGCTGTCGGAAAGTACAAGGGAGAAAAACTCCTGATCGTTGATGAAGCGCACCGCTTTACTGATCGTCCGTCAGAATTGAAAGACGAATACGCCTATATGCTGGGTCTCAGCGCAACTCCGTTTAGCGGAAAATCTGCCGCCAAGGGCAAGGAACTAATGGAGTTCTTTGGTGGGCAGGTGTTCGGTCTGCCGATTGAGGATGCACTGGACCGTGGGTTCTTGGTGCCGTATTACTACTATCCGATTTTCGTTTATGCAACCGAGGATGAAGAGGATCGCTTCAGAAAACTGGGGCATGTCATCTCAAGCTGCTTTAAAGGCAAGGTTTGCATCGATCCGGACAAGCTTGTAAAGGCACTCCGGGCAAGGCTTCGCATAATTTCGATGGCGGACGCAAAAATGCAAAAGCTGAAGGAGATTATCCAAGAGGACATCAGCGACGACGACCACTTTGTGGTGTATTGTGGCGACGGAAAGCTGTTTGATCCGAAGACCGGCGACGAACTGCGCCATATCAATGCCGTGAAAATGATCTTGTCAGAGCTGGACTATAAAGCCAGCCAGTTCACGGCGAAGGAAAACATGGCGACCCGGATGGAACTGGTTGATGCCTTCAATAAGGGCGAGATTGACGCTCTCGCCGCTATCCGTTGTTTGGACGAGGGTATCAACATTCCTTCTATCAAGAGCGCCTTGATCCTGTCCAGCAACGATGACTATCGAGAGTTTGTCCAGCGACGAGGACGTATTCTGCGACTATACGGTAACAAGAAGTTTGCCAAGATCTACGATGTCGTGGTGCTTCCAAGCGAAGAAACTGCTTCATGGGCAGAGATTGAACTACGTCGGTTCCACGAGTATGCAAGGTTGGCGCAGAACTGGACGACGTTGGCAGATACCCTAAACGATCTGTTGGACCAGTACGGTCTGGATATAACAAATGTCGACGTGTACGACTACGAAGAAATGGAGGATCCAGATGAATAAGGAAGAAGTCGTAAACCACATGGTAGAGTTCATCGAAAACGAGGAAAAGAACTTACAAGCCGCCATCATGGCGAATGAAGCCAAGTCCGCCAAAGCGGATATCGTAAACCGGATTCTGAAGGAATTGGAGGATACGATGCCTAATGAAAATCAAGAGCATTGAGTACGAAAACTTCCGGAACTTCCGGGATCATGGACAGATTCGCTGTTCGACTGACGGCAAAATGACCATCGTTTACGGTAAAAACGGCGATGGTAAAACCACGCTCCATCAGCTCTTCCAATGGGTCATCTACGGCACGATAAAGTTTAATAAAACGGCGACCGACCGACTTTATAACCTCGCCATGGAAAGCGAACAGCCGTATGGTGCTGAGTTCAATGTGATGGGTCGAGTGGATTTTGAGCATGATGGCATCAATTATTCGATCACCCGTACCGTTACATACAAAAAAGGCATCAGTGATTCCGCCGTCGTCAAAGAAGACTTCTCTCTCCAACAGCAGAATGAGAACTATGACTGGCTGCGGGTCGACCGTCCGACCGAGAAGATCGAAAAAATGCTTCCCTCTGGACTGTCAGAATATTTCTTCTTTGACGGGGAAAGTATGATCGCTGACCTTAGAGTAAAGAGCCGCGACTCTGCCGGAAAGTTTCGTAAGGCGCTTTATTCGATGTTTGACCTCGATGTGGTCGAATCGGCGATCGGTCATATTGGCAGAACCGACCTTCGCAGCACCGTGCTCGGCAAACTATATCTTAGCAAGAGTAGTGTCGCCAGCGGCACGGAGATCTCCGTTCTAAAAACCAACATCGAAAACGCTCAGAAGAAAATTGCCGATCTCGAATCTAAAAAAAGCCAAGCTGAGGAAGAAAGCAAAAAACTACAAGAGCGAATCACCGCTATTTCCGAAGAAATTGGTAGCACCAAATCAAAGCAGGAGTACGAACATCAAAGAGCTGAGCTCAAGAAGCAGCGCGATCTGTTCGATTCTAATGCCAAGAAAGCCCAGCAGCAATTTGGTGATGTCGTGCTTGATGCTTTTCCTCCGATCTTGATTTCTCGTGCCGTAGCGAAGTCCAAGGTTAAGCTCCAGCTGATGGCTTCATCAGAAACGCTTCCCAATGGTATTACTGAACCGCTAATCAGCTATCTGACCCGACCCGATACTAATGTTTGCGTCTGCGGACGACCTCTCTGTTCAGAAGAAAAAGAGCATGTCAGATCCTATCTTAAGCTGATGCCGCCTCGCTCCTACGCCAGTATGTATCAGAACTTCTGCAATACTTCTGAGCATATGGGCGGCAAGGTGCTGGATAAGGGCAAGATTGAAAGCGCGATTAAGTCCGTCTTGGATAACAATGAATCGGCCTTGTCTTGTGACAAGAAAATTGCCGAGCTGGATAAAGAACAGGCACAGAGCCGTGACATCGAGGATCTGGTCGTTGACCGGAGAAAAGCAGAAGCTCGGGTACAGGAGCTAGCGCACGATGTGGCAACGCTCAAATCGCAGATTGATCAGTACAATATCTACTTGAAGAAGAACATGGCAAAATACGACAAAGCCACGACGAACTCCGCTGAAACTGCCAAGGTCGCCTCGAAGATAGCAATCATGGAACGGGTGTTGGCTCACTTCACAGAAAAGCTGGAAAGTGCCTCGAAAGAATACAGCAGTCGGTTGCAGGAGAATATCCAGGACTTGCTGAATGATATGCTGACCAGTAAGCGGACGGTCTCCGTAACCAAGGACTTTGCGGTTTCTGTTACGGATAGCTTCCAAGACGAGTCAAAATCCGAAGGTCAGTTCGCCATCGTCTCGTTTGCATACATCGGCGGCATCCTGAAGATGCTCCGTGAGGATGAGGCTCTGCGAGAGAAGGAGTATCCACTGGTGCTGGATGGTCCATTCTCCAAGCTCGACCCGGACATGCGACAAAACGTGGTAAACGCATTGCCAAGATTCGCCCCGCAGGTCATTATCTTCTCCAAGGATGACTTGCATGATGTCGTCAATCCGGAAGATATCGGCAGCGTCTGGACGATCGTGAGTAACGAAGAGAAGAACATTGCGATCATAAAGGAGGGAAAACTGTGGAAATAAGGACAGATGTGCCGCTGCGTGGCAAGGCGTGGGATACTGCCATTCAGAGCTATAAGGGGATTTTTGAGCCCGCGACACAGTACATGCTCTTTATGCTTGCCCTCTCTATTGGGATTATGTACGACAAGCGAATCGCTACGCCAGAAGGCAGCGAAGAGTTCAACAACAGAAGCGTCCCGCGTAACGTCATCAATACTTATGACCGTGGAAAACTGGACTATTATTTCCAGGCGGCGATTCTCACGACTACCACCGAAGAGTTTACCGAAGACCGTCGGCTTGAGCTGGCGTTCGGCAATGATCCGGAGTTTAGGAAAATCGATCTCATGGTAGAGTTTGCCAACTTTGGCGTTGAACGCTTACTGGAGCAGACCGGCGGTACCGCGATCGAGACCATGGAGAACCTCAAGAACTTCCTGACTGCTACGGTAGAGGGTCGCAATTTTGACATTGATGCTCTCGACGTGGATGACTTGGAGACCTTAGAATATGACGAATAACGAAAAAAAACCCGCCACAATTACCCGGGACAGCGTCAATGGCTTAATGGAGACGGTCAGAAATCTCTACCTTGCTGACGATATCCCGTGGGTAATAGGATATTCTGGCGGCAAGGACAGTACGGCAACGGTACAACTGGTTTGGCTGGCTCTTCGTGAGCTCCCTAAAAATCAGCTCCATAAAGCCGTCCATGTAATTAACACCGACACCTTGGTCGAGTCGCCGGTCATTGCCCAGTGGGTGCGGAAGTCACTCAAAATCATGAGCCGGGCAGCTGGCGAGGAAGGATTGCCCTTTGTTACGCATCGTCTGACTCCGGCTACCAACAACACCTTCTGGGTCAACTTCCTTGGACGTGGCTATCCCTTCCCGAGGAAGAAGCTACGTTGGTGCACTGATCGCCTGAAGATTCAGCCGGTCAACAACTTCGTAAAATCCAAGATCGCCGAATACGGTGAGATTGTCATGGTGCTAGGCACCCGGAAGGCAGAAAGCCAGCGGCGAGCTCGCACTATGGCTTATTATGAGAAGAAACGGGTGCGGGAGCTCTTGTCTCCCAATCCTACCATGGCGAATGAGCTGGTCTTTTCCCCGCTGGAGGATTGGACGGATGACGATGTCTGGGTCTTCCTGATGCAGTACAAAAATCCGTGGGGATATTCCAATCAAGAGCTCATGACACTCTATCGCGGCGCGACGGCGGATAACGAGTGTCCGTTGATGGTGGATAAGGACTTGCCGAGCTGCGGCAAGAGCCGATTCGGTTGCTGGGTCTGCACCATGGTGGAAAAAGACAAATCCATGGAGGCCATGATCGCTAATGACGATGAGAAGGCATGGATGACGCCGCTTCTCGAATTCCGCAATCGATTTGGCGATGAAGACGGTGACCGGGAACGGCGAAGTTTCCGCAAGATGCAGGGCTATCTCCAGGGCAGTTATGGTCAGCTGCATCATGGACCGTATAAAAAAGAAATCCGCGAGCAGTGGCTTAAAGAGTTATTGGAAATCCAGCGCAACATTAACGAGAACGGTCCGGAGGCGTTCCGGGATTTGGAGCTGATTACAGTTCCGGAGCTTCGGTGTATTCGTAGGATTTGGGTGCACGACAAGCATGAGTTTGACGATTCACTACCCCGGATTTATGAGGAAGTGATGGGTAAACCTTTCGAGGACCCAGAATGGATAGGCAGTCCCGCCTTCGGGAAAGACGAATGGGAGTTGCTCAAAGAAGCGTGTGATGCACTTTACCCTGACGAAGAACTAGCGTTTGAGCTGACATACAGCCTGATTGACACCGAGAATCAGTCTAATGGTGTCAACAACCGTAAAGGCATCGTCGATGCCTTGGAGCGAGTTATCAAGTTCAACTTCTACAAAGATGAAGATGATGCGACGGCTTACTACCGGAAACAGCTTGAACGCAAAAGAAATCTGGGTGGCGCTGTAAACGAAAGATTCTTCACACAGATCCATGAAGAGGGTGAAGAATTTGAAGATGTTCCAGAAGGAACTTGAGGTAATATGATTATAAAAGAGCTGACACTGCATAACTTTGGCGTATATGCAGGAACGAACAGATTTATGTTCCAAGGCGAACGGCCAATCGTGCTGATTGGTGGCATGAACGGTCGAGGAAAAACGACTTTCCTCGAAGGGGTTTTGCTCGCCCTTTACGGTCCGAATTCGTTCGCCTATACAGAAAGCAACTATAAAACTTTCGGGCAATACCTGAAGGCTTATGTAAACAGGAACGACGGAACGCTAAAATCCTATGTCTCTCTGGAGTTTACGATTGGCCCAGAACCTGGGGAAACTTACCGGGTTATGCGCTCATGGTCTGGCGATAAAATCCGGACAGCGGAGCAGATTCAGGTTTGGAAGAATGGCAAAGAAGACGAGTTCTTAACGGAGAACTGGCCGCTCTATATCGAAAGCCTGATGCCAAGCGGGCTTTCCAACTTCTTCTTCTTTGATGGCGAGAAAATCGCCGAGCTCGCCGTAGAAGAAACCAGTGAGCAGATGAAAGACTCCATCAAGACATTGCTGGGGATTTCTGTTATTGATTCGCTGCAAAGCGACCTGCAGCGAGTAGTTTCTCGCATAGAAAAGCAGCAAACCGCCACGGCGAATTCGGAGCAGATTGATAAGTTGCGAGTTGAGCGTGATGAGGCCGCAAAGAAACTGGCAGAAGCTGAAGAAGAACTTGCCGATCTCAAAAAGCAGCGGGAAAAGACGATCCAGAAGATCGAGAGTAAGCGCGAAGAGTATTCTGCAAAGGGTGGTGATATTTACACCCAACGTCAACAACTGTACTCTAAGCGCACCGGTATTACTTCTCGAATCGAAGCTTTGAGCGAACGGCTGGTGACGGATGCGGCTTCTGAACTGCCACTGCTGCTCGTCAGACATTTATTAGAGAAGATCAAGCAAAAAGCTGAATCTGAGCATGAGCAGAAGCTGCTGGGCAGCACCCTCGCGAAGCTGGAGAACCTCTTCACTAAGTATGATAATGCCGACCTGATGGACAGAGCTGCCATACAGCGATTCATTGATTATGTGCGGAGCACAGCTGAACCTGGAACAGGGCATGTGTTTGCAGAATTATCGGATTCATCTGTCTCCAAGCTTCAAGTATTGCTCGATTCACAACTCGATGCCAACCGCAAGGATGTCTTGCAACGGAAGCTGGAGTTAGCGGAGCTACAGGCACAGATGGATCAGCTCGACAATTATCTTTCCGTGGAAATTGACGAAGAAGCCATCAATCAGATTTACCGTAAGATAAAGGAGCTGGAACAAGAGCAGATCGCGCTTGATGTAAAGATCCAAGGCAAAGAAGAAGAATGTCGCACTCTGAACGGAAAGTCGATGGCTGCGGCGAGTGCCTTCAAGAGAAATCTGGAGGAGTACATTCGTAAGGCGGAGTTCAATGATGATGGCGAGCGCGTGCTAAAGTACGCCCACATGGCTTCCACCATTCTCAGCGAATATACCAATCGTCTGCAACAGCGCAAAGTAGCTGCCGTAGCGGATACCATGACCGAGTGCTATAAGCAACTGGCGAACAAGACCAGCTTAATTCACCATATCGAGATGGATCCAACCACGCTCGATCTAAAATATATTGATCCGGACGGTAAAGAAGTCGACCGCGCCTCACTCTCTGCCGGAGAAAAACAGCTGATGGTTATTTCTCTCCTTTGGGCACTGGGGCGCTGTTCCAAGAAAAAACTGCCCGTGATCATCGATACACCTCTGTCCCGTTTGGATTCGGCACACCGGAGTTCTGTCATCCAAACCTATTTCCCTCAGGCGAGTGACCAGACCATTATTCTCTCCACCGACACGGAAATCGATCAGAGCTATTATGAACTGATGCGCCCGAACATCGGCGATGAGTTTACGCTCATCTACAATGACGAAACTAAATCCACTACCATCAGCAGTGGATATTTCCCGGGGGTGTGACAATGTTAGTAAAGCAGATTAGGCTCTCTACCGCCTCCAAGGAAAAGCTTTCTCGCCTTAAAGGCAAAACTGGCATCAAGAATTGGAACGTGTTATGTCGGTGGGCATTCTGTTTCTCTCTGCACGAAGGTACGGTGCCAACTGATGTTCCGATCGTTGCCGACAGCAATGTGGAGATGTCATGGTACACTTTCACCGGTGAATACAGCGAGATTTATGAGTCTCTGATGACGGCTTGGTGTTTGGAAAAAGAGATCGAGCCGACAGAAGAAAATCTCTCGAAGTATTTTAAGCTGCACCTGGAGCGTGGGATCGCGTATCTTTCCGGGACAAACTTTATCAAGTCCATCGACGATCTGTTGGATTTGGCTTTGAAGGAGAACCAATGAGCGTTTATCTGGATTATAACTCGTCCGCGCCAATTGATGAGCGTGTCATCGAATGCATGGTTGATGTCTATCGGAATACTATCGGCAATGCTGACAGCCGGACACACAACTTTGGCAACCAAGCCCGTGAGGTCACAGAAAATGCACGGGGCCAGTTCGCTGAACTACTCGGTGTGCAGAAGAACGAAGTGTTCTTTACCAGCGGGGCGACAGAGAGCAATAATATAGCTTTGCAGGGCATGCGGGAGTATGCTTTGCAGACTGAAAAAAAGCATATTATTACTTCATCCATCGAACATAAAGCCGTGCTGGAAACGGCTAAGCACCTCAAGGCTGAAGGTTTCGACGTCGACTTTATTGATCCTGATTTATCAGGGCAGGTTCCGCTAGAGAAAGTCATTGCTGCAATCCGGAACGACACCTTGCTTGTCAGTCTCATGCACGTCAATAACGAAACTGGCATCATCCAGCCAGTTACAGAACTTGGCGAATACTTGGCTGACAAGGGCATCTATTTCCATGTCGATGCGACGCAGAGCTTTGGGAAAATGGTTAAGGAGCTTCGAGGCCTCAAGTATGATATGCTTTCCATGAGCGCCCATAAGATTTGCGGGCCTCAAGGCGTCGGGGCTTTAGTTTTACGCAGAAAGAGCTATAAGCTGCCGCCGGTAAAACCTATTATGTTTGGTGGGCAGCAAGAGCATGGAATCCGTCCAGGGACGATCCCTGTCGCCTTGGTTGCCGGTCTGGGTAAAGCCTGCGAAATCGCTCAGGCAGAATATGATGAGAATGCCCGTAAATGCAAGGCAATCAAAGAACGGATTTCGGCGCTTATCGAGAATTCTGGAATAGTGTTTAAAATCATTGGTGATCAGAACCACTGCGTTCCTAACACAATGAATGTATGTTTTCCTGGCGTATCGGCAGAAGCACTGATGATTTCTTCAAAGCAATATTGTGCGATCTCTAACGGGTCGGCATGCAATTCTAATTCATATAGCCCGAGTCACGTTCTGACCGCCATGGGTATACCTACCGATGAAATCGAAAGCTGTGTTCGTTTGAGCTGGGGAGCAAAAACTGATATTGACGCTCTGTCCGACTCGATAAATCAGTTGCTCGACGTTGCCAAAGGCTTGGTCTTTTAAAGCATCAGCTACTCAAAAAACGGTCCGGTCTTCGGGATATCCCCGTTGGCCGGATTTTGTATTGAGATTTACTCCACTCGTGAATACTGAGCCATCTGAGTGCGGGCATGAAATTGCCGATAGATAAAGGTAAAAAGTACTGTGTTATATGATCATCTGACGTTGCTGCACATTCGAATGCAAAGAAGGCAAATATAAGTGATAGCTGTTAGATTTGTCAACATCAGCTTAGCTCTTCAGCTAATCGGATAACCCGTTCCGTTAGCAACAGAATCCACAGATCAGGTTGTCTGCTTGATTTACATCATCATAAATATTCACAATTCTTGCATACTAAATCAGGCTAAGCCTTTAAAACAGCACAAATAGCCTACAGGGGACTGCATGGATTTTCTAAACCACTACTTTTTTTAGCTGAATCGTCCGCCAATGTTAGCAATTTAGGGAGCAAACAAAGGGGAGCGCCGTTAGAAATCAGGCAAAAATATTGGCAGCCTGCAAACAGGATCCCTGATTCTGTTTGCAAAACGGCCTCGCAGAAAAAGAAAAGCGCCCGCTTTTGTTAGCAGGCTGCTGTTAGCAGCTTTTTGCTCCAAAAACGGGCTTTTTTGGCGATCCCGGCGCGATTCGAACGCGCGACGTTCCGCTTAGGAGGACGAAAGACTGTTCGCCTTTGCGTGCCTTCGAGTGCCCTGGAATGCCTTATTTTACTGGATTTCTAACGAATGTGGGTGTTCGCATTTCCCTTGAATATACCCCGCAAATCCCGGGTTGCCGTTAGCAGAATGTTAGCAGTGCTAAAAAATGTGGCGGGACAAAAAACCAGCCGCCACCAAAATTAGCAGGAAAAATGGCGCAATATTTTGCGATAAAAACATAATTGTTTGCCGTGTTGGCGCATGCAACAATTTACATAAAATGGGGGCCAATGAATAAACTACATCCTACTGTGGGCCCTGTTTATTTTGTACCGAGAAAGAGAATCGCTTGCTATCAAGCCGATAATGCGATAAAATGAAAGTGGAGAGTTATAAGCATATGGCTTTGAGAATCAATGCGCCGCGGGAAAAGGAGGTCGCATATGGATAAAAAGATGTTGCCGGTCGGTCTGGATAGCTTTGAGAAGATTCGTCGACTCGGATACTATTATATGGATAAGACGCTACTCATCCAAGATGTACTGACCAACCGAGGCGACGTGAACCTGTTCACCCGTCCCCGCCGGTTTGGCAAGACGCTGAATATGAGCATGCTTTGGAGCTTCTTTGAGATCGGCTCGGACAAGTCACTTTTCAATGGACTTGCGATTAGCGAGGAGAAGCAGCTTTGCGAGGAATATCAGGCGAGGCATCCCGTCGTTTTCCTTTCGCTCAAGGGCGTGGAAGGGTTGACGTATGAGGAAGCCATTGCGCGATTGGTCACGCTGATCTCCACTGAATGCAAGCGACTGGATTATCTTGAGAAAGCACCTGATGTCAAAGAAGATGATCGGAAGATCTTCCGTAACCTTATGGCTCGGCAACCCGAGGAAGATGAACTGCAAGATGCCCTCGTAACCTTAATGCGGATGCTCCACGCGCACTACGGCGAGCAGGTGATTTTGCTGATCGATGAATACGACGTTCCGCTGGACAAAGCTCACATCAATGGGTACTACGACCAGATGGTAGCCTTCCTGCGGGGCTTCTTCGGCGAAGCGTTCAAAACCAACCCGGATTTGTTCTTCGCGGTGGTGACAGGCTGCCTGCGCATCTCGAAGGAGAGCATCTTCACGGGGATCAACAACCTCAAGGTGGATACCATCACGGATACGCGCTATGACGAATATTTCGGCTTTACGGAAGCGGATGTAAAGAAGCTGCTGGCCGACTATGGCATGGAGTATGCCTTGGAGGACATGCGGGCGTGGTACGACGGCTATCACTTCGGCAATGCGGACGTCTATTGCCCGTGGGATGTAGTCAATCACTGCGACAAGCTGCTGGATAATCCAAAGGCCAGACCAAAGCCCTACTGGAATAACACCTCGTCCAACGCGCTGGTGAAGCAGTTTATCGACATGGCGGACGCGACGACGCGTGGCGAGATCGAGCAGCTTGTGGCGGGAAAGACGATTCGCAAAAAGATCGTGGAGACGCTGACCTATGGTGAATTGACAGAGAGCATCGACAATCTATGGAGTGTGCTGTTCCTGACGGGATACCTGACGGTGGACAAGAACGCGCCCGAGGATGAGGATGACTACACCAGCCTCGTCATCCCCAACCGCGAAGTGAGGGAAATCTTTATCGAGAAGATCCAGAAGTGGTTCGCGGAGAAAGTTGTCACACAGAAGAACAGTATGGAAAAGCTGTGTCGCGCACTGGAAAGTGGGGACGCGGAACAGGTGGAAACGATGCTGAATGAGCAGCTTCGTGGGACGATCAGCTATTATGATAGCTATGAGGGCTTCTATCACGGCTTTCTGCTGGGACTATTGAAGGGAAAAAGCGACTGGACGATCCTCTCCAACCGTGAGGCGGGCATGGGAAGAAGTGACATCCAGATCGAGAATGCCACTGGAGAGCTTGGGATGATCATTGAAACCAAACGAGCCAAGAGCAGGAACGACATGGAGGCGCAATGTGATGCGGCGTTGAAGCAAATTCTCGAACGGGAATATGCTGAACCGCTGATTGATGATGGAGCGAATGAAGTATGGTCTTACGGAATTGCTTTTTTTAAGAAGAAATGTTCCGTAAAATCCGTGAAGATTCATGGCTGATAAGCTGTTGCCCTCCGCGGAAATTGTCTGCTATCGAACCTGGAGCTAATGGGCTAAAATAGTAGTGTGAAGTGATAAGCGTATGGCTTTGAGAAAAGAGGCGTTAACAATCAAAAGGATCATTCAAACGGAGGGGAGTAAAGCATTTGAATCAGAAATAATGCAAAGAGAAAAGGAATCAGCCGAGCTTTGCAGGCAATTCTTCCGTATTTCAAAAAGATAAGGCAACTCGGTGGAGTCTCTACGGAGACGCCACCTTTTTGTGTTTAACTCATCAATACTATGATGCATTTGCTTACTGTTTGGAAGATGAATAAATGGAAGCAAATATGGCTAAAAAGATATGGACCGTAACGCTCGCCGATGATCTGATAAATTCCTTGCGTTTTGACAGTGCGAACGTCTTGAGGCGGATCATCATAGGAAAAGGGTTGAACGAAGCTCAATCCCGGCAGCGGTGGCAAGCGGCGGTTCGACCAAGAAATTTCCTTCGCGGTGATGAAAATCGAAAATGGAGGCTGGAACGTCGAGAAGGTTGTGCTTCCAAACGGATAGATGGCAGCTTCTGCTTCCATAAAACCACTTCATTTCGGACAAGCTAATTCCGAAATGAGGTATTTTTTATGCCCGCAGCAGCGAGAAAAGCGGCCATCAGCTTTGGAATGGTGCATATTCCGGTGTCCCTCTACACCGCCGTTCAGGAAAAGGGTGTCGGCTTCAACCAACTCACTCGGGACGGCGTGCGCGTCCGTCAGAAGAAGGTGCGTGAGGACACCGGCGCGGAGGTGCAGGCCGACCAGATCGTCAAGGGCTACGAGTATGCCAAAGGCCAATATGTCATACTCACGGACGACGAGCTGGAGCGAATCAAGACCGAACGCGACAGGACCATCCGCATCCTGCACTTTGCCCCGCCCGAATCCATTCCATCCGTCTACTTCGACAAGTCCTATCTCTGCGCGCCGGATGGCAGCGACAAGGCTTACGAACTGCTGCGCCGGTCGATGCTGGATGAGGGCGTAATCGGCATCGGCCAATGCGTGCTCTGGAGCAAGCAGACCATGCTGGCGCTGATTCCGGAGCCGGAGGGCATCCGCATGCAGACGCTGTTCTATCGGGATCAGATCAAGCGCCTGCCCGTGCAGCCCCGACAGGGCGAGGTCTTAGACGCAGAAATGCGGATGGGGCGCATGCTCGTCCACGCCATGATTCAGCCCTACGCGCCGGAGAAGTACCGCGACGAGTACGAAGAGAAGCTCGTCTCCGCCATCCAGCGCAAGATCGAGGGCCAGGAGATCATCGCCGCCGCCGAGCCGCAGGGCAATGTGATCAACCTCATGGAGGCACTGGAGCGGAGCCTCGCCCAGCAGCAGCCTCAGCTGGCGGGTGTGCATTGATGGAGCTCTTTGAAGACCGGAGCGTCCGCCCCATGCTGCTGACCGAGCGCCATGAACCCATTGAATCGGACGAATGGCTGAATGAACTGAAGCTGGACGGCATCCGCTGCGTCGCCTACCTGCGCCCCGGCGAAACTGACCTGCGCAACAAGCGGAACCTGCGGCTGCTGCCCAGTTTTCCAGAGCTTGCGGGCTTGCATGAGGCAGTCGCTGGAACGTGCATCCTGGATGGCGAACTCATCATCGCGGACACGAACGGCAAGCCGGATTTTGAAGCTCTGCAGGCGCGCAGTATGATGACCGGCACTGTGCGCATCCGCTTGAAATCGGCGCAGACGCCCGCTAACTTTGTCGCCTTTGACATCCTGTATCGTGACGGCGAGGATTTGACGAACCGGCCATTGATCGACCGCAAGGCTATCCTGCGGGAGACGGCTTTTGATCGCGGGCGGCTGGCGGTATCCAGAACCATCGCAGGCAACGCAAAGGCCCTGTTTGATCAAACGACCGAGCAGGGCCTTGAGGGAATCGTACAAAAGAAAAAGGACAGCCCCTATCGCATGGGCAAGCGCTCCCGCGACTGGGTGAAGGTGAAGAACCTTGTGGACGAAGACTTTCTGGCCTGCGGGTACATCGCCAAGGGCGAACAGATCACCAGTCTGGTGCTCGGCTCCATGGATGCTCCTTTGCGCTATATGGGGCACGTCACGCTGGGCGTATCGAGGAATGTGGCATGCCGCTTTCCAACAACACCAAGCTGCCCTTTCGACATGCTACCTTCGGGAAATGAAGGCGCCGTTTGGTATAAAAATCCGCCCATCTGTATCATCACCTATATGGAACGAACCAGCGCGGGCGGCATGCGGCAACCAAGATTCAATGGCTTCCGAGAGGATTAAGGTTCTCTTGCGGAGTCTATTTTTATCGCTTATTCCGATTGTTGATGACACCATTACCGCACCTCTTGTTCTAAATCGTAAAACAATTCGAGCAAAATTCCTGAAGTCTTGCGTATTGCTCTGCGAAAAGCATATAGCCGCCCCGTTTGCCCACGCGGCACGGAAATTAATTTCAAATTTCCATTGACAAGTTAATACAAATTGAATATAGTATAAATAGGAATTATTTCATGCTTTATTTGTGCTCTTTATCGCTTATTTGATTGGGTAGTTATCCCTTTATTTTGTCTCTTTATTTTAATGTTTATCAATACTGACAGATTTCAGGAGAGTACAGCATGAACCTGAAGCGTATCGTTTCCCTGATCCTCGCGCTTATGCTGGCGGTGAACACCCCCGCCGCACTTGCCGCGGACGCGCATGCCGGCGCTGCAGATGGTCTGCGCAGGCACACGGTCACGCTGACCGCGGATACGCTTACAGGGAAACTGCTGCCATTGGAGAGCGCGCCCTCTTCCATGAAAGATCAAGGGGATTATCTGCACAATGCCGAAGGCGTTGTAGACGCCCAGATTCAGGGCACATATTATGCCAATCAAAAGCTGGCCTCTGTATCTTTAGCAGGGACCAGCTTTTCGTTTGCGCCGCTGATGCTGGACGACTATTATCCGCAGCCCAGCGAATCGCCCGAACCATCGGAATCGCCCGAACCCAGCGAATCGCCCGTGCCCTCCGAATCTCCGCTACTAAGTGAATCGCCGTTGCCCAGCGAATCTCCAGCCCTGACGGATTCTCCTGATCCCAGCGGCTCGCCCGAGCTGTCCGAAACACCGGCTGTCGAAGCAACTCCGGAGATCCGCCTGACCGTCGGCTATGCCAAAACAATGGCCCGAGCTGACGTATATGCTTCCGCTACAAGCGGCGATGCGTTGGGGAACTTGAATCGAGGCGCTGTGGTATACGTTTGCTCTGTGCCCAGTGAGCGCCGCGCGAAAATCGTATTTGACACGCCGCTTGGCCTTGTTGACGGCTTTGTTTCGATTAGGCATCTGGAAAACCTGAGCGAGCAGGAGCGCCTGCAAGCCGTCCGGGACGCTGAATCCCAGGACGAGGTTCGTTCTTATGAAGGAAATGTTCTTCCCCGGACAGATGGATATACGCCTGTAGAACGGCCCACAGATACGCCTGCGCCCACTCCAAGTCTTGAACCTACCGCATCCTCCGACCCCAACGCAACGCCCACGCCGGAGGAAACGACTCAGCCGACAGTGGAGCCGACTGCCGAGCCAACGACTGAGCCAACAACCAAACCGACAACAGAGGTAACAACTGAGCCAACGGCTGGGCCGACCGTCGAACCGACAGCTGAGCCAACAGCCGAACCAACAACCGAGCCAACGGCTGAACCTACGGCTGCGCCGACCGCCGAGCCAACGGCCGCTCCAACCGCCGAGCCAACAGCCAACCCCACCGAGGCGCCCACCGCGCCTCCCACGCAGGAACCTGAACCCGATCCGGAACCCGTTCAAGAACCGGAGCCTGTGCCCGAACCGGAAGCATCGGATGACGCGGAAGAACTGGGTATAAGCGTCGCTCTGCTGCGCCTGCTTTTCTCATCCGCATACGCCGAGGACAGCCGTCCTTCCAGCATCACCGGCCAGCGCATCGGCGGAAGGGCGCGTTCCGCGTCAGGCGGCGTCAGCGCCGTTGTGTATCCCGGCCTGTTTGACGCGGTGACGGATGTACGTCTATCCGCCCTGACCACCGGCGTGAAGGAGGACGTCATCGTCCGCCAGTACACCGGCAACCATGTGTACGCCTATCGTCTGTCCACCCAGGGATTGACCGCGCGCCAGTCCGGCCAGGAAATCCTTCTCTACAACGAGGATGGTCAGGCGCTGGCCAAGCTCGAAGCGCCGCATATGACCGACGCGGCGGGGAATTACAGCACGGATATTTCCGTGTCTCTGGAAGGCGGCGGCGGAAGCTATACCGTAACCTATGCGCCCAACGACGCCTGGATGCAGACTGCCTCGTATCCCGTGACCATCGACCCAACCGGCAGCTACTTCAATGACTTGGCCACCGGTATCGGCGACGTGTATGTGTCCAGCGCCAACCCGGGCAAGCATTATGATCATACGGTAGATCGGGGAAGCCCCCAGCGAAACCACAATCTGGAGGGCACTAACCTCTATGCCGGCAACAACGGCAGCGACAACATCGCCTTAATCATTCCGTCGCTTACCGGCTTTGCGGGCAGCGATGGGAACGTCTCCGAATTCCCCACGGGAACGGATCTGCTCATTGAAAGCGCCATGTGGAACGTCTATGTTCATGAGGTAGGCGGCAATGGACAATTCAAAATTTCTCTGGTAACGGGCAGCTGGAATACATCCACCGTGACCTATAACAGCCGCCCCTCGCTCTCCAGTGAAATCAGCATAGACGTTTCCCTTCACACCGGCTGGAACAGCGTGGATGTGACCAGGCTCTTTTCTGCGTGGTTTAACGCGGCGGATCAAAAACAAAACTATGGCATTGCCGTAACATCTGGCAGCGCATGGGCGCGCATCTGTTCTTCGGATGTGCTGCCCCGCAACGAACGCATGAATTTCTCTGCCACCTATGTGACCGGCATTGGCACACCCACCCTGACAGCCACACCCCATGGCTATGGAACCAACAGCGAAAGCGGCTGGGTAGACCTGAGCTGGAACAAGGTGAGCGGGGCAAGCGGGTATACCATCGGCATCTACAACGGACAAAAGTATGAATATCAGTTTGTGGGCAATACCACCAGCTTCACCACCAAAGGGAAAAATCTCTGGCCCACCGACGAGGAGATCGCCGCGGGCAAGTATGCCCTGCATTGGGACGGCGCCGGTCAGGAGCTGCCCAATATTCCGCGGCTCGGTCAGAGCGACCTGAATTATTATTTCAGGGTCATGCCCACCAACGCGTATGGCCAGACGGCCGGCAGCGCTACCGCCGCCACGGTATCGGCTCTCCTGCCGGATACCACGCCGCCCAGCCAGCCCGCCACGGTCAGCGTCAGCCCTGCTGACTGGTCGAGTACCGGGACGCATACCATCACCTGGGCGGGTATCACGGATCAGCCGGGAAACGCCTCCACACTGGGCACGGGCCATGTGCAATACGTTGTCAATCCAGCCGGAACGGACGCGGCGGCCTGGGCGTGGCAAAACACCGCCTACAATACCGCCAACGGCTCCTTCACGCTGGACACCTCCGCTTTCGCGGACGGCTCCCATGCCGTGTATGTGCGCGGCACGGACAGCGCGGGCAACTACGGCGCGCCCAAGGGCGTACAGCTGTATGTGGACAAAACGCCGCCCACCGCGCCCGACGTGTCCATTTTGCCGGACGAATGGACAAAGGACGACAGCGCCAGCCTCACATGGACAGGCATTTCGGATATCAACGATCTGCTGCGGGTGGAATACGCCATAGACGGCGGGGCGTATCTCACGACGAATCTCGCGGATAAGACCTGCGCGGGCTTTCCGCTGGACATTTCCGCTCTTACAGACGGCGAGCATACCTACGCCGTGCGCGGCGTGGACGTCGCGGGCAATGAAGGCGCGGCAGGAACCGCCACCGTGAGGATCGACCGCGGCGCGCCCACGCTTCTTGCTTCCTCGATTGACCCCGTGGGCTGGGTGGACACGGAAAGCGTAACCCTCAGTTGGGAGGGCGCGGCGGATGCTTATAGCGGCCTCGCGCAGATGGACTATGCCATCGACGGCGGTGAATTCGTGCCCCTTGAGGTCGCGGAAACCGGCAGCAAGGAGATCGACATCACCGCGCTGGCGGACGGCGAGCACACGATCACCCTGCATCTGACGGACGCGTTGGGCAACAGCGCCTCCTGGGAGCACAAGTTCTATGTGGACGTCACCCCGCCCCAGGTGGAGCTGCTCACCCCGCCGGACGGTACGGTGGTCACGGGCGTGCTGGATATCTGGGGCAATGTTACAGACATTTCCCTGCTGGATTGGACGCTGACCGCCACCGGCTCCTCCGGCAAGGTCATAACGGTCTGGACGGATACCGCGGAGAAGACCGCCGAGCAGCTGGGCGTGCTGGATACCGGCGAGTTTGCGGACGGGGAAACCATCGAAATCGCGCTCGTCGCTCACGATCAGGCAGGCCATGAGAGCACCGCCCGCGGCGTGTTCATCAAGGCGGATCATTCCGCGCAGCCCGTGGTCGCGGACGTGACCGTCACCGCGCCCGCTCAGGGCGAGATCATCACCACGGCCCACACGCAGGCCGCGTACACCCGCGAGTATGCCGGCAGCGAGTCGGACAGCCGCGTGATCTTTGACGGGCAGTCCGCCGGCAGCGCTTCCAGCCAGAAGTTTGATCTGTATCCCATTCTTTATCCCGAGGGCTCGACCCATTCCCTCTCCGTCATTTCCAGGGACGGCGGCGATGTGCTGCACTATGCCAGGGGCATGGCGTCGCTGCTGATCCTCAGCGATATCTGGAAGGACGAAAGCAAGGTCGCCAGCCACAGCGGCGTGGAGCTTACGCCCATGGGCGCGGTATGCGCGGGCGATTCCGGCCAGCTAACCTCCGTGGCGTTCTCTGCCGCGCAGAGCGTGCAGGCCATTCGCCTCCATACCCTGGCGCAGGGCTCCGTAACCTATGAATACAGCATCGACGGCGGCGCGTCCTGGCATGCGATCCGGGACGGTCGCGACGCCTGGTTTGACGTGCCCCAGCGCAGCGTTCAGATTCGCGCAAACCTCTCCGGCGCGGGAACCATCCTTCAGGGCCTGGACGTAACCGGCGTCTATGAGATGAACCCCGTGCGCTTCAAGGTGCAGCTGCTGCGCCCAGTTACCTCCTTCCATCTCACCGGCGGCAGTGAGTTCACCGAGGCGATGCCTGCCATCGAGACGGATTGTCCGGCGGAGCTGACCACCCGCAGGCTGTACATGGACGGTGCGTGGAACAGCAATACCTTTACCGCGAACCTCCTGCCCTGCGAGGACGGAAGCGTGCATACCGTCACGGCGCTGGGGCTGGATGCCTCTGGACGTCTGTACGGCAGCGGCGCGAAGACCTCCCTGCTTCTGCGCACAGCGCCGGGAGCAAAGGGCGTCTACGAGAGCGGCAGGCTGACCCTGAATGGGGACGCCTACGCCATCCGTCTGGAAACCCTCTGTCAGGATGATTCCGGTAAGGTCGTCACCTCCGGCCTGTACGCCTATTCGTATGACGGAAAGACATGGACGGACTTTGAACTGAATGATTATGCTTTCCTTCCGCAAGCAGCGCGCACGCTCTATGTGCGCGCCATGCTGCCCGAGGGCGTAACGCTTCGCGCCCTGCATCTGGAAGGCGTGACGGCTGCCGGCAAGGCGATCTCCACCAGCCTGATCAAAGCGCCCGCCAACGTGCAGGCGGCAGATTACGGCGACTATTATGAAAACGAGAAGCTCCGCCGTTACGTGATTACCTGGTCGGACGCCAATCGGGACGACCCGTCGCTGGCCAACGAAATCTACTTTGATATTTATCGCGACGGAAAGCGAATCGCCACCACGCGGAGCACGCGCTATGAGGACTACGATTACGTCAGCGGCGCGGTGTATCATGTGGCCGCTCGCCGGGTATACGACGATCCGCAGGATGGGCTTGCCTCCGAGCTGACCCGCACAAGCGCCCGCGTGAAGGCCAAGTCCGTTTACATTCCCAGGGAAGAGCGCGTCGAGGGCGTAGCGCACAATGTGGAGGATTTCACCCAATCCGAATACCTCAACGACCTCTACGGCGGGAATTATACCTTCTCCGCCGAGCCGAACCCGCCCAGCCACGAGTTTGCACTCGACCAGAGCCTGTTGGGGCCACACCGCTTCTGCTCGCTGGGCTTTGAGCCGCTCAACTTCAACACGGGCAACTTTTTCCTGCAAACACAGGACATCCGCCTTACCGACCTGGGCGGGAGCGCGCTGGAGATCATCCGCACCTACAACAGCCAGAGCAGCGAGACGGACGGCCCGTTCGGCGCGAAGTGGGCGACGGAATACAGTCAGCACCTGCGCCTGTTTAACGACGGAAGCGTAGGCTGCCGCCGCGCGGATGGAAGCGAGATCATCTTCTACATTCAGCCGGACGGAACGTTTACAAGCAATTCCACGGAATATGAAAGCCTGTCGTATGACGACGCGCGCACGGAATACCGCGTTGCGCTGACGGACGGCACGGTGTACGCCTTCGCCTCGGGCGGCTTGCTCAAGCGCATCGAGGAGGACGGCGGCCAGCACGTCACCCAGATCGTGCGCGACGAGGATGGCCTCATCACAAAAATTATCGCGCCCAGTCAGGAAGAATTGCTGGTCGAGATGGATGAGAATGGTCACATCGTCAAGCTCACCACGCCGGGCGGCGCGGAACTGACCTATCAGTACAAGGGAAGGAATCTGGTTTCCTTCACCGATGCGAACGGCGAAACGACCAAATACCAATATGACAGTCAGGGCCGCATGACCGCATGGTACGACGCCAGCGGCAAGCGCCAGGTGCAAAACCAGTACGATAAGCAGTCCCGCGTGACCGCGCAGACGGACGCGAACGGCGGACGGTATAAGATTCAGTATGAGGACGGATATACCGTTACAACCGACGCGGAAGGCAACGTCGTTACCTATTATTACGACGAGTGGAAGCGCACCACGCGCATTGTGGACGCCCTGGGCTGCGAGACCACGTTCACCTATGGACAGCAGGGTGAAATCGTGTCCATGACCGACCCGCTGGGGAACGTCACGACATACGAATACAACGAAAACGGCGACAAGATTGCCGAGGTCGATCCCCGCGGCGCGGCGGTGGTCATGGAGTGGGATGACAACCATCATCTGCTCAGCATGACAGATCAGAATGGCCATATCACCGCATATACCTATGACACAAACGGCAATCTGCTGACGGAAACCGCGCCGGATGGCGGCGTGACGGTCTACACCTATGACAGCAAGGGACGCATGGTGGAAAAGACCGACGCGCTGGGCGGCAGGACGGCCTATGAATACGTGAACGGGCTGCTGGCCAAGGTCACCGACCCCGAAGGAAACGAGACCGCCTATACCTACGACGCAAACGGAAATCTCGCCTCCATGACGGACGCCCTGGGCAACGTGACGCGGTATGAGTACGACGGCAGTGGCAATCTCCTCTCCCTCACCTTCGCGGACGGAACGCAGGTGACGTATACCTATGACGCGCTGGGCCGCCAGACCTCCATGACCGACCCCAGGGGCAACGTGACGAAGTACGCCTATGACGCACTGGGCAACCTGATAAAGACCACGCTTCCGGACGGAACGGTGCAGACCGCCGCTTACACGAAAAACGGCCAGCAAAAGAGCATTGCCGACGCGCTGGGCAACAAGACCAGCTATACCTACGACGGAAACGGCAACCGCTTGACTGTTACCGACCCCGCCGGAAACGAGACCCTCAGCGAATACGACAGGGCAGGAAACCTCCTGCGGGAGATCAACGCCCTGGGCGGCGTGACCGAATACACCTATGACGAGGTGGGCCTGCCCCTCACCGTGACGGACGCCACGGGCGCGACGCAGGTCATGACCTACGACCTGGCGGGCAACCTGCTCACCCGCACGCTGCCAAGCGGCGCATCCATCTCTGTGGCATACGACAGCATGAACCGGCCCGTGCGTCAGGTAAACGCCCTGGGCGGCGTGACGGAAATCGAATACGATCTGCTGGGCAGGATCACCCGCGTGACCGATCCGCTGGGCGCGGAAACGACGTACGCCTATGACAAGAACGGCAATCTGCTCACCGTTACCGACGCCCTGGGCGGCGTTATCTCTTACGCCTACGACGCACTCAGCCGCGTGATCTCCGAAACCGCGCCGGATGGCGGCGTAACCCGCTATGCCTACGACAGCGTGGGCAATCTGGTTTCCGTCACCGACGCGCTGGGCAGTGTGACCCGCTATCAGTACGACGAGAACGGAAACCTTGCCGCGATGACGGACGCCCTGGGGCAGACCGTCTCGCTGGAATACAACAAGAACGGCAGCGCCACCACAGCCATCCAGAAGAACGGCGGCGTGCTGGCGACCGGCTACGACAAGGCGGGACGCGTGGTTTTCGAAACCGACGCGAACGGCCACGCCACAAAGTATGGCTACAACAGGAACGGCCTGATCACGAAAGTCACGGATGCGCTAGGCCAGCAGGCCACGTTCGCCTATGACGCGCTGGGGAACATCGTCAAGATTACAGCGCCCGGCAACAGCATCACGATGTACGAGTATGACAGCGCAGGCCGCGCCCTGACTATGACCGATCCCGAGGGCTGCGTCACGGAATACGGCTACAATGAAAACAGTCAGATCGCAAGCCTGACGGTGAACGGCAACGCCACGCTATACGAATACGACGCGGCGGGCAACATTGCCGCCGTGACGGACGCGGAGGGCCGCAGGGTTACATTCGCCTATGATCTGAACGGAAACCTGACCGAAGTCATCTACCCCGACGGGACGAAGGATACAACCGAATACGATGCCCTTGGCCGCGTGCTGAAAAACACCCCGCGCACAGGGCTGGCGACTGCATACGAATATGACGTGGTCGGAAATATCGTTTCTGTCACGCGGGGCGAGCAGGCCACGCGCTACGCGTATGACATCCTTGGCCGCATGGTTGCCGTTACCGCGCCGGACGGCGGAGAGACTGCCTATACTTACGATGCGCTGGGCAACCTCATCGGAGAAACCGACGCACTGGGCAACGCCACAGCCTTCGCCTACACCGCCGAAAGCTTGCTTGAAATGGTCACCTACGCCAACGGCGCAACGCAAAGCCTGACTTACGACCTGGCGGGCAACGTGACCGCCGAAACCGATGCCGAGGGCAACACCAAGCAGTACCAGTACGACAAGGTGAACCGTCTCACCGCCGTCATTGACGAGGCAGGCAGCAAGACCAGCTATGCCTATGACGCGCTGGACAATATCGCCAAGGTCACGGATGCGCTGGGCCATGTAACCAGCTACACCTACGACAAGAATGGCAATCTGACGTCCGAAACCAACGCGCTGGGCAATAAGGTGCAGTATGCCTATACGCCGGAGGGGTGGCTGGAAAGCATCACCAAGGCGGACGGAACTGTGCTGACCTTTGAGTACGATAAAACGGGTGCTTTACTCACCCAAAACGTGGGCGATGGGCAGACCATCCAGAGCAGCTACAACGAAATCGGCATGGTGACGGAGGTTTCCAGTGCCGAGGGAACGATTGTTTACCAGTACAACGGGCAGGGATATCTGGTTTCCGTGACGAATGTGAACGGTGACGTCGTTTCCTATACCTACGATGCGTACGGCAACAAGACCTCCATGACCTACCCCGACGGCCGCACGGTGAGCTACACCTACGACCGCATGAACCGCATGACCAGCGTCACCGGACTGGATGGGGACGTGACCCGCTACACCTACGACGCGGCGGGGCGCAGAATCGAAACCTCATCGAGCACCTTGACAACGGTATACGGCTACGACAGCGTAGGCAATCTGCTCACGC
>ERZ827490.1034-NODE-1034-length-38766-cov-6.031309_pt1 | contig 38766 bp, 38 predicted proteins | sample MGYA00519770_ERZ827490 | MGnify/ENA primary metagenome ERZ827490 (study PRJEB31778, sample SAMEA3449324) | human gut metagenome | biome: human gut; feature: human-associated habitat; material: faeces | place: United Kingdom | collected 2010/2012 ...
AACGAAAGCAACAGAGAAATCAAAGAAAAGAATAAAAATAGTATAAGAGCAGGACAGGACGATGTTGCAGGTTTTTTGAAGCCCGTTGCCGGACTTCGTTGCCGACACACACCCTGTCCGGCTTTTTGCGCACACAGGGCAACGCTGGAAATCAGTGGGTCAAAATGAACCACTGATTTTAACCGCAGCACAGACAGAATCAAACGACCAATTTGGTCGCTTGAAGTGGTCTGGTTCAAAATGACCCAGACCACGCTATTATGACCATTTTGGTTACAAGCAAAATCTGCTAAGTGACCAAAATGATTACTTGCCACAGCCCGACACGCAAGCCCTGTAAAATCAACGGTTCAAAATGAGCCGTTGGTCACGCCGTGCAGCATTTGTTAACCGCACAAAAATCAAGTGTCCAAATTGACCACTTGATTTTCAGGCATCATTCATCTGTTTACAGGAGGTACTTGATGAACAACACACCTATTCAGCAGCCCGTTTCCAAATCCGACACGCCGCCCTGCATCCGCAAGACCATCGACAAGACCACCTACCTTGTCCGAATCCATTTCAGCGAGACGGCAAAAGAAACCTTGCAGGACAAAATTCTGCGCCTGCTCCGCGAGGAGGTGCGCAAAATGTAACTTCTTTTTGAATTTGATAAAAAAGTCCTTGACAATTCGCATCCGGCAAAACAGCCAAGTCGATTTTGATTAGCTGCGGTGCGCGTCTTGCGCCCTTTGACATCAAAGAACTGCGCGACCTTATGGAGTATGACGAAATGGAGCTGGACACGCTGGGCGACAGAAAGACCGCCCTGTTCCTCATAATGAGTGATACGGACAGCACCTTTAATTTTGTCATTGCAATTCTCCAATCCCAGCTATTCAACCTGTTATGCGACAAGGCAGATGATGTGTACGGCGGCAGATTGCCCGTCCATGTACGCTGTATTCTGGACGAGTTCGCCAATATCGGGCAGATCCCGCAGTTTGACAAGCTGATAGCCACCATCCGAAGCCGTGAAATATCGGCTTCTATTATTTTGCAGTCGCAGAGCCAGCTAAAGGCGATCTACAAGGACAACGCCGATACCATTGTGGGCAACTGCGATACCATGTTGTTTTTAGGCGGTAAGGAGAAAACCACGCTCAAAGAAATCTCGGAAATTCTGGGCAAGGAAACGATTGACAGTTTCAACACCAGCGAGAACAGGGGCAAGGAAATCTCCCACGGCTTAAATTATCAAAAATTAGGAAAGGAGCTGATGACACAGGACGAAATTGCAACGATGGACGGAGGAATGTGTATTTTACAGGTGCGCGGTATACGCCCGTTCTTCTCCAAGAAGTACGACATTACCCAGCACCCGAACTACAAGTACCTATCCGACGCCGACAAGAAAAATGCCTTTGATGTTGAGAGATACATCCGGGCGCAGCGAAAGAAGAAACATACCCCCGCCGTGATCGCGCCGGAGGAAGTGTTTGACCTATACGACATTGAGCTGCCGGAAACGGATAGCCACGAAGCCGCCGAAGCATAACGGCGGCTATTTTCATACTCAACACAAATCAATTTTATGTAGCCGCAAAGCGGCAGAAAGTGAGGAAAATTTATGGCATTTTTCAATAGCGCAGTTGGTGTTTTGCAGACTTTGGTTATCGCGCTGGGCGCAGGCCTTGCAATCTGGGGTGTTATCAATCTGATGGAGGGCTACGGCTCTGACAACCCCGGTGCCAAGAGCCAGGGCATGAAGCAGCTTATGGCTGGCGGCGGCGTTGCGCTGATCGGCATGATGCTCGTTCCCCTGCTCTCCGGCTTGTTCGGTTAATCAGCCCACATAAACCTTTGCGCATAGCCCTCTGACATAGGGCATAGGCGCAGCCCCCGTATGCTTCACGGCATACGGGGGCAGAAAGGAGGTGCCGCCACTTGATACTTGATTGGCTCGAAGAATGGTTTAGGGGCATATTAACGGACGGCATCATAGGCAACCTTACCGGGCTGTTTGATACCGTCAATCAAAAGGTGGGCGAGATTGCCGGAGAAGTCGGCGCGACGCCGCAGGGCTGGAACGCCGGGATCTTCAACATGATACGCAACCTTTCGGAATCAGTCATTATCCCCATTGCGGGCGCGATCCTTGCGCTTGTAATGTGCTATGAACTGATACAGATGGTGACGGAAAAGAACAATATGCACGACATTGACACCTTTATGTTTTTCAAATGGGTGTTCAAAACCTTTGCGGCTGTTCTTCTCGTTACGAATACATGGAACATTGTCATGGGCGTGTTTGACGCGACCCAGCAAGTGGTAAATCAGAGCGCGGGCGTGATTATCAGCGATACCAGCATAGACATTTCATCCGTAGTGACCGACCTTGAAACACGGCTGGAAGCTATGAGCATAGGCGGGCTGATCGGACTGTGGTTTCAATCCCTGTTCGTGGGCTTGACGATGAATATCCTGTCTATCTGCATTATGCTGGTGATCTACGGGCGCATGATTGAAATATATCTTGTAACTTCCCTCGGTCCTATCCCTCTTGCAACAATGACAAACGGCGAGTGGCGCAGCATGGGACAGAATTACCTAAAATCTCTGCTGGCTCTCGGCTTCCAAGCGTTCCTCATTATGGTGTGCGTAGGCATCTATTCGGTGCTGATCCAGACGATTTCCACAACTGGCGACATATCCGGCGCGGTGTGGACAGCAATGGGCTATACCGTGCTTCTTTGCTTCTGCCTGTTCAAGACTGGCAGCATGGCAAAAGCCGTATTTGGCGCACATTAAACACAGGAGGTACAAAGCCGCTACTTATCAAATCATTTACGCAGACCCGCCGTGGCGATATGAACAGAAAAAAGTTCAAGGCGCGGCAGAAAACCACTACCCCACCATGAGCATAGACGAGCTGTGCGCCCTGCCCGTGGCAGAGCTGGCAGCAAATGACTGTGTGCTGTTTTTGTGGGCGACCTTTCCCCAGCTTTCCGAAGCCTTGCAGCTTATCAAGGCGTGGGGCTTCCGCTATAAGACAGTTGCTTTCGTATGGCTGAAACGGAATCGGAAAAGCCCCTCATGGTTTTACGGGCTGGGCTACTGGACACGGGGAAACGCTGAAATCTGTCTGCTGGCGACCAAGGGCAAGCCCAAACGGAACTCAGCAGGCGTACATCAGTTTATTATCTCTCCCATAGAGCAGCACAGCAAAAAGCCCGATGAAGCAAGGCAGAAAATCCTTGCCCTTATGGGCGACCTGCCCCGCGTGGAGCTGTTTGCACGGCAGAAAACGCCGGGATGGGATGTGTGGGGCAATGAAGTTGCAAGCGATTTGTCGCTTGCAGAAAGGAGAAACGATGGCTTATGTGAGCGTACCCAAGGACTTGACGAAAGTTAAATCCAAGGTGCTTTTCAATTTAACCAAAAGGCAGCTTTTGTGTTTCGGGATCGCGGCAGCAATCGGCTTGCCGCTTTTCTTTTTACTCAAAGACAGCGCGGGGACAACCGTTGCGGCAATGGTGATGATCTTTGCCATGCTGCCCGGATTTATGTTCGGCGTGTATGAAAAAAACGGGCAGCCCCTTGAAGTGATCGGGCGGCACATCATAGAAAGCTGCTTTATACGCCCAAAGGAGCGACCCTATCAGACCAACAACGCATACGCCGCCCTTGTGCGGCAGCATCAAATGGAAAAGGAGGTAAAGGCGATTGTCCAAGGCAGCAAAGCCCGCAGCGGAGCAAAACGCAGCGGCAAAACCAAAGCTGACCCGCGCAGAAAAAAAGCAGATTGACGCGGTGATCCGCAAGTATAAGGGCGACGGCAAGCCCCATACGGCGCAGGAAAGCATACCCTACCACACCATGCACCAAGACGGCATCTGCTATCTGGGCGGCAAGAGCTATTCCAAAAGCATTGAGTTTTACGATGTGAACTACCAGCTTGCCCAGCCCGATACACAGACGGCTATCTTTGAATATCTGTGCGACCTGTATAACTATCTGGACGCTTCCATCCATGTGCAGCTCAACTTTGTCAACCGAAAGAGCGACCAGGAGCAGATTGCACGGAGCTTTGAGATCCCGCCCTGCGGCGACGATTTAGACCCTATCCGCGTGGAAAATTCCGGCGTTCTGAAACGGCAGCTTGAACGGGGCAACAACGGCAATGTAAAGACCAAGTATCTGACCTTTACCGTGGAAGCCGACAACTACAAAACGGCGCGGGCGCGTCTGATCCGCATTGAAACGGATTTACTCAACTATTTTAAGGTGATGGGCGCAAGGGCGCGTGTGCTGGACGGCAAGGAACGGCTGGAAGTGCTGCATGGCATCATGCACCCGGACGGGGATCGTTTTCTCTTTGACTGGAACTGGCTTGCCCCAAGCGGGCTGTCCACCAAGGACTTTATCGCCCCGTCCTCTTTCGCGTTCAAGAAAAGCCGCAATTTCCAGATGGGCAATAAAATCTGTGCTGTATCATTCCTGCAAATCCTCGCGCCGGAGATCAGCGACAGGATGCTTACAGACTTCCTTGATACCGATTCCGGCATTGTGGTGAGCTTCCATGTGCAGGCGGTGGAGCAGACCGAAGCCGTCAAGATGGTAAAGCGCAAGATCACCGACCTTGACGCAATGAAAATCCAAGAGCAGAAAAAGGCCGTCCGCGACGGCTACGACATGGATATTCTGCCCTCTGACCTTGCCACCTACGGCGGCGAAGCAAAAAAGCTGTTAAACGAGCTGCAAAACCGCAATGAACGTCTTTTCCTTGCTACATTCCTTGTACTCAACTACGGGGACACCACAAGGAAGCTGAACAACGATATTTTCCGGGCCGCTGGCGTGGCACAGAAATACAACTGCATACTGACCCGCCTTGACTTCCAGCAGGAAAAGGGCGTTATGAGCTGTCTGCCGCTGGGACTGAATCAAATCGAAATCCAGCGGGCGTTGACTACTTCCAGCGTGGCAATATTCGTCCCGTTTGTGACGCAGGAATTGTTTGAGGGCGGCGACGCCCTGTACTACGGGCTGAACGCCAAGAGCAACAACATGATTATGCTTGACCGCAAAAATGCCCGATCCCCTAACGGGCTGGTATTCGGCACACCGGGCGGCGGCAAATCCTTTTCGTGTAAGCGCGAAATGGTGAATGTGCTGCTGAAAACGGGCGACCATGTGATCGTCTGCGACCCGGAGGGCGAATACTGGCCTTTGGTGAAGCGTCTGCATGGACAAATTATCCGGCTGTCCCCGACCAGCACGGACTATATAAATCCTCTGGACATCAATCTGAACTATTCGGAGGACGAAAACCCGCTGGCACTCAAATCCGACTTTGTACTGTCCATTTGTGAGCTTATCATGGGCGGCAAAACCGGGCTGGAAGCCATTGAAAGGACGGTCATTGACCGCGCCGTGCAGCGTATCTATCAGAACTACTTTGCAGACCCGCGCCCGGAGAATATGCCGATCCTGTCCGACTTGCACGATGCGCTTGTGGCGCAGCACTTGCCGGAAGCTGACCGCGTGGCACAGGCACTTGATCTGTATGTGTCCGGCTCTCTGAATTTCTTTAACCACAGAACGACGGTGGACATCGACAACCGTTTTGTGTGCTACGACATTAAGGAGCTGGGCAAAAACCTCAAAAAGCCCGCCATGCTGATTATCCAAGACCAAGTATGGAATCGCGTCACCGTCAACAGAAATGCAGGCGTTTCCACATGGTACTACGCAGACGAGTTCCACTTGCTGCTAAAAGAGCCGCAGACCGCAGCGTACAGCGCGGAAATCTGGAAGCGTTTTAGAAAATGGGGCGGCGTACCGACGGGCGCGACCCAGAATGTCAAGGACTTGCTATCTTCCCCGGAGATCGAAAACATCCTTGAAAACTCTGACTTCATTTGTATGCTCAACCAAGCGGCGGGCGACAGAAAGATTCTTGCGGAACGCCTTAACATTTCGCAGGAGCAGCTAAAGTATGTCACCAACTCCGCACCGGGCGAAGGACTGCTGTTCTTTGAGAATATCATCCTACCCTTTGTCGATCACTTCCCGCGTGATACCGAGCTTTACCGTATCATGTCCACCAAGCCAAGCGAGGTAAACGGCGTATGACGCTGCCCCTTGACACCATCCTTTGCGGCGACTGTCTGGCTGTGCTGAAAACCCTGCCCGACGAAAGCGTACATTGCTGCGTGACCTCTCCACCGTATTACGGCTTGCGGGACTACGGCATGGACGCGCAGATCGGGCGCGAGGATTCCCCGGAGGAATACATAGCACGGCTGACGGCAGTTTTCCGTGAGGTATGGCGTGTGCTGCGCCCGGATGGGACACTCTGGGTAAATATCGCGGACAGCTATTGCGGCACGAACAGTAAGGGCAGCACCCGCGACCCCAAGTACCCGCAGGGACGCAACGGGCAGAGCGTTTCACTCTCCCGCACGGTAAAGAACTGTAAACCAAAGGATTTGATCGGCATACCGTGGATGCTGGCATTTTCGCTGCGCGGCGAGGGCTGGTATCTGCGCAATGACATTATCTGGGCAAAGGGAAACCCTATGCCGGAAAGCACCAAAGACCGCTGCACCCGCAGCCATGAGCATATTTTTCTGTTTACCAAGAGTAAGAAGTACCATTTTGACAGCCTTGCCATAGCCGAGCCGATAGCACCCACAACCGCCCTGCGAAAGAAAGCGGGGCGCGGTTTTGGCAAATACTCCGTTCCTGTTCCCGGACAGCCCCAGACGCAGAACATCAACAAGCCGAGGGCAAAAGGCAGCATAACCGACGAAATGATCTCACCCGTCCGAAGCAAGCGCGATGTGTGGTTTATCAACACTGTGCCATACAAGGGCGGGCATTTTGCCGCCTATCCCCCGAAGCTGGCGGAAACCTGTATACTGGCGGGCTGTCCTGCAGGCGGCGTTGTCCTTGATCCGTTCATGGGCAGCGGCACGACGGGGCTTGCTGCCAAGCAGCACGGCAGACACTATATCGGCATTGAGCTGAACACTACATTTTGTTCTCTTGCACGGGAACGGATCGGAAGCGACACCAACGAAAGACGGTGAAAGGAGCAAACACCATGAAAAAAGATGAAAGGTATATAATCGAGGGCTGGCACTACCGCTTGCTGATTCTGGACTTGTATCTTCTCTTTGTGGAGAATGTCAGTCTGGCAAGGAAGCTGTCAGCAGCCAAGAGCCAAAAGGATTTTATGCGTCTGCAAAAGCAGGCTGAACGCTACAAAAAAAGGGCGTACAGGAAAATGCGCGGCTGGGGAATCCCCAAGGACTGTGAGAGCTTTGCCAGCGAAACCCTGCAAACAGCAATCACAAAGAAGTATCTGACGCTCCTGCCCGATACCGTGGAAGAAACCGAAATCTGACTTTGTTCCCCAGCGTGGGAACGGATTGGAGGTGATACCCCTTGAAAGAACTGAAACCCCGCGACAAGGTGACGCAGCGCATGACCCGCGACGGGCTGGTGCAGGACAACCAGACCACGGGCGAAAGCCAGAGCGTTTCCGGGCGCGACGCAGAGCAAAACTTATCCCCAAAAGAACAGCCGGAGCTTTTGCGCCGGGAGGATGCGGAAACAGAGGATGCAGCGCAGAAACAGCAGCGGCAGCAACCCCGGCAGGATATGCAGCCGCAGCAGACCGCGCAGCATGATCCCGCCCCATTCCAGGCCGGCAGCAATCCCCCTGTATCTTTCGTGATACAGGAAGCCGCCCCCGCCCAATCCGGCGGTATGGCTGGCAAGGTGTATGACCGTGTAGCCGCCGAGTATGACGCCCATTCCGAGCGCAAGGCGGCGCGGCAGGGTAACAGCATCATCCGGGAGGGCGAAGCCGCAAGGCAGCGTCCGTCATCCCGTCTGCAATTCACCGACGAGGAACGCAGCGCCCCGGAGCTGCAAAAGTATATCCGCAACTCTGACAAGAAAGCCGACAAGCTGGATGCGGCGCGGGCAGCCGTGCCGAAAAAGACCGTTATCACCAAGGAGCGCGTCTTTGACGAAGCATCCGGCAAGGGGCATACCCGTCTGCGCTTTGACAAGGTGGATAAAGCCCCGTCCAGATTGAAACACAATCCGCTTAACCGACCCGTGAGCGAAGCGGCAGCTATGGCGCACGGCAAAATCCATGAGGTTGAACAGGAAAATGTGGGTGTAGAAAGCGGACACAAGGCAGAGGAACTTGCGGAGCGCGGGATCGGGCGCGGTGTGCGCAGCGCGTACCGTCACCACAAAATGAAGCCCTACCGTGCCGTGGAAAAGACAGAACGGGCGGCGGCAAAGGCGAACACGGATTATCTCTACCACAAGGCACTACATGACAATCCACAGCTTGCCGGAACCAACCCCATGTCCCGCTTTTTCCAGAAGCAAAAGCTGAAACAGGAATATGCGAAAGCGGCACGGGCGGCAAAAAGTGCGGGCGGTGCAGCACAGACCACGGCGCAGACTACCAAGAAAACCGCAGAAGCCAGCGCAAAGGCAGCGAAGCGCGTTGCCGAGGAAGCCAAGAAAACAGCCGCGTTTGTGGCGCGGCATTGGAAAGGCTGTCTGATCGTCCTTGCCTGTTTCCTGCTCATTGTGCTGCTGATCGGCGGGCTGCAATCCTGTTCTATCCTGTTTTCTGGCGCGGGCGGTGGCGTGGCTGCTTCCACCTACCAATCGGAGGACGCAGACATCCTTGCAGCCGAAGCCGCCTACTGTGATCTGGAAGCCGCGCTGCAAGACGAGCTGGACAATTACGAAAGCTACCACCCCGGCTATGACGAGTACCGCTTTGACCTTGACGAGATCGAGCATGACCCCTATGTGCTGATTTCGATTCTCTCCGCGCTCCATGAGGGCGCATGGACGGCTGGCGAGGTACAGGGGACGCTGCAAATGCTCTTTGACAAGCAGTATATCCTAACCGAAACCATAGAAACGGAAACCCGGTACAGGACGGAAACCCGCACGGGCAGCTATACCGTCACCGACCCGGAAACGGGCGAAAGCTACGAAGAAACCTACGAATACGAGGTACAGGTAGCCTACACCTACTACATCTGCAATGTGTCCCTTGAAAACTTCAACCTGTCCCATGTCCCCGTATATATCATGGGCGAGGAAGATTTGAGCAAGTATGCGCTGTATATGTCCACGCTGGGCAACCGCCCGGATTTGTTCGGCAGCTCTGAATATGTGGACAAGTACATTAACAGCAGCTATACCGACTACGATATTCCCGCGTCGGCACTTGCTGATGAAACCTTTGCTGCCATAATCGAGGAAGCGGAAAAATATCTGGGCTTCCCTTATGTTTGGGGCGGCAGCTCTCCCAGCACTTCCTTTGATTGCAGCGGCTTTGTAAGCTATGTGCTGACAAACAGCGGCGTATGCAATACCGGGCGATTGGGAGCGCAGGGGCTTTACAACATTTCTACCCCTGTATCAAGTGCGAATGTCCAACCCGGCGACCTTGTGTTTTTCACGGGGACATACGACACCCCCGGCGTTTCCCATGTAGGAATCTATGTGGGCAATTCCATGATGATCCATTGCGGAGATCCCATTTCCTATTCCAACCTTAACAGTTCCTATTGGCAGGCACATTTTTACGCCTATGCCAGACCGCCCTTTAACTGATCCCAAACATGAAAGGAGATTTTAACCTATGGCAATGAGCAAAATTGACCGCATTGACCGTGAGATCGAAAAGACACGCGGCAAGATTACCGAGTTCCAAAACAAGCTCAAAGAGCTGGAAGCCCAGCGCACCGAGCAGGAAAACTTTGAGATTATCAACCTTGTCCGTTCCATGTGCATGACCCGTGACGAGCTGATGAACTTCCTGCGCGGCGGCGGTAACGACGCGCCGCCTGTGGAAACTGCCTACCATGAACAGGCAGAAGCCGACTATGACGGACAGGAGGTAAACGACGATGAAGAATAAGCGACCCCTGCGACTGTTGGCTGTGGTATTCGCCCTTGTGCTGTCTGTGACAACCTTTTCAACTGTGGCATACGCAGGCGGCGGGGATTACCACGATTCCGAGCTGCCCCCGGCAGAGAACACCGAGCCGGAGGAAACCACGCCCCCGGAGGAAGAAACCAAGCCTGTGACGATCACCCCCGGCACACCATTTACCGAGGACGGCATAGCTGCGACCCGCGATCTGCTCTATGACGAGCATACCAACAAACAGTACATTACCATTGAAACCCGAAACGGCAACACTTTCTATATCGTCATTGACTACGACAAGCAGCTTGACGAGGAAGAAGAACGCTATCAGACATACTTCCTTAACCCGGTGGACGAAGCCGATCTGCTGGCACTTTTGGAGGACGAGAACGGAAACAGCCCTATTGTTTGTTCCTGTACCGATAAATGCGTGGCTGGCGCAGTCAATACAAACTGCCAGCTTTGTAGCAAGGATATGACAAACTGCGCGGGCAAAGAAGCCGAGCCGGAACAGCCGGAGGAACCCGAACAGCCCGAAGAACCCGAAGAAAACAATATGGGCGGCATCCTTGCCGTCGTTCTGATCCTTGCGCTGGGCGGCGGGGCTGCTGTGTGGTACTTCAAGTTCCGTAAGCCGAAAGAAGCCACCAAGGGAAGCACCGAACTTGACGAGTTCGATTTTGACGATGAAGAGGACGAAGAAGAAAGCGATGGGGATGACGGCTACGAGCTGGACGATCCCGACGATAAGGAGGACACCGAAGCATGAAACTGATTATCTGTGAAAAGCCCTCTGTGGCAAAGACCATTGCTGCGGCTCTGGGCGCAAAGGAGCAAAAGGACGGACACATTGCCGGAAACGATCTTTTGGTATCGTGGTGTGTGGGGCATCTGGTGAGCATGAGCGACGCGGGCGGCTACGACGAGCGTTATAAAAAATGGCGTTATGAGGATCTTCCGATTCTGCCGCAGGACTGGAAATACACGCTGACCCCCGGCAAGGAAAAGCAGTTTGCCGTTCTCAAAGAGCTTATGCACCGCGCCGATGTTTCCGAGCTGGTAAATGCCTGTGACGCAGGGCGTGAGGGTGAGCTGATCTTCCGCTTTGTCTATGAACAGGCTGATTGCCGCAAGCCCTTTAAGCGTCTTTGGATTTCCTCTATGGAGGACAGCGCGATCCGCGAGGGCATGGACGCGCTCAAAGACGGGCGCGAATATGACCCGCTGTATCAATCGGCACTCTGCCGGGCGCGTGCAGACTGGCTTGTGGGCATCAATGCCACCCGCCTTTTCTCTGTCCTGTACCATAAGACGCTGAATGTGGGGCGCGTCCTCTCCCCGACGCTGAATCTGCTGGTGGAGCGTGAGGGCAAAATCTTCACTTTCAAGAAAGAGAAATACCATATCGTGCATATCGGCTGCGGCGGCGCGGACGCCCAGAGCAAGCGGATCACCGACGCTGCCGCCGCCAATGGGCTGAAAGCGGCTTGCGAGAAATCGCAGGCCGTTTGCGTTTCTCTGACAAAGGAGAAAAAGACTGCCCAGCCCCCGAAGCTCTATGACCTTACTTCTTTGCAGCGGGAAGCCAACCGCACCTATGGCTTTACTGCCAAGCAGACCCTTGACTATGCCCAAGCCCTGTACGAAAAGCGTCTTTTGACCTATCCAAGAACGGACAGCAATTATATCACTTCCGACATGGAACAGACGGCGACTGACCTTGTTTCGGCACTTCTGCCCATGCTGCCCTTTATGCAGGGCGTGGAGTTCTCCCCGGAGATCGGGCGCGTTATCAACAATGCCAAGGTGACAGACCACCATGCGATCCTGCCAACAGCGGAGTTTGCAAAAGCCGGATTTACCGGGCTTGCAGAAAGTGAAAAGAAACTGCTGTCCCTTATCTGCTGCAAGTTGTTCTGCGCTGTCGCGCCGCCCCATGTGTATGAAGCTGTCACCGCTGTATTTGAGTGCGGCGGCGAACAGTTTACCGCCAAGGGCAAGACAATTCTGACTGCGGGCTGGAAAGGCATTAACGCCCGTTTCCGTCTGACGCTGAAAGGAAAGCCCGACGAGGAAGCCGAGGACGAAGCGACGCTGCCGGAGCTTGCCGAGGGACAGACCTTTGAAAACCCTGCCGCATCCGTTTCCGAGCATTACACCACACCCCCGAAGCCCTACACCGAAGATACGCTGCTGTCCGCTATGGAGAGCGCGGGCAAAGAGGATATGCCCGACGAAGCCGAGCGCAAGGGGCTGGGGACGCCCGCGACCCGCGCCGCCATGATCGAAAAACTGTTGTCTGCCGGATTTGTGGAGCGCAAGGGCAAAAGCCTTGTGCCGACCAAGGACGGCGTGAATCTGGCTGTGATCCTGCCGGATATGCTCAAATCCCCGCAGCTTACGGCTGAATGGGAAAACAGGCTGACCGAGATTGCCAAGGGCAGCGCAGACCCGGACGAATTTATGGACGGCATTGCCGATCTGACGCGGGAGCTGGTAAAAGCCTACTCCCATATCACCGAGGACGGCAAAAAGCTGTTCGCGCCGGAAAAGGAAGCAATCGGCATCTGCCCCCGCTGCAAAAGCCCTGTCTATGAGGGCAAGAAAAACTATTACTGCTCTGACCGATCCTGCCGCTTTGTGATGTGGAAGAACGACAAGTTTTTTGAAAGCAGGAAAACCACCTTTACAAAGAAAATCGCCGCTGCGCTGTTAAAGGACGGCAAGGCAAAGGTCAAGGGGCTGTATTCCGAGCGCACGGGCAAAACCTACGACGGTACGGTGCTTCTCTGCGACACAGGCGACAAGTATGTGAATTACCGTATCGAACAGACCAAATGATCCGGCTGAATGAAGCACAGTATCGCAAGGTAAAAAAGCTGACCCGCTGCCTTTGTGCCAACAACGACGGCGGGTGCTGCCTTGTGCTGGATGACGGCGACCCTTGCGTATGTGTGCAGGCAATCAGCTATTCGCTGCTGTGCAGATATTTCCGGGAAGCGGTACTGCCCGCAGACCGGGAGCTGTGCGCGGATATTATGCGTGAGCATGATACCCGGAAAAAATGCGAAATGTGCGGCAAGCCCTACCACGCCCGCAGCAACCGTGCCAAGTATTGCGACGCCTGCGCACCCATAGCGGCACGGCGTAAAGCTGCCGAGCGAAAACGCCGCCAGCGGGAAACGGTAAAAGTACGGCTGCAAATCACGGTTTAGGAGCTGAAAATGCCTTGATTTAAGCCACCTTGCAGCCGCGTTTCCCACCACCGAGGGATATTTCCCTTGATACCCCGAAAACCCGTTTTGAAAGCGTGACACAGAAGTTTCCGGCTCTGCCGGAGTAAGGGGAGTTACGGAGCAAGCATAGGGAGTGTAGCCACACTTTGAAAAAGTGGGCTTCACACATCCCGCATATCCCCGCCGTCCTCTTTGGAGTTCGGCGGGGATTTTTTGCTTGTTGGGATAGTCCCAAACCCTTATATCAATTTAGAAAGGAGCGCATACATGGACGAACACATTTTTGAAGTATATCTCATAAACAAAGCCCGTCATACCGAGCAAAACCCCGTCGCAGAATGGGTGCAGCTACCGACTGACGCGGAGAACATGAAAGCTGCCTTTGCGCGGATCGGCGTTGACGGCATTGACCCGTCTGAATACGAGGTTGCCGCCTACGAATCGCCCGTTGACGGCTTGACTGACCGTTTCCGTCCCGGCGAAAGTCTGGACGAGCTGAACTACCTTGCCGCCCTGCTTGCCCAGCGCAGCCAAGAGGAACGGGAGAAATTTGCCGCAGCCATGATCCACGGCGACCACGCAGCAAGCATTGCCGACGCGATCAACCTTACCCACAATCTTGACTGCTACTGGCTTTATCCTACCGTCCATAATTCCGAGGACTACGGGCATTATGTAGTTGACGAGCTGGACGAGCTGGAATTGCCGGAAGCCGCGAAAAAGTATTTTGATTACAAAGCCTTTGGGCGCGACGCGGTACGGGAGGACGGCGGCACTTTCACCGACTACGGCTATATCTACAACAACAAAAACGACTTTGCCGTATGGTACACCAACCACGATATTCCGAAAGAACACCGCATTACCCCCGACCAGCCGGACAAGGTTTTTATGGACGCTGCCGCTGCTTCCCAGCAGGCCACCGCCGTCACCGAGTCGCAGCAGCCGATCCCCATTCGCCCCATTGAGCTGACTGCCACCGACACGGCGGGCAAGGTCAAAGAGATCACGGCGCAGCTTGAAGCTGGCGTAAAAGACCTTTTCAATAGTGAGCGATACCAGGACTACTTGAAAGCCATGTCCAAGTTCCACGATTACAGCCTTAACAATACGCTGCTGATCGTGATGCAAAAGCCGGACGCTTCCCTTGTAGCTGGCTTTAACAAATGGCGTGACGAGTTTGAACGCCATGTAAAGCGCGGTGAAAAGGGCATTAAAATCCTTGCGCCCGCGCCCTATAAAATCAAAAAAGAGCTGGAAAAACTTGACCCGGACGGCAAGCCCATTATCGGTGAGGACGGCAAGCCCGTCACCGAGCAGAAAGAAATCACTATCCCTGCCTTTAAGGTGGTAAGCGTCTTTGATGTGAGCCAGACAGACGGCAAGGAGATCCCGGACATTGCCGTGGATTCTCTGACAGGCAGCGTCGAGCAGTACGAGGATTTTTTCAAGGCGTTGGAGCAGACTTCTCCTGTTCCCGTTGGCTTTGAACGGATTGAAAGCGGCGCACACGGCTATTACCACAATGCAGAAAAGCGCATTGCACTCAATGAGGGCGAAAGCGAGCTGCAAACGGTCAAGACCCTTATCCATGAGATTGCCCACGCCAAGCTGCATGACATTGATCTGAACGCGCCCCCAGAGCAGCAGCAGGAACGCCCCAGCCGCCGCACCCGTGAGGTGGAAGCGGAAAGCATTGCCTACACCGTATGCCAGCACTTCGGGCTTGATACCTCTGACTACTCTTTCGGCTATGTTGCCGGATGGAGCAGCGACAAGGACATCAAAGAATTAAAGGCTTCCCTTGAAAACATCCGCGCCACCGCAAGCGAACTGATTACCGAGATTGACGGGCATTTCCGTGAGCTTCAGCAGCAGCGGGAAGCGGCGCAGCAGGAACGCCCTGTATTTGAAAGCCTTGCCCCCGAACAGCAGCAGGCGATCCGCGACGAGGTACAAGCCACCCTGCAAATGCTGGTTGACACCGATATGCAGATTTCCGGCGAGGTATCGCAGGGAACGCTTGACGCGCTGGCGGCACAGGGATATGTCCTGCAGGACGGCGTTGTGCAGCGTATGCAGCAAGCCGAGCTGCCCATGCCCGACCCCACAATCACCGTACAGGAAATGAACGAATACGGCTATAAATGGGACGGGATGCTGCCCTTGCAGGAAGAAGCCGCCCGCCGGCTCTTTGAAAATGAGGGCGTGGAGATCTACCGTATCTATGAGGACAACACCGAGGGCGCAGTTTTGAATGCCGACGAGATCACCGAACACGCCGCACAGGGCGGCATTTTCGGCGTGGAAAAAGAAGCATGGCAGCGTCATTTGGAGAAGCCCCAGCAGGAACAGGAAGCCGCCGAGCAGACCGCGACCCAGCCGGAAAGCACCTTTGCCATTTACCAGCTCAAAGACGGCGAGGAAACGCGGGACTACCGCTTTGAGCCGCTTGACCGTCTGCGAGCTGTGGGGCTGGATGTGCAGCGGGACAATTACGAGCTTGTATATTCCGCGCCGCTGGCTGACGGGGAATCTCTGGAAGATATTTACCGACGCTTCAACATCGACCACCCGGCAGACTTTACGGGACACTCCCTTTCCGTTTCCGACATTGTTGTGCTGCGTCACGGGGACACCGAAACCGCCCATTACTGTGACAGCTTCGGCTTTACGGAAGTGCCGGAGTTCTTGCAGCAGCAGGAACAGACAGCGCAGAAATGGAACGGCATTGACGGGCTTTTGAATGACAAAACTTTCATGCCGGATGCGACGCCCACCGAACAGGCAAATGCGCTGATCGATCTTGCCGAGCAGGACGGGCAGCGTTTGGGCAACGCCGAGCGCGGCTTGATTGTCCAGTACCATGAACAGGTGCAGGATCTTCCGAAAACCATTGCACTTGTCAATGAGCTGTGCGAAAAAGGTTTTGAGCAGCAGCACGGACACCTTGACTACCTTGTGAAGCAGCGCATTGACGCGGAGATCACCGCAGCCGTACAGGAACGCCAGCAGGCCGAGCCTTTGCCGCCGTCCCTTGACCCGGCTGTGCAGCCCGTCGTGACGATCATTTGGAGTGAAAGCGACAAGCTGCGCGAGGGTGAACAGATGCCCCTTGCCCGTGCCGACGCCCTTTTCAAATCTCTGGACGAAACCCGCCGCACGGAACGGGAGCAGCCGGGATATGACGGGAGCTGGTACGACAAAACCAAGTTCCGCATTGACTTCACTTTCCACGGGGAAGCCGACAACTACGAGGGACGGCAGGACTTTGGCGACGGGGACGGCTCTCTGATCGACCATATCCAAGCCTACCACGAATACTATTCGCGGGATGAAAGCTACAAAAACAGCGTGATCCGCAATGAGGGCGCGGAAGCATGGGCGCAGGAACAGGCAGAGCGCGAAATGATCCTCTCCGAGTTCGTGCCGTATATGCGTCTGCATTGCAATCTCTACGAGCAGGAACGCACCGCAGCGGATATGCTGGAATCCGGCGCGGAGCTGACGCCGGAGCAGACAGCCTATTTCAATGCCGTGCTGTCCCATGTGGACGCTTGCCGGGAAAAGCTCAATGCGGGCGATTATGATTTGCCCGACCCGCCCCAGCTTGCCGACTTCTCACAGGAAGCCGCAGAAATGGAAGCCTACAAAGACCATGTGCGGGAAGAAATCGCGCAGGAAGCCGCCGCAGCGGGCATGACGGTTGAGGAATACGCCGCCAACGGCTACGAGCCGAGGGAGCAGCCCATCGACGCGCCGGAGCAGCCGGAAGCAGCCATACCCGAAGAATCCACCCCGGCGCAGCCGGAAGCCGCAGCCGTCAAGTATTATCCTATTAACGAGGGCGCAGCCAGACGCGCCAACGACGCAAACAGCTTCCGGGACTATACACCGGGCAGCGCAACCGCTGTATACAGACAGATGGTAGACGAAGCCGCCGAGCTTGCGCAGAATCAGAAAAGCCGCGTCGATCCCATGCACCATGAGAGAATCGACCAGCTCCTTGACACCTACGCCCGACGCCTTGCGGAGAATATGAACAACAGCTATGCCATTGAAGCCCGCGTACCGTCTATCCTTATCGCTGGCGGCAGCAATTTCCCTGTCCGTAAAAAGGAAAAGCAGAACGCAGCCCGCGACCGCAATATGGAGGACTGGCAGGATGTGCAGGGGATTCTTGATAAAATCCGCAGCACAGGCATGGGCGGTATCAGCGCGGACGATCCGCAGGCTGTCGCCAAGCTGGAAGCAAAGCTGGCGAAGCTGGAAGCGGCGCAGGAAACCATGAAAGGCGTTAATGCCTATTACCGCAAGCACGGTACGCTGGAGGGCTGTACGCTCCTAAAGCCGGAACAGATCAAGGAATTGCAGGAGGGCATGGCGCAGAGCTGGCATTTGGAGAAAAACAAGCCTTTCCAGAGCTTTGAGCTGTCCAACAACAATGCGGAGATCCGGCGCATCCGGGGACGCATTGAGCAGCTAAAGCAGCATGAGGAAAAGTCTTTTGTGGGCTGGGAGTTTGACGGCGGGCGCGTGGAAGCCAACAAGACCGGCAACCGACTGCAAATCTTCTTTGACGAGAAGCCCGACGATGCAGCCCGTGCCGAGCTGAAAGCAAACGGTTTTAAGTGGGCACCCAGCGCAGGCGCATGGCAGCGGCAGCTTAACAACAATGCCTACTACGCCGCAGGATATGTTTCATGTATTCAGCCGATCACCGGGGAAAAGCCCATTGACTTGCAGCGAAAAGCCCAGCACCAGCAGGCAGCACCTACCCCCGACAACCTTTTGACCGGGGAGCAGATCACAACGCCCCGTGGCAGCTTCCACTTGACTTCTATGAGCGTGGAGCAGATGCGGGAAGCCGGGTATGGGATTCACCACACTTCCGAGGACGGCAAGTATCATATCATGGGCAACGGCACACAGGCGTTTGCCGTCGCCGTGGAGCAGCCGGAAAACTATCTGAAAGCCGCAGAAATGTCCACCGAGCAGAATTACAACATGATCGACCAGCAGATCAATAACACCCCGTCCGTTGACGAGCTGGAAGAAAAGGCAAAGCGCGGTGAGCTTGTTTCCCTTTCTGCCCTTGCCGCAGCAGTCAAAGCCGAGGACGGAAAAACGCCCCAGCGCGGCGAGGACGGCAAAAAGCCCTCTATCCGCGCCCAGCTCAAAGCTGACCAGCAGCAGGCGGCAAAGACGCAGAAACAGGACAAGGAGAAAAAGCGCAGCATCAAAAAGGATTTAGAAATGGAGTGAGCCAATGAAAAAGTTTGAAAATGTGGATGTGATAGATACGCTGCAACAGATTATGCGGCACAACACGGCGTACTATCGGAATGATTTTGATATTGACAAAAGGATTCTGACACGGGCAGCGCAAAGCAGCAGCCCGGAGGACAAAGCCTTTCTCTGGATGTCCCGCCCAGCTGGGACGCATTGCTTACGGGAACGGGATGTATTTCTCAAAGATACGCGGGAGTACAACACTTTCCGCTTCTATGCCGAGCAGACCAGCGATAAAGTGCTTGCCTATGCCGTTGCGATAACGGGCATTGAAAACGGCAAAATTATGGGCAATGTCTATGAGCTGGACTACCGGGAACAGGCGCAAAAGGTATTTTGGGAAGCCCTGCCCGCTGATACCCACGCTCTGATCTATGAAAACGGCACACGACACCAACCCGCCAATTACCGATTCGACGCCCAGCCAGACAAGGATTTCGGGAAGTTTGAACGGTTTGAAGCCCTGCCAAATGCCCCAGACGCGCTGCAAGACCTTTTGCGCAGCGAAAGGCAGGCGCGGGAGCAGCTTGTGCCGGGGGATGTCCGCAGCCATATTGCGGAGCTGTCCGACAGAAAGGTTATGGACGAAGCCCAGCGGATCGCGGACTCCTTTCAAAAGCTGCCCGCGCCCAACAGCCCCAACAAGACGCATTTCATGGTGGAGGTATCGCAGGCGTTTTTGTTCCTGGCATCCAGTAAGGAGCAGGAACGCTTGCAAGCTATGCTGCCCTATAAATCCTTGTATCTATCCAGCGTGAAAGACAAGCGCGGGATCTATGCGCTGATAAGCAAGGACGAAAAACGAGATCTGCCCCTGCGCGGGCCGCGCCCCTCTGTGCGCTCGCAGCTCAAAGCCGGACAGAGAAAGGCAGCCGCCCCGAAAAAGACGGCTGCTAAGACAAAAGAACAGGATTTGGAGGTTTGAACATGAATAGCATTTCTTTTACCGTGGAGGAAGAAAACCTGATTTGTATGTATCACCACGATGACCGCCGCAGGACAATGACGGCGATTTCCGGCGCCCTGCCCGATATGGGCGAGGATATGCGCCAGCTTGCTGAGCAGACAATCCAAAAGCTGCATAATATGACCGATGCAGCATTTGAGGAAGCGAAGTTTTCTATGACGCTTTCCGATACGGAATAAAAACGACGCGGGACGCGGCGGCCATCTTCGGCTGCTGCGTCCCGCATTTTCTTTTTGCCATTTCGTCACGGTTTCAAAGACTGTTTTCTCTTGTGGAAAGGAAAACATACGGGCAGCTTGGTTTCTGTGCCAGAAAGCCTTGCTGCAAGCCGCTTTTTATGCTCCTAAACAGTGACTTTAATCCTCTTTTTCGCCGTCCGCTTCCGGCTCATGCCATTCTCTCAAGACCGCTTCCACCTGTGCGATCAGCTCGTCCTTATTCGGGATTACATAGGTATAGCGCGAGGCAAAGATGTTGTTGGAAAGCCCGCCGAGAGCATATTCCGCTTCCACATTTGTCTTATCGGTACAAAGAATAATACCGATGGGCGGGTTATCATCGGGATCGTTGACCTCTGCGGCATAATAATTGAGATACATATTGAGCTGTCCAACCGCTTCCGGCAGCAGCTTGACCGTTTTCAGTTCGATCAGTACATAGGCACGGAGAGGTTTGTTGTAAAAAACCATATCCACATAGTAATGAATGTTGTTCAGTGTAACCCGCTGCTGTGTGCCGACAAACATAAACCCGCGCCCGAGCTCCAAAAGAAACTTTTCAATCTGCTGGACAAGTGCTTTTTCAAGCTCGCTTTCCATAACCGGCTTACTTTCGGGAATGCCCAGAAACTCAAAAACATAGGGGTCTTTGATGATGTCGCCGGGAGAAGCCATTTCAATCCCCTTTTGCGCAAGGGCAAGCACCGTTTCCTTATTTGTTTTTCCGTCAGAAAGCAGCAGCCTTTCATAGAGGGAGGTTGCCATCTGACGCTTTAATTCCCGGACAGACCAACCGGAATTGATTGCTTCCTTTTCGTAAAAGCTGCGTTTATCTGGGTCGGATATGGAAAGCAGCTCACAATAGTGCGACCAGCTCAATTTGCCAGACGGTGTCTGGCATTTTTGATAGGTGAGGTAAAACGCTCTCATATTTTGCAGATTGGAACGGGAGAAGCCCTTGCCAAATTCCTTTGTCAGCACTCTGGACAGTTCTTTTAATGTCTGCTGTCCGTATTCAGCACGTTCCCTGCTTTGCTGCTCATGCTCTACGATAATGCGCCCGATGTTCCAGTAAGTAGTTAAAAGCTCTGTGTTCACCTGCTGTGCTACGTTCTGCCGCGCAGACTGCAAAACCTCTTTGATTTCATTGATCATATCGCCATACTTCGCTATCTCATTCATAGTGTGTATCCTTTCTATTATGCCCGTTTTCAGCTTTTTCAGTCACCGACCGGAATTTTCAGTTGTCCCTTGCGTGAAGGTGCAGCCCGCCGATCACGAGGAACACGATACCGAAAGTCACCCAGCCCCAAACAAGATCTTTTTCTGTAAGCAAACACGCCAGCAGCCCGGCTGCCGCCGCATAAATCAGCGTAAGCAGTCCACCGATCACCCAGAAACCGACACTGGTACGTTGCAGCCATAACAGCAGCAAAAATACCGCAATCCCAATCACAAGGCAGAGCGCTGGGTGAATGGGCGTAAAGGAGTTGCAGCACACCCCGGCAACAATGCCGAGGGCAATGCTGTCAAACAAAATGATATGTCCGAAGAAAAGCCCGATGACCGAGCAGATCAACCCGATCACAATACCGATAGCCAAAATTGCGCCCTGTGCTGCAAGATAACCCATACATACGCCTCCTTTTTTGAATTGCATTACAGCAGAATTTCCAAATACCGCTGTACCTTTGGCTGTACTCTTAACTGCTGTGCATACTGCAAAAGTTTGTGAATGTCCCGCTCTTTGGAAACGACATACTGCTTCATTGCCGGATTGATGATTTGAATGTCGCCGCCGCTGCCGCGCAGCAGATCGCAAAGCGTTCTTTCAAGGTCATATAGGCGAATAGGATTGCCGCAGGGAGAGGAGATCTCAATAATGCCGAGAGGATAGTTTAATTGCTGTACCCATTTGATCGTAACATTTTCCTGTTTCAGCGACGGGGTGTTATAGCCCTTTGGAAAGGTCATGGTGTACTGCGCCGGGGCACGGTCTGAATATCCGTGCAGGTAAAGAGCTGTTTCCATAGAATAGATCCCGCGTCCGTATTTCCGCTGCAACAGATACAGTTCATCTTCCCATATCCCACTGCGCACATACAACCCGCGTCCGAAGCGGTACAGCTCACCGCTTTTTACAAGCTCCTGCAATACGCTGCGGTGCAGTCCTGCCTGTGTTACCTGTTCGGCAGTAATCGTTCCGTCCTCAGACGCTTCCAAAAGGGCCATAATGGTTTCTTTTGCGTCCAAACGCACACCCCCAATCGACATAATATTACACATTTATTATATATAAATATATGTGTGAATGTCAATATGCCTACAACATTTTTTCCTGTTCCCGCTGCTGGACAGGGGACAAAATACTGTCTATATTCTGCTTGACAGCATCGTATTCCCGAAGCTGCTTTTTCAGCTTACCGTATTCGGAATACAGCCTGTCCTTTTCGGCAGCAAGCCGCTGGTAGTCTGCTTTGAGCTTGGCGGAATCAGGGAGCTTACCGGATACGCCTGCCGCTTTCAGTGCCTTTGCCGCTGCTTCAAAGAGGATGATTTCACTTTCATGCCCGCGCAGATATTTTTCTTTGTCACGGGATTTCTTGTATTCGTCATACAGCGGTTTCAGCTCTTTGTATGTGGTGATGTTCTTAATGAGCAATGCCATATCGGACAAGCGGCGTTCCACATCTTTGAGCGTCGCCGCCGTCTGCTCATTCTCGCCCTGCAGGGCAGCTATTTTTCGTTCCAAGTCTGCATACCTGGCAATCCCGTTCTGATCGAGAAATACCATTGTCCGGGCTGCGCGTTTGAGGTTTTCAATCTTTGCCCAACGCTCATAGCCCGCCGACTGCTGGGCTTTGATGCAATTCTCAATGTCAATCAGCAGCGATACGCCTTTGCGTTCCGGCTTTGGCTCTTTGGTGATGACCTTGCCCTTGATGCGCTCGGCTATGGCTTCCTCTGTGTAGGCTTCGCCAAGCGTTTTACAGCGAGTGAAGCGTTCCTGTCCGGGTGCGCGGAAAGAGATATATTTGCCGCGCTTGATCTCGTAGCCCTCTGCTTCCAGACGGCGCAGCAGATCGTCCAGATCAGCAGACACGGGTATGAGCTTATCAATGGCGATTTTCAGCTTTGCTTTATAGCTCGTTCCCTTGCGCTGGGCATCCCACTCCGCATAATGTTTGCCCCGATCCGCGCCGGGGATCACAACGGACAGCCCGTTTTCCTTGCACAGTCTGTCACTCGTTCTTCGGATAAAGCCATAGCTTTTCCGATTGGAGATATACTTCTTATGCTCGGCAAAATCCACGGCGCAGAATATGATGTGATTATGCACATGACCCTTATCTATGTGGGTGGATATGACATACGCATACTTTCCCCCAAGTATTTCATCGGCAAGCTGCTTGCCGATAGCGTGGGCTTTTTCGTAATCCACTTCTCCCGGCTCAAAGGCCTGTATCAGATGGTGGGCAAGGTTGTTGCCCTTGTTCATAGCCCATTGCAGCGTTTTTTCAAACTCAATGTCCGCCGTTTCGATTCCGCAGCCATAAGAGGACACCAGCAGCTTTTCATCCGTCTTTGCCGGATTGGTGATGTAGTCCAGAGCTTTCTTTAAGGTGCTTTTGATAGGATGGATCTTTGTGATAGCCATATCTGTGCCAACACCCCCTTGATGTCCTCAATGTCCTGCGCATAGATTTCCCCGGTAGCATTGACGCGCTTTGCAATTTGGTTAATGTTCGTGCCAATCTTTTGCAGCTCGGCAGTCATGGCCTTTATATCGCTGTAATCAATCTTGATAACATAGCCGTCAATCAGCATTTTCCGGGCATAGGTGGAGAAGCAGCGCGTTCCCATCTGCTGCATTTTCAGCTCGATCATTTCCCGTTCCTGCGCCGTCACCGGGACGCGCAGCACTATGTTCCGCACTCTGTTTGCCATTCGTTCACCGTCCTTTCCATATAAGGGTTTGGGACTATCCCAACAAGCAGACGCGCCGCCATCCGGCAGGACGGGCGGGAGCGTTTTTCGGGAGTGTGGCTACACTCCCTATGCTTGCTACGGTATCTTTCGTCCCTCACTACTACTACGGTGAACACCCCCAAAACTGCCAAACAGACACAAAAAAAGCCGCAGGAGCAGTATGCTCTTGCAGCGTATACGAAAACAAAACAACAGCGGATCACTCCGCTGCTGCTTCGTGTTTTTTCTCGACTTCCACAACTTTCTGTGCCGTTGCGGTGACAATTTCCAATCCGTCATTGCTCATGCTGTCCAGCAGGGTATCAAGCTGACGCCGCTGTGTATTCTTTTCAGCGTCTTTGTTTGGAAAGAAAAATTGATCTACCGATATAGAATAACGGGTAACAAGCTCATAAAAGATTTGCAGGCTCGGTTGCTGACCTTTGTTTTCGATATTCGCGAGGTAGCGCGGAGATAAGTTCATAGCGTCGCAAACATCTTTGCGGGATTCCTTTCTCTCCATCCGTGCCGCTTTTATGGCTTGCCCGAAAGCCTTGAAGTCATAAAGTGGTACTGGTCTTTTTGCCATTTCAATTCACCCTATAACATTTTACAGTTCATCTTTCATTTTGGATATGCTTACACAGTTCCTATGATTAGCCAATATAATTCAAATTATTCACAGAATGTTTCTTGATATTATTCGGATGTCCGTATATAATTATATAGGAGTACACAGTGAAAGGACAGGTGAATATGGAATATATGTCTGCCCCCGAAGCAGCAAAGAAATGGGGCATTTCAGAAAGACGGGTACAAAAGCTATGTGAGGAAAACCGCATACTGGGTGCTTCAAAACTCGGCTATATGTGGCTGATACCGAAAGACGCAGAAAAGCCCGCAGACGCACGCAGAAAAGGAAACGGGAAAGTAGATAAATAGTTGAAAAATTGGTGTTATATTTACTTGTTAGGAGGTGTATAAAATTGGGCGCAAAGATATTGATAGCTGATGATGAAAAAGATATTGTTTCAATGCTTGGCAGTTTTTTTGAAAACAAAGGTTTTTGTGTTCTGTCTGCCACAAATGGCACAGAAGCACTAAAACAGGTGGAAAGGCAGCCGGATATTATTTTGCTTGATATAAATATGCCCGGAATAGACGGATTAGAGGTTTGCGAGCGTATACGCGATCACATATCTTGTCCTATTCTTTTTTTAACAGCACGAATTGAAGATACCGATAAGGTAAAAGGATTTGCCGTTGGCGGTGATGATTATGTTGTTAAACCTTTTTCGCTTATGGAACTTGAAGCGCGGGTACGCGCTCACTTACGGCGCGAAGCTCGACACAGCTTTGAAACACAAATAAGATTTTCCGGCGATTTGACGATTGATTATTCGGAGCGATGTTTGTTTTTTTCTGATAAGCGTGTTGGGTTTGCAAAAAAGGAATTTGATATTATAGAGTTGTTATCTCAAAATCCGGGACAAGTCTTTGATAAAGAAAGGATATATGAGCGTATTTGGGGTTATGACAGCGAGGGGGACAGCAGTGTTGTTGCTGAACATATCCGCAGAATACGAACAAAAATCGCGGCATATTCAGACAGAGCATATATTGAAACAGTTTGGGGGTGTGGGTATAAATGGATAAAATAAATCGTCCAGTACGAAATTTATCTCTCCGAAAAAGCTTTATACTTTATGTAGTAGTCTTTGCTATGCTTGCCCTTGTGCTTTCAATTATGACTATTTCGATATGCGATAAAACTGCCGATAAGATTAGATCAACTTATCCGCCGTCCGGCGAAAAGTATTACTTAACAAATGAGCAAGGCGAACAATTAGGCGACGGTGCCTACATTGGAAATGCACTCGTTCCACTATCCAAACATGATGAACGTATGATAGCTTTGTTAGAGGTATTTCCTACGATTGCAGTAGCCGTATATTCCGCATTATGTATCATAGCCGCAGCGTTGCTGTTTTACAGAAATAAGCTGAAAAAGCCGCTTGCTGAACTCATGGCAGCGTCCGAAAAAATATCTAATAATGACTTGGATTTTTCAATCGAATATGACAGCAAAGATGAATTAGGACAGTTATGCACTTCCTTTGAAATCATGCGGACTGCCCTTGCAAATAACTTCACTGAAATGTGGCGACAGGTTGAGGAACGAAAACAGCTTAACGCTGCATTTGCTCACGATCTGCGCACCCCTCTCACGGTACTGAAAGGGTATAATGAAATGCTGCAAGCAAGCGATAACCCCCAGACACGGGAAACTGCCGTTACTATGGGAAAGCATATCTTGCGTATGGAAACCTATGTAAGCAGCATGAGTAATCTGCGGCGTTTGGAGGACACGCAGCCAGAATATACGACCGTTCTTTTGCAGCCGTTCTTGTCTGCCCTGTATGAAAGTATGGAAATGGTATGTAAGAAAAAAGGGAAAACGCCATGCCTACAAAATAGTGTCACTGTTTCGCGGTTATCTATTGACACAGATTTTGTTACACAGGTAAGTAATAATTTGATTGCAAATGCCGTCCGCTATGCCCGCAATACGATAACGATCTCTTTCGCGCTGCATGACAACGGCTTGCTACTTTCCATAGCTGATGACGGAAAGGGATTTGACAAAAACACTTTACACAAAGCAACCAGTCCGTATTTTACAGAAGAAACGGATCACTTTGAGCATTTCGGTCTTGGCCTTTATATCTGCAAGCTACTTTGTGAACGCCACGACGGTTATTTGCGAATTGAGAATGTTTCAGGCGGTGCAAAAGTGATTGCTTTTTTCAAATCTTCCTCTTTGTAGATAAAAAGTAGATAATTCCTTTTTATACTCTCCACGAAAACACATGGAGAGTATTTTTTATTTTACTCGTAATATCATCAAAGAAAGGCGGTATCTATTATGAACGCAGCACCTATACTGCAAACAGTTGATTTGAAAAAGCATTACCAGCAAGGGGAGCATATCACAAAAGCCCTTGACGGGGTAAACCTCTCCGTCAACGCGGGGGAGTTCGTGGCTATTGTCGGCACATCCGGCTCCGGCAAGTCTACCCTGCTGCACATGATGGGAGGTCTTGATACACCCACTTCTGGAGATGTCATCATCAGCGGAAAAAAGCTCTCAAATAAGAGTGAAGAACAAATGGCGATATTTCGCCGTCGCCACATCGGTTTTGTGTTTCAAAATTACAACCTGATTCCGATTTTGAATGTATATGAGAATATTGTTCTGCCGGTGCAACTGGACGGGAGAAGGGTTGATAAAGATTTATTGGAACAAATCGTATGCGCCCTTGGCCTGCAAGACAAACTCCATAATCTTCCCAATAACCTTTCGGGTGGACAGCAGCAGCGCGTTTCTATTGCCCGCGCCCTGCTCACGAAACCTGAAATTATTTTGGCAGACGAGCCAACCGGAAATCTGGATAGTAAAACCAGCGAGGATGTACTCTTTCTTTTAAAATCCACCGGAATTAGGTTCCATCAAACCATTGTTATGATTACCCATAATGATGCTATTGCAAAAACGGCAGATCGAATCATCCGCATCGAAGATGGGAGGATCAAGCAATGAGGCAAAAACCAAACGCAAATGACGCACAGATGGCGGTCCAACTGATAGGGCAACGATCATTCAAAGCAAACCGCACTACCAACTGGCTTATTGCTTTTGCGGCAATAATTGTAATCATTTTGATTACATCCACTTGCAGCGTCTTTTTTAACATACAAGCCTTTTCTAACTTGCAGGATTTGAAAAGCATTGGAACAACCACGGACGTCATTTTCTCCAATCCAAGCTCGGAGCAGCTTGCACAGTTAGAAGAAAATGATCTGATACAGAAACCGCTGTATGTGTCATACAAGGTCGGTCGGCTGATTGGAAATATAGGCCAGTCTGGACTTAGCATCGACCTCTATGCGGTTGATAACTGGGACACTTGGAGCAGCCCGTTGGTATCCGACTTTGAAGGACACTATCCAACTGAAGCGGATGAAGTAATGATGTCTACATGGCTATTAAAACGATTTGGAATTGAGCCGATTGTCGGTACGGAAATCACTTTATCAATCGGTTGGGATGATTACGATGTGGTACAGGAAGAAACTTTCCACTTATCTGGCTTCTATACAGATACATCCTATATTGATACAGCATCTAAGCAGGCCGTTTTTTTGTCAACAGCAAGACTATCCGAACACCAATTACCAGCGGAAGTTGCCGGATTTTCTTTTGTCTCCGGCAGTGCTCAAAAAAACCTGAATCAAATCGCCGGACAGATTGGGTTGACAGATCAGCAGAGTATCAGAGTTCTATCAGGACAGCGAGTGTCCATTCGTGATTTGGTGCTTGCATTGGCTGTGATACTGTTTTTTGCGATAGACGGCTTTTTAATCATCTACAACATCAACTCAATTTCCGTCACAAAGGATGTGCAGTTTTACGGGGTACTGAAAACGCTTGGGACTTCACCTAAGCAGCTAAAGCGCGTAATTTTCTATCGAATGCTCCGTATTTTGATACTGGCGCTCCCCATCGGCTTACTTTTTGGCTGTGCTATGACCTTATGGGTTGTCCCGCTGTTGCTAGGCAATCTGCTTACGGGCTTTACACACGCAGAGCTTCACTGGACAATTCCTGTTGTATCAGCTTTGTTTTCATGTTCAATGATTTTTGTAAGTTTCTATATGACCGCAAAAAAAGTGCTGTCCATTTCACCGATGGCCGCGTTGCGGTATGTAGAAGAAAGTGGAGGGTGGAAAACAAGTCGCTCCACAGATTGCGCCAAGCTGCCCTGGATGGGATTAAAAAATACGTTCCGGCATCCGCAAAAGGCTTGCTTTGTAATAGGAACTTTCTTTTTAAGCAGCATAACATTCCTGCTTTGTATGACAGTCTTAAACGGCTTGTCGATTGACGAATATATTGACTATAACACGGCACATGACATATCTCTGTATAATCAAATGAGCAGAGCGGCTTTCTCGCCTCAAGAGGAACAATCTTTCACCCCGGAAATGATAAGCCAGCTTCGGGAGCTGGAGGGTGTGGAATCCTTTGAAATGACAAAAGTCGTACCAATCTATGAATACTATTCAGATGAGGTATATAGGGACTGGTATCAAATCAAAAAGGAGTTTGAGCAGTCGAGCGGGATGGAGTCAACAGACCCGCAAGTATGGATTGATAATCCCAGCGCGACCTTTTGGAGCTTGTTGGTTGGTGTGGACAGTAGCGTAATTGCTTCCTATAACCAATCTGCGGAAGACCCGATTGACATAGACGCTTTCGAGCGCGGTGATTTTCTCCTTACCACCGAAATGAACGGGAGTGGACTACATCAGGGAAGTATCATTTCTTTTTCCGTGATGGATATAGAACAGCAATTTCAACTGCCGATTGGAGGTCAATTTCCTTTAGAGCGGGATGGAATGAACGGAGGCGCAGCACCTTGGCTAGTAGTTTCAAACAAGGTGATTGATGATTACAAACCAGACGCAATTATCTACTCCATAAAAATAGACAGCAGCCCCGAATATGAACAAAGTATTCTTAACCAAGTCGTTTCGTTGACAGACGATAATCCTGCCATTTCGCGGACTTCAAAAATCGAATTGGCAGAATCATTGTCTGAGGCCAAGAGTTCTATATCGAAGTTATCAGCCTTTTTAACATTGGTACTTTTCTCAATCGGTATCTTAAATTTCATCAATACCATGAGCGCAAACATCTTGAATCGGCAAAGAGAATTTGCTGCAATGGAGGCAATAGGAGCAACCAAACGGCAAGTCAAGCAACTAATTGTATGGGAGGGCTTCTGGTATTTTGCATCGACAATGATTTTGGCGCTTACCATTGGCTCCGCTGCTGATTATTTCTTGTTTACCGTTGTCCGAAACACATTGCAGTTCGGGACATTCCATTATCCCGTTGTTCCGTTTGTTCTCTATATGCTGTTTGCCCTGATCCTATGTGGGGTTATCCCGGTAACAATCTATCAAAAAATCGGGGCAGGAAGTATTGTCCAAAGACTGCGTGAAAATTAAGTGACTATCGTGTAGATAAAAAGTAGATATTTTCCCCTTATACTCTCCATGAAAATACATGGAGAGTATTTTTTGCTCTCTATGCAGAAGGAGTTTTTATATGGAATTAAAGACAATCGGGCTGACAAAAAAATTCGGCTCAAAAACTGCCGTGAACGATTTGAATATTACATTATCAAACGGCGTTTACGGCTTGTTGGGTGCAAATGGCGCAGGAAAAACTACATTTATGCGGCTGCTCTGTAATATCCAAAATCCAACTTCCGGGAAAGTTCTGTTGAACGGGAAAAACATCGTAGGACTTGGTGAGCAGTACAGAAATCTCTTGGGATATTTGCCACAAAATTTCGGTTACTATCCCGATTTTACAGCACTTGATTTTCTGCTGTATGTTGCTACGCTGAAAGGGTTGAACGAAAGAACTGCACGAAAGAAATCAAAAGATTTTCTTGAAGCGGTGGCCTTATCAGCAGAGAGTAATCATAAAATCAAAACCTTTTCCGGCGGCATGAAACAGCGTTTAGGAATTGCACAGGCAATGCTAAATGATCCCCGCATTTTGATTTTGGACGAGCCGACCGCAGGACTTGACCCTAAAGAGCGTGTCCGCTTTCGCAATTTAATAAGTGCTTTTTCAAAAGACCGTATTGTGATCTTATCTACCCACATTGTTTCTGATGTGGAGTTTATTGCAGAAGAAATTGTGATGATGAAGTCCGGGCAGATTGTTCACTTTGGAAAGCCGCAAGAGATCACTTCCGAAATTAACGGTCAAGTATGGGAATGTCTTGTACCGACTGCTTACGCAGAAAAATATGCCGCCACCTACAATACAAGCAATCTGCGGAACACAGACAATAATCAAACTATACTGCGAATAATTGCAGACCGCCCACCTATGGAAAATGCGGTACGGGTGCAACCTAATTTGGAAGATTTGTACCTATTCTATTTCAAAGGAGAAACAGAGGAATGAGAATACTAATTCATTTTGAACTACGGAAAATATTTTCAAAAAAACTAACAGAAATTGCTTTAATTGCGATACTTCTTTTATCTGTTCTTTTTGGTTTTTCCACCTACCAAAACAAGTATGCGTTTGGCGGAAAAAGTGACGGGGGAACAGGAAAAACGGCAGTAGAAATCGACAAAGAGATTGCAGCAAAATACGAGGGGATTTTAACAGACGAAAAAGTACAGCAAATGATGAATGACTTTGCACCCAAATCCGATTTGCATGGAATGAACGCAGCTTATCTTTACCAAAACGCCATGCAATCAGCAGCTTTTGCCCGATTTTCTGATATGAATGGAAATTGGAATGGGTTAAGTGTTTCTGATGTGTTTGGTGATGAAGAAATTAAGATTGGCTATACTGATGGGTGGCTTTCCACAAGTCAAAACATGGTAAAGATTTTTATTGTCCTATCGTTGGCAATAGTAATAATGATTGCCCCGGTTTTTTCCTGCGAGTATGAGGGCGTGGACAACATCATTTTGACAAGTAAATACGGAAAAACCAAATGCACGACCGCAAAGATTGTTTCGAGTATCTTTGCCACTATTTTTTCTACCGCATTGATTGTAGCTTTCAATCTAATCCTTGCTTATATGTTTTATGGGAAATCGGGATTGGATTGCAGTATTCTTTTTGCGCCCATAGAGTATGTTGAGGGATTTATTCCTTTTAACATCACCTGCGGGACATTACTCAAATACCAAATTCTTTTGGCTTTTACAGGAACGATCAGCGTAATGGGAATTACTCTGCTCCTGTCTGCTATCAGCAAAAAACAAATTGTGGCTTTAGTAGCTTCTGCGGCGATTTATCTTTTCCCTGTTTTGCTGCCTGTCTCTGAAACAAATCCGTTGTTTCGGTATATTGTACTTCTGCCGCTGTATCAAACACAAGCTATTTCCCTTATGTCGGTAGAACAAATGAGCAACGGTATGCTATATGCTGTATGGGCAGTCCCGGTATCGCTCATCTTCTTGGGAATTGGTATATTTGTTTCTCGAAGAGCATTTGCTAAACATCAAGTTTCATAAGTAAATTCGCACAAAGCCGCTAACAGCAGATTTGCGCGAAGCCAAAACGCGGCGGCTTTGAAATATGAAAATCAAAGCCGCCGTTTTCCTTTTGAAAAATTGGATTTACGGAGGGTGTGTTAAAGTCGCCCTTTTTTGAGGATACGGCGGGTATCAGGAGGTATCGCCGTGTCCATTTTTATTTACTATAATCCGCCGAATATTCTACGATCAAAAAAAGCGTAGCTCCCCCGCCGGGTAAGTCTGGCAGCGGATATGAACTCACAAATCATTTTAATACTTCTGTCATTTCCTATGCGCTCGTCCGCTTTATGCGGGCGGGCGCATTTTGTCGTTTTATCCGCTTTTCTGTCGGCTGTCGCTCCCCGCCGCTGTCCGATCTGCTGCTGATTTCAACACTCGGACAGGAGGTGCGACGCATGGATAGCTCTTAATAAATTCTTTCTCAAAAATCATCTTCCACATTTGGAAGTTCAGCCCCCGCTTACCGTAGTAGTGGCGAAAGGGGAGGAAAAGTATCACCCGCCTTTGCGGATGCGAAGGGAGGTGAATACATGAAGCCTCATTCGCACGAAGAACACATCCAGCACTCCTTTGATGCGTTTTGCAAAAAGGTACTGCGGAACGAAGCGCGGGACTACCAGGACGAACTTGCGCGGAAAAGAAACCGTGAGATTTCCTTTTCCGATCTGCCAGTAGAAGTTATGGAGCAGCTTTCCGTCTGTGACATCTACTTTGTAGAGGACAAGACCTTTGGCGTTCTTGATTATGCGGTGTATATCGACAATGACGATCTGGCACAGGCGATTGCATCCCTGCCGCTGGACAAGCGCGATATTATCCTGCTGTCCTATTTTCTTGATATGTCGGACAACGAGATCGCCAAGCTGCTGAATATGGTACGCAGCTCCGTTGCATACCGCAGGACAAGCACCTTGAAGCTGCTGAAAGAACTGATGGGAGGTAACACAGATGACACATAGTAATGTGAAAGCGCGTCTGCTGCCCTTTTCTGTCATTCAGAAGGCTGCTGGCGGTGACGTGGAAGCGATCAACGCTGTTCTGAAACACTACGAGGGGTACATAGCCAGACTGTCGCTGCGCGAGCTGTACGACGAATACGGCAACCCTCATTTATGTGTGGACGAAGAACTGCGCCGTAGGCTGGAAACGAAGCTCATAACGAAGATTCTTACTTTTCGGGTGAATTAACCCGACTGCCGGACAAGCGTTTCATTCCCCTTTCCGTCTGATCCGGCTGATGCTCCTTGACAAACACGCGCTCGCCGCGTCATAAAGCACAAAGGACACATCCCTTTTGCGTCGAGCCGTGCGGTGGGTGCGCCAAGACACATATCCGGGAGGATATGCCGAGCGACAAACACTTTCACCGTAATGCAGCGTGGCAGATTGCGGGCGAGGACGCGCAGGAGGAACAATGGTACTCATTCGCAGTCACAGTCCGAGCGTGATAAAACCGTCGCAGGCAATGAGCGGATCTCCGGCAGACCGTCGGAGGGGTGGAACTCCCGTGGAGCTGCGCCAGCAGCCGTCCTTTGAGCTTCTTTATTTTGAATTGATTTTTTCTATCCCATGAAAGGGGGATTTATTTCTATGAACACAGCAATCAATCAGAAAACAAATGTCCCCGTTGTACGAGAGTACAAAATCGGGGACATGACATATATCGTGAAAGCCGTCGTTAAGGACGGCGCAAAAGAGGACGCCGCGACAAAAATTCGCCGTATGATAAGAAATGATATGCAGCAGGCAAAGAGCCACAAATAATTTACATCTTGCCTACAGACGGCGAACAGGTTTTATGCTATAATATAAGTAACCTGTTTGTCCGGCTGCCGGAACAGGAGGTAAACATGAAACAGCAGCCAGACAAGATGACCGCATACTACTATTGTGCGGCGCATATCAATACAGATTTGTACCTTGACAATCAAATGTACCGACTTCTCCACCATGCAATGACAAACGGTGTGTCCCTTGTTGCGAAAGGTGGTGATTGCAAATGATGAACGGAATCCAGTTTCAGAGTGTGCAGACACCGAACACTTTAAGCAGCGAACTCCGCAGCGTGATCCGTGACAATGTTCTGCAATTCTATGTGCAGGGCAATGGAATGGACACACAGGAAGAAGGCATAACCGCCCTGTATGAACGCTTGTCGCAGGAGGATAAATTAGACGGTGAGAGTAACAGTATCGCCAATCAGAAAAAAATTCTGGAACGCTACTGTAAAGATCATGGGTATACCGCTATCCGTCACTATGACGAGGATGACGGCTACTCTGGAACGAACTTCAACCGTCCGGGCTTCCAGCGTATGCTTGCCGATATTAAGTCTGGCAAGATCAAGCGCGTCATTGTAAAGGATATGAGCCGATTTGGGCGCGACTATCTGCAAGTGGGTATGTATACGGATGTACTTTTCCCGGAGTTTGGCGTACACTTTATCGCCGTCAATGACGGTGTAGACAGCACACGCGGAGAAAACGAGTTTACCGCGATCCGCAATGTTTTCAACGAAATGTACGCCCGCGATACTTCCAAGAAGATCCGTGCCACATGGCAGAGCAAAGGAAAATCCGGCGAACATCTGACAACCATTCCCCCATACGGGTATATCAAAGACCCGGAGGACAAAAAGAAATGGATTGTCGATGAAGAAGCCGCAGCCGTCGTGCAAAAGATTTTCTCCCTCTGTGTAGACGGTTTGGGACCTACGCAAATTGCAAAATGGCTGAAACAGCATCAGATTCTAAATCCTACTGCTTATGCTCATTCCAAAGGGCTGCCAGCCAGCAACAAGCCTACGGCTGATCCGTACAAGTGGACAAATGAAACCGTTTCCCGCATTTTGGAGCGCGTGGACTATCTGGGACACACGGTAAACTTCAAGACAACGAAGCAATCCTACAAGAGCAAAAAGAAGCTCTGGAACGATCCTGCGGATTGGGTAATCTTTGAGAACACCCAGCCCGCGATCATTGAGGAAAGCGTATTTATCATTGTCCAGAATATCCGTAAATCCCGCCGCCGTCCTACCAAGATGGGTGATATGGGTATCTTCTCCGGGCTGCTCTACTGTGCAGAGTGCGGCGGCAAGATGTATCAATGCCGCGCCACCAATTTTACGGAGGAACAGAAATACTTTATCTGCTCTACCTACCGCAAGGGGAAAGACCTATGCACAACACATTCGATCAGAAATGTGGTACTGCATGAAATCGTGCTAAAGAATTTGCGCGAAGCAATACAGTATGTGAGCCAGCACGAAGCCGAGTTTATGCAGGAAGCAGCAGACATCAGTATGCGAGATCGTGACGCGGAATTTGCGCGTAAGCGTGATACGCTGGCAAAGGCTGATAAACGCATTGCAGAGCTTGACCGTATCATTTCCAGACTGTATGAGGACAATGTAATGGGTAAACTGTCCGATGACAGATTTATCAAAATGTCCCACGACTACGAGCTGGAACAGAGCAACCTTAAATCTATGGCAGAGGTTTTGCGTAAGGAGCTGAAACAGCAGGAACAGCAGAAAACCAATGCCAAGGCATTTGTTGCAGCGGTGAAGAAGTACACGGATATGCAGGAGCTTGACGCGGCAGTTCTCCGAGAATTTATTGACCGCATCGAAGTGTCCCACGCAGACAAGAAATCCAAGACAAGGGAGATCACCATTGTCTATAACTTCATCGGTGCATTTGACTTTATACGGGCTATCGAAGAAGCCCACAATACAACTGAAAAACAGCAAAAGACGGCATAGCCGTCAAGCTAAACCGTCTTTTGCTTCAATGTTTTCTTAAGTCACCGCCCCATTATACCGGTTTTTTATACGCCGAAAAAGCAGATCGTTATTTGCCAAAAGCCTTGCAGCAGATCTTATCTGGAACGCTGGAACGGTTCGCAGAGCGCATTGGACGGCAGCTTTTCAAGCTGGCAGTTGAGCAAAATGTCAACAATCATATTCTCGCTTCGGATACAGATATTGATGCCCGCAGCTATCAGAAAATGCGCGGACTCAGCATGGAGGAAGTCAAAAGAACGAACGGTAAGATTGATTTTGAAGATGTGCTATTAAGCGAAAGGGGCGTGTGAAAATGTCAAAGCTGATTCAGAAAGCAGGCTTTCTGAATCCAAAACGTGCCGGCCGTTATATGAATTATATCGCCACCCGCGACGGCGTGGAGCTTTTGGATGAAAACGCAGACAGCATTTATATGCGCTATATTGCCACACGGCCTCGCGCAGAAAAGCACGGCGAACACGGCTTGTTTGGAGCCGAGGACGCGGTCGATTTGGAGAAAACAATGGACGAGTTGAAAGAGCATGAAGGCAACGTCTGGACAATTATTTACTCTCTTAGGCGGGAGGATGCTGCACGCCTTGGCTATGACAACGCCGCAAGTTGGCGGGCGCTGCTGCGTTCCAAACAGGCGGATTTTGCGGAAGCCATGCAGATTCCGCCGTTGCAGCTTCGGTGGTACGCGGCGTTTCATGACGAAGGCGATCATCCGCACATTCACATGATGCTCTGGTCGGATGACCCGAAATACGGATTTCTGCGCAAAGACAAGCTGCTACATTTGCAGTCCATTTTAACGAATATGATCTATGCGGACGAGTTGAAAGCGGTCTATGTTCAAAAAGATATTGCCTATAAAGACGTGACCGGAGCGGCGCGGGAAACCATGCGCAGAATTGTTGATCGGCTAGAGTCTGTTGAAAATCCACCGGAATCGATTCAACAAAAGCTGCTGGAGCTTGCGTTGGAATTACGCACAGTCAGCGGCAAAAAACAATACGGTTATCTCAAAAAGTCGCTCAAAGATAAGGTGGATGAAATCGTGGATGGGCTGGAAAAGCTGCCGGAAGTTGCTGAATATTATGCAGTTTGGAATGACTTGCGCGATACGCTGGAGGGCTATTACAAAGCCAAACCTCGGCAGCACAATCCTCTCTCCCAGCAAAAAGAGTTCCGTGCCATCAAGAACGCCATCATTCAGGAAGCGGAGCGTTTGCGCTTTCAGCTCGAAGAATCTTCTGAGCAGACTTCTGTAACTCTGACGCTTACAGATGAGCATATTTCGTCCATAACTTCTCAGTTCGCACGGCTTCCGTCAGAATATCTTCTGAATTTAACCGTCAGATTGTTCCATCAGATGGGACAGATCTTCCGCGACAATGCCGCGCCGCCCAGCAACCCAATGGGTATCCGCATCGACTCCAAGCGCCGCAAAAAGCTGATGCAAAAGCGACTAGCGATGGGGCATAAACAGGATGACCATGAGCAGACGCAAGACTATGAGCAAAGGCTATAAATTTAGAATGCCTGGTGGCGAAATACAAATGGAATTGAAAGTTTACATAATTCTGATTGCGCGAGAACGGTAAGGGATGCTGATGGGGAATTTGACAGCGCAAAAATTGCGCCGCAGTAAACAAAGAATAGGCTTTTTTCCTGAAATGGAAACTCCTGAAAAATGTCCGAAATTTTCAAAAATTTGCTAGACTTTATCGCTCTTCTGTGGTAGTTGTTTGTGTTACCAAAACGGAAAGGGGAACACAGATGGCGAAAAAACGGGCAAACGGGGAAGGCAACATCCGCAAGCGGAAAGACGGACGCTGGGAGGGGCGCTACACAGCAGGCGTCGATCCGGAGACGGGGAAACCAATCGCAAAGAGCGTCCTCGCGCGGACGCAGTGCGAATGCAAAGAGAAGCTGCAAAAGGCGATGGAAGAACTAGAAAAGATCGACATCACGAAGCGGCGCGACTACACGGTGGGCGAGTGGGCACAGCTCTGGTACGAGAACTATGCGAAGCCGTCCGTTCGAGCATCCACGGCGGCATATTACAAGAACTACATTGACCAGCATATCGTGCCGCGCATCGGGGACGTCAAACTGACAGCACTTACAACGCTGCAAATCCAGAAATTCTACAATGAGACGAAGGCGCACGGCAGAGTGCAGCGGTACGAAAACATGGACGATCTGAGTCTCAGCAATAAGACGATTCGCGGGCTGCATACGATGCTGCGGCAATGCTTGGAGCAGGCAGTCACCGAGCGGCTGATTCCGTACAATCCCGCAAACGGCTGCCGCCTGCCGAAGAAGGAAAAGAAGAAAATGCAGATTATTCCGCCGGAGAAGATTCGGGATTACCTGAAAGCGGCGGAGGAATGGGGCGTCCTGCCGATGTTCTATCTGGAACTCAGCACTGGCCTGCGGCGCGGGGAGCTGGTGGCACTGCTGTGGAGCGACCTCAATTTGCAGACGAAAACGCTGACCGTGTCCAAATCTGTGTCGCGCGGCAAGGGCGAGCTGGTCGTGACAGAACCGAAAACGGAAAATTCTGTCCGAGAGATTTATCTCAGCGACGAAGCGATTCGACTGCTGGTCGAAGACCGCAAGAATCACCCGTTCAGCCCATATATGTTCCCGTCACCCAAGACTGGTGGAATGTATGGTCCGGACTGCGTCGGACGGATTCATAAGAAACTGCTCGAAAAAGCTGGGATCGAGGAACACGTCAGATTTCATGACCTCAGACACACGTTCTCGACGTTGGCAATCCAAAGCGGTATCGACCCGAAAACAGTCGCAGAGATCCTCGGTCATGCCTCGGCGGAATTTTCGCTGGACGTGTACACGCACGTCACGGCAGGCATGAAAAAAGAAGCTGCACAAAAAATCAGCGGTTTCATGGCAAGCGTCGGATGAAAAAAAGAACAGAAAAGCGCACGCCGCCTGCCAGAACTGCTCCGGCAGGCGGAAAAATTTATCTTCCGGCGCTTTCCGCTCCGAATTCCCGTTTGGGTCACGTTTGGGTCAGACGGAAAAGTCACAAAATTCTCCATCGGAAAATGTTCTGAAAACACAGAAAAATCCGGCTGAAATCGGAAGATTTCAACCGGATTTGGTCGGAGTGTCGGGATTCGAACCCGAGGCCTCTTGGTCCCGAACCA
>ERZ827490.1042-NODE-1042-length-38516-cov-4.182263_pt1 | contig 38516 bp, 29 predicted proteins | sample MGYA00519770_ERZ827490 | MGnify/ENA primary metagenome ERZ827490 (study PRJEB31778, sample SAMEA3449324) | human gut metagenome | biome: human gut; feature: human-associated habitat; material: faeces | place: United Kingdom | collected 2010/2012 ...
TACACGGGCAAGCAGTGGCAGACCGATCCGAAGGACCTGCCCGCGGGCATCATCAGCCGCCTGCCGGTGCGCTTCAACTACGACAACCGCTACTTCAGGGACACGTGGGAGGGCCTGCCCGCGGACGGGTACACCGCGTGGATGGAGCGCATGATCGACGACCCGCGCATCCACGTGACCCTGGGGGCCGACTTCTTCGACGGGTCCCAGCCGTTCAACAGGAAGGACCTGGCCGCGGCGGGCGTGCCGGTCGTGTACACGGGACCGGTGGACCGCTACTTCGACTACTCCCTGGGCGAGCTCAAGTGGAGGACCGTGGACTTCAGGGAGGTGCGCTACGACGAGGGCGACCACTTCGGCTGCCCGGTGATGAACTTCTCCGACGCGGACGTGCCGTACACGCGCGCGATCGAGTTCAAGAACTTCAACCCGGAGCGCCGGGACTCGCAGAACCCGGACAGGACGGTGGTGTGGGAGGAGTACAGCCGTTTCGCGGAGCGCGGGGACGAGCCGTACTACCCGATCAACACGGAGGTCGACAGGGAGCTGTACGCGCGCTACGAGGAGCTGGCGCTGGCGGAGCCGCTCACGGTGTTCGGCGGGCGTCTGGGCACGTACAAGTACTACGACATGCACCAGGTGATCGACACGGCGTTGACCGCGTACGAGGAGCGGGTCGCCCCAATGCTCAAGAAGTGAGCCGACACCCAGGAAACAAGAGGTAGCAAACACCGGCCCTCGGACAGAAGGGATTTGTGAGGATTCGACGGAAACCTCTGTTTTTCCGCTCCCATCGGACGAAAAAACAGAGGTTTTCTCATGCCTTATGGTTACGGTAGAACATATGTCACAAACTCGTAGCGCAAGCAGTGACCGCAGCACCCGCTCGTCGGGTCGATCCGCCGGTTCCGCGAAAACGACCGGGACTCGTCGCACGAACAGCGGTTCCAAGGCCAGGAAGAGGACGACGAACACGCCCGCCGCACGCCACTACCGCGGCGGCAACCATCGCACCAACGGCAAAGGCCCGAAACTCAAAGGCCGCCGCAAGCATCTCATTCTCAAATGGATTCTCGGCCTGATCGGGGCAGGACTCGTCGCAGGCATCGGGCTCTTCGCCTATCTGTACATCACCACGGAGATTCCGCAGCCCGAAAAGGTCGCCATGGCGGAGAACACCACCGTGTACTACAACGACGGAGTCACGGAACTCGGCACATTCTCCAAGCAAAACCGCACCATCATCCAGTGCAACGCTCTGCCGAAATACGTCGGCAACGCCATCGTCGCCTCCGAAAACCGCACATTCTACGAAGACAACGGCATCGACATCAGGGGCATCGCCCGTGCACTCGTCAACAATCTGACCAAAGGCACGCGCCAAGGCGGTTCCACCATCACCCAGCAGTACGCCGAACGGTATTATCTGGGCGAAACCACCAGTTACAAGGGCAAGATCCGAGAAGCCATCCTTGCGCTGAAGATCGCGCAGACGCAGGACAAGGATGAGGTGCTGTGCAATTACATGAACACCATCTACCTGGGCCGCGGCGCATACGGCATCCAGGCGGCAGCCAAAGCCTACTTCAATAAGAACGCCCAGGATCTGACCCTCAATGAGGCCGCCATGCTGGCCGGCATCATCCCCTCCCCCTCCAACTGGGATCCGGCGGTGAACCAGAAGAAAGCCGAATCACGATTCAAGCGCGTCATCAACATCATGCGCGAAGACGGCTACATCACCGGCAAGGAAGCGAAGGAAGCCCAAATGCCGGCCACTTCGCAGAACACCCAGCTGCAGGACGTGTACAAGGGGCCGAACGGCTACCTGCTGCAAATGGTGCGCAGCGAACTGGTGCAAGCCAAGGCCTTCACCACCGATGATCTGGATACCGGCGGATACAAGATCATCACCACCATCGACAAGAGCAAGCAGGATCTGATGCAGCAGGTCGTCAGCCCCTCCAACAACGGCATGAGCGGAGTCGTACCGGACGGCATGCAGTTCGGAGCGATGAGCGCCAACCCGCAGGATGGGTCGATCCTCTCCGTGTACGCCGGCGACGACTACCTGGCCAAGCAGTACAACAACGCCACGCAGGCACAGTATGAAGTCGGATCCACCATGAAGCCGTTCGCACTGCTCTCCGCGGTGCAGGAAGGCGTGAGTCTGAACACCGTGTTCAACGGCAACTCCTACCGCACCTTCCCCGGCATCACCAGCACGGTAAGCAACTTCGGCAACGAGAACTACGGCTACATCAACCTGTACCGGGCCACGGCACTGTCGTCGAACACCGTGTTCATGGACCTGCAGACCAAACTCGGCACGAAGAAAATCGCCGAAACCGCTCGCACGGCTGGTGTGGAAAGCACTTCGCTCGACGGTTCCGAACCATTCACCGTGCTCGGCAACAACGCGCTCACCGTCAAGGACATGACCGCGGCATACGCCACACTCGCCAATCAGGGCAACAAGCCGACCCTGCACATCGTGGCCAGCGTGAAAAGCTCCGCAGGCAAGGACCTGTACCTGGCGCCGTCCTCCACCGAACGTGTGTTCCAAGCCAACGATACGAACCTGGTGACCAAGGCGCTGACCGGCGTCGTGCAATCCGGCACCGCCACCGAAGCGTTGAACGTCGGGCACACCATTGCCGGCAAGTCCGGTACCTCGAACAACTCGTATGCGGCAAGCTTCTGCGGCTACACGCCCTCCGTGGTATCCGTGTTCTCGATGTGGTACCCGGATGCGAACGGCAATCCGCAGCAGATCCCGGCCTTCGGACAATGGACCGGCGGCTCCGACTACCCCGTGCACCTGTTCACGCAGTACATGAAGCAGGCGTTGGCGGGCACCACGAACGAGGTATTCCCGACCGCCAAGGACAACGGCAAGGTGGGCGGCTCCGACGGTACCTGGGGCACCGGCTATTCAAGCTCGTACTCCTACTCCTACCGATCCTATGGCTGGAACTCCACCGGAGGCACCAACAGCAACAGCGGCGGCACCGGCAACAGTGGTACCACCGGCAACAGTGGCACGAACACCAATAGCGGCACCACAAGCGGCGGCACCGATACCGGAGGCAATACCACCGACAACAGCGGCGGTGCCAACACCGGCACTGGCGGCACGAACACCGGCGGAACCACCGACAACAGCGGCGGCACCGGCGGCGAATCCAATTCCGGAGGAACCACCGGAGGCACCGAGTAAGTCCGCATCAACGGGCCTAGCGGCCAGCACAATACGCTGCGAACACAAGAACCCCGTTCCATATGCTTTCATACGGAACGGGGTTTTCCATAGTTATGGCCGCACTTTCGCCATCGCACATACGGCAACAAGGCACAACGCTCTAGCCCACGAAACGCAACGGCAACAAGCAAGGGCTGCACCCGTTCAACGGAAAACAGGTGCAGCCCTTATCCTTCACGCTTGCGCAAGCGTTGCCGGCAATCAGCGCTCGGAACGGTTGATGGCCGAGATGATGGACTTCAGCGCACTGGTGGTGATGGACGAATCAATGCCAACACCCCAGATGATCTGGGCTTCGGCATCCTCGCCAACCTGGCATTCCACATAAGAGGCGGCCATGGCGTCGGTGCCGACGGACATGGTGTGCTCGGCATAATCCATGACGGAAGCCTCGATGCCGAAGTTCGACAGCGCGTTAAGGAACGCGGCGATCGGCCCGTTGCCAATGCCGGAGACCTCACGCTCACGAGGCTCATCACCCGGTTCGATGCCACGATCAAGCACCTTGGCCTTCAGCACGGTATCGGAACCGTCCTCACCGGAAGACACAGCCACCTTGAGCAGCTTCAAGCGACCCCACTGCTTCAGGGTCTCATCGCTGCTGTCACCGACCACCACGCCAGCGGCAGTGGCACCAGACTCCTCGACCGGCAGATACTCGTCCTTGAACAGACGCCAGATATCCTCGTCCTTGACTTCCTTCTTGGTTTCATCGGCAAAGTTCTGTACGACCTTGTCGAATTCGACCTGCAGGCGCTTCGGCAGATCAAGATTATGGTTCGTCTTGAGCAGATACGCCATGCCACCCTTGCCGGACTGGGAGTTCACACGGATGATCGCCTCGTAGGAGCGTCCAATATCCTTCGGATCGATCGGCAGATACGGCACCAGCCATACGAACTTGTCCAGATCGGCACCAGCACGATCGGCGGCCACCTGACGAGCCTCAAGGCCCTTCTTGATGGCGTCCTGATGGGAACCGGAGAACGCGGTGAACACGAAGTTGCCCGCATAGGGGTGACGCTCGGAGATCTTGATCTGATTGCAGTATTCGACGGTCTTGCGAATCTCCGGAACATTCGAGTAGTCGATCTGCGGATCGATGCCCTGGGTCAGGAAATTCAGGCCAAGCGTGACCAGATCGACGTTGCCGGTGCGCTCGCCATTGCCCAGCAGGCAGCCCTCCACACGGTCGGCGCCGGCCAGCACCGCAAGCTCGGTGGCGGCGACGCCCATACCCTCGTCGTTATGCGGATGCAGGGACAGCACGATGGCGTCGCGGTCGTTCAAATTATTGGACACGTATTCCACTTCGTCCGCGAACACGTTCGGAGTGGTCATCTCCACCGTTGCCGGCAGGTTGATGATCATCGGATGCTCGGGGGTCGGCTTGATCACGCCGGTCACAGCGTTGCAGACCTCGACGGCGTATTCCGGTTCGGTGCCGGTGAAGGATTCCGGGGAATACTCGTAGTACAGGTCGATGCCTTCGGCTTCGCTTTCCAGGCTCTTGCACAGTTCGGCGGCGTCGATGGCCAGCTTCTTGATCTCTTCCTTGTTCTTACGGAAGACGACCTCACGCTGCAGCACGGATACGGAATTATAGAAATGCACAATGGCACGCTTGGCGCCCTTCAGCGCCTCATACGTGCGACGAATCAGATGCTCACGGCACTGGGTGAGCACGACGATGGTGACATCGTCGGGGATGAGTTCGCGCTCGATCAGCATGCGGATGAAGTCGAAATCGGTTTCGGAAGCCGACGGGAAGCCGACCTCGATCTCCTTGAAGCCCATCGACACGAGCAGGTTCCAGAAACGCAGCTTGCGCTCGGAATCCATCGGGTTGACGAGGGCCTGATTGCCGTCACGAAGATCGACGGAGCACCAACGCGGTGCACGCTGCAGTCGCTTGCCCGGCCACGTACGCTCCGGGAAATCAAACGGCACCTGCTTATCGTATGCGACGTACTTGTTGTACGGCATCTTGCTGGGCTTTTGCGGAGCTCCAATGAAACGCGCCGGAGGCAGCAGCGGGTCGTTGTTACCTCCGTTGGACGCCGCAGCCACAGCCGCGAGATCAAACACAGACGATTGATCCTGACCCATCACTCCTCCTTATCTTGGTTTTGCCGGTTCCTCCGGCCATCAATTGTTACGCGCATGTTACCTATGCGCTTGGGCTAATCCTAGCGGCTCCCCGCGCCAATGATTAACCGCGTTTCGTGATATGACAACAGTTCGACCAATATGACGGCGGTCCGCCACCATTCGCACTTGAACCCGGCACCTTCGCCCCACCCATCGAAGCCTCGACCCTCATACAAGGTCACGGTCTGCCCGTCACTAAGCTTGCTGCCGGTGCCGGAAATGGAACCGGATACCTTGCCCACGTATTTTTTGGAAGACAACCGCTTCTCCGTCTTGACGGTGTAGCCTCTGGACTCCAGATCCACCTTCACCCCGGCAACGCCTCGACCCACGATATCCGCCGGCAGGCCATCATCGCCTTGCGCAGGTTCCTGCACCGAAATCGCCGGGTCACCCAGATTTTCCCTAGGCTGATCCCGCAGCGCATCTTCCTGAGACACCGCTTCCAAGGCGGCACCACAACTGGTGCAGAACCTATCGTATTCGCCGTTCCTGCTCCCGCATTGCGTGCAGAATACCCCTATCCCCTCTCTGACGGTGCGGCAAACCCTTCCACTGTATGCCAGTATATTTGCCGGTCGGCCCCGATGTGATGCGAGACGGCGTCTTTCGCAAACACGGATGGTTCCGTAGGGGGTTTACGCCTTCCGTAGGTGGTTAGCCGTTGAAAACCACAACAGAAACGGCCTTATGTAAGCCGTTTCTCAAGTCCGGTACTACATCTGACCACCTACGGAACCGCAAAACCACCTACGGAACCTATACGGCAGCCCAACCAGACAACACCTTTACTTTATGTATATGCGGGGAAACACCAATGCACCGCCTTCCGCCGGGGAAAACGCACATAACGGCCCTCACAAGGCCTGATGAACACCCTTTGCTTCGCGGAACATCGAACCGCTCGGCGCATGCGTGCAGGGCGGCAGAGTCAACGGAACAGGCTGATACCACGGCGGGCGACACAGTAGGCGTTGCCCAGCCACGCGTGGCGGGAGTTCGGCCAGACCGCGCCAAGACGCGGGGCATTCTGACTCATCCAAATACTCGGCACACGCCCATCCGTCGACCGCGAGCCAAGCAGATTGAACCCGTTCTTGACCTCCAGCCAGTCAGGATGCTGGGTGGCGATGGCAAGCCCCTCCTCAAGGGTAAGCGGGAGGCGATCGTCGGCATCGATGAGCTTACGCGCCACATCGGGCTCACGATTGAGATAGCAGGTTCCGGTATGCGGCTCGATCGCCAGATAGAACGGCCCCTCAGGCGGCTCGAATCCGTCCTGCGGAAGAAAACTGGCGATATCACGCGGCGGCATGGTGGTGAACCCGGCCATGCGATTGATGGAGGTTCGGGCGATCAACGATTCGGGCGACACCAGCTCACGTGTGGGAATCAGCAGAATCTCAGCCCCCAAGTCGGAGTCCTCCAACGCACGGATAAGCGGACGCGCCAGCGCACGGAACGCTTCGGCCGACATATCGGCCACATCCGGGTATCCCAACGCCACGATTCGATCCAGCTGCTTTTGCGCCTCTTCTGATGCCTTCGACATGTCTACCAGTGTACGCACCATGCACGAGCGTTTCTGCCAGCGCAGCACCACGCCAGGCCCACGGCATGCGAATCATACCGCCGAACAACCATACAACCAGCCGAAACCCCGGCAGGCACCGACGCGCAGACCACCATACGGCCACCATACGGATAGCGGAAACGGCTTGACTGCACGTTTTCGTAGAATTAAACAACGCGTGTGGCCGCCCACGACGTCGTTTGGGGCCGGCTGGTCGACCTCAAGCGTGAATCATACGAAATTTGCAACAATTCCATCATGTAAGCGAGAGGTTGTTATGTCCGAAAAAATCAAAGTCGGCATTCTCGGAGCTACGGGTATGGTCGGTCAGCGTTTCGTCACGCTGCTGGAAAACCGTGGTTTGAACTGGTCACCCTTGCCGCATCCGCGCATAGCGCCGGCAAGACCTACGAGGAAGCCATCGGCGGCCGCTGGAAGATGGAAACCCCGATGCCCGAGTTCGTCAAGAACATGGTGGTCAAGAACGTGGCCGACGTTGAAGACGTGGTCAAGGACGTCGACTTCGTATTCTCCGCAGTGAACATGCCGAAGGACGAGATTCGCGCCATCGAAGAGGAATACGCGAAAACCGAAACCCCGGTGGTATCCAACAACAGCGCCCACCGCTGGACGCCGGACGTGCCGATGGTCGTGCCGGAGATCAATCCGCAGCATTATGCGATCATCGAACACCAGAGGAAGCGTCTCGGCACCACGCATGGCTTCATCGCCGTCAAGCCGAACTGCTCCATTCAGGCCTACACCCCGGCACTGGCCGCATGGCAGGAGTTCGAGCCGCATGAGGTTATCGTAAGCACCTACCAGGCCATTTCCGGCGCTGGCAAGACCTTCAAGGATTGGCCGGAAATGGTGGGCAACATCATTCCGTTCATCTCCGGCGAGGAAGCGAAGTCCGAGAAGGAGCCGCTGAAGGTCTTCGGCCATGTGGACGAGGCCAAGGGCGAGATCGTGCCGTTCGACGGTCCGCTGCGCATCACCTCGCAGTGCATCCGCGTGCCCGTGCTCAACGGCCACACCGCCACCGTGTTCATCAACTTCGGCAAGAACCCGACCAAGGATGAGCTCATCGACCGTCTGGTCAACTACACCAGCAAGGCCGCCGAACTCGGCCTGCCGCACGCCCCGAAGCAGTTCATCCAGTACCTGACCGAGGATGATCGCCCGCAGGTGCTCAAGGATGTGGACTACGAGGGCGGCATGGGCGTCTCCATCGGACGCCTGCGCGAGGATTCCATCTTCGATTGGAAGTTCGTGGGACTGGCGCACAACACCCTGCGTGGTGCCGCCGGCGGCGCTCTGGAAAGCGCCGAAATGCTCAAGGCATTGGGCTACATCACCAAGAAGTGATTCGCGGCGATGCGGTAATGCGGTAATGCGCCGCATATAACGCACGCGTTCGCATCAATACATCGCAGAAACGGAGGCCGGGTCGGTAAAACCGATCCGGCCTCCGTTTTTGCGCTTATATGGCTGATGCCGCGCAGCACGGCTTGCAGGGAGGCTCGATGCGAAAAACGGTACGCAGCATGATGCGCGAATACGCAAATATGCAAACGCACAAACATGCTTACATAACACTTGAGGCGGGCCCACACGCTTGCGTGGAACCCGCCTCATGCGGAAAACGTCGAGTCGGAACCCGAATCAGCGACCGGTGCCGCCGTACACCACGGCTTCCACCTGGTCGGCGTCAAGACCGTAGGCGGTGTGCAGCGCCTTGACGGCGTCGTTGAGCTGATCCAGCGGCACCAGGGCGGCGATACGGATCTCGGAAGTGGAGATGATCAGCACGTTGATGCCCTTGTCGCTCAATGCGTTGAAGAACTTGGCGGCCAGACCGGAATGGGTTTTCATACCGACGCCCACCACGGCGACCTTACCCACGTTGGAATCCACGTCAAAAGACTTGTAACCGAGCACATCGTGCTTTTCGATGAGGATCTCCTGCACCTGCTTGACCGCGGCTTCAGGCACGGTGAAGGAAATGTCGGCGGTGCCGACGGAAGCACCCGCCTGCACGATCATGTCGACGTTCACGCCGGCCATGGCCAGCTCGGTAAACACCTTGGCCGCCATGCCGGGCTCGTTCGGCACGCCACGCACGGTGGCCAAAGCCTCGCTGCGGTCGTGCGCAACACCGGAGATGACCGGGGCCTCCGGGCCAAGATCGGGGAACAGGTCGCCCATGGATTCGTTCTTATCGCTCATGTTCTCTTGCCTTCGCTTCTGTTGGGATGGGGATTTCGTTGACTAGTCGAGATTCGGCAGCGTGCGCGGGTCCACACCATTCGGCACGACCAGCGTGCCCGGCCTGTGGGAGAAGGACGAACGCACATGCAACGGCATGTTGAAACGCTGGGCGTATTCGACGCAGCGCAGCGCAAGCACCTTCGAACCGCATGCGGCCATTTCAAGAATCGAATCGTAGTCGATGCTGGGAATGCGCTTGGCGGTCGGGACGATGCGCGGATCGGCGGTGAAAATGCCATCCACATCGGTGTAGATCTCGCACATGTCGGCATCGAGGGCAACCGCCAAAGCGACTGCGGAGGTATCGGACCCGCCACGACCGAGCGTGGTGGCGTCGCCGTTGGCGTTGATGCCCTGGAAACCGGCGACAATCGCCACATCGCCTTCCTCAAGCGCATGCTTCACGCGATCCGGCTTCACGGACTTGATATGCGCCGCACCATACCGAGTGTCGGTGAAGAAGCCGGCCTGTTGACCAGTGAAGGAACGTGCGCTGGCGCCTTCGGCGTGGATGGCCATGGCGAGCAGGCTCATGGAGATGCGTTCGCCTGCGGTCATCAGCATATCCATCTCGCGCTCGGGCGGGTTGGAATCGATACTCAGCGCCTGATCGATGAGATCGTCGGTGGTATCGCCCATGGCCGAAACGACCACTGCAACGGAATTGCCCTTTTTCTTCGTCTCCACAACACGGCGGGCGACGCGCTTGATGGATTCGGCGTCGGCCACGGAGGTGCCGCCGTATTTCTGCACGATGAGAGCCACTGCTGTCCTATCCTCTGTCTTGAAAGTTTTCAAACCCGCGTCTCATAGTACGCAAGTGTGACGATTATATGGAGAAGCGTATTACCGTTCTTGACCTCGTTCACGATTTGGGACGATGCCGATGCCAGTAATACAGCTGACCATCAGGCTTCCCTACGACCGGAAAGCGCACGGCCGAGCGTTATCTCGTCGGCATATTCAAGATCGCTTCCCACGGGCAACCCGCTTGCCAGACGCGTCACCTTGATGCCGACCTGGCTGAGCAACCGGCTCAGATAGGTGGTCGTGGCCTCGCCTTCGATATTCGGGTCGAGTGCAAGGATCACCTCGGTAACGCTGCCGTCGCCCAATCGTTCCAGCAGCTTGGCGATGTTCAGATCGTTGGGCCCCACGTTCGCCATGGGGTTAATGGCGCCACCGAGCACATGGTACAGGCCGTGGTATTCGCGGGTGCGTTCGATGCTCATCACGTCCTTGGGCTCCTCGACCACGCAGATGATGCTGTGATCGCGGCGCGGGTCCAGACATACCGGGCATGGCGACGCCTCGCATACGTTTCCGCACACCTCGCAGAACTTCACCTTCGCTTTCACCTCGGTGATGGCATCTGCCAGATCGGCCGCCTCACGTTCGTCACTGCCCAATATGTAGAAAGCGATGCGCTGAGCGCCTTTGGGACCGATTCCCGGCAGTTTGGAAAAAGCATCGATCAGCCGTTGGATCGCACCGTCATAAGCCAATGCCATACGTCACTCCTCCGTATGCTTCGTTGTCTGGTGCATGTTACGCGGATTGTGCGGATCGTCGGCCGTGAACTCCTCGACCTTCTTGACCTCGAACAGGCGCTTGATGTCGTCCATGCTCATGGCCGTAGCCTCCCCCAGGGATTCGTCACTCATCGAGTACTCGTCCTCGTCCGCGGCAACCTGCGGCTGAGGCGGCGCGGCTGCGGCTGCGGACATAGCCCACGGGTCGGGTTCCACCGCCGAGTCGATAGCCGGTTCAGACCCCGGAGGGATAGGTTCGCCTGATGCCTGCCATGGGTCAGTCGCCGCGAGCTGGCTGGTACCGGCATTCTCCTGCTGCTGGACATGCTCGCCTGCGGAGGCACCCCAATGCGGTTCCTGGGCAGCGTAATCACGCCCCTGCGCATTATGACGACTCGCATCGCCCGTCACGGATTCACCGGTTGCAGACGGTGCCGTCACCGTTGCGGACTGTTCCGAAGCGGACGATGCAGATTGTGCGGATGCCGACTGTGCGGATGCCGCTGGTACGGCCCACGGATCGATGCCATCGCTGACATCCGGCACCGCAACATGTTTGCTTTCATGCTCGCTCTGATGTTCGCCGGACTGCCCCTCGCCCTGACGATCGGGGTTCGCCGGCACCGCCGGCACTGCGGGCGTCGCCCACGGGTCATCGTCGTCCCCCACTACGGATTGCGCTTCGGCAGCTTGGGACGAGCCATTTCCGTTCTGCTCCGATGCTTGCGAAACCGGTCTTTCCGGGGCGAACCCGTTCAGCGATCGATGGGAGTCACCATCGTCGGACGCTCCCGGCTGTTCGTTCGACGCGTCGGATTGCTCACGGTCGGCATCATTGGAATTCTCCGCCCATTGCGAAGCGCCAGCCGCCGTGGAACGCATGTTCTCCTGAAGCACCTGGGCTTTGATGCGCTGCTGTTCGCTCGCCGGAAGCTGCTTGAACGCCGGCGCACGCACGCCATCGTCCGTCAGCCTGGTAGGAGCGATTTCAACGCGCTCGCCGAATGCCTTACGCACTTCGGCACGCACAATGTCCACGACCTTGGTGGTGCCGTCGATTTCTTCCTTGGCCACGGCCAGGGCGAACGCATATTTGCTCAATGCCTTATCGAATTTCAGCCATAGGCGAGGATTGCCGGATTTCGACTGGGCTTCATACTTGATGCGCAGTACTTTGCTGCGGGAGACGTACCGACGCACGTCCTCGGGAAGATCGCGCACCAACGCATCCCATGTTTCGTCCGGGGTGCGGTTATTCGGCACAGTGGCATCCGGCTGCGTTCCCATCGCCCAGCCATCGGCCTGGAGATTCGCGGGAGCCGATACTACGGCAGGTGCGGATTCCGAGGCATCGGCCGCCTGTACGGGCACCGTCGCCGAGGGTGCCGGCGAAACCGTCACCCCAGCGTTTCCCCGGTCATGCTCCTGATTACGGGCCGCGCCGGCGAAACCGCCCTGCGCCGGCGCGCTGGCATGACGTGAAGCTCCGGCGAAACCGGTATGCGCGCCCGGTGTGACGGCCTGCTTCGTATCGTGAGCAGCGGCATTGCCGCCGGGCGCGACTGGAACGGCAGCGGTCTGTTGCATGATGGACCATCCGCTCTCATGCTCGGCCAGCAGGCGTGCTGCGAGCAATTCCAATCGCATACGCGGCGAAATGGCACCGGTCATAGTGCTCAACGTGGAGTTTATGGTATCGGCCATTACCGTAAGTGCGGAAAGGCCGAGCGCCTTGGCCTGACGATGCAGCTCGTCCAGATCCTCGCCCTCGGCGGAGTCGGATAGCACGCTTTCCGCTCGATCGCCAGCCAGCGTAAGCACCATAAGATCACGTACACGAGCCAGAAGATCCTCGACAAAACGACGGGGGTCGAAACCACCGACCACGACTTTCTGCACCACGCCGTACAACGCTTCGCCATTGCCGTCGATAACCGCATCGACGGCCTGCCCGATAAGCGTTTCCGGCGTGAAGCCCAGCAATGCCACGGAAGCGTCATGTGTGATGACCCCATCGACGGAACCGATCATCAGCTGGTCAAGCACCGACAAGGTGTCTCGCATGGATCCGCCGCCAGCGCGCATGGCCAGTTTCAGCACACCAGGCTCAGGCTTGATGCCTTCCTTGTCGCAGATCTGCTCAAGATAGGGGCCCATGATCTCCTGCGGCACCAGGCGGAACGGATAATGGTGGGTACGTGAGCGGATAGTGCCGATCACCTTGTCCGGTTCGGTGGTGGCAAAGATAAACATCACATGTTCCGGCGGCTCCTCAACGATTTTCAGCAAGGCGTTGAAACCTTGCGGCGTAACCATATGCGCCTCGTCGAGAATAAAGATCTTGTAGCGGTCGCGAGCCGGCGCGAAACCGGCACGCTCGCGCAGTTCGCGGGCGTCATCGACGCCATTGTGCGAAGCCGCGTCGATTTCGACCACGTCGATGGAACCGGGGCCTCCGGTAGCGAGATCCTTGCACGACTCGCATTCACCGCAGGGATGCGAGGTGGGGCCTTTAGCGCAATTGACGCAACGCGCGAGAATACGCGCGGAACTAGTTTTGCCGCATCCCCGCGGCCCGGAAAACAGGTAGGCGTGCGTCAGCTTGCCTTCGTCAAGGGCCCTCATCAGTGGCACAGTGACTTGTTCCTGCCCGATAACGCCTTCGAACGTATCAGGGCGATAACGACGATAAAGGGCCAACGCCATAATTCTCAACACCTTCCGGTACTAGCCAGCACGCATCGCATACGCACCGTCACCTTACCGCATTCCCGTCTCAACATCGTCTTGCCCGCTAAGGGGGAAGACGCACAACACATCTACTGTACTGATTTCCGCCTGCCAACACCACAGCCCATCGTACGGTTGTATCCTGCATCATCCCGTACACTGGTGCTATGAGCTCCGGTAATACCCCAATGCCCAGTGGAAAGGGCGACGCCCGGCGCGCAGCCATCGTGCGCGCGACACGCGACATATGTGCCGAACAGGGCTTCTCCAAAGTCACTGTCAGCGACATCGCGAACCGGGCACATATGACACGCTCCCTGTTCTACCACTATTTTTCCGATAAAGACGAGGTGGCGGATGCGGTTCTCGACGATGTGGTCAGCGACATTCTCGCGCAGCTGGAGCAGTGGGATGCCTCCCGCAAACCCGGAGACATCGACGGGTCGTTGAACGACTTCGTCAAGCTCATTCGCAAACTCATCGTGGAGGAAAGCCCCTTCTCGAACCGAATAGTCAAGGATGGCAACGCCGCGCTGTACATCCGTTTTCTCGACCGTATCACCGACCGCATAGCCGATATGTTGCAGCGGACCACCGCTCAGGATTTCGAAACCCACTATGGCATGCCGATTATTTGCGTGCATGAAACGTTCATACTGCTGGTCTCCGGAATGATCTCGCTTATCCGCTCGCACCCTGACGTGCCGAATCTGACGGTGAAGAAGCTCATCGCGCAAACATTGCATCTCAACGATTACGTTCACCTCGATTAAACAGTCTCGGCTTCGTGCCGGCGTAATCCCGGGATGTTTTTCCGATGCGTTCCCGGCTCATATGGCACGGCCATCGCGTGCGATGAACTGATCGATCTGTTCCTTGCCGCGCCGACCTCGATGCCAGTCGACAACCGCAGGAGGAAGGAGTACGCGCAACATCTGTTTGCGGGATTCGACATGCAACGGCAGCGGCCCCACGCACTCACCATCGGCCATCGCCGTAGGCGGCTCGTCACCATCAGCCGACCGCGTGATGCTCACGGATCGCACGCGCTGCCAGGACAGGAATCGCGAGGCCAGCAACCTGCCATCATACGCGTGGCGCAAAGCTCGCATAAGCTCAACGCAGCCAGGCATACGATTCATCCACACCATGTCAAGCAATCCGTCATCGAGGGACGAATACGGCGAAACCTCGATGCCACCGCCGATATGCCTTGAATTGGCCACTGTGAGCAGCGGTGTGGCCATATCCCATTCCTCGACGGTTCCGTCGGCCGTGGTGGCCTCGACGTGGTACCCGTATCGCTTCATATGCAGCAGTTCCGCAAGCACCGCGGCAAAGTAGCGCAACGATCCGCCCGGCAGTCGTGAACGGTTGGCTCGATCATTGATGCTCGCATCAATGCCGCAGGACAGCATTCCCGCGAAGAAACGCCCGTTTCCAAGCCCGGCGTCACCTGCACCCGGCATGGCATCGGCCAGGTTCTGCCCGCTCACATACCCCATGTCGATATCCATGCATGAGCCGCATACGATGGCCCCGACGATGCCCTCCACCGCAGTCTCGATACGGTTCACCGGCAACTTGAGCCCCCTGGCGAAATCATTGCCGGAGCCAACCCCGACAATGCCCATTGGCGTGCCGCTATTCGCAACGGCATTGACACCCAGACTGACCATGCCGTCGCCACCGACCACAATCAGATAATCGTAGGTTCCTTGCGCGGCTTGCATGTTGGCAATGGATTCGGCAACAGTTTCGCCGGTCAGGTCCTTCGCCACAAAACCGTGTGCCCTGCCTCGCTCATTCAGCAAATCCAGCACACGGCTGCCGGCTTTGGCTCCTTTGCCGTTGTTTGACGCCGGATTGCCGACTACCGCTACGATCGCATGCCGTTTCTGCTTGTTCATAACCACACGATACGCATCGCATGATGCGACAGTCAATCGCATGCCGAGGGACCGGCACGCGCCGAAGCGACGACCTTGGAAACCAGGGGTACGCCCACATGCATGGTTACGCTCACCTCCACATCGCCCATATGCTCTCCTTCCATATGGCATGACACCATGCTGGCGTTATTCCCCTCAGCCACGACTCCCGCCAGCGAACACGGATCACGCCGGCCGTTTCGCCAGGCAAGGGCCGCTGAGAATGCAGCCAGGTCAGCCGCAGATCTGGCCTGGGCATGGCGCACCGCAACATGCCCCGCTCCGCTCATCACGCTGACGAGTGTTGCAGCCACCATGACCAGCGCGACGCCCACCACGGTTCCAGACCCTTTATCCGACCGGTGCAGACGGATGCAGAACCGCCGGATCGGCAGAAGCAATCGCTGCAATTGGCTACGTGCAATCATGTCAGTATTCCCACTGCCCGGCCTTCGACCACGGTAGGCAGCACGCCTCTTGGATCGGGCAGTACCGGGCAGCGAGCGACAACGCTCACCCGCTGCCCTGCAGTACTGACATTCAAGGCGATGCCGTCACCGACCGCATTGCGCGCCGCCACAGACGCATCCGCACCGCCGCCAGCGGCGACGGCGGCACGTGCCGCGGCCGATGCCGCATCCTGGCAGCCAATGGACACCCCCACCAGGCGAGTCAACGAGAGCAACAGCAATGCCACCACCATTACGGCAGGCAGCACTGTGGCGAACTCCGCGGTAACCGAGCCTCGTTCGAGCGGAGCGTGCGGCAATGGCACCGCCCGCGGCGCGCGGCCAATCAATTCGTTGGGCGGGCGGCGAGCGCGATGAGCCGTACGCGTCATGGTCAGCTCACCCTCCCATGCTGAGTGCCTGTTTGACAATGTCCAGCAGCATTTTCCGCACTGTTTCCGATTTCATGATTGTGACCAGCAGTGCCGCAAAACCCGTGGCCGCAACGAGTACGACCGCATATTCGGCGGTTGCCGCACCTTCTTCCGGTTCGATGCGCCCAAGCCGTGCTTTGGCGTCCATCAGGCACAGCTTTCCGTAGATTCCCTCTCGCACCGTCGATATGCGTCGTTCCGCCCGGTTTGCGAATCCCGGGCTTTTCCCGGTATTGGATGCAGATGTCTGGCGCATGTTGCCCCTCCTTGACTGTAGTCCGTTGCCGATCTGTTTCGACCGGCCCCATCACTGTGCCCAATGAGTTCGGGCGCCGGCAACGCGTTGGAGGATTGTGGTCGACACTCCCCCTGGTTATCCACACCCCGGCGTGTTATCCACCGCAATCAGGCTAGGGCGAATGTTGTGTTCCGTTCGTTTCCCCTGAACCGACACGCCGTCAATATCGCGCAAATGCACACAAGGAAACATATGGATGGAGCGAAGTGCACATTCCATTTCAAATCACTGTGTTTTCCTGTCGATTTGCACCATTTGAGCACGAAAGCGAACATGGTTTCCGACCAGGTTGCGCAGGCTCTCGAACGCGCCTAAATTGTGAGGTACAAGGACAACAGAGCAGAGCCCACAAAGAAGTAATGGTCATAAGGACTGGTACGTTGGACGGGCATTGGATAGACTTACCGTTGCAACGATGATGTTGTGCAGAGATTCTGCTCAGGTTGGACTTGGAAGGGAACCCGCTTCGGCGGGTTCCCTTTTTTCATGCGTCTGGTCCACCCTTGTCCAATATCGTTTGCGCACATCCTGTTTCCATACGCCCAGCGATTGAAACAGGCATTCCCCCCCCCCCGCTTCCGTTGGCCCCTCCGCTCCGCTGCCCTTGTCTGCCCTCATCGTCTTTTTCTCTCACATAGATCGCGCAAACACACAGAAAAAGACAGATCCACACGTAATATCACATGACATCCGTGGATCAGGCCGGTGGATAACACGCCGGGGTGTGGATAACCAATGGGAGTGTCGACCACAATACCCGAACGCCGTTGTGCTCTACCGAAATCACAGGATTCAATCGAGGCATGACTATGACATCATTCTCGAACAACACATACAGGCGGCCGGCACCGGCAAGCTCCGCCCTGCAGGCGCATACGTCGGCGGGCAGGCAATCGTCGATCGCCAACGCGCATACGCCCATGCCACATACCGGCTATGGGAGCATCATCGCCACGCCACGGTACTCGAATCTCATATCGTTTACCTCTCCAAGTGGCGGCATCGGGCTCAGCACCATCACTGCACTCGTTGCGCTCACGCTCAGCATGCAAGACATCGACTGCGCACTGCTGGACGCCGACATCCCGCATGGAGGTCTGGGGATTCTGCTTGGCATAGAGCACGAGCCGGGACTCAGCCTGCAGGACATCGACGCCCCGCTGGGCCGGATCGACGGCAAGGCCTTCAATCTTGAACTGCCTCATTGGGAAGGCATCAACGTGCTCGCCTGCGCATCATGGCGCGGGCAACTGCCTGAATGGTGGCAGATGCAGGCGGCCATACAGGCCTTATGCGAAGCCAACCGTATGGTACTGGCCGATGTTGGTGACGGAACGGTTTGGGAATACGTGCCGGAACTGCTCATGGCACAGCATGTTGTCGCCGTGGAGTTGTCGGTGCTTGGCCTGGCCCGTGCCAAGGCACACCTTGCACGGCTCCAACGACTGCGCCAGGAGCTTCAGGGAGACGACATCGACCACCCCGCACCGATTGTGGTGTTTACCGAACCACGTGGGGCGCCAAAACGATCGGCATCATCAGCCATCGCCACCGCGGAGGCCATAGCCTACCTTGGCGGTGATGCGCTCGGCCCTATACAGCATGTTCCCCGATTGTGCGCAGACATCCTGGAAGGTCTTGGGATTGAATCGACCCCTCGATGCAACCGCCCCACCATCGAGGCCCTAAGCGATCGGATTGTGCAATCCGCAAACATTCAGACCTGACCAGGCCTGGGCGAGACCAACCACGAAGCAATGCCGATCACGAAGTGATGGAGAATTCCCCGGCGCAGGCAGCGCGAATGCAGGAAAGCATGCACAGTCAAAGCATGTACACAGTCAGTCGACACAGGAGACGATCATGACGGTATTACGGCTCGGACCGCTGGAGGAGCTTGGCGCCGACCCCGGCATCACCGATGTGGCGATCACTTGCGAAGGAAGAGTCTGGGTGGATCGCGGCAACGGAATGAGCGAATATCATCCGCGCATCCCACTGCGCTCCCCCGCAACGGTACGCGAATACGCCGTTCAGCTATGCTCGCAGCTCGGCCGCAGGCTCGACGACGCCCGCCCGATCGCCGACGCCTCCGACGATTATGGAGTGCGCGTGCACGCGGCCATCGCACCGCTGGTACCACAAGGCGCCTCAATATCCATCCGGTTCCCCGCACGATCCAACCCCACGCTCGACGCGCTGCTTCGCCAAGGCATGTTTCCCACCCCATGGCTGCCGGTACTGCGCAATCTGGTGCGGCAGAGGGCAACCATACTCATCACCGGCGGCACCGGTACCGGCAAAACCACGCTGATGAAGGCACTGCTGAATGAAACCGAACCCAACGAACGCATCGTCACCGTGGAGGAGACACGCGAGCTGAACGACATTACCTCGCACAATCATGTGGCATTGGCCACTCGCGAGGCCAATGTGGAAGGTTCCGGCGCCGTGGGCTTGCCGGAACTGGTTAAGGCCACGCTGCGCATGCGCCCGGATCGAGTCGTGCTGGGCGAATGCCGTGGCGAGGAAATCGCCGACCTGCTTCGCGCATACAATTCCGGCCACCGCGGAGGCATGACCACATTACATGCGGACGGCGTGGCACGCGTCCCCTCACGACTCATCTCTTTGGGTATGCTCGCGGGATTGCGCCCCGAAGCGCTCTGTTTGCTCATCGAAGGGGCGTTCGACATAGTGATTCATCTTGAACGCACTGCAGGCCACCGACGCATCGCACAACTCGGCGTATTAGGCAGTGCCGGAACACAGCTCGCCGGCATCCCCCCTATCGACCTGGAGCGGCACTGGACCACCCTCGTATTCAGCGGAATGGAACCGCTTCGCCGGCAGATGGCAATCGTATGAAAGACCCTATGCCGAGGAAAAGCCGCCCGCAAGACAGCAGAAGAACAACGCGAAGCCCGTCCGAAAACCGTCGAGGCTGGTTTGTCAGCTTGAAAACCAACCGGCTGGGACTTGCCATTGACGTGGAGACTTTAGGGAAATCGATTCCGAGCCAGCGCCGAGCCCCTGAAAAACAATTCGAAACTGGTTTGAGGCCGCTTCACCACCGATTGGCAGTCAGACCGACAGCACGACCAGACCGATTGCACGACCAGATTGGCTGCACGGCCAGACCGGCCACATAGCCAGACCGACCGCAATATTCCGACCATGGCATTGGAGAAACACCATGCGTACCATGCACACCCTGCCCATCATCATCACCGTGACGATGGTTGCCACAGCCTTCACAATCCCTTGGATCCAATCACGCTGCGAACAACACCGCATGGCAGGTCTCACCATGGCACGCACAACACCGCCCGCGAACGCTTCGGGCATCGGTTCCGTCATCGCCGCGATCATCGCACGGACAGCCAGCGGAGGCAGCGCTCTCGAAGCCTTCCAGGAACAGTTCGGCGCACGATTCGCCACCCCGCGCATCACCACCGAACGCATCGCGATGATACTGCGCCGCCACGCCTCCGATGACGACACCGAGCATGACATCACCCGTATTGCCGGGCATCTTGCCTCGGCATGCGCATTAAGCGAGCGACTCGGCTGCGAAGTGCACCGCTGCCTGCAATCGGTATCCGACTCATACCGGCGTGAGTGCAAGGCGCGCGATCTACGCAAGGAGGCATTCGCCGCACCTCAGGCGACCATCCGCCTGATGAGCGCGCTCCCCCTCGCCACAGTGGCGCTCGGCGAATTCATGGGAGCGCACCCGATAACATTCCTGTTCAGCTCGTCCACCGGATTGGCCTGCCTTGTTGCAGGATCGGTTTGGTACGTTCTCGGACTGCTGTGGATACGCCGCTTGTTTACGCGATTCAATGCAGGTTGGCACGACGGGCCGCCAGTGCCGTTGGCATTGGAGATGATCGGAGCCGCCATCTCGCAGGGATCGCCCATACCAATGGCATTGGCCGCCGTAGGGCAAGCCCTCGAAGGGGACCGAACGGGAGGACTTGCCACGGTATTACGCAACGCGGGAGAGGCATTGCTGAACCAGACAACATGGCGCGAAGCGTGGACCGGGGCATGTGCGAGTGCATACCGGAGACAGCCCCACAGCCCACACCATGTACGGGGAAGGCCCGTCTGTTCCGCCACACCGGAAGGAATCCCTGTAAGAAGCATCGACGGCATATGCGCCGGCAAAAACGCTAATAGACATGCACGCAAAGGCGCCGGCAAAAACGATGGCGACGGCAACGCCGGCACCGGCATCAGCACCAGCAATGGCACTGGCGCTGGCAACGGAACCGGCAACGGCAACGATTTCCATAGCGATATCAGCCGTCAGGCAATGCTGATCGCCAACTGTCTGGAGGCGGCATGGCATCATGGCGCGTCGCCCATGGCACAGCTTCGTCTTGCCGTTGCGGAACATGAACGCGCCGAGCGCAGCGCCATCGAACAATCCGCCGCACGACTTTCCATCCAACTGCTCAGCCCCACCGGACTCTGTTTCCTCCCGGCCTTCATCCTCATCGGCATTATCCCAGCCATCGCCTCATTCGCCGCCTGAACGGCGTGCACACAGCTGAACGGCGTGCACACAACCATGCACGCAACTGCTCGGCGAGCCCACCGGCCACACGGGAAACGCCCTATAAGCCCCACGAACGGAAAAGGGAACAAAAGCACAGACAGAGATGCCTTCGGCAGTTAGACACCAAGCGACATACCGTTGGTTATCGAAAATGTAAACCCCTTTTGAATTTTGTGGAACCAAACTGGACGTATAGACCTTGGAAAGCCTACGATAAGACCTATGGCACAGATTTTTGACGCACCCTCAAAGGCGATTCTGCGTAGTCAGATTGCAGAGCACATCGCTGAGACGAACAAGAACGACAGACGAGAGACGCTGGAAGGCGAGGCACCGTTGCCTCCCGATCGTTTCTTCGACCGTGAATTGAGCTGGCTGAAGTTCAACAAGCGAGTTCTGGAGCTTGCCGAGGACGAGGATCAGCCGCTGCTGGAGCGCACCAACTTCGCAGCGATCTTCGCCAATAACCTCGATGAGTTCTTCATGGTTCGCGTGGCCGGTCTCAAACGCCGTATCGACTCCGGCATCGCGGTTCCTTCCGCTTCCGGATTGAGCCCACGCCAGCAGTTGCGCGCCATCAGCGACCAGGCGCACGCCCTGCAGGACGAGCACGCCCACTACGTGATCAGTCACATCCTGCCTGCGCTGGCCAAGGAACATGTGGTGCTGCTGAGCTGGGATAAACTCACCACCGAGGAGCAGGAGCGTCTCTCCCGCTACTACCGCCAGCAGGTGTTCCCCGTGCTCACCCCGCTCGCGGTGGATCCGGCCCACCCGTTCCCCTACATTTCCGGTGGTTCGTTGAACCTCGCCGTATTGGTGGAGAACCCGACCAGCGGCAAGTCCCACTTCGCCCGCGTGAAGATCCCGGACAACCTCAACCGCCTGGTTCCGGTGGACGACATGACCGATGAGGAATCCAAGGAGGAGCGTTATGGCTTCATCACCATGGAGAACCTCATCATCGCGCACCTTGAATCGCTGTTCCCGGGCATGATCATCAAGGAGGCACGTTCCTTCCGCGTCACCCGTAACGAAGACATCGACGTTGAGGAAGACGACGCCGAAAACCTGCTCAACGCCATGGAAAAGGAGCTGCTGCGCCGTCGTTTCGGACCGCCGATCCGCTTGGAAATCTCCGACGAGACCAGCCCGTTCCTGTCCCAGCTGCTCGCCGACCAGCTGCGCGTGAGCGCCGACGAGGTCTACCGCCTGCCGGCGCCGCTTGACGCGACCGTGCTGTTCGAGCTCGGAGGCATCGACCGTCCGGATCTCAAGTACCGTCCGTTCATTCCGACCACCAATCGTCAGATCGCCGAAGTCGAATCGTCCCGTGCGCAGGACATTTTCGCCGCCATCCGCGAGCGCGACATCCTGCTGCACCACCCGTACGATTCCTTCTCGACGTCCGTGCAGGCGTTCCTGGCGCAGGCCGCGGCCGATCCGAAGGTGCTGGCCATCAAGCAGACGCTGTACCGTACGTCCAGCAATTCGCCGATCATCGACGCGCTGATCGACGCCGCGCATGCCGGCAAGCAGGTGCTGGCGCTGGTCGAGATCAAGGCGCGTTTCGACGAGGACGCCAACATCGCGTGGGCCCGCAAGCTGGAACGCGCGGGCGTGCACGTGGTGTACGGCATCGTCGGCCTGAAGACCCACTGCAAGCTGAGCCTTGTGGTGCGTCAGGAAGCCGACGGCCTGCGCCGCTACTGCCACGTGGGCACCGGCAACTACAATCCGAAGACCGCCCGCATCTACACCGACCTGGGCCTGCTGACCTGCGATCCGGTGGTCGGCCAGGATATGACCCGCCTGTTCAACCAGCTGTCCGGCTACGCGCCGAAGTCGAGCTTCCACCGTCTGCTGGTGGCGCCGCGCACCGTGCGTTCCGGACTGATTCAGCGCATCCGCCGCGAGGAGGACGCCGCACGCGCCGGCAAGGAAGCGTGGATCAAGATCAAGGTCAATTCCATCGTCGACGAGAAGACCATCGACGCGCTGTACCGTGCAAGCCAGGCCGGCGTGAAGATTGACATCGTGGAACGTGGCATCTGCGCGCTCAAGCCGGGCGTTCCGGGACTTTCCGAGAACATCCGCGTGCGTTCGATCCTGGGCCGTTTCCTTGAGCACAGCCGTATTTACGCGTTCGCCAACTCCGATGGCCCGCAGATCGGCGAAGGCCCTGCGGCCGGTCCGGAAGTGTGGATTGGTTCCGCCGATCTGATGCACCGCAACCTCGACCGTCGAGTCGAAGCGCTGGTCCGCATCGTGGCTCCGGAGCAGATCGACGAGCTCATCAAGTACGTCGATCTGCAGATGGCCGATTCCACCGCGTCTTGGCATATGCAGGCCGATGGCACCTATGTGCGCCATTGCAAGGATGAGGAAGGTCGACCGCTGGTCGACAGCCAGGAATACCTCATCAAGAAACACACGCGTCGACCGGTAAGGCACTGATCGATCGAGGCGAATGGCCGGTTCCGCACTTTGCGGGCCCGGCCATTTTCTGTATGTTCGGACGTCACGCGCCGCCGCCAGCCCGGCCCAGCCTAGAATAGGACAATATGAGCGAAAAGATGAGACGCATCGTGGAAGCCGCCGGCGGCATCGTATGGCGATGGAAGGCGGGCAGCGATATCGCGAACGATCCTGCGATCGCCAGTAGCAAATCTGCGCAGGAACAGCTCGACAGCATTGAAGTATGTATCGTGCACCGTCCGAAGTATGACGATTGGAGCTGGCCGAAAGGCAAGCTCGAGCAGAACGAGACGCATCGGCATGCGGCGGTGCGTGAAATCGGCGAAGAGACGGGGTCGCCGGTCAAACTCGGACCGTATCTGTGCGAAGTCGAATACCCGTTGTCCGAAGAGGGCAAGAAGACCCGGCATTCGCACGATTGCACGGCCGACACCAAGCACACGTTGTATTGGATGGCGCAGCCGATTTCCGCCGACGATGCCGAACATCTGCTGGACGCGTTCGGCCCGGTGCACCGCGCGGACGTGGGCGAGATCAACGATATCGTCTGGGTTTCCGTGCGTGAGGCGCGCAAAATACTGTCTCATTCGACCGATAAGGACACGTTGGCAGTGTTCGTGGACCGCGTGCAGGAGGGTGGCGCGACCGCGCAGAATCTGCTGATCGTACGCCATGCGAAGGCTGAATCGCGCAAGTCGTGGAAGGGCACCGACGCGAACCGTCCAATCACGCCGAAAGGCGCGGCGATGGCGTTCGCCCTCAACCGCGAGCTCGCCTGTTTCAACCCGACGCGACTGGCCACCTCGCCGTGGCTGCGCTGCCAGGAGACGTTGCAGGTGCTGAGCTGGCAGACCGAACGGCCGATGGAACACATCAACGCGTTGACGGAGGACGCGTTCGCCGAGCATCCGGCGGTCTCATGGCTGGCGTTCCGCGAGCAGATCACGCAGACGCTCAACAGCCGCGAAACCACGGCCATCTGCATGCACCGGCCGGTCATCGGCGGCATGTACGACCATTTGCGCGGCCTGTGCGCGCGCAAGCAGCTTGCCAAGCAGCTCATCGCAAAATCGCCATACATGCCTACCGGCACCGCCATGTCGCTGTTCATCATCGACACACCGCAAGGCCCCAGCATCATCGACATTCAGAAGGTCTCCCCCATTGTCTACTAACATGCACTACGGTTCCGGTTCAGTCGTTCCCAGCCGTTCCGCCGGTTTCACGAACACCGGTTCGCCGCGTCCGGCACGCCCCGGCCAGCTCGACCAGATGATGGCCGACAATATCGCCGGCGGCGCCGATCCGGCGGAAATCAACGAAATGTGCCATGCGTCGGCCGCGGCGCTGCTTGACCGCGTGCACCACACGCAGGACGCCGAACTGGTGGAACGCGTGCTGACGCTGGTGGACCGCGAAGGCGTGGACGTGATCGCCGAACTGTGGAGCCATGCCGACCCCGACTCGCTGCCGGGCATTCTGTGGCGACTGTATCTGCTGCGTACGTGGATGCGGAAGAACCGCGAATCGATCGCGCGACTGTGGCGCGTCGGCGAGCCCGTCGCCACCACCGCTTCCGCGATTGCCGGCGTGGACCAGGCACCGACGGAAGACGACATCGCACGTACCGCCGATTCGATTTTGGCCGGCGCGTTTACAGGCGATTTCGCCGTGGCACTTGAGCGGGCCGCCGCCTTCACCGACGTGGTTGCGTTGGGATTGCGTATCGAAGCGCGCAAACTGGCTTCGTTGGGCGGTTCCAGCGAGGCCGGATCATCTGATGTTTCCGACGGTTCCGCTGCGTCTGCTGCGGCCGGCAGCCGCCCGTCGGCCGTTGAGAAGCGGGCGCGCGCGAAGGCTGCGAAACTGATGCACACAGCCGGCAACCTGTTCGCCACGGCCAAGGATTTCCGCCACGGGGCGAATCTGTGGCGGCGCGGACGATTGGAATAGGCCGTTCTCCACTGTCGTTTCCCGCTACTGCTTTCCACCGCCGCTTTCCGTAATTTTCTCCCGTTTCATACCCCACGCGACACGGCGCTGCAAAGCGTCGAGCGCGACTGTACAATAGGAATTCGCGCCGGGCCATGCATAGCCCCGGGCTCCATTTTTTGCCGCTGCGAGCGGCCTTTGCGCCGACAGGCGCTTTCGTGGTTCGGCGCTTTTCTCCTCTTTTGATGTTTTCCTGATTTTTCTCTGGCTTTCTTGCGATTTTCGATTGCCATCCAATCGGCGCTCATCTGGGTTTCATCTGACCGACCTACCGGCGCGTTGCCGAACAGCCGATACATGGACTACGCTTAGAAACCATGGATATTCATGTTTTGAACCACCCGCTGGTGGACCACAAGCTCACCGTTCTTCGCGACAAGAACACTCCGTCCTCCACGTTCCGCGAGCTCGTTTCCGAACTCGTGATGCTCGAGGCCTACGAAGCCACCCGCGACATCGAAGTCGTGGACAAGCCCATCGAAACCCCGGTGGCTCCGATGATCGGCAAGCACATCGCCGCCCCGGCTCCGATTATCGTGCCGGTGCTGCGCGCGGGTCTGGGCATGCTGGACGGCATGACCAAGATGATTCCGTCCGCTGAAGTCGGCTTCCTCGGCATGAAGCGCGACGAGGAGAACCCGACCCAGCAGATCACGTACGCGAACCGTCTGCCGGAGGATCTCACCGGCCGTCAGTGCTTCCTGATCGACCCGATGCTCGCCACCGGCGGCACGCTCGTTGCGGCCACCCACTATCTGGCCGAGCGCGGTGCGAAGGACATCACCGCAGTGTGCATTCTGGGCGCTCCGGAAGGTCTGAAGTTCGTTGAGGAAAACCTCGACCCGTCCATCAAGTTCAAGCTGGTGCTGTGCGCCGTCGATGAGAAGCTCAACGACAAGTGCTACATCGTGCCGGGCTTGGGCGACGCCGGCGACCGTCTGTACGGCGTGATCGACTGAGCTGCCAATCGGAATAAATCAATCGAATAAAAATTCGGCCTGCTACCGCACCAATCATGCGATGGCAGGCCGAAACCATATAAAACCGGCTGTCGCCTGTCGATCATAGTCCGTCGACTAGCGCCCGGCTGCTGTCGCTCGCCGGGCAACTATCAGTCGGCTACTGCTCGTCGGGCACGAACGCTTCGAAGATGTGGCGGTCGAACTGGTCGCAGCACTGCGCGTATTCGTCGCGGCTGCGCACGGTCCACGACACCGGCACCGCACCCATGAACCGGGCCAGCTTCACCTGCGGGCTGTTGCCGCCCTTCCAATCGTAGGCAACGAAATCAGGACGGGAAATCCAGTCGAATACCAGCGCGCCGGCCGCGTATTCCTTGCCGAGCGCCACCGGATCGGTGGGCTTGTCCTCGCCGTACGGCCACCAAGACAGCTGGCCGCGGCACACTTCCGGACGGTTCTCCTTGTACCAGTTCACGGCCGCCGGATTGAACGATTCGATCACATACTTGCCGGAGTATGCCTGCAGCAACGCGTCGCCCTTCTCCATAAGCTCCACGTCGCGCGGATCCCACTTCGAATTATCGTCGAACTTATATTCCACGATCAGCGGCACGCGGCCGGCGACCACTTTGAGCACGTCGGCGAATAGCGGCACATGCTGGTAGTAGCCTTCCGGCGCGTTGTCCGGCGTGGTGACCAGCGGCGGATTCTCCAATGCCAACGGCAGCGGCGCGGCTTTGCAGGCACCCGGTGCATCGGTCGGGAACAGCGGAATACGAGTCAGCTCGTCATACGTGAGATCGGCGATACGGCGCGGATCTCCGGCAACACGCATCAGGTCGCCGTCATGCACCACCACGACCTCGCCATCGCGCGTCATCTGCAGGTCCAGTTCGATACCGTACCCGGCTTCACAGGCGGCTGCGAACGCGGCAAGCGAGTTTTCAGGGGCAATCACGCCGGGTGTATCAGGGCTGCCGTACCCGGCTTTCATGGCCATGCGGCGGGCGAGCGCCACGTATTCGCCGCTTTCGTTGGCGTATTGCGCGGTGAGTCCGGAACCGGCGTCATGCAGACCGCGGTGCGCGTACCACACGTCCGGAACGGCCGGCACATAATGACGGCGCTTGTCGGAGAAGGAACGCGGGGCGATCGCCCACACCGCGGCTCCCGCTGCCACCGCACCGCCGAGCAGCGCTTTCTTGAGAAACGACTTTGACATGGGCATCCTCCCTTGCGATTGACCCTGCTCACCGCATTTGCGCGCGCAATGAGCCACTTGTTACGAGCGTAGCCCAGTTTGCCGGTTTTCGCTCACGATTTCACCGATTATTCAGTTTCGCCGTTGCATATGGCGATTCCCACGCTCTAACGGCACCCACGTCGGCCTCGAAAGGCTTTCGCGGGACAAAATATGGAAGGGCGATTACCGAGCCGGTAAGACTGGCTAATCGCCTTTTATTAGCGGACTGAGACGGTGAGGCTATGCGGCCAATCGGCGGCGTGATGCGGGGTGCGGGCCGCTGCGTTGCGGCGTTGGCAGGAGCGTTGGCGGAGCCCGTTTCGCCGTCCTTGGTAAGCGATGGCGATTCGAAACCGCCGTTGGTCACGAGGTTGCCGCCGTCGCCGCCTTCCGCGGCAACGGACACGTCGTCCACGAGATTGCCGTATGCGAGGTTGCCGTTGAGCGTGTTGTAGGACGCCAGCGCGAATACGGTGTCGTCGCCGTCCGCCGCGAATTCTCCTTCGTATTCGTTCCATCCGTTGCGCGTATACTGGTTGAAGACGCTGCTGACGAATGTGATCGTCCAGGTGATGGGGAAATGCTCGGTGTCGGAGCAGTCATTGCCGGCGCGGTACCAGTGGCTCTGGTAGCCGTTGACCGTTCCGTTGCCCAAGGTGGCGGAGCAGAGCTTGAACGTGCCTTCGCCGCTGTCGGGGAAGGCCCAGCCGGGGCTGTCCCAACCGTTGCCGAACATCCACTCGAACATGTTGTGGAACAGGTCGGTGCCGCCACCCCATGAGAACGATGGCGGTTCGGCGCCATGCGTGTCCGCGGTGATGACCGCGAGTGTATCGAAACCGCTCTTCGAACCGGACGGACGCGCCCTGTGTTTCAGGGACCATCGGTATTTCGCGCCTTGTGTGGTGGCGAGCCGCTGGTAGATCGAATAGTTGCCGTTCGACGTGGCCGGCTTGCCGAATTGGCTGCCTTCGGCCGCGGCCACTTTCTCGCCGGTGCGCATGTGCAGGGAGTCATTGTCTCCGTTGCCGTTTTTGAAGACACTGCCGATTTCGATGTTGCCTGAAGTCGTGGTGGATTTCCAATACGGAACATCGCTGGTTTCACGGTACTGGTACACGTCCGGCTGTTCGAAACTGCCGTTCTGCAGGCTGTTTTCGGCGGAGACGGTGGCAACGTCGGAAGCGGCGGAGACCTCCGTCCCTTCGGCGGAATCCACTCCGACAAGGGGAATAAGGGGGATACCAAATCCAAGAATCAGGGCACAGGTGATCACGAGCGCGAGCACGCTTCGCTGGGATTTCCCGGCCTGCATATCCTCTCCTCCATGGGAACCGGGTGGTGATGTCATCGTCGACATTGAGCATTATGCCACCAAAACAGTACCCCGTCAATGGGTCCATATTAGGGGGAGTGAAATCATTGACAACTTGTCTGATTATTCAGCAAAAAGCCGTGTCCCATCGAATAATCCGGGAACGCAAATGCAATCGCAAACGCAGATATGAACGCAATCACCAACACGAATGCGAGCGCGCCGCAACACAAGCCACCCGCAACGCAAGACGCCCGGCTACCGCTTCTTCGAATCGCGTCCTTTGAAGTAGATGTCGAACACAATCCAGACGGACAGGATGAACGCGATCACGTAGCCGAGGAAACCGACAATCGGAATGCCGAAAATCACCGGCTTGATGCCCGCGTAATACACAATCGACGAGCCGATGAACAGGCCGACCACGATAAGCGCCATCGTAAGCCTGTTCACCATGTTGGCGAGCAGGTGGATCGGCTCCTGCGAACCGACCATCTCCATATTGACGCGCAGCTGGCCGCGCGTGAGCATGCGGGACGCCACTTTCAGCTCGTTGGCGGCGGCAAGCAGACTGTGCAGCGCCTGATGGCTTTCGAGAGCCAGCGATTTCGTCTCGTCCTTGGCGAAATCCTTCTTCGACGTGCTCGACGCGATGTGGTCGGAGATGATCTGGATCATGTTCACGTCGGGAATGAATTCGTCAAGCAATCCCTCCAACGTGACCAGCGCGCGGCCGACCGTGGTGACGGTGCTCGGCACTTCGATGCCGTGGCGTTGCGCCATCTGCGTCAGGGCCGTCAGCATGGCGGCGATGTCCAGTTCGGCCAGGTCCACTGTGCCGAATTCCTTGACGATCACGTCCAGATCGGCCAGCAATGCCGGATAATCCTCCGGATCGGCCTCAGCTCCGGCGAAACGCAGCAGACCGTCGGCAAGCTTGGGGGAATCCTGCTCGGCCACGGCGAAGATCATGTCCTTCAGCACGGAACGGGTTTTGGCGTTGAGCCGGCCAGTCATGCCCAGGTCGAGCAGCACGATCTGCCCACCGCGCACCATGATGTTGCCGGGGTGCGGGTCCGCGTGGAAGAAGCCTTCGTCGAGTACCTGCGTGGCGTAGTTGTCCACGAGTTTGGTGCCGATTTCCTTCAGGTCGTAGCCGGCTGCAAGCAGCTCGTCCGGATGGGAGACGGAGATGCCTTCCACGTAGTCCATGACCACCACGTGTTCGGTGCATAGTTCCGGGTACGGCTTCGGGCAGTCCATGTATTTGTAGCGTTCGCAGAATCGTTTGAATTCCGCCAAATTGCGCGTTTCGATGAGGAAGTCGGTTTCCGATTCGAAGGTGTCCCACAGTTCCTCGACCACGCCGGACAGGTCCACCACCTGCGCGCTGCGCATGGTTTTGGTGGCGATTCCCGCGATGGTGCGCATGATGGACACGTCCTGCGCCATGGTTTCGCGCACGCCCGGACGTTGCACTTTGATGGCCACGTCCTCGCCGGTGAGCAGTTTCGCACGATGCACCTGCGCAAGGCTGGCCGAGCCGAGCGGGGTGGGGTCGATATGGTCGAAGATCTCGTCCACGGGCCGGCCGTATTCGTCCTCAAGCACCTGCAGCACCGTGCTGTATGGCATGGGGTCGGCGTCGGCGCGCAGTTTGGACAGTTCGTCGCAGAACGATTGCGGCAGGATTTCGGAGCGCATGGACAGGATCTGTCCGACCTTGACGAACGTGGGACCGAGCGCTTCGAGCATGAGACGCATTTTGACGGGCGTGAGTCCGTGAACCACGTCGAATTTGTTGGCGATCTGCGCGATTTGCGCAAGACGCCGGAGTTTGCCGCGGCGGGTCAGATGGTAGCGCGCGGAGAACGTGTCTTTGCGCGCTCCGAAGATGCCGATGGTTTCGGACGATTGTGCGTTGGCACCGGCCGCTTTGCCGGTATCGTCCGTTTCGCCGGCATCGTCCGCGGATTCGTGGGCAAGCTCATCCGTCAGTCCGTTTGCTTGGGAGGCGGCGTCCGGCGAAGGGTCGGCCGTGGGGTTGATGACCGCGTTGACCCTGTCGGACAGCGTGACGGGCTCCACGCTTTCGGGGCGTGCCGCGTCCGGCTTGTCGGATGGGTGTTTCAAAGACATGTCACTGCTCGCAAACGGTTGGGAAATCGGCTGGAAAGCCCGCGATGCCAGACGAACGTTTCGCCGGCGTCGCGCGGGCATAGCAAATCGCCGTCCGGGCGCTCACATGCGCGGCAGACGGCGATACGAAAGACTGGAGCTACTCGGCCTTGTCTTCGGTTTCGGCCGGGGCTGCATCCTTGGCCTCAGGGGCTTCCTTAGCCTCTTCGACCTTGTGCTTGAGTTCGGCGTTGAGGGCCTTGCCCTGCTCGACGGTCAGCTCGCCCTTCTTGACGAGATCGTCAACGATTTCCTGGCTCTTCTCAACAGTGGTCGCCAAGGCACCGACGCCGGCGAGAAAGACCTTGCGCAGGCCGTCACCAAAATTAAAATCAGCCATGATGTCCTCCTTTAGGTGATGGTGGTACCACTCTATCGCATTTTCTTCACATCTGCGCCGAGCGAAACCGGTCAATCGCATAAAAAGTGGCGGATATCCGGCGTTCAGCGCAGGCGGTGCGATTGCCGGCGAACCGGCATGGCAGCCGTCAGCGCGGACGGGACATGGCCACGCGACGAGCACGGTCGGCGATTTCGTCGATGCGATGCAGGGCGGCCCGTTGCGCATCCGTCTGTCCGGCGGCGGCCGAATCGAACGTGCCGTAACGGCGTTCGACGGCGGTGCGGATCAGGAAATCGGCGATCGCGGGATTCTTCGGCAGCAGCGAGCCGTGCATGTACGTGCCGATCACGTTGTGGACGCGCGCGCCTTCCGTATGGTCCTCGCCGTTGTTGCCGGTGCCGTCCTGTTCGACGGTGCCGAGCGGCTGCACGCCGTCACGCAGGAACGTCTGTCCGGAATGGTTTTCGTAGCCGATGATCTTGCCGAAATCGGCGGAGGTTTCCGTAAGATTGCCGATCATGCGTGTTTCCTGGCCGACCGTGTACGCGCCGATCACGCCGATGCCGTCGAGTCGGGAGCCGTCGACCGTTTCGAAATACTCGCCGAACAGCTGGTACAGGCCGCAGATCATCAGCATCGGCACGCCGTCCGCCGCGAGCGAACGCAGCAGGTCGGCGCGTTGGAAGAAGTCGTCGATGATCTTCTTCTGGCCGGTGTCCTGGCCGCCGCCACCCAGAATCATGTCCACGTGCTCGGGCCAGTCGCAGCCCTGGTTGTAGGCGTGTACGCGCGGCTCGTAGCCGTACAGCGCGAGCCGGCGCTGGATGGCGAGCACGTTGCCGGAATCGCCGTAGATGTTCATATCCTTCGGATACAGCGACACGATGTCGATGACCTGGCTCATATCGTCTCCTCGTCTTCCTTCCGCTGTTTTGCTTTGCGATTGCGCGGTTTCGTTTCGCGCGGCGCTCACTTGCCCACGCCGGCGTCGGCCACGTCGGCGATTTTGGCGAGCGCGGCACGCGTTTTCAGCATGGCCGTGTACGTGCAGTAGATGTGTTTGGGGGTGCCAGAATTCGCGTTCACGAAGTTCACGACCGATTCCTCCAGGTCGGTGCTGACCGATTCGACCGGCACCTGATCGTATTCGAGGCGCAGGGCCATGTCCCACGCGCGTACGCCGGACACGGCTTTGACGCCGGTGCCGCGCAGCGAGGTGAAGTCCACGTCCCACAGCCAGCTCATGTCGCGGCCGTCGGCGTATTCGTCGTTGATGCAGATCATGGTGTCGCAGCCTTCGGGCTTGAACGAGGCCAGCGACAGGCGGAAGCCCATGGGGTTTTTGACGAGCAGCAGTTCCACGGGGGTGCCGTTCACGGTGATGACCTCGCCTCGGCCGAATGCCGGTGTGACCTCGCCGGCGGTGTCGATCATGGCCTGCGTGGTGGCGTGCGCGAAGGCGATCATACGGGGTGAGACGCCTGCCGCGCGCAGAATCTCGTCCGCAGCGGCCGGGTCGATGGCGTCATGCGAGCCGTTGCCGTCCGTTTCGGTACCGGTATCGGCACCGTCCGCGTCGACACTGTCGGCGAGCGCGTCTTCGAACGGCAGGAACATCGCCTGCGCGTCCGCTGCGACGGCGCGCACCACGGCGAGCGCGGCGGCCGCGTTGTACAGGTTGTATACGCCTTCCAGTTTCACGGCCGTCTCATACGTTTCGCCGTCGATCGCGAAGGTGGCGCGGTGGTCGCCCACGGCGCGCAACGTCACGTCGGCGGGCAGCGCGTCGGGACCGTCCTGCGGTTGCGATGTGGCCGGCGCGGCGGCCGCAACGGCATCGACAGTATCGCCGGCATTGCCCGAATCGCCAATATTTCCGCCATGTTCCGCACTGTCGTGCGCTTCCGCGTCAACAGTGGTGCTCATGTCGTCATCCGACGGGAAGAAGCCGCGCAACGATTCGTCAAGGCCGAAGTAGCGTACTTCCACGCCGTCTTCCGTATGCGCCACGTCAGCAAGACGGGCGATGCGCGGGTCCTCACGGTTGAGCACGACGGTACCGGTGGTGGCTTCCGCAGCTTTGGACAGCAGTCGCGCGGTGTTGTCGATCTCGCCGAAACGGTCAAGCTGGTCGCGCATCACGTTGAGCAGCAGGCAGTAGTCGGGCGGCACCTGCTTGACGAAATGCACGGCGTACGCCTCGTCGAGTTCCAGCACCGCGATGTCGGCGTCGAGTTTGCCGGAAAGCGAGACTTCCGCAAGCAGCGACGAAACCACGCCACGGGTGAAGTTCGAGCCGGTCGGGTTGGTGAACACCTTCAATCCGAGCGATTGCAGCATGCTGGCCACCATGCGTGTGGTGGTGGTTTTGCCGTTCGTGCCGGAGACGAGCACCACGCCGAGCGGCAGTTGCGCCAATGTGCGCGACAGGAATTGCGGGTCGATGCGTTCCACGATTTTGCCGGGGAACGCGCTGCCACCGCCGTGCGCCAAACGGGAGGCCGCGCGCACGGCCTTGCCGATCAACGGGGTTGCGAAGGAATTCCAAGCCATATCACACCGCCTCCTGCTGGGACTGGTAATCCTGGGGCATGTCCTTGAACTTCGAATACGCGCCAAGGAACGCAAGATTGAACGTGTCGGTCGGACCGTTACGATGCTTCGCCATGATGATGTCGGCCTCGCCCGGGCGGTCCTCCTTGTCGTAGGCGTCCGGACGGTGCACGAGGAACACCACGTCGGCGTCCTGTTCGATAGAGCCGGATTCACGCAGGTCGGACAGCTGCGGCTTCTTGTCCTGACGCATTTCGGGGCCACGGTTCAGCTGGCTCAGTGCCACCACCGGCACTTCCAGCTCCTTGGCGAGCAGCTTCAGCGCACGGGAGAAGTCGGACACTTCCTGCTGGCGGCTTTCCACGGCCTTGCCGGAGGTCATGAGCTGCAGGTAGTCGATGACGACGAGTTTCAAATCGTTCGTCTGCTTCAGTCGGCGGCATTTCGCGCGGATTTCCATCAGGCTCATGTTCGGGCTGTCGTCGATGAACAGGGGCGCGTTCTGCAGCTTGCCTTGCAACTCGTTCAGGATGGCCCAACGTTCCGGCGTGATGTCGTCCGCGCGGCGCATGGCGGCGAGCGGAATGTTGGATTCAGCGGAGATGATACGTTGCGCCAACTCGTTTTTGCTCATTTCCAAGCTGAAGATGATGGTCGTCAATCCGTGATGCAGTGCCGCGGAACGGGCGAAATCCACACCGAGTGTGGACTTGCCCATGGCCGGTCGGCCTGCCACGACGATCATCTGGCCGGGCTGCAGGCCCTGCGTCACGTCGTCGATGTCGCGGAAGCCCGTCGGCACGCCTCGGGACACTTCGCCGCTTTGCAGACGGTCGAGCTGGTCAAGCGTATCGGCGATGACGGTGCCGATCGGCGCGTAGTCCTGCCGCACTTTGCCGGTGGACATCTCATATACTTCGGCCTGCGCCAGGTTGACGACGTCTTCGGCCTGCGAGCCTTCTGCGGTGTAGCCGAGCTGTGCGATTTTGGTGCCGGCCGCGATCACATTACGCAGGATGGCGCGCTGATGCACGATGTCGGCGTAATACGTGGCGTTTGCGGCGGTCGGAACCGATGCGACCAGGCTGTGCAGATAGTCGGAGCCACCCACTTTTTCCAGATTGCCTTCGGCGAGCAGCTCGTTGGCCACCAGCACGGCGTCGACCGGCTGGGAGGCCGAGAACAGTTTGATGACCGCTTCGTACACGGTTTGGTTGCGTGGCTGGTAGAAGTCGGACACGTCGATCATCTGCGATACTTCGCCGATGGCGTCCTTGCTCATCAGCATGCCGCCCAACACCGCCATTTCGGCGGCGTCGTCATGCGGCGGCACGCGGTCGAACAGGGCGTCGCGCACGGCTTGGCTGGATCGGCCGTTCATGCCGTTCGCACCGTTTCCAGCGTTCGAAAATCCGCGGTTCTGCGCCGAACCGTTGTTCCAAGAGTCGTTCTCCGCCATGTCCCTCCAACCGCAGCAGTCAATCGAATGTGTTCAATACCGAGGAAAACCATAATACGTGCGTGCCGTCACGACCGGTGTTGCATTGAGATTATGGATGAATCTCCGCATCCACCGAACGACACGCGCGAATGGCTTTGGTGTGGATAAGAAAGTCGAAAAAAGCCGAGTTATCCACATATTGGGGATAACCATGTGGAAAACGTTTCGACTTATCCACAGAGTGGGGATAACTGAGTGGACAACTTGGGGACATCCTAAAGCATGCACCCCGATTCCCTTATTTCGATTTGCCGAAGTGAACGGAAGGTGATATGCACCCCGCTTTTCCGTAAACGACGAGAAATACGGGGGCATATCGGCTTGGCGCATGCGAGAAACCGGCGCTTACATGTGGTATCGGGTGGCGTTGTACATGGTGCGCACCAACGTTTCACGCCATTTGCTCCACCCGTACTGTTTGGAGATGGTCTCGCCGGACGTGGCCCCCAACGAGGAGCCGTCGGCGCGGGTCAGGTCGAACAGCATGTCGAGCAGCACGGGATTATGGTCGAGCCGGCCGGCCAGATCATCGCCGACGTTGGGATCATTGGGATTGCGGCCTGTGGCGAACTCCGACAATGTCAGATGCTCGCGTACCAGCAGCGTGACCCAGCGGACGATGTCGCGGTCGAATCCCATGCGTTCCACGACCACGGTCGCATGCCGAGCGCCTTCCGCCGCATGGTTGGCCACCCCCGGTCGTTTGCCGATGTCATGCAGGATGCCGGCGAGCAGCAGCGCCTCGTAATGCCGGTCGTCGTACCGCCCACCGCTGGGTGTTTCACGGCCGAGCCGCGTGACGACCTCCACCATGTGCCGGTCGATCGTATAGCGGTGCGCGGCGGACGCGCTTGGCCGGTTGCGCACGCCCAACCATTCGGGGATGAGCTTGCCGGGCACGTCGATGAAATCGATGTCTTCCCACACGTTGAGCAGCGCGGGGCCGGAAGCCAGCAATCGTATGAACAGTTCACGCGATTCGTCCGTCCAGTTGCGGTCGCCGATAGGGCATTTTTTGAGATTCCGCAACGTTCCCGGGGCGATCGGCAGGCCGAATTCCGCGGCCGCGACGGCCACGCGCAGCACGAGGTTCGGGTCGGCGGCCGGTTCCGCGCCCGGAGCGAGCACGATTTCCTCTTCATGCTTGGCCACGCCGGGGGCGATCACATCGAAGGTCGGTGCCTGACGTTTGCCGCCGCCGCGCGGCTGGAACACTTGGAAGAAGGCGAATCGCGGCTTGTCGTGCGTCAGCGAATGCTCGGCGCGCGACGCGGTGGAATCAAGGGAGAACGCGATCTGACGGCCGACGCGTGCCAGCAACGTTTGCAGATCGTCGATCGACTTCGCCTCACGTTCGCCGTCTGGCAGCGTCGGATCGGCCAGACCGAGCATCGCCGCGACTTTGGCTTGGTAGGGCGATAGCAGCATGTTCGTATCTTTGCCGGCGACCAGATGAATGCAGTCGCGCACGTCCAGCAACCGTTCGACGGCGTCGTCATACGTGCCGTGCGGACGGTCGGCAAGCCAGGATGCGGCGAGCGCGGACACCAATACGGAGTCGCGCAGGCCACCGCGCGCCTCCTTGATGTCCGGCTGGTTGATGTAGGCCATGCGGCCGAATTCGTCGAGGCGCGATTTGGCGGAGCCGAGCAGTTCCGACAGACGTTTGCGTGCGGCCTTGCGCCATCGTTCCAATATGGATACGGCTGTGCTTTCGATAAGTCCAGTGTCCCCCGCGATCGGCACCACGTCCAACCATCCCATGGCTGCGGGCAGGTCGCGGTCGGTGACGGCCTCGCATTGCGCGACGGTACGTACCGACTGGTCGAGGTCGAGGCCGGAATCCCAAATCGGATACCACAGTTTGTTGGCGAGCTCGTTGAGCTGCTGGTCGGTCAGCGCGTGCAGCTCGTAGATGACCGCCAGATCAAGGTCGGAGCTGGGGCCCACCTGTCCACGTGCCAGCGAACCGACCGCGCCGAGACCGATGCCGGTTGCCGGAACATCGAAGGAAACCGCCTCGCAGGCTTCGTTCCACAACTGTGTGAGATTGCCCATGGCCAATTCCGTGCGGGCTTTGCGTTTCGCCGCGCCATTGCGGTAGACGCCGTCGGCGTCGGGCTGGCTCATGGCCATGAACCGTTGTTTGAGACCATCGACTGCTGAAGTCATAACGCACGTTCCTTATGAAACCTATGACGACTTATGACAATCCCCGCACGGCGCGAGGCACGTACGGGGATGTGTCGTAATTGATAACCCGAACTTCAAGCCCGGGGTCTTTATTTCATCTTGTCCGAATCGGCCCGATCACAAGGCCGGACGGATCAGATGGCGGCGGAACCGGTTTCGCCGGTGCGCACGCGGGTCACCGAGTCAAGCGGAGCCACCCAGACCTTACCGTCGCCGATGGTGCCGGAGCCGGCGGACTTGACGATCACGCCAACCAGGGTTTCGGCATCGGCGTCGTCGGACAGCACCTCGATGCGGATCTTCGGAATGAGATCCACGGTGTATTCGGCGCCACGGTAGACCTCGGTGTGGCCGCGCTGACGGCCATAACCGTTTGCCTCGGACACGGTCAGGCCGTGCACGCCCGCGGCTGCGAGGGCTTCCTTGACATCGTCGAGTTTATGGGGCTGGATGATAGCGGTAATGAGCTTCATCTCACTTCACCTCCTTGAGGACGGAGCTGGCGGTACCAGCAAAATCGTAAGCACGTTCGCCCTGGTCGGCAAGATCGATGCCGCCGA
>ERZ827490.1048-NODE-1048-length-38448-cov-5.392546_pt1 | contig 38448 bp, 29 predicted proteins | sample MGYA00519770_ERZ827490 | MGnify/ENA primary metagenome ERZ827490 (study PRJEB31778, sample SAMEA3449324) | human gut metagenome | biome: human gut; feature: human-associated habitat; material: faeces | place: United Kingdom | collected 2010/2012 ...
AAAGCGCCTACTCCGTCATGCAGAACTGGGGCGCCAACCACGGCGCGATCTCCTACGGTCACGTCGGCGCGGACCTCATCACGCTCTGCTCGATGCTGCGCATCCCCGTTTGTATGCACAATGTCGCCGATCAGGACATCTTCCGTCCGGCAGCGTGGAACGCGTTCGGCATGGACAAGGAGGGTCAGGACTACCGCGCCTGCGCCGCCTACGGCCCGATGTACAAGAATACCCGCTGAGTTTATCCACCAGGCAGGCGCTTGTCTGCCCGACATTATTAGAAAGGCGTTGTGAAATGATGCGCAACTTACTGGCGTTCGACCTCGGCGCGAGCAACGGACGTGCCATTCTCGGCCAGTTCGACGGCGAGAAGATCACGATGCGCGAGCTGCACCGGTTTGAGAACAACTACATCGAGATAAACGGCGTGTTCTACTGGGATCTGCCGTATCTCTACAACCAGCTCAAGCAGGGGCTTCTGGCGTTCAAAAACGCGAACGTTGGGGAGCTTGACTGCATCGGCATCGACACTTGGGGCGTGGACTACGGCCTGCTCGACAAGAACGGCCACCTGCTCTCCAATCCCCGTTCGTATCGATACGCGGTCGATGCGGATATGGAGGCCGTCTGGAAGACCGTTGATTTTCCGACGCTCTTTGCCCGTACCGGCATTGCGACGATGAACTTCAACACCGTCTATCAGCTCTACCGCAGAAAGCTGCAGGACGACCCGGCGCTTGCAAACGCGGAAACGCTGCTGTTCATGCCCGATCTGCTGGGCTACTTCCTGACGGGCGAAAAGAAGTCGGAATACACCGAGGCGACGACATCCATGCTCTATAACCCCACCACGAAGGACTGGGACTGGCAGACGATCGAGTCGCTGGGGCTTCCGAAAAAGATCTTTACGCCGCTCGACCGCGCGGGAAGCCTTCGCGGAACGCTCCGTCCGGAGCTGGCGGAGGAGATGGGCCTCAATCAGGCGCATTTCGCCGCCGTCGGCACGCACGACACGGCCTCGGCTGTCGCCGCCATCCCCGGCACGGGCAGCTTCGCGTTCTGCTCCAGCGGCACATGGTCGCTGTTCGGCGTGGAGACGGACGAGCCGATCCTGACAGACGCCGTTCGCGACGCGAACTTCTCCAACGAGGGCACGATTCAGGGCGGCTTCCGCCCGCTCAAGAATATCATGGGCCTGTGGCTCATCCAGGAATGCCGCCGCGACTGGCAGAAGGCCGGTATGCACCTCAGCTGGAACGACATTGTCGAGAAAGCGAAAAAGGCCGAGCCCTTCCGCTCTGTTATTGACCCCGATTACGGCGAGCTCTTTGCTGGCGGCCGGATGGTCGAGAAAATTCAGGCGTTCTGCCGCGAGACGAACCAGCCCGTGCCTGAGACGGTCGGGCAGATCGCGCGGTGCATCTACGAATCGCTCGCGCTCAAATACCGCTGGGCGCTCGAGCGTCTCGAGGAGATCAAGGGCCAGCGCATCGATACGCTGAACATCGTCGGCGGCTGCCAGAACAAGCTGCTCAACCAGTTTGCGGCGGACTCCATTGACCGCCCCGTCGTGACCGGCCCCGTGGAAGGCGCGGCCATCGGCAACCTGCTCGCGCAGGCCATGGCACTGGGCGATATTCAGACCATGGACGAGCTGCGCGCCGTCGTGCGCCGTTCCGAGGCCGTCAGCACCTATGAGCCGCACCACACGCCGGAATGGGAAGCAGCCTATCAGAAAATGAGAACTTTTTCGAGAACTTTTTTATAAGGAGCGTTCAATATGAATATTCAATATATCCATCCAGCAGACCAGATCGTCATGTTTATGCAGCGGATATATGACAAACGACTTACGACCATGTCCGGCGGAAATCTGTCGATCCGCGTTTCGGAAGGGAACATTTGGATTACTCCTGCCGGCATTGACAAGGGTACACTCAGCCGAAAAGACATCATCTGTGTCCGTCTGGACGGAGTCTGCGAAGGACAGCATAAGCCATCGTCCGAATTGCCGTTCCATCGATCGGTTTATCATCTGCGCCCGGATCTGAATGCAGTTCTGCACGCGCACCCACCGGCGCTTGTAGCGTTTTCCGTTGTCCGCAAGCTCCCAAACCTTGACCTGATCCCGTCTGTACGACACATATGCAGAGACGTAAAATTTGCGGCCTATGCGGTTCCAGGCAGCCAGAAGCTCGGCATGGAAATTGGAAAGGTGTTTGAAGCGGGGTGCAATATCGCGTTGTTGGAGAACCACGGCGTTTGCGTTGGTGCACCGGATATGTTTACTGCCTTTCAGCAGTTTGAAACACTCAATTATACGGCGGAGCTTGAGGTGCTGGCAGGTCAGCTTGGAAATATACGCGCACTCCCGGAAAACGCTTACCGCCTGAGTGAAACCGACAGCCACACCAGATTGGAGGATCTCATCCCTCAATGCCGCAGCTCTGAGGAGCTGGCAGCCAGACGCGACATGATCACGCTGATCCGGCGCTCCTACAAAATGGATCTGTTTACAGCGACACATGGCACCTATTCCGTCCGCCTGCCTGACGGGAGCTTCCTTATTACGCCGTTCGGCTTTGACCGTGCTTATCTGGAGGAGGACGATTTGGTTCGCATCAAAGGCGATGCCAAAGAGATAGGAAAACTGCCGTCCCGTGCTGTTCTGACGCACCGGAAAATCTATCAGGAAAATCCGCAGATCGGAGCGGTGCTTTTAGCTCATCCAGCCCATGCAATGGCGTTTGCCGTCATGGACATGGAATTTGATGCAAGAACGATCCCGGAAAGCTATATTCTCTTGCGCGATGTCAAGCGGGTGCCGTATGGAGAACTTTACTTGGATCCAGACAAGCTGGCAAAGGAATTTGATGCCGCGCATCCGGCAGCGATCGTGGAAAATGACTGTGTGATCGTGACCGGAGAATCGCTGCTGCAAGCGTTTGACCGGCTTGAGGTCATGGAACTGACAGCAGCATCCATTCTGAAATCACAGCGGCTTGGCAGGATGGTGCATATCAGCGATGAAGAAGTTGCCGCGTTGAAGAAAGCATATCATCTGGAGGGATGAGGCTTTGATGCGCGTATCAGGCACGATACCATGATACCGAAAAAACAAGACCTGCTTTTTGCCTCAAAGCAGCTATGTACGGTTTTCATTGCCGCTCGCCGACACCTCATGTCCCAGAATAGCGCTTCTGACTACACATATCCCTGGAGTTACCCTTCACGGTATTCTTTTGCCATACGTTGCATTGAGAGATGAATGGATGTTAAATCTGAAATTCTGGATCACGCAAATGTGCAGACCACGCTGCAAATGTATGTGTATCCCTCCACGACCTCCAAACGGGACGCTATGGAAGCTGCCAGTATGCTGGCAGGAATTGCAAAAAATTTTTTGTTTCTGTAAACTTGGCTTTTCCTCTTGACAAATCCCGGTAGGCGGTGTTATTATAGCGCCACAGTCAGTTAGCGAACATACATTCGCATTTCTGATAGCAGGCATTCTCACGGAGGAGGTCATATGGCAGCACCGGTTCTATCCAGGGAGGATATCGAGCAAATTGCCGGGAGAGTTCTTTCCATCTACACCGAGGCATATGTACCGGAAAGGCATCTGTGCTATCAGGTCAACCCGGAGGAACTGGCCGATGTGTTGGGCCTGGAGGTCGATTACCAGATCCCGTCTCTGGATGGGAGCATCCTGGGCGTTACGTCGCCGGACGAACAGTACGTGCCGGTGTACTATGATGGCGAGGAATGCTATTATTACCTCGACGGAAACACCATCCTGATCGACGCACGGCTGTGCGCCTCTCCCAAGACTGTCGGCAGGAAAAACTACACGCTGGCGCACGAGATCGCCCACCAGATTCTCTACAAGGCGTTTCCCGATGCCTACGGCCCCGCCCGCCGCCTGATGTGCGACTACCGCCGCACACCGGAAAGCCGCAGGAAAGTCACCGACTGGACAGAATGGCAGGCCGACGTCCTCGCCGCAGCGCTGCTGATGCCAAAGGACGCAGTTCTGGACGGGATGTTCCTTGCTGGGCTGGGAGAGCATATCGGCACGCTCTCCGAGAAATACACACCGAACAAATATGACAGCTTTTGCCGGTTGGCGGAAGCATTGGGCGTCTCCAGGTCAGCGCTTGCGTTCCGGATGGAACGTCTGGGCCTGCTGGACAAGAACCTTCTTTACAGGCAATAGCGAAGGAGCGGCGAACATATGGAAACAAGTACGGAACAGGAAATGCGGGTAGCTGTAAAATGTAAGGTTTGCCAGCGCGTCATCTTCTACAAAACAACGCCGCTTTCAGGCAAGATAGAACTGAAATGTCCCAAATGCCACCAGATCACGCAAATAAATCTCGCTTACCGACGCAGTAAAACGCCGCTGTTTTACCGCCGTTCAACGAGGCAGCCGTCAGCAACTATTTTTTAATATTCCATCATAGCACCGAGCAACGGGGTATGCGGTCAATGACCGCATAATGAAACACCACCAAATAGCCGGGCATGAAAAACGATGAGTAACAGGCTTACTCTACCGTTTTCATGCCCGGCTTTTATTTTTATCAGCAAACAAATTTACATATCTAAAGCCTGAGTGATCATCAGGGCCGAGGATACAGGAGTACATTCTGAATTTTAGAATGTATTTTCAGTACCCTTATTTCGTTGCGCCTAAATGCAGCGATAAAGCCCTGACTTTCCTGTGTCCTCCCCTGCACCCAGCAGAAAGGAACAGGAAAATGCAGTTTAATCAAAAAGCATTCGGGGAAAGGGTACGCAATGCCCGAAAGAGTTGCGGATTTACGCAGGAAGCACTGGCAAACTCATTGAACACTTCCAGAGAATTTATCACGCGGATAGAGACCGGGAAGAATGTCTGTTCGTTTGAACTTCTGATTAACATAGCAGAACTGCTCAATTGCTCCACAGACTACCTACTGCTGGGTAAGGAATCAGAGCGTGAAAATCTTCGGGATGAGCTGCGCCAAATCTCAATAGAACTATCTTCTTTTGTCAACAGGCTCTGATTGTGACCAACGGCTTCCCTGATTGTGACAAGGTAGTTCCTAAAAAAGAGCCTTGCTTTTCTATAAAATAATTGCAAACAGAACGAATGTTCTGAGTGCGTAGCTTGACAATTGAATACCATTCACCAGATACATTACCGTGCAGAGAGCTATCAGGGAAACACGCCGAGACTTCCTTTCGGGAATAGCGATAAATGCTACTCTGGAATGCTGGAGTGCAACCAGCAAAGCGATGAACCTGCACAGGGACAATGATACTTCCGTAATTCGCGGCCCGGTCATAATGAAGGCGGGGAGGTTAGATTCCTATGGAGCAGCACAGCAAGCTGCCGTCTGGTGACTTCCCCTCTCAGGGCGTCGAGGACAAATATGAGAATACGCTTTATGAATTACGAGCTGCTATGGCTTTGCTGTGGCAGTCTCTTACATATGTTGCTGTCAATCAACCGCACGATCTGCACGGCGCTGGACTATGCCGTAACCATCGGCTGGAGGTCAGACAATCCGGCACATGACATCAATCCGTGCCTGATGAGCACCACCCCGTATTTTACTGATTTTCTGCGAGATTGGCTTAAGTTGATGAAAACCCAAGTAAAAATCACCACATACTCGGCGTATGAAAAAACAATCCTGCACAAAGTGATTCCGTATTTTGATAATCATCTCCCCAAGATTCGTCTTGATGCTGTATCTGCAAAGCATATCCAGGATTACTACAACTACGAGTTGGAAGTGAACCATGTATCTGCAAATACGGTGAAACACCGTCATGCCAATATCCACAAGGCGTTCGCCTATGCCTACAAAACAGATTTGATACAGTCAAATCCAGCCGACAAGGTGGAACTCCCAAAGATTGAGAAGTATTCAGGACAGTTCTACAATCAAAAGCAAATCGAAAACCTTATCCGTGTTGTTAAGGGCGACCCCATTGAATTTGGGGTCATTACTGCATCTTTTTACGGCCTTCGCCGCAGCGAGGTGCTCGGACTGAAGTGGGATGCCATTGATTTTGAAAACAAGACAATCACAATCCGTCATACTGTCCACGAAGTGACGATAGACGGCAAAACCAGGATTGTGGCTTCCGATACAACGAAAACCAAATCCAGCTATCGGTCGCTGCCTCTTGTAAAGCCTTTTGAGGAAATTCTATTGAAAATGAAACGGGAACAAGAAGAAAATAAGAGGCTGTGTGGCCGCTGTTATTGTCAGGATTACCTTGATTACATCTATGTCAATCAGATAGGTGAAATCGTCAAGCCGGGTTTCGTGACTGCACACTTCTCCGCTGTTCTCAAGGCAAATAACCTGCCACATATCAGATTCCATGATCTTCGTCATAGCTGTGCTTCACTTCTATTCGCTCAGGGAGTCAGCTTGAAAGAGATTCAGGCATGGCTTGGTCATAGCACAATCGGAACGACAGCCAATATCTATACCCATCTGGACGAAAACAACAAGCTGTCTTCTGCCAATGCCATCATCGCAATCCTACCCGAAATGTAAAAATCTCAGAGCAGAAAAACTGCTCTGAGATTGGGAAAATGGTGCCGCTAACCGGACTCGAACCGGTACTGAATCGCTTCAGGTGGATTTTAAGTCCACTATGTCTACCATTCCATCATAGCGGCGTATTCAATCCCTTCAAATGAAGGGATATGAAGTTGGAGGGATGTTTTGGAGGGATGCTCCGAAACAGAGATAATCAAATTTGAAAAGCCCCGCTGTTTGCAAGCACTTTTCGGATTGGGTGCTGCATCCGGCCCGCGGGATTTTAAGTCTCGGGTGTCTACCTATTCCACCACAGCGGCATGTCCCCCCATGACGGGGGATATAAAATTACATAACAAATGTCAGCACATCGACACAGCCTATGGTAGCATATTTTCCGTCAACCGTCAAGTGCTACAGCTGGTCGAGATTCAGCGTGAAGGCCTGCAGGCAGTTGTTTAGGAACCATTCCAGCTCCGGCCGGTTCATGGCTCTCAAGGCGTCCAGGGTCTGCTGCGACGCGGAGTCGAATTCCGTGTTGCCCGCCTTCTGCTCCTCCAGACACTTGATGTGGGCGGACAGCTTGTCCGCGGCCTTGACGAAGGGTTCCAGCTCCGCGTCGTCCTCCAGCACATAATGGGTGTAGCTGGAACGCAGCTCGGGGGGGAGCATATCCAGCAGACGGTTGCCCGCAATGCGCTCCACCTCTTTGTAGGCGGTTTTGATGTCCGGATTGTAGTATTTGATGGGCGTGGGCAGGTCGCCGGTGAGGATCTCCGAAGCGTCGTGGTACAGCGCCGCCACGGCGCAGCGGTCAGGGTCGGGGGCGGGGAGGTTCAGAATGTCCCGGCGGATCAGCGCCAGAGCATGGGCCAGCACCGCGGTCATGTGGCTGTGCTCGGAAATGTTTTCGGAAAAGGTGTTGCGCATCAGACCCCAGCGGGTTATGTAGCGCATACGGCCCATGAGAGCGTAAAATTCATTTGCCATGGATGATCTCCTCTATGTCCGCGACCAGCTGGGCGGGCGTCTCGCAGAAATGCTTCGCGCCGACTGCCTCCATGCAGGCTCTGTCCCGGAAGCCCCAGAGAACGCTGAGGCAGGGGACACCGGCGTTGTTCGCCGTCAGGACGTCCACGTCGCTGTCGCCGACGTAGATGCACGTATCGGCGCCGATGGATGCCATGGCCTTGTAAACCATGTCCGCGGCGGGCTTACGGGGACAGTCAGGGCTTTCCCCACGGGCGTAAATGCCGGGGAAAATGTCGGCGCAGAGGGTTTTGACCGCCGCGTCCGGCTTGTTGGAAACAATGGCGAGGGGGTAGCGCTCCCCAAGGGCGGCCAGCGCTTCCGGAATGCCCTCATAGGGCATGGTTTTGATCTGGCAGTGGGCGCTGTAATAGGGCCGGAACGCCGCAAGCACCGGGGCGGGGTTCGCACCCTCCGGGACGGCCTGAGCAATCAGACGGGCAGCGCCGTTGCCCACGAACTGGCGGACTTCCTCCACCGTGCGCTGGGGATAGCCAAAGGATGCAAGAACGTGGTTGACGCTGTCGGCAAGGTCGGCTAGCGTGTCCAGAAGCGTGCCGTCCAAATCGAATAAAATACCTGTTTTCATCATAAACCTCTGTTTTTCAGTACCCGAATGTCGTTTCCCACGAAGGTCAGACGCTGGAAGTCACCGTGGAGCCGGGACGCGATCTGGGGGGAGTAGCGGCGGCTCAGCTCGTCCACATTCAGGTTGGTGGAGATGACCATGGGCTTGACGGCCATCATTCTGTCGTTGAGCAGGCTGTACAGCGCGGCCGTGACAAACTGCCCAGGCATTTCCGTGCCGAGATCGTCCAGAATCAGAAGATCGCTGTTTGTCAGCTTGGCCGCTTCCCGGCGGGTGTCATCACTGGGACTGAATTTCGCCTGCTCCAGCTTGGAGAACAGGTGGCTGGAAGTTTCGTAAACAACGCTGTAGCCCCGGTCGGTCACTGTCCGGGCGATGCACGCCGACAGGAAGGTCTTTCCCAGCCCCGTCCCGCCGATGAACAGCAGATTTCCCGCGTTGGGGGTGAAGGTCGCGGCATACCGGCGGCAGATGTTCAGCGTCCGCTCCATAATGGTGCGGGGGCTGGCGCCGTATTTGGGGTCAACGGCGTCGGGGTAGTAGTCCAGCCGGAACTGGCTGAAGGTTTCCCGGCTGTTGGACAGCACGGAAATTTCCTTTTTCTGCTCCTGACGGCAAAGCTCGCTCAGGCACTCGCACATGGTAGTGCCCACATAGCCGCTGCCGCCGCATTTGTCACAAATGGGGCTTTCGTCCAAGAAGCCTTCCTCGAAATTCGCCGCGGCCAGCGCTGCCCGTTCCTGCTGTAAGCTGAGGTTTTCCCGCCGCGCCTGTTCCAGCAGCGCCTGACCGTCAGAACCCTGCAAAAAGGCCGCCTGAGCGGCCTGCGCCATGGTGCGGCGCAGAAGCATGTCGATTTCCCGGATGCGGGGGACTTTGGCATAGGCTTCTGCCAGATGCTGCCTGTTTTCCGACTCCCGGTCTTCCTTTGCCTGGGCCAGACGCGCCCGGGCGCGCTGGACCACTTCCGCACTGTATCCCACGAATCATCCCTCCTGCAATACTTTCTGAATGGCTTCCAGCTCTGCTTCGCCCAGCTGGCCGGAGGCACCCTTCGGGACGCCCGTCTTCCGGTCGCCGGTGCGGACGTCCTCGGCGCTGTGGAAGCCCTGCTGCTGCCAGCGCTGCAAAATTTTATTCATGTATGCCCAGTTCAGTCCGCCGGTGTTCAGGCAGGTGCGCTCGTAGGCCATGGAGATCAGCTCGTCGTCCATGCCCATGTCCAGCCAGCTCTGGGCATAGCGCTCCTCGGCGGCGGTGAGACTGCGCCCCCGGATCTGAATCAGGTTCATCAGCCGGGACAGCCGGGAATTGCGCACGTTCTGTGCCTGAATGAAGGCGGCGGCTTCCTCCACGGTGTCGATGCCCCGTTCCGCCCAGTTGTAGGCTTCCTTCTCGATGGTGCGCAGAGACGGGTTGCGCAGACTTCCTCTCTGTCGAGCGCGTTCTTTACAGTAGCACACCAGCAGGGAGATCACGTCCGCGGTCAGTCCCAAGTAGCGCACAAAGCCCAGAAGGATTTTCAGTTCTTCCGTGTTCAGGCTCCGACCCAGCAGACGCTGCACTTCGCCGTAAAGGCTTCGGAAGGTGTTGTCCGAGTCCATGGCGTCCAGCACGTCCTTTTCGCAGTAGCTGGGACGCTCGCCGGGGGCGATGTGGCTGGGACGGTCTTCCGGCCACAGACCCAGCTGCCGCAGGGTAGCGGCGGCGCAGCCGTAGCGGGGGGCGCTGAAATGCAGATCGGCTTCCGCGTCCTCGGGGCGGTTGCCGCTGTTTATGTAAAGGTAAAGCAGCGCTGCATCCGGATTGGCGGCGGAAAGCAGCCTGCGGATGTCGCTCTGGGAAATTTTGACAGGTTCGGTTATCATTTCGGTGCCTCGCAGAAAAAGTCGTTTTCCGTCATTATACCACAGCTTCCCAACAGGGACAACGGCGGGGCAGCAGAGAATTTCGCAGAAAAACGAAGATTTTTTTTGGCAGGACACAGGATGTTGTGGGCAGGGGAGAGGGCAAGTACAAAAACCGGAGCCGACGCGCACGCGGCATGTGCATCGGTACTCCGGTTTTCGTTTATTCGCAAAAATTCTGTGGCAGAATGTACGCAGGAGAGCCGTTCCCTTCTCCCTGCGCAGGAATCGCTGAACGCAAATCTTTTTTGCCCGCTCGCTTCCGATTAAAATAAGTATTTTAATCAGAAAAGGGTATCAAAGAGAAAATACATTCTGTCTGATGCCGCGAGAAAGCAGAAGAAGCTTGTTTTCAGAGTTCCTAATTCGCGTCATACCGCTGCGCGTTCGGCGACACACTTGACAGTAAATGAAATGGGCGAAAGCAACCGTCGTCACGTTTGGTTCCCGTTCCTTTGCTGTCCGCAGGTAGCTTAACCGGAACAAGCCTGATTATTCGGAGGTGCCTATGGAAAAATTTGTTACATTGCTCATTCCCGCCCTTGTCGCGCTGGTGCTGGTGCGGCTGCTGCTGATGCCCATGAAGCTGATTTTCAAGGTCGGCATACACTCCGGGTGCGGCTTTCTGTGCCTGTGGCTGCTGAATTCCGTGGCGGCGTTCACGGGGGCGTATTTCCCCATCAACGCCGTGACGGTGCTGGTGGCCGGATTCCTGGGACTGCCGGGGATCGGCGTCATGGCGCTGCTGGAAGTGCTGTCGATGTGAATTTCACGGAGTACCGCCCTCCCCAGAAAGGGGAGGGCGGCGAACTTTATTTATCCAGATGTACGTTCAGATGGGGATAGGTCATGGTGATGCCCTGCTCGTCGAAGACGTCCTTGACCCGCTGGGTCAGGGCGAAATACACGTCCCAGTAATCCTCGGTCTTCACCCAGACGCGAAGGGTGTAGGCAATGGCGCTGTCGCCGTAGCTGCTCACGCAGGCGCTGGGGGCGGGGGTCAGAAGCACATTGTCCATGGTCCCCGCCAGCACCAGCGCGTCGATGACCTTCTGGGTGGGGGCATCGTAGGAGGCGGAGACGGGGATGTCCACCCGGCGGGTATCGGCGGCGGAGTAGTTGACGATCTGCGCCGCGACCACGGCGCTGTTGGGAATGGAAATGAGCTTGTTGTCAAAGGTGGCAAGGCGGGTGTAGGTCATGTTGATCTCCTGCACCGTGCCGGACTGCCCGGCGATCTCCACATAGTCGCCGGAGTGGAAGGGGTGGGTGGAAAGAATGGTGAAGCCGCCGATGACGTTGGTGAGCATATTTTGCAGGGACAGGGAAACGGCCAATGTCAGGACGCTTGCCAGAGCGACGATGCCGGTAACGTCAATGCCAAGGCTGGAGGCCACGCTCAGACCCAGCAGGATATACATGGCCACCTTGGCGAGAGACAGAATCAGGCTGTGGGCGGCCTTTTCCAGATGGGATTTTTCCAGTCCCCCCTGAAGCAGCTTCGTGACGACGCGAATGATCAGAAGGCCAATGACCAGCACGAGAACGGCATGGAGCACCTTATCCAGCGCGCCGGTTCCCAGAGTGGTAAAAAAATCTTTCAGCATGGAAAACAACTCCTTCGGTGTAACAATTGAATGATGTAATTATAAAACGGGAACGGGGAAATAGCAAGAAAAAATGTGGCGCAGAAGTTGGCAAAAGGCGCTTTTTCAAATGTTAATCCCATTTTAAGAAATAGACCTCTTTCATCTTAAAGAAGCCGGTGATATAATAAGAAAAAAAGATGACGAGAGGAAGGAAAACCACATGTACAACGTTCTGATTTGCGACGACCAGCCGGACATCGTCAACGCGCTGAAAATATACCTGACCCCCGAGGGGTACAATCTGTTTGAGGCGTTCACCGGCACCCAGGCGGTGGAGATCGCGAAAAACAACGACATTCACCTGATTCTGCTGGACGTGATGATGCCCGTGATGGACGGTATCACGGCGACCTCCAAGATCCGGGAATTTTCCAACGCGCCCATCATTCTGCTCACTGCCAAGTCCGAGACGGAGGACAAGGTGCTGGGGCTGAACGTGGGGGCGGACGACTATATCACCAAGCCCTTTGTGCCGGTGGAGGTACTGGCGCGGGTGCGTTCCCAGCTGCGCCGGTATGCCCAGCTGGGCAGTCGCCCGGAGGAGGGCAGCGGCAGCATCACCATCGGCGGCATCGTTCTGGACGACCGCACCAAAACCGTCACCGTGGAGGGGGAACCTGTGTCCCTCACGCCCACGGAGTATGCCATTCTGCACCTGCTGATGGCGAACCCCGGAAAGGTGTTCTCCACCAAGGTGCTGTATGAATCCGTCTGGCAGGAGGCGGCGCTGGGCAGCGAGGGCGCCGTGGCAGTGCATATCCGCCATCTGCGGGAGAAAATCGAGATCAACCCCTCGGAGCCGCGCTATCTGAAGGTCGTGTGGGGACAGGGCTATAAAATGGAAGGAGGAAAATAATTTGAAATACAATATTGTATTCAAATTCCTTGCCATCGCCCTGTGTGCCCTGATGCTTCTGGGAGCCGCCGGAAGCGCCGCCGCCATCATCGGCATGACGGAAGCGGGACTGTACGACGTCTCCGTGGAGGAGCTGCGGGACAGATATATCCGTTCGGACGGCGAATCCATGGCTGGCCGCATTGCCGTGGACTACGCCGAAGCGAACTTAGGCGGCGTGCCGGAGGCGATCGCGGGGCCGACCGTGTACGATCTGGGGCCGTCGGGGAAGACCGGCTGGCTTTACGGCGTGTTCAACCCGGCGCTGGCTGGCTATGTGCTGAAGGACGCGGAAGGAAACGTGCTGGAATCCGGCGGCGCGGAAAATCTGTCGGACGCCGAATTTTATTCCTTCCCTGTCAGCGGCTCGTATAAATACGTCCTGTCCGTTACGGAAAAGTCGGAGGCATCGCCTCAGGCGGACGCGAGCACCTATAACGCCATCCCGGAGAGCGGGGCATTGGTTCTCAGCCTTAGCATCGAAACGGAAGACTCCAGTGGGAGCGTGGACAGCGTCGAACCGATCGGCAATATCTACGACACCGGCAACGGCGTTCGCTTTGAGGCCAATCCATCGATGGGCGTGATAGACCTGCCTGACGCGCCTACCACGTGCGTGACGTTCGTTGGTGTAGACGGCAGTGTCCTGTATCAGACCTACAACGACGTGTCGGACTGCTTCTCGGAAAACGAATCCGGCTATCTGGTGTTCGACACGACCCGGGAGCTGAGCCAAAGCGAAGTTCTGATGGACGACGTTCCCACTGAGGGCGCATATATATATAAGGTAACATTCTCCACGGAATCGGAGCTGGCAGGCGAGGGGGAACATACCCGCAGCGGCAGCAGCCCGGTGGGCGTGCTGAAGCGCAATGACGCGGGCGTCCTGTATTTTCAGTCAGGCGACGCATTCTACCGGGACAATATGCCGCAGGATGCCTTCATCACCGCCGTGGAATTCCGGGACAAGGACGATTCTATCGTTTATCGGGCGTCAAACCCGGCGGGCGTGGGCGAATTCGAATGGGATGCCAACGGCACGGCGGTCGTATTCCGGGTAACGCCCAGCCTGACGCAGAAGGTGATGCCCGAGACCGAGACCGTTCCGGAGACCGCCGCAGAGACGGTGCCGGACACCACCGACGAAACCACCGTTACCACGGCAACCCCCGAAATCACCGCCGAGACCGTCCCGGATACGACGGAGGAGACCGTCCCCCTCGAGACGCTGTCCGCGAACCCCACCAAGCCGGCGGTGACCGGCACGGCAGACCCGGACGTGATCTTTGCGGACGGCGAAGCTCATACCATGGAATATTGGGACGACGACGCCCAGAAGTCCATGGTGGTGGAGTACCGCTATGCCCAGCTGCCCGACTATACCGTGGAGCTGACCCTGGCGCCCGGCGCGTACCGCTTTGACAGCGGGTACGCTCTGCTTACTCAGGTGTGGAGCTACCGTGACAGCCTGCTCTTCATCATGGGCGCGTGTCTGCTGCTGTTTGCCGTTCTGGCCGTGTATCTCTGCTGCGCGGCGGGCAGAAAGCCCGGCAGTGAGGAAGTCCATGCCGCGGGCTTCAACTGCATCCCCCTGGACATTTACCTTGTCGGCGGCGGGCTGATCGTCTTCGGCCTTTTAATGGCGATTGTGCGGTTCGCCGAAGCCGCCGACCTGTTCAGCCAGAGCATTCAAACGGTCTGCGCCGGAATGCTGATGGCGGGCTACGTCATGAGCCTGATTTTCGTAGGCTTCTGCTTTGCCTGTGCCGCCCAGTTCAAGACCCCCGGGGGCTACTGGTGGCGCAACAGCGTCTGCTGGCGCTGCATGAATCTGCTGGTGAAGTGCGTCAAGGGCTGCTTCTCCGGCTGCGGCTGGCTGCTGCGGAAGCTGCCCAAGGCGGCGGCTGTATTCTGGGACTTCCTGCTGATGCTGCTTACACCCCTGAGATGGCTGTGGACGCAGATAAAGAAGACCTGCGCAAAAATCGGAAAATCCGTCAACCGGGTGTATTCCATGATGCCGCTGACATGGCAGTGGCTGCTGACGGGCTTCATCATGGTGATGCTCCTGTTCGCCGCCCTTGCGGGCAGATCGGAAATGATGGTGGTGCTGAGCCTGTGCGCCTGCGTGGCCGTGGTGCTGTACGGGGCGTACTGCTTCGGCATCCTGCTGGAAAGCGCCAAGCGCATGGGCAAGGGCGATCTGGACACCAAGGTAGACGACAAATATCTCATCGGCGCGTTCAGGAGCTTTGCCGGTGACCTGAACGACCTGGCAGGCGTTGCCGTGGTGGCGGCGCAGAAGCAATTAAAATCGGAGCGTATGAAAACAGAACTGATTACCAATGTTTCCCACGATATCAAAACGCCGTTGACTTCCATCATCAATTATGTGGATCTGCTGCAAAAGCCCCACACGCCGGAGGAGGAGAAGACCTATCTGGAAGTCCTCAACCGGCAGTCCCAGCGCTTAAAAAAGCTGATCGAGGACCTGATGGAAATAAGCAAGGCCAGCACGGGGAACCTGACGGCGGATATTACGAAGCTGGACGCGGTGGAATCCGTGAATCAGGCATTGGGCGAATTCGCCGACAAGCTGGAAAAAGCCCAGCTGACCCCCGTATTCCGCCATCCGGAAGAGTCTGTCGCCATGATGGCGGACGGAAGACTTGCGTGGCGGGTGCTGAGCAATCTCCTGAGCAACACCGTGAAATATGCCCTGCCCGGCACGCGGGTGTATATCGACGTGATGGCGCTGGAGGGGAAGGTCATCATTTCCCTGAAGAACATCTCCCGTGACGAGCTGAACGTGGACGCCGACGAGCTGATGGAGCGCTTTGTCCGGGGCGACGACTCCCGGAACACCGAGGGCAGCGGTCTGGGCCTGAACATTGCCAAGACCCTGATGGAGCTGCAAAAGGGGCAGCTGCAATTGCTGGTGGATGGCGATCTGTTCAAGGTAACGCTGATCTTCCCCGGAGCAACGGAATGAAATAGGCCAAGGGCGGCGCGGGATTTCCCGCGCCGCCCCGTTTGCCGAAGGAATAGGCGCAAAAAACAGGGAGATATTCCGGCATGAAGAAAAACTGTTCACAATTTCGTCGCTTTTTATTTTCATTTCCGTTATTGCCTGTTCAAAACCCAAAGGTATGGTAATACCAGAAAGGTTGCGGAAGCCGTGAGCCGCTCCCTTTCAACTCCGTAGATCCTCTTTTCTACCTCTCTTCTTTCCAAACCCTTTCGCGGAAACCCCGGTGCCATGCTGGCACCGGGGTTTTCCACCCCCCTGGGCGGCGGAGGCCGCTTCGGGAGACCACAGGCGGCTGCAACAAAATTGTAACCTTTGAAAGAAAAAAGATATCGAAATCAGAGAATGTCATTTTTCGTAGCTGGTAAAAAACGAATTTTATGGTAAAATTTGGAGTAAATTTCTTAAGATAAGGGCAAATGTTTAAGAATGTTATAAAGTGTAAAGAATTCTGTTACATTTTGTAATTTTCCTATTGACATCCGGGAACGGATGTGATATCATGCAGACATGAAAGAGATGCCGGGTGCGGAAGCGGCGGAAAGCCTCCCCGATTGGCGACACCAAAGGTTCCAGAGCCGGCAGCATTTCTAAAACAACCAATTTTCTAGGAGGTTAGAAACTATGAAAAACACGATGAAGAAGCTGCTTAGCCTCGTATTGGTGGCTATGCTGCTGGTCTGCGCGGTTCCTTTCCAGGCCGCTGCTACGGAAGCTGATGAAACCCTGACCGTCAAGACCTACGTTGACGGAAAGTATGTCACTGACAAGTATGTTACCGTGAAGCCCGGTCAGAAACTGGAACTGACGAAGGAACTGGCCGAGACTCTGATTTACGGCGACAAGGAATTCGTCAAGTGGACGAACATGAAGGACGAAGAGACCACCGGCCCCATCAGCTATGACAACCTGAAGAAGGCAAATGCGAATGGCTACTACGTAAACCTGTACCTCAACAAGAAGGTCGAGGATACCCGCGTTGACGCGAAGGTTCCTGTTGAGATTTATGTTGACGGTTCTTATGCAAGAAAGGGCGAGATCACCGTTCCTGTTGACGGCAGCGTGAAGCTGACCAAGGAGCTGGGTCTGAGCCTGGTCAACTCCGACAAGGAGTTCGTCAAGTGGACCGGCGCTTCCGGCGATGAGGCCACCGATGTCACCATCAAGTATGACAAGATCACCGACGGCTACTTCCTGAAGCTGTTTGTCAACACCAAGAAGGCGGAAGAGCCCGCCAAGTATATCACTCTTAAGATTATTGACGACAAGGGCAACGCGATTGCCAGAGAGTTCCAGGTCGAGCCTGTGAACGGTAAGTCCTCCGTTATCGACGACATCCTGAGCTACCGCTGGATGGGCAACTGGAAGGATTCCTATGAGTTCGTCACCGCCAAGAGCGATGAAAAGGGCAACAACCTGTCCCTGTCCACCACAATCAATGCCGGCGACTCCCTGACCGTCACCCTGAAGGCCAAGAGCGGCAGCACTCCCGAGGGCGACACTGTCAGAGTGACCTTCTACGGCACCGACGGCAAGGCCGTTTCCACCTACAACGTGACCAGCGGCAGCAGCATTGACAGCAAGAAGGTTTCCGACGCTCAGAGCAAGGCCGATAACAAGACCGGCTACACCTTCAAGGGCTGGAAGATTGACAACAAGGGTGACCTCTACACCAGCGCTCAGGTTGCCAAGCTCGTCATCAAGGGCAACGTAGACTTCTACGCTTACCTCGAGAAGGACACCACCACTACCAACAACAAGTTCCCCTACAAGGTTTACCTGCACATCTTCAAGGACAACAAGATCGACGATCCCGCCAAGACCATCAACATCACCGAGGGCATTGCTCTGGACGGCAAGGTCACTCTGGACGAGGTCAAGACCGTTGTGAAGAACTACTACACCGCCAAGACCAGCGACGGCATCAAGTATGACGGCATGTACATGGCCAAGGGCAACTGGGTCGGCAACTTTGTCAACGACACCCAGAAGTATGACACCATCTCCGACACCAACGAGCTCCGCAAGGAGAGCGAAGTCCACATCAACGTGATGATCACCAACGCCAACGCCAAGAGCACCACCAACGAGAAGGCCGATAAGACCAACCCCAAGACCGGTGATATGATCTTCATTCCCGTGATCTTCATGGTTGTCTCCGGCGCCGCCATTGCCGGTGTGTACTTCTACAACAAGAAGCGCAGCGCCCGGTAATCGAGAATACGCTAAGCTAAAAAATCCCGACAGCTTCGGCTGTCGGGATTTTTTGCGGTGTGCGGGGCGATTTGCAGAAAAGATTTTGCCGAAAAAGTATTCCCATTTTCACAGATATGTGTTATAATCATTATATCCCCTAAATTTGGAAAGCAGGAGGAATATAACATGGACAACTACAACGGCAATACCTACGCACGGCAGGATACGGACATGTCCGTCGGTTCCTGGATCGGCACGCTGATCCTCTCGGCAATTCCCATTGTCGGCTTCATCTGCCTGATCGTCTGGGCGGTGAGCAGCTCTCCGGAGAAGCGCTCCCGGAAGAATTGGGCGATCGCACAGTTTATCCTGACGCTGATCGTTGTGGCTTTCACCATTCTGGTGTACGCCATCACCGGCGGCGCTTTCCTGGCATATCTGCTGGACTAAGACAAATCCCCCAACCCGGATTTTCCCGGGTTGGGGGACATCTTTTTTGTTTCAGCACTGACGCATGAGGCGGATGTAGAATTCTACGGCCTTGGCGACGGTTTCCAGACGGATGCGCTCGTTGTTGCCGTGGATGGTCGAGCGCTCTTCGGCGGTCAAATCCATGGCGGAGAAGCGGTAAACGTGGTTGCTCAGGTCACGGTAGTGCCGCGAGTCGGAGCATTGCACCATCAGATAAGGCGAGACGATGCAGCCCGGCCAGGTGTTGGCCACGGCAGAGGCAACCTTCTCCCATGCGTCGCAGCCGGTTTCGGAGACGGGACTTGGCTCGAAGGATTCCAGAGACGTGATCTCCACGGCGGGGTCGTTGACGGTCTTTTCCAGATACGCCAGCGCGGAAGCGACACTGTCGGCGGGATTCAGGCGGATGTTGGACACCATTTTTGCTTCGGGAGGAATTACATTCCGGGCGGAACTGCCCTCCATCTGAGTAAAGGCCACGGTGGTGCGCACCAGCGCGTTCATTTCGCCGCCGCTCTTTTTGCCGAGAGTGTCAATGATCCAGCCGAAGCACCACATGTTGGCGAAAATCACCCGGTACAATGGCGTTGAATATCGTCCCAGCGTGTCGAACATCTGGGCAGCGGGGCCGTCGATGTGGGCCTTGAAGGGGTGATCTTCCACCCGCTTGCAGGCCGCCGCCAGAACCCCCACCGGGGTATGGGGCTTGGGTGCGGAAGCGTGGCCGCCGGCGGAGACGGTGCGGTACTGGGCGTTCAGCATACCTTTTTCCGCAATGCCGATGAGACCGCAGGGCTGCTTTACGCCGGGAAACACATTCTCCACCACGGCGCCGCCCTCGTCCACCACAATGGCGGGGTGGATGCCGTGCTCGGTGAAATACGCCACAATGTTGACTGCGCCCTGACCGTTGATCTCCTCGCCGCCGGAGAAGGCAAAATAAATGTCCTTTTCCGGCTGGAAGCCCTGACCGATGAGGTAATTGGCGGCGGAAAGAACGCCGTTGAAGGTGACCTTGGTGTCCAGCGTGCCGCGGCCCCAGAGAATGCCGTCCTCGATGACCCCGGCGAAGGGAGGCTTGTCCCACTTTTCCTCGTTGACAGGCACCACGTCATAGTGCGCCATCATAACGGCAGGGTCGCCTTCCTGCTTGCCCGGCCACCGCAGCAGCAGCGCCCGGTCGGGAAGCTGCTGGAAGGTGCAGGTGCCGAACACGTTGGGGTAAAGTGTCGGCAGCAGAGAGATCAGCTTCTGGAACTCCCCCTCGTCCTCCAGAGAATGGCCGTTGTAGGACACGGTCTTGCAGCGAACCAGCTGGGCGAGGGAATCCACGGCGGCGTCCCGGTCAAAGGCGATTTCTTCCTTGGTGACTTCGGGCTGGGGCTTGGGACGGAAGCGGATGGTGCGGATGGCGACCACGGCGATGAATGCAACCAGAACGGCGAGAATCAGATATCCGATCATGTTTACAGAACTCCTCTCTTATAAAGCAGCCGGGAAACGGCGATGGTGAACAGCACGCTCACAGGCACCATAATGCCCACGGTACCGGCGTTCAGGGCGGGGACGAAAATGAACAGAACCAGCATCAGCACCACCGGCGCGACGGCGATCTTCCAGTTCCGGCTGACGAAGGCTACGCCCAGTCCGCCGAACAGGGCGGGCAGCATCTGGGCAAAGGCCGGTTCCAGCACCGGCGCTTCCAGAACGGGGGTCAGGGGAACAATCAGAATGACGCCGATGATGATAATGACGGTGGTGACGATGGAGGAGGTGGCGATGGCGATGGTGGAGATGACCTCGCCCTCCTCGGAGTTGGCGCTGACGTTGTTCTGCTCCAGAGCGTTGATGGCGCAGGGAAGCTTCAGGTTGGAGATGTTGCCGGTGACAAAGCTGAGGTAGGAGCCGCCCGCGCCCAGCATGGGAACGAAGGTAATTGTCTCAATGACGCCCACCGCCCAGTACATGGGTGCGGTGGCGATCAGACCCACCACCAGCGCGCCCCAGTCCGGGGCGGCGCCAAACAGGGCGGCCACCGTCAGGGGGAAGGCCAGCAGCAAAATCATCACGGAAATGTTCCAGATGGTGCCGCTGCGGTGAACGGAGTCGATGTAGCTAAGCTGCTTTTTCATATCGGCACCTCCTTAACCCAGCCACGCGGTGAGGGGAATGGCGGAAGCCATGCCCAGCACCAGAGAAATGGGCAGCGCGTAATCGTTGACCCAGCTCCACTTGAATTTTTTCATGAGCAGCCCGCAGATAACCATGATCGCGGCGGACACCGCCATGACGCATACCGGCACAAGCCCGGAGGTGGCGGCGTAATCCCCCGGCGTCCACAGGCGGGAGAAATCGCAGAACACATAGCCCAGAAATGCGGAGATCATGCCGATAAACATGGCATTCTGGAAAATATCCGCCCATTTGGCGTCCCGGTTTTCCAGAACGGTCATGCCCCGCAGCAGCTTCTTGCCGATGACAGGCACCAGCCAGATGCCCACCATGATGGACAGGGTCATCACCAGCGCGATGTTGACGTATTGCTGGGCGGTCAGGGAGCTGATTTTGCCAAGCTCTAAGCCCATGGCGCTGACGGCGTTGGATGCCGCGATGGCCTCATAGCTCAATGAGCCGACTACGCTAAGCCGCAGCCAGGGCAGGGGAATACCCAGACTTTTGCTTAGGGTGATGACGCTGATGACGATGGACACGGCCGGGGCGATGGTGAACAGCGCGGCGGTTTTGATGGTTTTTCTGATCTTGGCCTGATCCATGCCGATTTCCTTACTGCGGCGCAGAGCCTTAATAAGGAAGAAAACCGACTGAGCCAGAACCACGGCAATCAGAATTCCGGCAAGCAGGTAAAGCACCGGATGGTTGACGCTGAATTCCATGGAAACACCTCCGAAAAAATAGATGCGTTCATTATAGCACGGCGCCGTTCCCGAAACAAGAAGCAATCCCGCGAAAGAGAAGATTTTCCCGCGAAATGGCCTTGCTATTTCCCGTCGGATAGGGTAAAATGGTGGAAAGTTTTTGGGAAAGAGGCAACGGAAATGACAAAAGCGGCGTTTGATAACGATAAATACCTGCAAATGCAGTCCGCCCACATCCGGGAGCGCATTGCCCAGTTCGGCGGCAAGCTGTATCTGGAATTCGGCGGCAAGCTCTATGACGACAACCATGCTTTCCGCGTCCTGCCGGGCTTCCAGCCGGACAGCAAGCTGCGGATGCTGCTGCAGCTGAAGGAGCAGGTGGAGATGGTCATTGCCATCAACGCCGACGATATCGAAAAGAATAAGGTTCGGGGCGATCTTGGCATCACCTATGACCGGGACGTCATTCGCCTGATCGACATTTTCCGGGGCTTCGGCCTGTACGTTTCCAGCGTGGTGCTGACCCGCTTCCATGAACAGGCGCTGGCGAAGGCGTTCCAGTCCCGCTTGGAAGGGCTGGGCATCCGGGTCTATCACCATTTTGAGATTCCGGGCTACCCCTCCGACACCGGCTACATCGTCAGCCCCGACGGCTTCGGGAAAAATGACTACATTGAGACGACCCGGTCGCTGGTGGTGGTCACGGCCCCCGGCCCCGGCAGCGGAAAGCTGGCGACCTGCCTGAGCCAGCTGTATCACGAGCATATCCGGGGCAACACGGCGGGCTACGCCAAATTCGAGACCTTCCCCATCTGGAACGTGCCGCTGAACCACCCGGTGAACCTTGCCTACGAGGCCGCCACGGCGGACTTGAACGACGTGAACATGATCGACCCCTTCCATCTGGAAGCCTACGGGGTCACCACCGTCAACTACAACCGGGACGTGGAGGCATTCCCTGTGCTGGTGGCGATTTTTGAGAAGATTCTGGGGCATTGCCCCTACAAATCCCCCACGGACATGGGCGTGAATATGGTGGGCAACTGCATCGTGGATGACGAAGCTGTCCGGTTCGCCTCCCGACAGGAGATCATCCGCAGATACTACGTGGCCATGTGCGAGCAGAAGCAGGGCAAAGGCAGCGACGAAACGGTGCGCAAGTTGGAGCTGCTGATGAAAAAGGCCGGTGTGACCCCGGCGGAGCGGAAGGTGGTCGCCCCTGCCCTGCAGCGGGCGGAGCAGACCGGCGCGCCTGCCGCCGCCATGGAACTGCCCGACGGTACCATCGTCACCGGCAAGACCTCCGACCTTCTGGGTGCGTCCTCGGCGCTGCTGCTGAACGCGCTGAAAAAGCTGGCGGGTATGCGGGACAGCTTGCACCTGATTTCCCCGGTGGTGCTTGACCCCATCCAGCACCTGAAGGTTGACCACTTAGGCAACCGCAATCCCCGTCTCCACACCGACGAGACGCTGATCGCCCTGTCCATCTGCGCCGCCACCAACCCCATGGCGGAACTGGCCATGGAGCAGCTGGACAAGCTGCGGGGCTGCGAGGTACATTCCTCGGTGATCTTGTCCCCGGTGGACGAAAAAACCTTCAAGCGTCTGGGCGTCAACCTGACCTGCGAGCCGAGATATAAGGGATAAATAAAAATGCAGAATGCCGAAACAACGGCATTCTGCATTTTTTGTGGGATAAAGATTAGGCTCTCTGCTCGCAGTAGATGCACCTGTGGATGTCCGCGGCTTTGTCGGTGCAGCGGAACAGCTGGGGCAGCTCCTGCTCGGTCTGGGTGATGCACTTGGGATTGCGGCAGACACGGTCGTATTCCAAACCGCTAACGTCGATGGCTTCTTTTGCGGGATTCCGGGCGGCTTCGTCCAGAAGCTTCAGGATGAGCGCCATGCGCATGTACTTGCCGTTCAGCGCCTGACGGAAATAAGCGGCTCTGGGGTCGTCGTCCACCTTGACGCTGATCTCATTGACCCGGGGCAGGGGGTGCAGGACGCACATTTTCTCCTTTGCCAGCTTCATCTTTTCGGCATCGAGAACGTAGCTGTCCTTGAGCCGCTCGTATTCCCATGGGTCGTCGAAGCGCTCCCGCTGGATGCGGGTCATGTACAGCACGTCGAGCTTGGGCATAGCTTCCTCCAGAGAGGACACTTCCGTGTAGGGGATTCCCTGATTTTCAAAAACATTATACCGAATAAAACCGGGGATTTTCAATTCCTCCGGGGAAATCAGAACAAATTGAATGCCTTTGTAGCGGCTCATGGCCTCAATCAGGGAGTGGACAGTCCGGCCGTATTTCAGGTCGCCGCACAGACCGATGGTGAGATTATCCAGCCGCCCCATTTCCCGGGAAATGGTCAGCAGGTCGGCAAGGGTCTGGGTGGGGTGGTTGTGGCCGCCGTCTCCGGCGTTGATGACGGGGATAGAGGCCGCCTGACTTGCCACGTAGGGCGCACCCTCCTTGGGGTGGCGCATGGCGATGATGTCGGCGTAGCAGCTGACGATTTTGGCGGTATCCGCCACGCTTTCGCCCTTGGAGGCGGAGGAAGAGCTGGCCTCGCTGAAGCCGATGACGCTGCCGCCCAGCTCCAGCATCGCGGCCTCGAAGCTCAGACGGGTGCGGGTGGAGGGCTCAAAGAACAGGGTCGCCAGCTTCTTGTGGGCGCACCTGTCCCAGTAGGCTTCCGGGTGGGCAATGATGTCCTTGGCGGTGGCGATCAGCCCATCCAGCTCGTCCACCCCTAAATCCAGAATGCTGTTCAGACTTCTCATGCGTTCGCTCCATTCACGGCAAGATAATTTCTGATCCGCGCCACATTTTCGGCGTTGGCGGGATTTTCTTCCAGATAGGCGATGATGTCATACACATCCACCACGGAGTAGACGGGGAAGCCAAATTCCTCTTCCACTTCCTCCATGGCCAGCTTTTCGCCCTTGCCCCGCTCCTTGCGGTCAACCATAATAAATGTGGCGGCGACCTTGACGCCCTCCAGACGGCTTAAGATAGCCATGCTTTCCCGGATGGCAGTCCCGGCGGTGATGACGTCCTCTACGATGACCACGTCCTCACCGGACTTGGGGACATAGCCCACGAACACGCCGCCCTCGCCGTGATCCTTAGCTTCCTTGCGATTGAAGAAGAAGGGAACGTCCAGCCCGTCCCGACTCAGGGCAACGGCGGCGGACACGGCGATGGAAATGCCCTTGTAGGCGGGGCCATAGAGGACGGCCTTCCGCCGCCCCAGCTTTTCCCGGTAGGCGCGGGCGTAGAATTCGCCCAGAGTCGCAATTTCCTTACCGGTTTTGATCTCCCCGGCGTTGATGAAATAGGGGATTTTCCGGCCGGATTTGGCGGTGAAATCGCCGAATTTCAGCACACCGGCCATCTCCAGAAACTGAATGAATTCTCTTTTGTAGCTTTCCAAAATGCTTCCTCCTTATTTCAGTCGCAGAATTCCGCCACGCAGCGTTCATAAGCGGCCACGGGGTCGGCGGCGGCGGTGATGGGACGGCCGACCACGATGTAGTCCGAGCCGATGGCCTTGGCGGCGGCGGGGGTCATCACCCGCTTCTGGTCGCCCACATCGCCGTCGGCGAAACGGACGCCGGGGGTCACGGTGAGGAAAGTTTTGCCACAGCGCTCGTGTACCTTCCCCGCTTCCAGCGGGGAGCAGACCACGCCGTCCAGACCGGCGTTTTTCGCGGTCTCGGCGTAGTGCATGACCACTTCGTCAATGGGTTCATGAATGAGCAGGTCGGACTCCATGGCCGCCTGATCGGTGGAGGTCAGCTGGGTCACGGCAATCAGCAGGGGACGGGTGCCGTCCTCCCGGGTCAGACCTTCCAGCGCGGCCTTCATCATGGCGGTGGTACCGGCGGCGTGGAGGTTGGTGATGTCCACGTCCAGATTCCGCAGGACGGACATGGCCTTTTTCACGGTGTTGGGGATGTCGTGGAGCTTCAGGTCCAGAAAAATCTTGTGTCCCCGGGCTTTGATCTCCCGGACGATGGCGGGGCCTTCCGCGTAGTACAGCTCCATGCCGATCTTCACGAAGGGCTTGCGGCCGGTGAATTTGTCAAGAAAAGCGAAGGTCGCCTCGGCGGATGAAAAATCGCAGGCAACAATGACGTCCTTACCCATTATTTCGCGCCTCCTATAATGTCTTTCAGATTCTCAATTTTGTATTTTTCCATGACGGCGGGAAGTTCCCGGATGATGTCCCGGCAGGCGTAGGGATTTACGAGATTGGCCGCGCCTACCTCTACGGCGGTAGCGCCTGCCAGCATCATTTCCACCACATCCTCGGCGCTGCTGACGCCGCCCATGCCCACCACGGGTACGTTTACCGCATTTGCGACCTGATAGACCATGCGCAGCGCCACCGGAAAGATGGCGGGGCCGGAAAAGCCGCCCATTTTGTTGGCGATGACGGGCTTGCGGGTGCGCAGATCAATGCGCATACCAAGCAGAGTGTTAATCAGGCTGATGCCGTCCGCACCGGCATCCTCACAGGCTCTGGCGATGGAGACGATATCGGTGACGTTGGGGGAGAGCTTGACGATAACAGGCTTTTTCGTGACCTTTTTCACCGCCGCTGTCACCTCCGCGGCGGCTTCCGGGCAGGTGCCGAAGCTCATGCCGCCGCCGTGAACGTTGGGGCAGCTGACGTTGACCTCCAGCCAGCCCACCTGTTCCTCCTTGTCCAGCCTTTCGCAGGTGTAGGCGTAATCCGCCACGGAAAAGCCGGAGACGTTGGCCATGACGGGCTTGTGGAAGCAGGCTTTCAGCTTCGGGAGTTCTTCGGATATGACTTTGTCCACGCCGGGATTTTGCAGCCCCACGGCGTTGATCATGCCGCCGGTACACTCGGCAATGCGGGGCGTGGGATTTCCAAAACGGGGTTCTTTCGTGGTTCCCTTGAAGGAGAAGGTGCCAAGGCAGTTGATGTCGTACAGTTCGGCAAACTCATAGCCGTAGCCAAAGGTGCCGGAGGCGGGGATGACCGGGTTGTCCAGCTCGATGCCGCAGAGGTTCACGCTCAGGCTTCCCATAGAATTTCCTCCTTCCGCATGACGGGGCCGTCCTTGCAGATGCGTTTGTATCCCGTGAGGGTCTTGCAGGAGCAGCCCATGCAGGCGCCGAAACCGCAGCCCATCCGTTCCTCGAAGCTCATCTGGCCGGAGGTGCGGGTGGCTTTATACACCGCCTTGAGCATCGGCTCCGGGCCGCAGGTGTAGAAATAGGAATAATTAAGATCGTTCAGGGGCGTGGTGGCGAAGCCCTTGACGCCATAGCTTCCGTCGGCGGTGGCGACGATCACCCGGCAGCCCAGCGTCCGGAATTCGGCTTCATAGAACACTTCCGATTGGGTGTTGAAGCCCAGAATCACCGTTACCTGCTTGCCCATGGCAAGCAGCCGTTTTGCAAGGTGGTACAGCGGCGGGACACCCACGCCGCCGCCCAGTAAGACGGGGCTGTTCCCGGCTGGGGCGAGGTCGTAGCCGTTGCCAAGGCCGGTCAGGATGTCCAGCTTCTCCCCGGGAACCATCCGGGAGAGAATTTCCGTACCCTTGCCCACCACCTTGTAGACGATGGTGAGGGTATCCCCGTCATAGTCGCACACGGAAATGGGACGGCGGAGGAACTTCCCTGTGATTTGAATGTTGACAAACTGCCCCGGGGCGGTGATGGCGGAGGTGTCTCCGGAAAGCACCATTTTGTAGACGCAGTCCGTCAGGGGAGTATTGGAAAGAATCGTGAAAATGCTCTGTTTCATGGTCGCTCCTTCCGGGAATTTTTGGCGTTGCCTGCTCAGGCGTCAATCGTAGAAATCGTCAGAGTGGTTTCTTCCAGCACATCCAGCAGAACCCGGATGGTGTCCAGCGCGGTAAACAGCGTCACGTTATGCTCCGTGGCGATCCGGCGGATTTTTATGCCGTCCCGGCCGTTGGAGCCGGGGTCGCGGGTGTTGATGACGTAGGCAATGTGTCCCTGACGCAGGGCGTTGGGAATTTCGTCGCTTCCGTCGCTGATCTTGCCCAGAACGTGGGTGCGGATGCCGTTTTCCTTCAGGAATGTGGCAGTTCCGGCGGTGGCCTCGATGTTGAAGCCCAGACGGTAGAACCGGCGGATCAGGGGCAGCGCTTCCTCCTTGTCCCGGTCGGCGATGGTGGCAAGGACGGTGCCGTAGTTCTGCAGCTTCATGCCGGAGGCCTGCAGCGCCTTGTACAGGGCACGGGTCATGGTGCGGTCATAGCCGATGGCCTCGCCGGTGGACTTCATTTCGGGAGTCAGATAGGCGTCCAGACCGCGAATTTTATTGAAGGAGAACACTGGCGCTTTGACGTACCAGCGCTCCTTTTCGGCGGGGTAGATGTCGAAGAAGCCCTGCTCCTTCAGACTCAGACCCAGAATCACGTCGGTGGCGATGTCCGCAAGGCTGTAGCCCGTGGCCTTGCTCAGGAAGGGAACCGTGCGGGAGGAACGGGGGTTGACCTCGATGACGGACACGTTGTCCTCCGGATCCACAATGAACTGCACATTGAACAGGCCGACAATGCCGATGCCCAGACCCAGCTTTTTGGCGTATTGCAGAATGATGCCCTTGACCTTGTCGGAGATGGAGAAGGAGGGGTAGACGGAGATGGAGTCGCCGGAGTGGACGCCGGTGCGCTCCACCAGTTCCATGATGCCGGGGACGAACACGTCCCGGCCGTCGCAGATGGCGTCGATCTCCACTTCACGGCCCTGAATGTATTTGTCCACCAGAACGGGCTTGTCCTCGTCAATCTCCACGGCGCTTTTCAGGTAATGGCGCAGCTGGGTCTCGTTTGCCACGATCTGCATGGCGCGGCCGCCCAGCACGAAGCTGGGACGCACCAGCACGGGGTAGCCGATCTCATTCGCCGCCGCGAGACCGTCCTCGATTTTGGTGACGGCTCTGCCCTTGGGCTGGGGGATGTTCAGCTCCTTCAGGAGCTTTTCAAAGGCGTCCCGGTTTTCGGCTCTGTCGATGGCCTCGCAGCCGGTGCCGATGATCTTCACGCCCCGGTCATGGAGGGGCTGGGCCAGATTGATGGCGGTCTGGCCGCCCAGAGACGCAATCACGCCGTCGGGCTTTTCAAAATCGATGATGTTCATCACATCCTCGGGAGTCAAAGGCTCAAAATACAGCTTGTCGGCGGTGGTGTAGTCGGTGGAGACGGTCTCGGGGTTATTGTTGATGATGATGGCCTCGTAGCCCGCCTTTTTGATGGTCATGACGGCGTGGACGGTGGAGTAGTCGAATTCCACGCCCTGACCGATGCGGATGGGGCCTGCGCCCAGTACCACGATCTTCTTTTTGTTCGTCAGCCGGGAGACGTTTCCGCCGGTGTAGGAGGAGTAGAAGTAGGGGATATACGCGCCGGTGTGGCAGGTGTCCACCATACGGAAGGCCGGGAACATACCGTGTCCTCTGCGGAAATCGGACACGTCCGTCTCGGAGCATTTCCAGAGCCTGCTCACATATTTATCGCTGAAGCCCATCTTCTTCGCGTCCAGAAGGGCTTCCGGCTCTTTGACGTGGAGTTTCAGGTATTCCTCCATATCCACAATGCGCTTGATGGCGTTCAGGAAATACACGTCGATGGCTGTAATTTCATGAATCTGTTCCACGGTGACACCCCGGTAGACCATTTCCGCAATGGCGAAAATGTTGTCGGAGCGGAACACGCTGATATAGTCCAGCAGCTCCTCCGTGGTCATGTCGTCGAATTTGTGATGGTAGATGTGGTTCGCGCCTACCTCCAGAGAGCGGATGCCCTTGAGCAGGGATTCCTCCAGATTGGAGCCGATGCCCATGACCTCACCGGTGGCCATCATCTGGGTGCCCAGAATGTTGATGGCGGAGGTGAACTTGTCGAAGGGGAACCGGGGCAGCTTGGTGATGACGTAGTCCAGCTTCGGCTCAAAGGCGGCGTTGGTGTTGGCAATTTTGATGTCCTCCAGCGCCATGCCCACGGCGATTTTCGCGGTGACCCGGGCAATGGGGTAGCCGGAGGCCTTGGAGGCCAGCGCGGAGGAACGGGAGACACGGGGGTTGACCTCAATGAGATAGTATTTGGAGGAATTGGGGTCGAGAGCAAACTGGACGTTGCAGCCGCCCTCCACCTTCAGCGCCCGGATGATTTTGATGGCGGAGTCGTTGAGCATCTTCATGTCGTGGTCGCTGAGGGTCATGATGGGGGCGACCACCATGCTGTCGCCGGTGTGGACGCCTACCGGGTCGATGTTCTCCATGCCGCAGATGGTGATGGCGTGGTCATTGGAGTCCCGCATGACCTCGAATTCGATCTCCTTGTAGCCCTTGACGGACTTTTCCACCAGAACCTGATGGACAGGGGAGAGAGCGAAGGCGTTGAGGCCGATCTCCACCAGCTCGTCTTCATTGTAAGCAAAGCCGCCGCCGGTGCCGCCGAGAGTAAAGGCGGGGCGGAGCACCACAGGATAGCCGATGCGCTTGGCGGCCTCCTTGGCTTCCTCCAGAGAGTAGGAAATTTCGGAGGGGATGACCGGCTCACCGATGGACTGGCACAGCTCCTTGAAAAGCTCCCGATCCTCGGCACGCTCGATGGACTCGCTGGAGGTGCCCAGCAGCCTGACCCGGCATTCCCGCAAGATGCCCTTCTTTTCCAGCTGCATGGCCAGATTCAGACCTGTCTGACCGCCGATGCCGGGGATGATGGCGTCGGGACGCTCGTAGCGGATGATCTTGGCGATATATTCCAGCGTCAGCGGCTCCATGTAGACCTTGTCGGCGATGATGGTGTCGGTCATGATGGTGGCGGGGTTGGAGTTGCACAGCACCACCTCGTAGCCCTCTTCTTTCAGAGCAAGACATGCCTGCGTCCCGGCGTAGTCAAACTCAGCAGCCTGACCGATGACGATGGGGCCGGAGCCAATGATGAGAATTTTCTTGATGTCGGTTCTTTTTGCCATGGTGTTTCTCCTCTCGTTATGTATGGGTTTCCGGAGCGGCGTATGCCAGCTTTCCGTCGCAGACGGTGGCGATACATTTTCCGTTGACCTGCCAGCCCGCGAAGGGCGTGGCTCTGCCCTTGGAAAGAAAGTCCTCCGGGTCGATGGGGTATGCGGCGTTCAAGTCCCAGATGCTGTAGTCCGTTCCCAGAGGAAGACCGAAGCGTCTGCGGGGATTGACGCACAAAAGCTCCAATAGTTTGTTCAGGCTTAGAATGCCCGGTTTTACCAGACAGGTATACAAAATCGGGAAAGCGGTCTCAATGCCCACGATGCCGAAGGCGCTTTTTTCCAGCCCTCGGGATTTTTCCTCGGCGGAGTGGGGGGCGTGGTCGGTGGCGATCATGTCGATGGTGCCGTCCAGAATTCCCTGGATCAGGGCTTCCCGGTCTTCCTTTCCTCGCAGGGGCGGGTTCATTTTGAAACGGCCGTCCTCCTGCAGGTCGCTGTCGTCCATCACCAGATAGTGGGGGCCGGTCTCGCAGGTCACGTCCAGCCCCTCGGCCTTGGCCTTGCGGATGAGCGCCACGCTTTCCTTGGCGGAGACGTGACAAACGTGGTAGGCGCAGCCGGTTTCTTTTACCAGCTGCAAGTCCCGGGCAATTTGCCCCCATTCGCTTTCGGAGCAGATGCCCCGATGGCCATGGGCTTTGGCATAATCACCGTCGTGGATGTGCCCGCCCCGCAAGAGCGAGTTGACCTCGCAGTGGGCGACAATGGGCTTCCCGAGGGCTTTGGCGCGAAGCATGGCCTGCCGCATCATGTCATCGCTCTGCACGCCCCGGCCGTCGTCGGAAAACCCCACTACGTCGGGCGCCATGCCCTCCAGGTCGGAAAGCGCTTCGCCCTGTTCGCCGATTGTGATGGCACCGTAGGGGTAGACGTGGATGCAGGCGGTTTCCTCAATGAGACGGCGCTGAACCTCCAGATGCTCCACGCTGTCCGGCACCGGGTTCAGGTTTGGCATGGTGCAGACCGCGGTATAGCCGCCCCGGGCGGCTGCCCGGCTGCCTGTGGCGATGGTCTCCTTATAAGAAAAACCCGGCTCTCTGAAATGCACATGCACGTCACAAAAGCCGGGAAAAATAACATATTCAGAAGAATCGAACCCGGAAAGACCGGGGGCGAAAAGGGAGAAACAAACCCCTTCGGAAAATACGGTCCCCAAAGAAGCAGCGTAAACATTGGCCTTCGTCATATCTGTCATGCTGATCTCCTTTCTTAAAAAAACGTCCTGCCAAAAGCGGCAAGACGGGCGGGATGAGCCGCTGAACTTATCCGTTAGATTATAGCATGGGCAGGAGTGGTTGTCAATTGGGAAAAATGGACATGGATACACCCGAAAACGGCGGGGTTTTTGGGCATAGGGGCGCGATTGAACTGCCCCCTTGTCTCTTCCTGGGAGAGGCGGTTGAGCGAAGCGAAGACGGAGAGGGAAAACAGGGAAAAAGCCCTCTCAGTCACCTTCGGTGACAGCTCTCCCAGAGGGAGAGCCAAGGGGTGTACCCTGTTTTATTTTTCTTCGCCTTCCGGGAGGACTCCCGATTCCTTAAGCCTGTCCAGCGCCGTCCGGTAGCCGCCGCCATATACGAGGCACCGGTTGACCCGGCTGATGGTAGCCGAGCTGGCGCCGGTGGATTCCGAGACTTCGATATAGTTTTCGCCGCTGTCCAGCAGGCAGGCGACCCTGAACCGCTGGGACATGGCCTGCAATTCCTTGATGGTGGCCACGTCCTCAAAAAACAGGCGGCAGTCCTCCACCGTCCGCAGGGACAGAATGGCCTCGAAAAACAGATCTTCACCGGGATGTCGAACGATATCCATAACACGGAGTCCTTTCTTCTGGGGTGCTTTCCTATACTTTACCACTTTACCATATTGAATACAAGTCCCTTTTGGAGTTTTTCGCAGGAAAAAGGGGGGAAGAAGGGGCGGTTTTTGTGGGTTCCTCCGAAAAAGACAAATGTCCCTGTATGAGATACTTTTTTCCGCGCCAAATGCTTGACTTGCGCCTCCTGCGGTGCTAGAATTGGGAAATAAAATTTCAGAGAGGTGTTTACAATGGAAAGAAAAGATATTGACTGGGGCAATCTGGGATTTGGCTACGTCCAGACCGACATGCGCTATGTCTCCAATTTCCGAAACGGCCAGTGGGATGACGGCTGCCTGACCGATCAGGCCACCATTACCATGAGTGAGTGCGCCTGCGTTCTGCAATACGCCCAGACCTGCTTTGAGGGGCTGAAAGCCTACACCACCGAGGATGGGCGCATCGTCTGCTTCCGCCCCGACCTGAACGCCCAGCGGATGGCCAGTTCCTGCCGCCGCCTGAAAATGCCCGTGTTCCCCGAGGACAGATTCGTGCAGGCCGTAGTGGAGACCGTCCGCGCAAACTCCCAGTGGGTGCCGCCCTACGGCTCCGGCGCGACGCTGTACGTCCGTCCGTTCATGTTCGGCAGCGACGCCATCATCGGCGTCAAGCCAGCGACGGAGTATCAGTTCCGGGTGTTCGTCACCCCGGTCGGCCCCTATTTCAAGGGCGGCATCAAGCCCCTGAAGCTGCGCATCTCCGATCTTGACCGGGCGGCGCCCAAGGGCACCGGCGACGTCAAGGCGGGCTTAAACTACGCCATGAGCCTTTACAACATCGTGGACGCCCACGAGAAGGGCTTTGACGAGAACGTCTACGTGGACTCCGCCACCCGCACCCACATTGAGGAGACCGGCGGCGCCAACGTGATTTTCGTCACCAAGGACGGCAAGCTGGTCACCCCCAAGTCCGGCACCATTCTCCCCTCCATCACCCGGCGCAGCCTGCTGCAGGTGGCGAAGGATTATCTCGGCATGGAGGTAGAGGAGCGCCCCGTGGCGCTGGCGGAGATCGGCGAATTTGCCGAGTGCGGCCTGTGCGGCACGGCGGCGGTCATCTCCCCTGTGGGCACCATTGTGGATCACGGCAAGGAAATTCACTACGTGGGTATGGGCCCCACCATCCAGAAGCTTTACGATACCCTTACCGGCATCCAGATGGGTCGTCTGGAAGCCCCCGAAGGCTGGATCCAGATCATCGAGTAATGTACAATGTTCAAAAAAGGCAAGCCGTTTTTCGGCTTGCCTTTTTTGCACGGAATTACGCGAGAATAGGCTTCAAAGCGTCGGCGAGAACCTTCTCCTGGGCTTCGGCTTCCGCCAGATCCTTGCCCAGAGTGGTGAAATAGGTCTTGATCTTCGGCTCGGTGCCGGAGGGGCGGACGATGACCGTTGCGCCGCCTTCCAGATTGTACACCAGCACGTTGGCGGCGGGCAGGCCGGTCTGAGCGGTGTTCTGGTAGTCGGTGATTTTGGTCACCTTGTAGCCGCCAATCTCTACAGGGGGCTTCTCCCGCAGGGAGGCCATGATACCGGCCATCTTGTCCATGCCGGACAGGCCGGGGAACTCAAAGGAGTTCACCTTGTTCAGATACCGGCCGTATTTTGCGTAAATGGCTTCCAGCCGCGCCTTGATGGACGAGCCGATGGAACGGTAGTAGGCCGCCATTTCACAGATCAGCATGGAGCCAATGATGGCGTCCTTGTCCCGGACGTAAGGGCCTGCAAGGTAGCCGTAGGATTCCTCGAAGCCCAGAATGAAGCGATCCACCTCACCGGCGGCCTCCAGCTTGGCAATCTGGTCGCCGATCCACTTGAAGCCGGTGAGAACGTTGCGCATTTCCACGCCGTAATCCGCGGCCACGATGTCCGCGAGGGGGGTGGAGACCAGAGACTTTACCGCCACGGGGCGCTTGGGCATGGTGCCTTTTTCAATGCGGCCTTGACAGATGTAGTCCAGCAGCAGCACGCCCACCTCGTTGCCGGAGACCAGCTCATAGGAGCCGTCGGGGCAGCGGATGGCGATGCCCACCCGGTCGGCGTCGGGGTCGGTGGCCAGCATCAGATCGGCGCCGGTCTTCTCGGCCAGCTCCAGACCAAGCCGCAGAGCCTCGAAAATCTCCGGGTTGGGATAGGGGCAGGTGGGGAAGTTGCCGTCGGGGTACTGCTGCTCGGGGACAATGGTGATGTCGTCAATGCCGATGTCATGAAGCACCCGGGTGACCGGCACCAGACCGGAGCCGTTCAGGGGGGAGTACACCAGCTTCAGCCCGGCGGTTTTGCAGATGCCGGGGCGGACGGCGCAGGCTTCAATGGCGCTGTACAGCGCCTCCTTGCAGTCCTCGCCCACGTATTCGATCAGACCCTTGGCGATGCCGTCTTCAAAGGACATCATCTTCGCACCGGTGAGAATGTCGGTTTTCTGAATCTCCGCGTACACCACGGCGGCGGCATCGTCCGTCATCTGGCAGCCGTCGGGGCCGTAGGCTTTGTAGCCGTTGTATTTGGCGGGGTTGTGGGAGGCGGTGATCATGATGCCGGCGTTCGCTTTGTAATACCGGGTGGCAAAGGACAGGGCGGGAACGGGCATCAGCGCGTCGTAGATCCGCACCCGAATGCCGTTGGCGGCCAGAACGCAGGCGGCGTTTCTGGCAAATACGTCGGAATTGATGCGGCTGTCATAGGAAATGGCGACCAGCTGGCTGCCGCCCTGGGTCTTGACCCAGTTCGCAAGCCCCTGGGTGGCCTGCCGGACAACGTAAATATTCATCCGGTTGCTGCCCGCGCCCAGAATGCCCCGCAGACCGGCGGTGCCGAATTTCAGCGCTACAGCAAAGCGCTCCTTGATCTCATTGTCCTGTCCCTCGATTTTCCTCAGCTCATCGGTGAGGGCGGGATCTTCCAGATCAGCGCTCAGCCAGCGCTTATAATCATCTATGTACATCATTATCACCTTTTCTTCATATAAATGCACGTATAATATAGTTCATCAGGCAGAAAAAGTCAATGCCGGAGTGGGGGCAGCCGCGTTATGGGGGCAAAAAATGGGAGGCGACGGAAATCCGTCGCCTCCCTTGCGTATTTTAGAAATGTTTTCTCTTGCGGTCGTAGACGCTTACAGCAGCCGCGCCGCAGAAGGAGAACAGCAGCACGCTGCCAAGAACCATGACGATCTCGCTGTCGCCGGTCTTGGGGATGTTGTCCTTGCCGTTCTTCACGGACTTCCACTGAGCGACATAGGTGACATCCTTGGTCACGGTGTCAGTGACCTTGGGGGACCAACCGGTGAAGGTGTAGCCCTTACGGGTGGGCTTGCCATCGAACTTGGGGGTATCGGTGCCAGACTCAAGATCCTTGTAGACCTGATCCTTGAACGCCTTGCCCTTCACGCCGTCGGTGTAGGTAACGGTGTAGAGTTCTTCCCACTGGGCGGTGTAGGTCACGTTCTCGGTCACGGTCTCGGAAACCACGGGTTCCCAACCGGCGAACTTGTAGCCCTTACGAGTGGGAGTACCATTAAACTCGGGGGTCTTGGTGCCGGACTCGAGATCTGTAAAGACCTGATCCTCGAACGCCTTACCCTTCGCGCCGTCGGTGTAGGTGACGGTGTAGAGCTTTTCCCACTGAGCGACGTAGGTCGCATTTTCGGTCACGGTGTCGGCAACTACGGGTTCCCAGCCGAGGAACTTGTAGCCCTTACGGGTGGGGTCCTTTGTGCCGAAGGCGGGGGTGTTGGTGCCATAGGGAATGTCATTGTAGACGACATCCGCGAAGACTTCCTCGCCCTTCACACCGTCGGTGTAGGTAACGGTGAGAAGCTCGCACTTGACGTTGAAGGTGACGCTGGTCTCCGCAGCCGTCCACTTCTCACCATTCCAGGTCAGCTCGATGGTCTTGCTGTCACGGTCATCAAGGGTGTGGGGGCCAACATTCTCTTCTGCGTTGTACTTGGCAACGTAATCCTTTGCGTTTACGGTGAGGATGCAGGTGTACGCAGTTCCCTTGCGCTCGGGGTCGGAGACGTTGTAAGTGTCTTCGATGAGCGTGTAGGACTTGCCGTTGTGCGCAGTGGTGGTCGTGCAGTCCACCTTCGCGTTGATGCCCAGCCCCTTCAGTTCATCGTAGGTGGGCTTTTCGGGGGGGCACTCGACGTGGAAGGTGATGGGCAGTTCGGTCTTCGCGACCCACTTTTCACCATTCCACTTCAGCTCGACGGTCTTCTCAGGCTGCTCGCCGACGATCAGCGCATGGGTCTTGCCCATATCGGAGCTGTACTTCTCGATGATCTTGGCTGCCTTGACAGTGATGGTGCAGGTATAGCCCTCGGAGGCGGTACCGGTGACGTCGCTGACGGTGTACTCACCCTGCGTCGGCTTGTAATCCTTGCCCCAGTGGTTGACGTTCTGGTTATCGCAGACGATCTTTACGCCTCTGCCGATCGCACCCTCAATGTCCTTCTTGCTGGGCTGCTCGGGGGGGCACAGGGTATGGAAGGTGACAGGCAGTTCGGTCTCAGCGACCCACTTTTCGCCATTCCACTTCAGTTCAATGGTCTTTTCGGCGGGTTCACCGGCAATCAGCGTATGAACCGCGTCGCCCATATCGGAGCTGTACTTCTCGATGAACTTGGCTGCCCTGACGGTAACGGTGCAGGTGTAGCCATCGGCGGCGGTGCCCATGACATTGCTGACGGTGTACTCGCCCAGCGTCGGCTTATACTTCTTTTCGCCGTGGTTGACGTTCTGGTTATCGCAGACAACCGCCACGCCTCTGCCGATCGCACCTTCGATTGCCTTCTTGTCGGGCTGTACGGGCTTCCACTGAGCGGTATAAGTGGCATCATCGGTCACGGTCTCGGCGACCTCGGGGGTCCAGCCGTCGAACACAAATCCCTTACGGGTGGGAGTGCCCTCGAAAGCGGGGGTGGCATCCTCGTACTTTGCCGTATAAGCCTGATCCGCGAATGCCTCACCGTTCACACCGTCGGTGTAGGTCACGGTGTAGGTGTTCTTTTCCCAAACGGCGTACAGATTCGTCCAGCCGTTCACGGTCTGGCCGGTCACGTCGCCGTTCTGACCCTCACGGCTCCAGAACTTGAAGGTGTAGCCGGTGCGGGTCGGGGTGGGAGCGTCCGCGGTGGGAAGGGTCGAACCAAAGGGCGCAGTGGTGCTGTACAGCCGACCTTCGGTCTTGCTGTGGTCATTCTGGAAGTCTCTCAAGGCTTCCTCACTCTGGAAGTAAACGACCTGGTACTTGTCATAGACCATGCACTTCAAATTCGTCCAGCCGTTGACGGTTTTCTCCTTCAGACCGGCAGGGGGATTTGCGGGGTTCGCCTTGTAGTTATTCCACGCGCCGTCGTCGTACCAGCCGTAGAACTCGTAGTTCCCGGTGTAATAGTCGGCAATGTCGATCGTGGACAGGTCAATGACATGACCCTTCGGCTGGCTTTCGAGCGCGACGTCCTTATAAGCCTTCGAGGTGTCGCCGTTGCGATAAATCACAAGATGGACGGGGAACAGCTCTTCTTCGCACTTGACAGGGAAGGTAATGGGGGTATCGACAGCCCACTGACCCTCTACGTACTTCAGCGTAAGAGTCTTGGTGTTGTCACCGGTCAGGGTGTGCTTGCCATAGTCCATGTTGTACCGCGCCACATATTTGTCAGCAGTGACGGTAATGTCGCAGGTGTAGCCGTCAGTTTCGTTGCCGGCAACATCGCCGATGGTGTATGTTCCACCTCTCAGCGAGAAGTGTACGGCGGCGTGCGTCTCGGGCTTCGTGGTGCAGGTCACATCCACGGGCGCTTTCAGATTGGACAGATCTTCAGCACCGGGCCTTGCGGGCGGAACGATCTCCGTCACGCACGCGACGTCGAAAACAACGGGGGCGCCGCTCTCAACAGTCCAGCCATTATCCGTGTATTTCAGGGTAACGGTCGCGTTGACGCCCTTGGGATCATGGACAGTGCGGGTATTGGTGTCGAACTGCTCCACATACTTCTGAGAGTTGATGGTGACCGTGCAGGTGTAGCCGTTCTCGGCGTCGCCTGCAACCTCATTGGTGGTGTAGGAGCCGGAAATCAAAGTGTAGCCCTTGGCCTTAAGCTCGTGGGCAGCCTTGCCGTTGGTGCAGTTGACGGTGATATTACCGATCAGACCGCTGAGGTCGCCCTCACCGGGAGCCGTGGGCTTATCGGGCATGGGGGGAGTTGCTTCTTCCCATACGGCGTACAGCGTTCTGGTCCAGGTGTTGCCATTCTTGACAACATCATTGCCATACTGGGATACGGCACACGTCATACCACCAGTGTAGATTGTATCAGACCCGTCATTGGCCTTCCAGCCCTTAAAGACATAGCC
>ERZ827490.1055-NODE-1055-length-38299-cov-5.371039_pt1 | contig 38299 bp, 32 predicted proteins | sample MGYA00519770_ERZ827490 | MGnify/ENA primary metagenome ERZ827490 (study PRJEB31778, sample SAMEA3449324) | human gut metagenome | biome: human gut; feature: human-associated habitat; material: faeces | place: United Kingdom | collected 2010/2012 ...
TGACACCATGGGGAAGAAGGGGTAGAATGGTAGCACACTTTCAGAAATGGATTATGTGAGGAACGAATATGAATGCACCGGTTGATGTGACTGCTGTCCGAATCGAAACCGAGCGCCTTATCCTGCGCGCCTGGCGGGAGACGGATTTGGCGGATTTTTATGAGTATGCCGGCGTGGAAGGCGTTGGCGAGATGGCCGGGTGGAATCACCACCAATCCGTGGAGGAGTCCCGGCGGATTCTGGATTCTTTTATCAGCGGAAAAAAGACCTTTGCCCTGGAATGGAAGGAAAACGGAAAGGTGATCGGCTCGCTGGGCCTGGAACCCCGGGACGCGGGACTGCCGGAAGAATTGCAGGGACGTGAGATCGGCTACGTTCTCAGCAAGGATTATTGGGGCAGGGGACTGATGCCGGAAGCGGTCAAGGCCGTGATCGACTACTGCTTCCAGGAGCTGTCCTTTGACTACCTGACCTGCGGCCATTTTGACAGAAATGACCGCTCCCGCCGGGTGGTGGAAAAGAGCGGCTTCCGGTTCCTGAAAAATGTGGTCACGCCCACCGCACGGGGTGTTGACGAGCCGGGGAAGATGTACAACCTGATGAAACCTATCGACAAGGAGAAACAGCCATGTTTGAACTGAAAAAAACCGAGGGCAAAGCCCGCCGGGGAGAATTCACCTGTGCCCACGGCACCGTCCAGACGCCGGTGTTCATGAACGTCGGCACGCAGGGCGCGATTAAAGGCGCGCTGAGCGCCAAGGATTTGAAAGACATCGGGTGTCAGGTGGAGCTGTCCAATACCTACCATCTGCATCTGCGTCCCACGGACACGGTGGTGCGCCAGATGGGGGGACTGCATAAGTTCATGACTTGGGACGGCCCCATTCTGACGGATTCCGGCGGATTTCAGGTGTTCAGTCTGGCTTCCCTGCGGAAAATCAAGGAGGAGGGCGTGTATTTTGCCTCCCACATCGACGGCCACAAGATTTTCATGGGGCCGGAGGAGAGTATGCAGATCCAGTCCAATCTGGGCAGCGACATGTGTATGGCCTTTGACGAGTGCATTGAAAACCCCTCGCCCCGGGACTATGTTCAGAAAAGCGTGGACAGAACCTACCGCTGGCTGGTGCGCTGCAAGGCGGAAAATGCCCGCCTGAACGCCCTGCCGGACACGGTGAACCCCCAGCAGATGCTCTGGGGCATCAATCAGGGCGGCACGTATACGGACATCCGGGTGGATCACATGAAACGCATTGCCGAGCTTGACCTCCCCGGCTACGCCATCGGCGGCCTTGCGGTGGGGGAGACCACGCAGGAGATGTACGACATCATCGAGGCCGTGGAGGAGCACATGCCGGTGGACAAGACCCGCTACCTCATGGGCGTGGGGACGCCCAGCAACATCATCGAGGCGGTCGCCCGGGGCGTGGATTTCTTTGACTGCGTTATGCCGGCGCGGAATGCCCGCCATGCCCGGCTGTTCACATGGGAGGGCGCGATCAACCTGAAAAACGCCAAGTATATCACCGACGACAGCCCCATCGACCCCCACTGCGACTGCCCGGTCTGCCGCCGCTATTCCCGCGCCTATATCCGCCATCTGTTCGTTGCGGAGGAAATGCTGGCCATGCGCCTTTCCGTTATGCACAACCTGTATTTTTACAACAAGCTGATGGAAAAAATCCGTCAGGCGCTGGACGAGGGACGTTTTGAAGACTTCCGCCGGGAGTATTCGGAGAAGCTGGGCAGAAGAATATAAAAATATTAAGAACCACTTAAAAGCCCCCTTGCAATTTACGCAATTAATGGTATAATGAACAGGAAATAACACAAAAGGAGTTTTCCCAATGAATATTTTGACTGGAACCACCTCTGCCGGTATGGGCAGCACCGTCATCATGCTGGTGCTGATGATCGCGATTTTCTACTTCATGCTGATCCGTCCTGAGAACAAGCGGAAAAAAGAGGCCGAGCAGATGCGCGGCGCCGTGAAGAAGGGCGATAAGATCGTCACCATCGGCGGTATCGTGGGCGTTGTTGTGGACGTGAAGGAAAGCCGCATCGTCGTCGAGACCAGCGCCGATCAGGTACGTATCGAGCTGGAGAAGTGGGCGATTTCCTCCAACGAGACCGCTACGGAGGCCGCCAAGGCGGAGGCCAAGAAGGCGCAGGAAGCCAAGGCAAAGGCCAAGGCCGCAAAGAAAGCCGACAAGGCGAAGAAGGACTGATTGCTGGTCGTTCCAAAGTCTTTGAGAAGTTGAAAATCCGCCCGATGCCATTGGCATCGGGCGGATTTTATATGCCAAATAGTACAAAAAACGGCTCATGGAGCGTATCGGTACAACCCCTTTACATAGTATCTTGGAACGGAAACGGCTCCGGGAATTCTCCCGGAGCCGTTCTTTCGTATTTACGGAATCTGAACGCCGAAAGCCTGCATTTCCCGGCGAAGCTCGTCCGCGTCGCCGTGGAAGACGATGCCCGGCATACCGGTGCGCTCCGCGCCTTCGATGTTCTGGGCGGAATCGTCGATAAACAGACATTCCCGGGGAACAAGACGGAACGTCTTGTACAGAGTATCGTAGATTTCCGCGCAGGGCTTGATCTGCTTGACGTCGGCGGAAATAAGCGTCCCGTCAAAATACTGACTTCCGGGAACCCGCGGCCAATATTCGTGCTGGCGGTAGCTGGCGTTGGACAGCAGATATACGCCGTATCCCGCCTTTTTCAGGTCGCTTACCAGCTGCTCCATACCGGCGACGGGGAGGATGGGACGATCCCACCGGTCAACCAGCAGGTGCGCCTTCTCGTGAAGCCGCTGGGGAAGACGGCGGCACATGCTCTCGGCTGCTTCGGCCTCGGTCATGGAGCCGCGATCCATCTTCGCCCATTCCAGCGAGAGGTAGACGTTGTTCAGCAGCAGCTTTCTGTCCGCGCCCTGAACGCCCACGGCGTCCAGAAAATAGTCCCGGTCAAAGCGCAGCAGAACGTTGCCCATGTCGAAAATAACGTTTTTGATCATCAGACGATCTTAACCTTGCCCTTGGTAGCCCGGAACACGATGACCAGCGAAACGATGGTCGTCAGGGTCAGAATGGTGGCCAGGGCTGCGGCGGTGCCGTCGCTCATGCGGACGACTTCCTGATAAATGGCAACGGCGATGGTGGATGTCTTGCCGGAATAGAGCATGATGGAGCTGCTCAGTTCGTTGATGCAGGTGATCCAGCTGAGGACCGCGCCGGACATAATGCCGGGCAGCATCATCCGCGCCGTGACCGTGAAGAAGGTCTTCATAGGCGATACGCCCAGATTGATGGACGCTTCCTCAACGAACGGGTCCATCTGATACAGGAACGCACTGCCCGACCGGACGGTGTAGGGGAGCTTTCGGATGACGTAGGAGATAATCATGATGGCGGCAGTGCCGACCAGAATCAGAGGCTTGCGGTTGAACGCCACGATCAGGCCGATACCCAGAACGGAACCGGGGATGACGTAGGGGAACATGATCAGCGTGTCGATCAGGCTGGCGATCTTGCCCTTCTTCCGGACGAGAACATAGGACACCAGAATGCCAATGAAGATGATGAACACGATGGCCACGATGGAGAACACATAGGTGTTGCGGATGTTCCGGCCAAGGCGGGACATGATGGTGCGGTAGTTGTTCAGGTTGACGCCCTTGATGACGCCGGAGAAGCTCCGCTCGATGAAGGACTGGCACACCACAACGATCTGAGGCAGGAATGCAAGACAAACCACAATGTAGATGGGCAGGGAAGCGAGGAAGCGCTTGAACCCGTGGAGCTTGGTCTCCTGAGGGGGACGCAGAGAACTCATGGTGTAATTCCGCTTGTCCACCACCAGTTTCTGGAAGCTCAGCATGACCAGCGAGCAGAACACGATGATGACGGACAGCGCCGAAGCCATATAGGGGTCGGTGGCGCTTTCGGACATGTATTCGTTGTACACGAGAACCGGCAGCACGGTATAACCCTCGCCCAGCAGCATGGGGGTGCCGAAGTCAGCCAGACAGGTCATGAACACCATGATGCAGCCTGCAAGAATGGAGGGCAGAATAACGGGCAGCGTCACCGTCCAGATGCGCCGGATTTTGTTCATGCCCAGATTCTCGGAGGCTTCCTCCAAGGAACTGTCGATGCTGTTCATGGCGCCGGAGGTGTACAGATAAATGTAGGGGAACAGGTGCAGGGTAAACACGAAGATGATACCGCCGCGACCGTAGATCGTGGGCGCGGTCATGCCGATCTTCGCCAGCGCCCGTGCTACCAGACCGTTACGGCCCAGCAGGATGATCCAGGAATAAGCGCCGATGAAGGGAGGGCTCATCAGGCTCATGATGATGAAGATGTGAAGAATCTTCTTGCCCGGAATGTTGTAGCGGGTGATCAGATAAGCGACGGGAACGCCCACCAGTGTCGTGGTAAGTACCGTGGAGAAGCACACGACCATGGAGCGAAGCAGCGTCTGATAATAGTAGGGCTTGGTGAAGAAACGCTTGAAGTTATACAGCGTGATGCCCTCTACCTTGCTGGAAAACACGCTCTTCGTGATGATGGTGTAGAAGGGGTAGACAATGAACAGGCACATTGCCAGAATCACGAACAGCTTTGTGAAGAACCAGAAATCCGGTTTCCAGCGGGAATTAAGCCGTTTGTTCACAGGCTGAGCACCTCCTCGCTCTTGTCGTACAGACTGATGCGCATGGGGTCAAAGCTCAGGTGAACCTGCTCGCCGTCGCTGTGAATTTCGGTGGTGTCCTTGGTGTACTCGTTGACGATCAGGTTCTGGCCGTCGTTCAGCTGCACCTCGTACTCGATGAAATCGCCAAGGAAGGTGGAGAACAGGATGGTGCCGGGCATACCGCTCTCGGAGAAGAAAAGCTGCTCGGGACGGGCGGAAATTTTGCCGCTTCCTGTGTAGGCGCGGGAGACGGGGACGGTGATGTCCAGCTCACCCTTGATGCTCACGGCGGCGTTTCCGGGAGCGGGGGCGTTCACCTCGCAGTCAAGGAAGTTGCTCACGCCGATGAAGCCCGCGACAAAGGGATTCTGGGGCTTGGCGTAGATGTCACGGGGGGTGCCGATCTGCATGATGTGGCCGTCCTTCATGACGGCGATCCGGTCGGAGATGGCGAGGGCTTCCTCCTGATCGTGGGTGACGTAGATGGTGGTGATGCCCAGACGCCGCTGCAGCTTCTTGATGACGGAGCGCATCTGCACTCTCAGCTTGGCGTCCAGATTACTCAGAGGCTCGTCCATCAGCAGAACACTTGGCTCGATAACAAAAGCTCTGGCCAGAGCCACACGCTGCTGCTGACCGCCGGACAGTTCGTTGGGCTTCCGGTCTGCCAGATGGGAGATCTGCACCAGTTCCAACGCCTCGTCAACCTTGGGCTTGATCTCCTTGGCGGGCATCTTCCGCGCCTTGAGACCGTAGGCTACGTTCTCCCGGACGGTCAGGTGGGGGAAGATGGCGTAGTTCTGGAAGACCATGCCGATGTCGCGCTTGTGGGCGGGAACATCGTTGATCCGCTTTTCGCCAAAGTAAAAATCGCCGCCCTCGATGGAGTTAAAACCGGCGATCATCCGCAGAAGCGTGGTTTTGCCGCAGCCGGAGGGGCCAAGAAGGGTAAAGAATTCGCCCTCCTGAATGTCCAGCGAAACGCCGTTCAGCGCGGTGAAATCGCCGTAGCGCTTTACGGCGTTCTGAATAATGACTTGATTGCTCATGTGGTGTCCTCCCGTATGTGTAGATATGTTGCGCGCGGTTCAAAAGTATGCCGGAGCATCCGGCACAGTTTTCAGCCGCAGGCGATACACCGCAAGGAGGCACCCTGGAGGGTGCCTCCCGCAGTAAAGCATAAGTTGAGAAATTAACCTGCGACCAGATCGTTGAACTGCTCCTTGATTTCATCTCTGTGGGAAGCAGCGTAGCTGAAGTCGTAGTTGCCCACGTGGCAGTCTTCCAGAGAGCACAGACCCTTGGGGGTGATGTCGGAACGGACGGGGCGGCGGGCCCAGTCGGCGTTCTGAGCGGTCTGGCACTCGGCGCTGGTGACGAAGTCGATGAACAGCTTGGCGTTCTCCTCGTTGGGGCAGTCCTTAATCAGGGCAACACCGTCGGGAACGGCGGAGTTCTGCTCAGGATACACAAAGCCGATGTCGGGATTGTCGGCGTACAGAACGGCGGACTTCTCGATGGTCACGCCCAGAGCGTACTCACCGGAAGCAACCAGCTTGTGGCAGTTGCCGGAGGAGTCCTGCAGCTTGCCGTCCAGGTTGGCGATGAACTTACCAACCAGATCCCAGCCTTCCTCGATGGTGGGCTGGCTGAACAGCATGGTGCAAAGCTGGGTGTAGGCGGAGCCGGACTTGGAGGGAGAGCAGTAAGCGATCTTGCCCTTCAGGTTCTCGTTGCACAGGCCTTCCCAGGTGGTGGGGACGTCGGCCTCGTCCAGCATGGTCTTGTTGTAGATAAAGACCATGGGCAGGGGGGACTCACCGATCCAGTAGCCGTCGGCATCCTTGTAGGCATCGCCGATGAACTCGTCGTTGGCGCAGACGTAGGGCTGGAAGTAGTCGTTGTAAGCGGCCAGGGTGTCGGCTCCGCCGCCCCACAGCACGTCGCCCTGGGGATTGGCGGCCTCAGCGACGATACGCTGGCACAGCTCACCGGTACCGGCAGCGATGACTTCCACATCGATGTTGGGGTACTTTTCCTTGAACTGGGCAACGCCCGCGTTCAGAGGATCGGCATCGTGGGGAGAGTAGACGACCAGCTTGCCGGTGTACTTGGAATCGTCGGTTTTCTTTCCGCAGGCGCACAGCGTGAAGACCATGCTCAGGACCAGAAGCAGTGCTAAGAACTTTTTCATTGGTTTTCCTCCAGTTAAATGTATTTCAGCGGGGTCAGCGTGTTTCGCGCAGACACCCTCCTCATGAAACAAATTATAGCACTGCTTCCGTGATTTTGCAATAAAAAAATAGTTACAATCCGGAAAAATTGAGCAAGTTGAACGTACGCACCAAGCAAATACCGGTCATGTGGGATATTCTGCGGAAAAATACCGGGACTTTCAACAGAAAGTCCCGGTATTATATCAATTTTTAGCCTTCCAGACTGACGTACTTCAAAGAGACCCAGCCGTCCTTGGTGCAGCCCCAGGTGGTTTCGCCCACGGTGACCTGATAGAAGATCTTGATGACCTCGTCCGTATACAGCTTGCCGACGGAATCGTAGCCCGTGCCGGGGCCGCTGCGGATGTTCAGCTCGTCGGTGGTGACGATGCCTTCCACGGTCTTGCCCACGTCGGTGCCGTCCTGATAGACATAGCCCATGGAGATCCAGCCCTTGTCGGTGCAGCCCCAGGTGGTGTCGCCGTAGGTGAACTGCTCCAGAACCTTGACCCGGTCGCCGCTGTTGTAGGAGCCGACGGATTCATAGGTGGTGCCGGGGCCGCTGCGGATGCGCAGACCGTCGGTGGTCACGATGCCCTTTGCGGACTTGGCGCCGGTGGTGCCGTCCTGATAGACGTACTTCAGGGAGATCCAGCCCTTGGAGATGCGGCCCCAATCGCCGCTCTTTTCCAGAATCTCCACCCGGTCGCCGTATTTCAGGCTGCCGACCCGGTCGCCGTCAGTACCGGCAGAGCTGCGGATATTCAGCTCCTGGGTGTTGACGATGCCCTTGGCCACGGTAGTGGTGCTGCCGTTGCCGGCAGTGTTGTTATTGTTGCCGGTGGTGGTCGTCGTAGTGCTGCCGCCGGTGGTAGTGCCGGTGGTGTTGACGTACTCCATCTTGATCCAGCCCTTGTCGGTGCGGCCCCAGCCGTCTTTAGTCTCGAGGATAGTTACAACGTCGCCCTTGAAGTAGGAGCCGACGATCTTGCCGGAGGCGCTGGCCTCGTCACGGACGTTCAGACTGCGGGCACTGATGACGCCCTTGGTATTGTGAGTACCGCTATTGTTGGTGGTATTGCCCGTATTGTCGGACGGTGCGGGGGTGGTGGGCTGAGAAGCATTGGGATCGGTCTCGCTGCTGGCGGAGCCGTTCTGAGAAGAATACATCTTCACATAGTCCATGCAGATCCAGCCGCTGACAGGGGTGCTGATCATGCCCCATGTGATGTCGGCGATGGTTTCCTGACGGAGAATCTCCACCACGGTGCCGGCGTCCAGTGTGCCGGTGACGTTGGCGTCCTTGCTGGGGATGACGCGGACACTGATCTGGTTGGTGACGGTGCCCATATTCTCGTTATACACGATGGGCTCCGTCGTGGTGGGGGGGACCGTCTCCTGGGTGGGAGCGGAGGTGTCCGACATATTCAGATTGAGGGAGGGAGTCGTGTTCGGCTCGGTCTCGGAGTTGTTTTTCTTACAGCCGGAGAACATACCGACTACCATAAGTACGATCAGGATCAGGCTCAAACCTTTTTTAAGCCTGCAAGCGTTGGAGAAATTCATGGCGTAACCTCACTTTCGTCTCATTTCTCTAACATATTATAGCGAGAAAGGGGGGAAGTGTCAATAGGATAAGAATTTCTTAATGTAATTTCCAGTGGTTTCCACGGTTTTGGGCGGTTTGGCGGGGAAAACTGACCCGTCAAATTTCCTGCCAAGGCTTGACAATCGTGCCTGTTCAATGGTAAAATACACGGGAATTCAATATCGCGATGAACGGAAAGAGTACCGTGCTTCGCACCCAAAGAGAGTCCGGGTCGGCGGCTGAAAGCCCGGGCGGTGTCGTGCGCGGGAAAGTGCGTCCGGGAGCGAAAGCGTCAGCAAAAAAGTGATAAATGAGAGTGGAACCGCGAGCTTTGCCCGCCTCTTGTATGCAGTTACAAGGGGCGTTTTCTTTTTGCAACGGTATAAAACAAATCAGTACGCGCTACATTATAATAAATGGAGGAAAGAAACATGTATCTGTACAATTCCCTGACCCATAAAAAGGAGCTGTTCGTTCCCAACGACCCTGATCTGGTGAAAATGTACACCTGCGGCCCCACGGTGTACCATTACGCCCACATCGGCAACCTGCGCACCTACATTATGGAAGATGTGCTGGAAAAGTCCCTGCGGTATCTGGGCTATAACGTCAAGCGGGTCATGAACATCACTGACGTCGGCCATCTGGCTTCCGACGCCGACACCGGCGAGGACAAGATGCTCAAGGGCGCCCGGCGGGAGCACAAGACCGTCATGGAAATCGCGAAATACTATACCGACGCCTTTTTTGCCGACTGCGACAAGCTGAACATCAAGCGTCCCGACGTGGTGGAGCCTGCGACCAACTGCATCAGCGAGTATATCCACATGGTGCAGACCTTGCTGGACAAAGGCTGTGCCTATCTCGCCGGGGGCAACGTGTACTTTGACACCTCCACTTTGAAGCAGTATTACGTCTTCAACGACCATGACGAGGAAGATCTCGCGGTAGGCGTCCGGGAGGGCGTGGAAGAGGACACCAATAAGAAAAACAAGAACGACTTCGTTCTCTGGTTCACCAAGAGCAAGTTCGAGGATCAGGCGCTGAAATGGGACTCTCCGTGGGGCGTGGGCTATCCCGGCTGGCATATCGAATGCTCCTGCATCTCCATCAAGCATCTGGGGGAGTATCTGGATATCCATGCCGGCGGCATCGACAACGCCTTCCCTCACCACACCAATGAGATCGCCCAGTCTGAAAGCTATCTGGGTCACAAGTGGTGCAATTACTGGTTCCATGTCCACCATCTGAATACGAACAACGGCAAAATGAGCAAATCAAAAGGGGAATTTCTCACCGTGAGCCTGCTGGAGCAGAAGGGCTACGACCCCATGGCCTACCGGCTGTTCTGCCTGCAGAGCCATTACCGCCGGAATCTGGTATTCAGCTGGGAAAATCTGGATAACGCCGTCGCGGCCTACGACAAGCTGATTGCCAAGATCGCCGCCCTCAAGGATGACGGCGAGGTGGATGCCGACGTGTTCAACAAGCTGAAAGAGCGCTTTGTGGGCGCGCTGAACGGCGACCTCAACACCTCCGTAGCCGTCACCGCCCTGTACGATGTGCTGAAGGCCAAATGCAATGACGCCACCAAGCTGGCGGCCATTGCCGACTTCGATCAGGTGCTGTCCCTGAATCTGCTGTCCGCCGCCAAGACGCTGCGGGAGAAGCAGACGCAGGAGGAGCAGGCATCCGCCGACCCGGAGATCGACGCGCTGGTCGCCGCCAGAACCGAAGCGAAGAAAGCGAAGAACTTCGCTGAGGCGGACCGCATCCGGGACGAGCTGAAAGCCCGGGGCATTGAGATCATCGACACGCCTCAGGGCGCGAAGTGGAGAAAAGTATGAAGCTGCTGATTCTGGACGGCAACAGTGTCATTAACCGCGCCTATTTCGGCGTCAAGCCCCTGACCACACGGGACGGGCTGTACACCCACGCCATTTACGGATTCCTCAACATTCTGGAACGGATGGAGAAGGAGGAGCAGCCCGAGGCGGTGTGCGTGGCTTTCGACCTCCACGGCCCCACCTTCCGGCACTTAAAATACGAGGGCTATAAGGCCACCCGTCATGCCATGCCCGAGGAGCTGGTGCAGCAGATGCCCATTATGAAGGACGTTCTGCGGGCGATGAATATTCCCATCTATGAGTGTCAGGGCTGGGAGGCCGATGACGTCATCGGCACCGTGGGCAAGATTTGCTCTCAGCAGGACTGGGAGTGCGTCATCGTCACCGGCGACCGGGATTCTCTGCAGCTGATCGACGGAAATGTCCACGTCAAGCTGGTGATCTCCAAGCCGGGGCAGACCACGACGACGCTGTTTGACGAAGAAAAATTCCGGGAGGAATACGGTTTCGAGCCGAAAAAGCTCATCGACCTGAAAGCCCTCATGGGCGATTCCTCCGACAATATCCCGGGGGTGGCCGGCGTCGGCCCCAAGACCGCAAAGGAGCTGCTGGCGAAATTCGGCAGTCTGGACGGGGTGTACGCCCATCTGGACGACCCCTCCATCCGCCCCAAGCTCCGGGAAAAGCTGGAAGCGGGGAAGGAGAACGCCTATCTTTCCTTCGACCTTGCCACCATCCGCCCGGAAGCGCCCATCGATTTTGCGCCGAAGGATGCCATTGTTCAGCCCTATAACCGGCTGAAGCTGTATCAGCTGTTCCAGAAACTGGAATTTGTGCGGCTGATCGACAAATACGGCCTGCGGGGCGCGGCGGCGGACGCCCCCAAACCGGAGCAGAAGGTGCAGTCCATCCCCCGGCGGGAGGAAATGCCCGCCGATGTGGACAGCTGCGCCGTTTACCTTGCGGGGGACGGCAGTGTGGGCCTTGCTTGGGCGGAGGGCGTCTGCGCCCTGACGCCCATGGAAGCCCAGATGGGGCAACTGTCCCTTGCCGGGAAAAATCTGATTTTCCACGACAGCAAAACCGCCATGCACCGGCTGGACGAGCTGGGGATACAGGCGGGGGAGTGCGTTTTTGACACGGCGCTGGCGGCCTATGACCTGAACCCCTCGTCTTCCGACTATACCGTCTCCAAGCTTGCGACCAACTATCTGGGGCTGAGCGTGGAGGACGCCGACGCGGCGGCCTGTGCTGAGGCCGTGTGGCACCTGCGCCCGGTGCTTGCCGGGGAGCTGGAAAAGAACGGCATGGAAAGGCTTTACCGGGAGATTGAGTTTCCCCTGTGCCGGGTGCTTTACCGCATGGAAAACCGGGGCATCTGCATCGACCGGGAACAGCTGAGGCAGTTCGGCGATATGCTTTCCCGGCGGATTTCCGACTGCGAGACGTTGATTTTCTCCTATTCCGGCGGGGAATTCAACATCAATTCCACCCGTCAGCTGGGAGAGCTGCTGTTTGAAAAACTGGGACTTCCCCCGGTGAAAAAGACAAAAACCGGCTATTCCACCAATGCGGAGGTTCTGGAAAAGCTGAAAAACAAGCACCCCATCGTCCCGGCCATCATGGACTACCGGATGCTCACCAAGCTGAAATCCACCTACGCCGACGGCCTGATGAAGGAGATCCGGGAGGATGGGCGGATTCACACCACCTTCCAGAATCTGGTAACGGCGACGGGGCGGCTGTCCTCTACGGAGCCAAATCTCCAGAATATCCCGGTTCGCACGGATCTGGGCGCGGAGATACGGAAAATGTTCATTCCCAAGCCCGGCTGCGTGCTGGTGGACGCGGACTACAGCCAGATCGAGCTGCGGGTGCTGGCGCATATTGCCGGTGACGACGCCATGCGCAAGGCATTCTGCGACCACGTGGACATCCACACGGCTACGGCCGCGCAGGTGTTCGGCGTGCCGGTGGAGGAGGTCACGCCCTTGCAGCGCCGCCATGCCAAGGCTGTCAATTTCGGCATTGTCTATGGCATTTCCGAGTTCTCTCTGGCGGAGGATATCGGGGTTTCCCGCTATGAAGCCCGGGCGTATATCGACAATTATCTGAACAACTACCGGGGCGTGAAGGAATACATGCACAAGGTGGTGGCGGATGCCCGGGAAATCGGCTACACCGAGACGCTGTACGGCCGCCGCCGGTATATTCCGGAGCTGAAAAGCAGCAATTTCAACGTCCGCAGCGGTGCGGAGCGCATTGCGCTGAACACGCCCATTCAGGGAACGGCGGCGGATTTGATCAAGCTGGCCATGATTCGGGTAGAAAACGCCCTGAACGAAAAATACCCCGACGCACAGCTGCTTTTGCAGGTGCACGACGAGCTGATCGTGGAATGCCCGGAGGGCATTGCCCAAGAGGTCGCGGCGCTGGTCAGCCGGGAGATGGAAAACGTGGCGTCTCTCAGTGTGCCGCTGACGGCGGAAGCAAAATTCGGAAAGAGCTGGTACGAGGCAAAATGAGAATTGCGCACATGACGGCGGAGCATGTCCCTCAGGTCGCGGCACTGGAAAAAGTTTGCTTTTCCGACCCGTGGAGCGAAAAAAGCGTCGCTTCCGAGCTGGAAAATCCCCTTTCCTGCTGGCTTGTGGCGTTGGACGGCGAGACGGTGGCGGGCTACGTCGGCTCCCAGACGGTGATGGACGAGACGGACATGATGAACATCGCCGTCCATCCGGACTTCCGGCGGCAGGGCGTCGCCCGGGCGCTGATTCTGGCGCTGATCGGGGAACTGAAGAAACGGGGAAGCCGCTGCCTGACCTTGGAGGTTCGCGCATCCAATGACTCTGCCCGCACCCTCTATGAATCGCTGGGCTTTGCCCATGTGGGAACCCGCCGGAACTACTACCAAAATCCCAAAGAAGACGCTCTCATTCTGAGAAAGGAGTGGGAAATTTGAACATTTTAGCTGTGGAGTCCTCCTGTGACGAGACCGCTGTGGCCATTGTCCGGGATGGTCGGGAGGTCCTGACGGACTGCATCGCGTCTCAGGTCGATCTGCACCGCATTTATGGCGGTGTGGTGCCGGAGATCGCGTCCCGGAAGCACATTGAAGCCATCTACGGTCTGGCAGATCAGGCGCTGGCGCGGACGGGTCTATTAAGAAGCGACATCGACGCCGTGGCCGTGACCTATGCCCCCGGGCTGATCGGCGCGGTGTTGGTGGGAGTGAACTTCGCCAAGGCGGCGGCGCTGGCGCTGGGGAAACCCCTGATTCCGGTTCACCACATCCGGGGACATATCGCCGCCAATTACATCGCCTATCCTGAGCTGGAGCCGCCGTTTCTGTGTCTGGTGGTGTCCGGCGGCCACACGATGATCGTGGAGGTCAAAGACTACACGGACATGAACATTCTCGGCACGATGCTGGACGATGCGGCGGGGGAATCCTTCGACAAGGTCGCGCGGGTGCTGGGGATGCCCTATCCCGGCGGCGCGGCGCTGGACAGGGCCGCGAGGCAGGGGGACGAGACAAAATACGTCCTTCCCCGCAGCAAACCCGGTGAAAATCCCTACAATATGAGCTTTTCCGGGCTGAAAACCGCAGCTTTGAACCTGATCCACCACGCCGAACAGGTGGGGGAGAAGCTGGACATTCCCAGCCTTTGCGCCGCCTTTTCCGCGGCGGTGTCCGACACGCTGGTACCCCGGGCGGTGATGGCGCTGGAACAGACGGGCTATCGGAAAATTGCCGTGGCCGGGGGCGTTGCCGCAAATTCCCGCATCCGCGCGGACATCCTCGCGGCGGCGGAGAAGCTGGGGGCGGAGGTCTATCTGCCGCCGCTTCACCTGTGCGGGGACAACGGCGCCATGATCGGCGCTCAGGCGTATTACGAGTACAAAGCGGGGCATGTGGCCGACATGAGCCTGAATGCCTACGCCACCAAGTCCATTCTGGGGGAAGCACTATAGAATGTGGGGGAGACGGGAAGTCTCCCCCTTTTGCATGAATATCGACGAATATACGGTGGATGCAAACCAAGTTGTAACTAAAGGTTACAAATACATTACATTTTTCGGATCATAACGGATTTTGGCGGGTGTTATGTATATCGCCTGTGGATAAAATTGTGGAAACTGTGTATAACGGTGTGAATAAACCCGGCTTATCCACCGCCGGAGCGGAGAATATTGGTTGACAAAGGAAAACCGGCGTGTTATGATATGCTCACAATTATGAGAAAGGAGGAAGTGAATATGTTGAAGAACGGCTGGAACGTTTGTGGCAGAAGACTTGCTCCGGGGGTAACTGTGCGGTAGGAATACCGGCATGGGCTGTTTGTGCGGCGCAGGCTTCGGCCTGGGCCGTTTTTCTATGCAAATGCATAGAAAAATAAGAAATGTGCCATTTCCTCGCCCCTACGGGGCAACCGGAAATGATGCACAAAAACTTCATGCATCAGCATTTGCGCATTTTCACGGTGCAGCGCACATGCATGAAGTTTTATTGCTTGAGGTAGAAAAATGAAAGAAATGCTGCATTATCTGAAGCCCTACTGGAGGGGGCTGCTCACCGCGACCATTGCCGTGGCGATATCCACGGTCTGCGACCTGCTGCTGCCCGCCATCATGAGCGAAATTCTCAACAAGGGCGTTTATCGGGCGGATTTTGCTTACATCGTCAGATGCTGCGCCATCATGGCGGCGGTGGCGCTGGTGGGGCTGGGAACGGTGCTCTTGGGATCGAAAATTTCCAACGACGTGGTGGCGTCTTTCTGCGCCGACCTCCGCGCCGCCGTGTTCCGCAAGGTCAACCAGATGAGCTTTGAGGAATTCGGCGAGCTGGGGACGGCGGCGCTTGTGACCCGCTGCTCCCACGATGTGGAGACGGTGAGCTGGATCGCGGCGGAGCTGTCCGGCACTGTCATCATGATCCCGGTGCTGTTTTTTGGCGGTGTGGTGCTGTCCCTGCGGAAGGACGTGGCGCTGTCGCTGACCATGCTGGCCTTTGTTCCTGTGATTCTGGCAATCGTTATCTTCATCGGAAAGAAGATCGACGGCATCTGGGAAGTGTCCGACAAGTTTGTAGACCGGCAGAATGAGATCATGCGGGAGCGTCTGCGGGGCATCCGGGTCATCCGGGCGTTCAACTCCGAGAAGCGGGAGCATGAGCGGGTGTCCGAAGCTACCCGTATCATGGCAAGCAGCTTCATCCGGGGCAATGTAGCCATGGGCGCCATTTCCCCGCTGGCGACCTTCCTGCTGAACGTGGCGGCGGTGCTGATCGTGTATCTGGGCGGCTGGCGGATGGAGACATCCACCGGTCTGACCGGCGGCGACATTTTTGCCATCGTCCAGTATGTGTCTCTGGTCTCTGCGGGCGTTGTCACCGGTGCGTTTGCCATTATCAGCTTTCCCCAGGCCGAAGTGGCGGCAAAGCGCATCGGGCAGGTGCTTCATGCCAAGGGCATGGCCGACCCCATCGAGCGGCAGGACATCACCCTGTCCGGGGATATCGACTTTGACCATGTGACCTTCCGCTACGAGGGCGCGGCGGAGGCCGCCCTGAAAGACATCACCCTTTCCGTGAAAAAGGGACAGCGGGCGGCGATCATCGGCGGCACCGGTTCGGGAAAAAGCACGCTGGTGCAGCTCCTGTTGGGCTTTCGTATGCCCACCTCCGGGGAGGTTCGCATGGACGGAATGCCGACTCAGACCCTCAGCCGCCGCACCATGCGGGACAATATCAGCTGCGTGCTGCAAAACGCGACCATCTATTCCGGCACCATCCGGGACAATGTGCGCATGGGCAGGCTGGAAGCGGGGGACGTGGAGATCCGGGAAGCGCTGGAGATCGCGCAGGCCGGAGAATTCGTGAACGGCTTCTCGGATGGTATCGACCACATGATCCGCCAGTCGGGCAAGAATCTGTCCGGCGGACAGAAACAGCGGCTGAGCATTGCCCGTGCGCTGCTGAAAAACGCGCCCATCTACATTTTTGACGACAGCTTTTCCGCGCTGGACTTCCTGACGGAAGCGAAGCTCCGCGCCACCCTGAACCAGAATCTTGCAGGGAAGACCCAGCTGATCATCACCCAGCGGGTGACCTCCGCCATGCACTGCGATGTGATTTTCGTCATGGACGGCGGCGCGCTGGTGGACAGCGGCACCCACGCCCAGCTGTTGGAACGGTGCGGGGTGTACCGGGAAATCTATGCGTCCCAGACGGGAGGGAACCTGAATGCGTGAAAAGAATGAACTGCTGGACGAGACCACATGGCGGATCATCCGGGAGGCGAAGGGCATTGCCGGATGGGTCGCGGTCAGTGCGGTGCTGGGAATTCTCGCGGTGCTGTGCTCCATTGCCGCGCCGGAAATTCTGGGAAACCTGATACAAAAGCTCTATGATTTTGGCCTGAGCGACCGGCAGACGCCCATCCGGGACAGCCTTGTCGGCGGACTTCTCCTGCTGACAGCGGTGTACGCGGCGCAGGGCATGTTCCGCTATCTGAATATGCAGCTGATGAACCGGACGGTGAGCCGTCACTTTACCTGCGACCTGCGAATTGCCATTTCCGATAAAATTCAGCGGCTTCCGGTGAAATACGTCGATCAGACCCCGGTGGGCGACGTGCTGAATCGCATGATCGACGATGTGAGCGCCATGGGCAACTACATCCATCAGGTGTTTGACGTGATGGTGGAGGGCGTTTTCCAGATTACCATGATCGCCGTCGCCATGTTTCTGAAGAACTGGGTGCTGGCCTGCCTTGTCATCGTACTGACCCCGATCTCCCTGTGGATCTCCTCGAAAATCGCGGGCGCCAGCGGGAAATACTACGACGAGTGGTTCAAAAAATCCGGAGAGCTGACGGAGATCGTGGAGGAGAGCTTCACCAACTTCGCCACGGCCAAAGCCTACAATCTGGAAGAATACACGGTGCAGAAGCACGCCGTCGTCAACGAGCAGCTGCGCAAGGCCGTGTCCAAGGCCAACTTTACCGGCTCTATCGTGCAGCCGCTGATCAAATTTGCCAACGCCATGGCCTATATCTGCATCAACCTCATTGGCGGATGGCTGATCGTGCGCCGGGGCGTGGGCGTGGGGACTGTGGTGACCATTGTGCTGTTTGCCCGGCAGTTTGCGTCTCCTTTGGAACAGATCGCCTCGGGGTTTGCGAACCTGACCCATGTCAAAGCCTCCGCCAAGCGGGTGTTCCGGATAATGGACATGGAGGAAGAGGAGCAGCCGGAGGGAACGCTTCCGGAACCCTGCCGGGGTGAGGTCGTCTTTGACAAGGCCGCTTTCTCCTACACCAAGGATGAGCCGCTGATCGAAAATCTGAACCTCAGCGTCCATCCCGGCCAGCGGGTGGCCATCGTCGGTCCCACCGGTGCGGGAAAAACCACCATCGTCAATCTGCTGATGCGGTTCTACGACGTGGACAGCGGAAAAATTCTGCTGGACGGGCAGGATATCAAGTCCCTATCCCGGGACGAGGTGCGCCGGAATTTCGGCATGGTTTTGCAGGATACATGGCTGTTCCGGGGTACCATCGCCCAGAATGTGGTCTACGGCAAGCCGGACGCCACCCGGGAGGAAATTGAGCTTGCCTGCCGGGAAGCATACTGCGACCACTTTATCCGCACTATGCCCGACGGCTACGACACCCTGATCAGCGAAGACACCACCAACCTTTCCGGCGGGCAGAAGCAGCTGCTGACCATCGCCCGTGCGCTGCTGGCAAGTCGTCCGCTGCTGATTCTGGACGAGGCCACCTCCAACGTGGACACCCGGACGGAAATACTGGTGCAGAAGGCCATGGACAAGCTGATGAAGGGGAGAACCTGCTTCGTCATCGCCCACCGGCTCAGCACCATCGTGGACGCCGACCTCATTCTGGTGCTGAATCACGGCCACATTGTGGAGCAGGGGACTCACGCTCAGCTGCTGGCGAAAAAGGGCTTCTATTACGACCTCTACACCAGCCAGTACGCGGTATAAGGAGAAGAAATGCTGTATCTTGCGCGGAGCCTTTCCCGGCTGCATTTTAGCAGCCTGATGGCAGTCTATGCAGAATCCAACCGGGAAAACGGCCGGGAATTCTGGCCGGAGGAGCCGGAAATGCGCCAAATCCAGTTGGCGGAAGAAGATTTCTACCGCTATCTGAGTCAGGTGTTTTTTAGGTCACCGGGGGCGGTTTACGCCGTCTGGGAGAAAAACGGGCGGTATGTCAGCGCCCTGCGTTTGGAACCGTACCGGGACGGGCTTTTACTGGAAGCGCTGGAGACTGCCCCGGAGCAGCGGCGAAAGGGGTTTGCCGCCGCGCTGATACGGGCGGTACAGTGCTTCCTTGAGGGAAAAACGAAGCTCTATTCTCATGTGGACAAGCGAAACCTGTCCTCCCTGAAAGTCCACGAAAAATGCGGCTTCCGCCGCGTCGCGGACTTTGCCGTCTGCGTAGACGGTTCGGTGAATCAGAAAATGTACACCCTGTGTTGGGACGACAAAACCTCCGTATGACTTTGGTCATACGGAGGTTTTCCGTGATGGAGCTTGCGCGCTTACATATTTACCACGTTCTGGGGCTTTCCTTCCAGAAAACAGCGGATGTTTTCCACAACGCAGTCCAGAAGCCGCTGGCGGCTTTCCAGCGGCGCCCATGCCATGTGGGGCGTGATGATGCAGTTGGGCGCGGTCAGAAGGGGATTGCCCGCCGTGATGGGTTCTTCGGATACTACGTCCACAGCGGCGGCGCGGAGACGGCCGCTTTCCAGCGCGGCTTTTACCGCCGCTTCGTCCACGAGACCGCCCCGGGAGGTGTTGATGAGGATGGCGCCCGCCTTCATTTTCGCGAGGGTGCCGGCGTTTATCAGCTTCGCTGTCGCCGGGGTGAGAGGGCAGTGGAGGGAGACAAAATCCGACTGGGCGAGCAGGGTGTCCAGATCGACGTATCGCGCCAGCGCTTCCCCTTCGGGACGGCGGGTGCGGCTGTAGGAAAGAACATTCATGCCAAAGGCGCGGGCGATGTTCGCCACGGCCTGACCGATGCGCCCGAAGCCGACAATGCCCAGCGTCTTCCCGGCCAGCTCCATCTGCGGGGTGTCCCAGAAGCAGAAGGAGCCGCAGCTTTCCCACCGGCCAGCATGTACCAGCGCGTCGTGATGGCCGACCCGGTGGCACAGCTCCAGCATCAGCGCAAAGGTGAACTGCGCTACGGCGGCGGTGCCGTAGGTGGGGACGTTGGTCACGGGAATGCCCCGGCGGGCGCAGGCGGCACAGTCCACGGTATTGTAGCCCGTCGCCTGAACGCAGATCAGACGGATGCTGGGACAGGCATCCAGCAGCTGCTCGGTGACGGGAAGCTTGTTCACCAGCACGATCTCGCTGTGTCCGATGCGGGCGATGGCTTCGTCCTCGGTGTCCGTGCGGTCGTAAATGGTCAGTTCGCCGAACTGGTGAAGAGGCTCGTAGCTCAAATCGCCGGGATTTAAGGCGTAACCGTCGAGAATGACGATCTTCATGGCAATTCCTCCTTGCAAAACAGGCGAATTTTTGATAGGATAGGGAAAACGCTTTTGTGGGGTGCGCAATGGAAATTCTGTATCAGAACGCTAATTTTCTGGTCTGCATCAAGCCGGCGAGAGTCCTCTCCACCGACGAGCCGGGGGGACTGCCGGAGCTGGTGCGGGAAGCTCTGGGCGACCCCAAGGCCGACGTGCGCACGGTGCACCGGCTTGACCGGGTGGTCAGCGGCGTGATGGTGCTGGCGAGAAATGCCCGCGCGGCGTCGGAGCTGTCCCGACAGATTCGGGAAGACCAGTTCCGCAAAGAATATCTGGCCGTCGTCCATGGCAGACCGGAAAGTCCGGAGGGGACGCTTCGCGACCTGCTGGCGCGGGACAAGGCCAGACGCATGACCTTCGTGGCGGAAGCCCCGGGGAAGGGCGTGCAGGAAGCGGCGCTTTCCTACCGTGTTCTGGAATATGCAAACGGCATGTCTCTTGTGCGGGTGCGGCTTCACACCGGGCGCACCCATCAGATCCGGGTGCAGTTTTCCAGCCGGGGAATGCCGCTGGTGGGGGAGCGGAAGTACGCCGTTCTGGACGACCCCTGTGAAATTGCCCTGTGGTCGGCGAAAATCGGCTTTCATCATCCGGAAACGGGGGAGTGGGCGGAGTTCTCCAAAGAGCCGCCCGCTGTGTTCCCATGGACGGAATTTGGAAAAATTATACCATAGATTTGCGGCGCTGAAAAGAGCGGAGGAAGAAAAATGACGTTAAAGCTTGTAAAATTGGAACCAAAGTACCGGCGGCACCTGAACGATATGATGTCCCAGTGGTACGCGACGGGGGAGAAGATCGTCCCTTACGCCATTCGCCGATTGGATTACCGGGACTTTGACAACTATCTTGCCAATCTGGATGTGAAGGATGAGACGGAGGGACTTGTGCCGGACTCCACATTCTTCTGTCTGGACACGGAGCAGGATATCTTCGTGGGCGCGGTGAATATCCGCCACCGGCTGAATGACAGGCTGTTGTTGGACGGCGGCCACATCGGCGACGGTGTGCTGCCCTCCCAGCGGCGCAGGGGCGTTGCCACCCGTATGATTGCTCTGGCGCTGGAGGAATGCAAGAAGCTGGGGATCGACCGGGTGCTGATGGTCTGTGACAAGGACAACATCGGTTCTGCCAGGAGCATCCGGCGCAACGGCGGCGTCCTGGAAAACGAAGTGGAAGTGGACGGCGTGGTGGAGCAGCGCTATTGGATTGACCTGAGACGCCAGACTCACTACGATTTCTTCCAGCATCGGGAGTGTGAGTATTTCCCCTGTCATCAGGGCGCTGACCCGGAGACGTTCAGCTGCCTGTTCTGCTATTGCCCGCTGTACTGTCTGGGTGACAAATGCGGCGGCGCGTTCCGGTATACGGAAAGCGGCATCAAGGATTGCTCTGCCTGCTTAAGACCCCACCGCCGGGAGAACTACAATGCCATCTGCGGAAAAATGAGCGAGGTTCTGGAACTGGTCAGACGGAAATAAAATCGGCCCCGCGGCATTTTGAAATGCCGCGGGGCTGTATTGCATCAGGAAAGGGAGAGCGCTTCCGGAGAAGCCTCTCCCTTGCGCGTTATTTCAGCAGATTGTCCGCCATTTGCGAGATCATGGCGTGGTCGTAAGTATCCTGACTGCACTCCCAGACGATCAGACCGGCAATGTCTTTCTGCTCGATGAAGTCCAGCTTGTCCTGTAGGGTCATGGGGGTCTCGTAAGAGATGTACCAGCAGTAATACGGGGACTTTTCGTCGTCGTTGTACAGATACGCACCACGGTTGAAGGCATCGTAGCCGTAATGCCAGCCGGTGCCGCCATTATCGAAGGACTCGCCCAGGACAGGCTTGCCGTCCACCCACTCGGGGGTGTAGCCGCTGACGGCTTCGGCTTCCCACGCTTTCAGCATTTTCTGCGTGATCTCCACGTCAGAGGGGGCCTTGGATTCCACAGAAACGCCCACGGGGTTGCTGCCGGAGGGCGGGGTGAACATTTTCAGATCGGTGCCGTACATGGGGCTGCCGATGCAGATCTTGCGCAGCTCCACGCCGTAGCCAAGATTCATGACGGTGACGGCGTCCTTCGCGTGTTGCAGCTTGCTGGCGTGGCCGGTGATCTTATCCCATGTGCCCGCCATGTCATAGGTCATGATGTTCACAAAATCCATGTAGGGAGACACGAGACGCCAGTTCTGCATGGGCAGCGTCCAGCCGGTGGAGGCGGAGGCGCAGGCGGTGAGCCGCTTCACGCCGGGGCCGTAGGCGTCGTCCATGGCCTGACGGAGCTGCTGGGCAAGGGCGGCAAAGTTGGCGCTGTCCTCCTCGGGCGTACCCCAGATGGGACAGCCCTGATCTTCTTCGCTTTCAGGCAGGCGCGCGCCGTCCTTACTGCCGCCGAAGTATTCCCAGTCAATGTCGAAGCCGTCCACCCATGGGTATTCCTCCAGAATGTCCAGACAGCTCTCCACGAAGGAGGTGCGGCCCTCGGGGGTGTAGGCCATTTCGGAGAAATAGCCGCAGCGGGTCCAGCCGCCGATGGAGATCAGAATTTTGACATCCGGGTACTGCTCGGAATAATACTGATACTGGGCAAAGTGGTTCCGGGGCAGGTCGGGCGCCATCCGGCTCGGCTCGTCGTTGTCAAAATCCGCCTTGGGGAGGGTGGACGCCACGCGGAAGCTGGTTCGGGGTTCCCCGGACGCCGCCAGCCGGTCCCATGAGGTCTCCGTGGAGCCGTCGGCGGGTTCTACCGCCCAGAAAGCGTGGTTGATGCAGGTGACCTTATCCCATGGAATGCTGCACACCTCCGCGCCTTCCTCGGCGGTTTTGGTGTAAAGATACCAGTTGGCGAAGTAGACGATGACCTCTTTTTCCTCCGCCACCGGCGAAATGGTCTCCGTCGGCTCGGTTTCAGTGGGGACAGTCGTTTCAGAAGCGGTGGGGGCTGTGGTTTCCTGCGGGGCAGAACTGCACGCCGTCAGCAGACACAGGCAGACAAGCAGCAGAGCAAGAATCGTTCTTCGCATGGTAAAGTCCTCCTTGTATTGGCGGTACGGTAAAATACCAGATGCTGCCATTATACCATGGGGGTACTCATTATACGATGGATTTCGGCGGCAATTCTTGTTGCTGCTTGGCGTGTAGATGACAAGAATAGTAAAATCCGCGTACCCCCGGCAAGGGGTACGCGGAAATAAACGCTTGTGATGTTATTCGACGGGAGCAGGTTCCTGAAGTTTCCCCAGTTCCTCTTCCTCCAGAACCCGGTAGGCCACCTTGCCGACCAGCGTCTTGGGCAGCTCGTCCCGGAATTCGATATCGTAGGGCATGGCGTATTTGGCCACGTACTTCCGGCAATACTCCATAATGGCGTGCTTGGTCTCGTCGTTCTTTTCCACGCCGGGAACCAGCTTGACGAAGGCTTTGACCTTCTGCATCTTGTAGGAATCCGGCACGCCGATGACGCAGCTCATCTGCACGAATTCGTGGGCGTCCAGAATGTTCTCAATCTGGGCGGGGTAGACGTTGTAGCCGGAGGTGATGATCATCCGCTTGGCTCTGCCGCGGAAATACACGAAGCCCTCGCTGTCCATGGTGCCGAGGTCACCGGTGCAGACCCAAGTCAGGCCGTCGGCGTGGTGCTGCAAGGTTTTCGCGGTTTCCTCCGGATGGTGCATGTACTCCTTCATCACCGTGGGACCGGCCAGAAGGATCTCGCCCTCCTCACCGTAGGGAAGCTCCTCCTCGGTGCCGGGCTTGACGATTTTGATGTAGGTATCGGGGAAGGGAAGACCGATGCTGCCCTCCTTGTGCATGTGGCTGGGGGTCAGGCAGCAGGCGGTGACGGTCTCGGTGGTGCCGTAGCCCTCCCGCACCTGAATGGAGGCTTTGTGGTCGTACAGGAACTTGTCCAGCTTCTTTTTCAGCTCGACGGACAGGGAATCGCCGCCGGAAAAAACGCCCTTCAGGCAGCTGAGGTCAGCGCCCTCCATATCCGGCAGACGGAGCAGCGCCTCATACAGGGTGGGAACGCCCGCGACGAAGTTGCAGCGCTGCTTGACCAGGTCTTTTGCGTAGCTCTTGGGGGTGAACCGGGGAACCAGAATGCACCGGCCGCCCTGGGTCAGCATGGTGTGGATGCACACGCCCAGACCGAAGCCGTGGAAGATGGGCATGGCGGCCAGCATCTTGTCCCCGGGACGGAACATGGGGTTGGCGGCGATGACCTGCTGCCCCAGCGCGTTAAAGTTCTTGTTGGTCAGGACGATGCCCTTGGTGGTGCCGGTGGTGCCGCCGGAGTAGAGGATGACGGCGGGATCGTCGGCGGTGCGGCTGACCTTGTAGTCATAGAAGCAATAGCGGCTCATCCGCACGAATTCCTGCCAGCGGATGACCGGGGCGTCTTCGGGAATTTTCTCGATCTTCCGCCCCTGTGTGAGCATGTAACCGGCCTTGATGGGCTGCGCCAGCGCATCCTTGATGCTGGCGATGATGATGTTGACCACCTTGGTGTTCTTGCGGACGGACTCGAATTTATTGTAGAACTGATCGAGGGTGATGGCGGTGACGCTTTCGGATTCGTTGAGATAGAACTCAATTTCCTTCTCGGCGGACAGGGGATGCACCATGTTGGCAATGCCGCCCACCAGATTGATGGCGTAGAACAGGTAAATGGCCTGCGGGCAGTTGGGCATGGCGATGGTGACCTTGTCGCCCTCCCGGACGCCAATGGTTTTCAGTGCCTTGGCGCAGGTCTCCACCTCCTGCACCAGCTTCTTGTAGGTGGTGGACTTGCCCATGAAGTCAAAGGCAACGTAATTGGGGTATTTTTCGGCAATGGCCTCCACAGCCTCAAACATGGAGCCTTCAAAATAGTCAAGGTGCATGGGCATACTGCCCATGGAGCCAGCCCATGGGGTCTTTGCGGTGATTGTTTCCATCAGTAATCTACCTCTTTTTGTAATGGTTCGTCCAGCAGATGGGGATTTTCCAGCAGCGTTTTTAACAGACGGACGGTTTTGGCGTAATAATAGCCGTCGGCAATGCGCTCGTCGATGGTCAGCCCCAGATCGATGCTGGGCTTCATCTCGAAGGTGCCGTCGTCATTGAAAAAGGGGCGCTTTTTAATCTCGCCGATGGCGCAGAACACCGACGTGGTGCCCCAGTTGGTCAGGTGGTGATAGCCCGCGTGGAGCTTGATGGAGCCGAGGTTGGTCAGCACCACGGAGGAGTAGTAGGGGTCGCCCGCAATGACGCTCTGGGGCATCCAGCCGTGGCGGTCTAAGAAACGGGCGATGCCGCCCACCGCCTGCACGAGAAAACCGGGCAGGCTCTGCACTGCGTTCAGGCTCTGGGTGCCTTTATCCACCTCGTCGCTGCTGCGGCAAATGGAGATCTGACGGAAAATTTCGTCATGAATGGTGTCGATGGTGTCGGTGCCCTTGGAGTGGATATAAGCCAGCGCCTCGCCGCCGTCGTCGGAAAATTCCTTTTTCACGGTGAAGGCCGCGGAGACCTCATTGCGCTGATACATGGTCTTGTTGGCAATGAAGCGGTTCATCTTCGGCCGCAGGGTGATGACCTTCAGCATGATGGTGACCATCACCTGAAAGAAATTGTATTTGTAGTCCGGGTCGGAGGCGTTTTTCTCGTCCAGATAAGCCAGCACATTGGTCAGGTCGATCCGCTCGCTGATGAACGCCTCGTTGTCACATCGGTTTGGATACATCAGGGGCATGACCAGATGCATGGCGTGGATGTTTCTGAGCTTTGCGCCGTCTTTCCTGTCTCCGAATTTTTTTGCCATAAGTACACTCTCTTTCTGAAATCTTTGGGGCAAAAAACTTTTTCGTGTAGCCGCGACATTTTATGCGGTTTTGCCCCTTGAAAGTTTCCGTCCTTTCGACGATAATTATAGCACCCGTATACCATGCGAATCTAAACTGAAACGAAACTTTGTTTATTTTCGGTTTAGGTTCCCGCGATATTCTGGACGCATTATTCCCAGAGAAAGGAAGGAGCAGATGGGAGAACGGAAAATTTCTCCGCTGTACCGGCTGATCAAAGCCGCCGTGCGGGCGGTGTATCCCAAAATCAAGGTCGTGGGGGAGGAGAACCTTCCACCGGAGCCGGTGGTGTATGTGGGCAACCACAGCCAGATGAACGGCCCCATCGCATGCGAGCTGTATACCCCCGGTGAGCATTATATCTGGTGCGCCGGTGAGATGATGGACAAAAAAGAAGTGCCGGCCTACGCCTATCAGGACTTCTGGTCGGAAAAGCCGAAGGCCGTCCGCTGGTTTTACAAGCTGCTGTCCTACATCATCGCGCCCCTGTCCCAGCTGGTTTTCACCAACGCCAACACCATCGGCGTGTACCACGATGCCAAAATCATTACAACTTTCAAAAAGACGGTGACGGCGCTTCAGGAAGGCGCAAGCGTGGTGATTTTTCCGGAGCATCACGTGCCGCGAAACAACATTATCTGCGAGTTCCAGGACAGGTTCATCGACGTGGCGAAGCTCTACTACAAGCGCACGGGAAAGGCGCTGTCCTTCGTGCCGCTGTATCTGGCGCCCAAGCTGAAAACCATGTATCTGGGCAAGCCCATCCGCTTTCAGCCCGACGCGCCCCTGGAAGAAGAGCGCAGGCGCATATGCGAATACTTAATGGAGCAGGTCACACAGATGGCGCAGGCGCTGCCAAAGCACATCGTCGTGCCTTACCCCAACATGCCCAAGAAGCAATATCCCTGCAATATCCCACAGGAGGCCACCCATGAGAAAACCGGAAATTGATTACCGCACCTTTCGGCTGTCCAAGCTCAACGACCCGCAGTTTGCGCACTTAAAGCTTCTGGGCGGCTGGATCGGCTACTTTATCATGTATTTTCTGACGGAGAACCTGATTCCCGCGGAAAGCTGCCATGTTGTCCACTGCTGGATCGACGATCTGATTCCCTTCTGCGAGTGGTTCCTGATCCCTTACGTATTCTGGTATTTCCTGATCGTGTTTACGCTGCTGTACCTGATGCTGTATCACGTGGAGGGCTTCAAGCGGTTCCAGATTTTTATCATCGTCACCCAGGTGGTAGCCATGGCGATCTACATCATCTATCCCAACCGGCAGGATATGCGCCCGGAGGTATTCCCCAGAGAGAATTTCCTCACGGCGTGTATTGGATTGCTGTACCGGCAGGATACGCCCACCGGCGTGTGTCCGTCGCTTCATGTGGCCTATTCCATGGGCATCGCGTCGGCGTGGCTGAAGGAAAAGAATGTGTCCAAGTGGTTCAAGGCGTTCATTATCGTAGCGGTGGTGTTCATCTGCCTTGCCACCATGTTTATCAAGCAGCATTCCGCCGTGGACTTCTTCGTGGCGCTGCCCGTCTGTCTGCTGGCGGAGGGAATCGCCTACGGCAAGAGCTACTGGGCTGTCCGCTGGAAAAAACGGCGTTCAGTGACCTGACAATAAATAATATGGAGGGGAGGAAATCGCATGTTTCAGATCATGGTCGTGGACGATGACCGAAACACCCGCAGACTTTTGCAGGCGGTGCTGGAAGCGGACGGCTACAAGGTGCTCACCGCCGAAAACGGAGAGGACGCTCTGGCGCTCATGGACTCGGAGTACGTCGATCTTGTGGTGCTGGACATCATGATGCCCAAAATGGACGGCTACGAGTTTACCAGAACCCTGCGGGAGACGAACAACAACCTGCCCATTCTGATGGTTTCTGCCAAGGAATTGCCGTCCGATAAGAAGCATGGTTTCCTCGTCGGCACCGACGACTACATGACCAAGCCCATCGACGAAGAGGAAATGCTCTGGCGGATCAAGGCGCTGCTGCGCCGGGCGAAGATCGCCAGCGAGCGCCGTATCGTGGTAGGGGACGTGGTGCTGGACTACGACTGCCTGACGGTGAGCCGGAAGGGGGAAGTGCAGGAGCTTCCCCAGAAGGAATTCCTGCTTCTATACAAACTCCTGTCCTATCCCGGAAAAATCTTCACCCGTATCCAGCTCATGGACGAGATCTGGGGCGCGGATTCCGACACCGGCTGGGAGACCGTGACGGTACACGTAGGCCGTCTGCGCAAGCGCTTTCAGGACTGGCCGGAATTCACCATTGAGTCCGTCCGGGGACTGGGCTATAAGGCGGTGAAAAAGGTATGAGCAAAAAGCCGGGAAAGCGCCGCTGGTCGCTGACGCTGCTCTACTCCACCGCGTTTTTTCTCATTCAGCTGGCGGCGGTTCTCATTACAGCGGCGCTGTCCTTCCTGCTGACCAAGCTGGGGGTGCTGGACAATCTGGGTATTCCCAGAAACTCCGGCTTTGCCATGCTGATCGTGATGCTGCTCATCAGCGTTCTGGTGGGCAGCGTGGTTGCCATCGGCACCGTGAAAATTCCACTGCGCCCCTTTAACCGGCTGATCAACAACATAGACCGTTTGGCGGCGGGAGATTTCACGGCCAGAATGCACTATGGCAAGGTGATGGGGGACAACCCCGTTTTTCAGGAGCTGTCGGAGAGCTTCAACGCCATGGCGGAAGAACTGGAAAACACCCAGATGCTGCGAAGCGATTTCATCAACAATTTTTCCCACGAGTTCAAAACGCCCATCGTCTCCATTGCCGGGTTTGCGAAGCTCCTGCGCCGGGGCAATCTGACCGACGCGCAGAAGGAGGAATACCTCGCCATCATCGAGGAAGAATCCCTCCGGCTGGCGGCAATGGCCACCAATGTGATGAACCTGACAAAGGTGGAAAATCAGACGATTTTAACGGATTTGACCACCTTCAACCTGTCGGAACAGATTCGTGCCTGCGTGCTTCTGCTGGAAGAAAAGTGGAGCCGCAAAGAGCTTGACCTCGATCTGGAATTCCCGGAATATACCATCCGGGCGAACGAGGAACTGCTGAAACAGGTCTGGATCAATCTGCTGGACAACGCCATCAAGTATTCCCCCAACTACGGGGAGATCGGCGTGCGGATTTCGGAGAGGGCGGAGACGCTGGCGGTCACCGTCACCAACTACGGCCCCGACATCCCCAAGGACAAGGTCAGCAGAATCTGGGGGAAATTCTACCAGGCGGACGAGTCCCATTCCTCGGAGGGCAACGGCATCGGCCTTGCCGTGGTGAAGCAGGTGGTGCAGCTCCACGGCGGCACTGCCACGGTGGACAGCGGCAGCGGCTCGACGACCTTTACCGTGGAACTGCCCAAGCAGGAGGAAACGGCCTGAGTGCCTGAAATCAGAAAAAATTACATCTGCCGACGGTATCCGGGTCGGCGGCAAAAGGAGGAAAAACGGATATGAATGAAGTCAAACGGCCAAAGAAACCCCTTATTTTCTACTACACGCTGGTGATGGTCGCGCTGGCGCTGTTCAACTTCCTGCTGGTTCCCTGGATTGCGGAGCAGCAGATCATCGAAGTGGACTACGGCACCTTCATCACCATGACGGAAAATAAGGAAATCGATCAGGTAAAGGTGGAGGACAACCAGATTCTCTTTGAGGGCAAGGACGGCAAGGTTTACAAAACCGGCCTGATGAATGACCCCGATCTGGTGAACCGGCTCCACGATTCCGGCGCACAGTTCGGCGGAGAGATCGTGGAGGAAACCTCCCCGCTCTTAAACATCCTGCTGACCTGGGTGCTGCCCGTTGTGCTGTTCATTGCTCTGGGGCAGTTCATGTCCAAAAAGCTGATGGACAGAGCCGGCGGCCCCAATTCCATGATGTTCAACGGCGGCAATTCCAACGCCCGGGTGTATGTCCAGTCCTCCGACGGCATCAAATTTGACGACGTGGAGGGCGTGGACGAGGCGGAGGAAAGCCTGCAGGAGATCGTGGACTATCTCCACAATCCGGACAAGTACCGGGAGATCGGCGCTTCCATGCCCAAGGGCGTGCTGCTGGTAGGCCCTCCGGGCACCGGCAAGACCATGCTGGCAAAGGCCGTCGCCGGTGAGGCGAACGTCCCGTTCTTCTCCATCAGCGGCTCCGAATTTGTGGAGATGTTCGTGGGCATGGGCGCGAGCAAGGTGCGCGACCTGTTCAAGCAGGCGAAGGAAAAAGCCCCCTGCATCGTGTTCATTGACGAGATCGACGCCATCGGTCAGAAGCGGAACACCGGCACCATGGGCGGCAATGACGAGCGGGAGCAGACGCTGAACCAGCTGCTCACCGAAATGGACGGCTTTGAAGGTAACTCCGGCGTCATCATTCTCGCCGCCACCAACCGCCCCGAATCCCTTGATCCCGCCCTGACCCGTCCCGGCCGGTTTGATCGCCGGGTGCCGGTGGAGCTGCCCGACCTTCAGGGTCGTGAAGCCATCCTGCGGGTACACGCGAAGAAGATCAAAATCGCCGACGACGTGGACTTCAAGCAGATCGCCCGGATGGCCTCCGGCGCGTCCGGCGCGGAGCTTGCCAATATCGTCAACGAAGCGGCGCTGCGCGCCGTCCGGGACGGGCGGAAATTCGCCACCGAGGCGGACATGGAAGAGTCCATCGAGGTGGTCATCGCGGGCTATCAGAAGAAGAATGCCATCCTTACCGACAAGGAAAAGTGGACGGTTTCCTACCACGAAATCGGCCACGCGCTGGTCGCGGCTATGCAGACCCACTCTGCTCCGGTGCAGAAGATTACCATCATTCCCCGTACCTCCGGTGCGCTGGGCTATACCATGCAGGTGGAGCAGGGGAACCACTATCTGATGACCCGGGAGGAGCTTCTTGACCAGATCGCCACCTACACCGGCGGTCGTGCGGCGGAGGAAGTCAAGTTCGGCACCATTTCCACCGGCGCATCCAACGACATCGAGCAGGCCACCAAGATGGCCCGGGCCATGATCACCCGCTACGGCATGAGCGAGGACTTTGACATGGTGGCGCTGGAAACCGTCACGAACCAGTATCTGGGCGGAGACGCGTCTCCGGCCTGCTCCGCGGAGACGCAGGCGAGCATTGACCGGCAGGTAGTCGCTCTGGTGAAGAAGCAGCACGAAAAGGCGAAGAACATTCTCACGGAAAACAGGCAGAAGCTGGATGAACTGGCAAGCTACCTGTACGAAAAGGAAACCATCACCGGCGAGGAATTCATGAAGATCCTCAACGGCTGACAGCCGCATCGTTTCGGCAGGAAGAAAGGCACTATCGCACTATGAAAATCGCAATCGCAACGGATACCAACAGCGGAATTACCGCCATGGAGGGCGAAAAGCTGGGCGTTTTTGTTCTGGCCATGCCCGTCAATCTGGAGGAAACCATTCACTACGAGGGCATCGACATCACGTCGGAGCAGCTGTATGACGCCATGCGGCAGCACCGGGATGTCTCCACCTCCCAGCCGTCGCCGGGGCAGCTCATGGAGCTGTGGGACGGAATTCTGGCAAAGGGCTATGATGAGATCGTCTATATCCCCATGTCCAGCGGCCTGAGCGGCTCCTGTCAGAGCGCCGCTCTGTTCGCGCAGGACTACGACGGCAGGGTGCAGGTGGTGGATAATCACCGCATCTCCGTCACCCAGAAGGAGTCGGTCATCAGCGCCCTTCGTCTGGTCGAGCAGGGGCATGACGCGGGACAGATCAAGGACTTTTTGGAAAAGCATGCCTATGATGCCAGCATCTATATCACCGTGGATTCCATGGAGTACCTGAAAAAAGGCGGCCGGGTCACGCCCGCCGCGGCCACGCTGGCGACGGTGCTGAACCTCAAGCCGGTTCTGACCATTCAGGGGGACAAGCTGGACGCCTTCGCCAAGGTACGGGGCATGAAGCTTGCCGAGAGCAAAATGATCGAAGCAATTCATCAAGACCGGGCGGAACGTTTCAAAGACGTCCCGGAGTCCCGCCTCCTGATCGAAACCGCCGGAACGCTGGAAAACGGCGAACTGGCAGAGCACTGGCGTCAGCAGGTGCAGGCGGAATTTCCCTTTGCGAAGGTGAGTTACGCCAACCTGCCGTGCAGCATCGCCTGCCATGTGGGCATGAATTCCGTTGCCACCGTCATCATGACGGAAGAAGTGCAGCGGGCAGACTGAAATACAACAAGGCCGGTGAAAACCGGCCTTATTTCATAATCACGGAATAGAAAGGTGCTGAGATTCATGAAATTGAGAAACGCGGCAATTTTTTTCCTGCTTCTGGCCTTACTTCTACCTGCATGCAGTCAGCAGCCAGATGAGGAAATTGACCCCATGCGGGAGCAGCTTCAGAAACGGTGTGGAGAAATTGCGTCAGTTTGCAGTGAGACATACCGCAGAGCAGACAAGACAGGAACGACCCTTTCGCAAAGCACCATTGATGAAATGGAAGCCGCCCTGTATGACGCCGGACTGGACGTGATCGACACAAGTGGGGAATATCCTGCGTACCTGATGACAGCAGATAGGTTCCGGGATTTCTGGCAGAACGTTCAGAGCGGAAAAACGGCGGAGCAGGAGACCATTACCGTCAGGGAAACCGGCACGTTTACCTATCAGCTGTTTACCGATGGGGACGGTGACGCCTGTGTTTACAGCATGGATTACCCGATGGGCGGCGGCTCGGAAGTGTATTATGAGAAGCAGGAAATTCTGGAATGGAATCTGACGGACAAAGGAAATTTCTATTACCGGCTCTATCCGGCCGGGGATAAGCACTATGCTGACTTTTCCCTGATCCGGCTGGAAGCGTCCGACCCGGAGCTGTGCGATCTGAACAGAAAGTACGTCATGGCAGGCGGATACATTGGCACGAATATGTATCTTACAGACTGGAATGAGGATAATTTTGAAAACCTCAGCTTCAATGATATGTGGGAGTATCTGTATTATGATACTTACGGCGAGCGGTTTCAGCCGGACGGATACTCCTATATCAGGGAGCAATGCTGCTATGAGATACCTGCGGAGGAATTTGAGAAGGTAATTCTGCCCTATTTCGACATTGACCTCGACAAGTTCCGGAAGCTGGCGCAATACAGCGGGGAAGGGGACTATTACCCTTGGCGGCAAATCGAAACCAATGATTATGTATTTCTGCGTTATTACATGATCGAGCCGGAAGTGACGGCCTGTCAGACGGACGAGGACGGAACGATCACACTGACCGTGGAAATGTTGTCCACCGATCTGAAAACAGACTGCCTGTTTGCCCATGAACTGACGGTCAGGCCGTTGGAGAACGGGAAATTCCAATTCGTCGGAAACAGAGTGACTTACCAGACAGAATATGGTCTGCCGTTCTGTCAACCCAGACTTTGCTGGAAGAAGACCACATAAGCTTGCATCGGTACAGGGAGACAAACTAAATCTGTATGTTATGCTGAAAACAGGCCGCTTTGGATGGAACGCATCCAAAGCGGCCTGTTTTGGCAGTCAATATTACATTAATGTTCTTTCGCCTCAAAGCCATGTATCCAGTCGGAGCGGTGATAATAGATAAAATAAATCACCGAACTGACCGACCATGTAAGCGGATAGGCCCAATAGATGTACTGAATTTCGTGTACGATGTGCATGACCGTCGTGATATAGACAATACGCAGTGCGCACCAGGTTGCCAGCATGATCGTCATGGGTACGAAAGCCTTGCCCGCACCGCGGCAGACCGAGGCGACGGCGTGGGAATAGGCCAGCAGGCAGTAGAACAGCGCAATGGTTCGCGCCTGCTGCGTGCCGAGGGCGATGACCTCCGGAGTCGGCGTAAAAATCGAGATCAGCTGCGGCGCGAAGACATACATGCCCACGCCGATCAGCTCCGCCAGCGTGATGGAGACCAGAATGCCGAAGCGCGCGCCCTTCTTCGCACGATCATACTGCATCGCGCCGAGATTCTGGCCGGTGTAGGTAGTCAGAGCCATCGTAAAGCTCGTGATCGGCAGGAAAGCAAAGCCCTCCAGCTTGGAATACGCGCCGTATCCGGCCATGGCCAGCTTGCCGAAAGAGTTGATATTGCTCTGCAAAATGACGTTCGCCAGACCGATGACCGAGTTCTGCACGCCGGAAGGCAGACCATAGCGCACCATCTGTCCCAGCATCTCCCTGTCGAAGCGCAGTTTGCGCCACTGGAGCTGATAGGGCATCCCTTTCTTGCTCAGGTGGATCAGGCAGAGCACCATGCTGATGGCCTGCGAGATCGTCGTAGCGACCGCCGCTGACCATACGCCCCAGTGGAAGCCAGCGATGAAGAGCAGGTCGAGGGCGATGTTGATGAGGGACGAGAGAATCAGGTAGTAGAGCGGACGGCGGCTGTCACCAAGGGCGTTCATGATGCTCTTGCAGGCGTTGTAGAGTACGACGGCCAGCACGCCTGTAAAATAGTAGCGGAAATAGGAGATGGCCTCCGGCAGAACCTCCGGGTCAGTTCCCATCCAGCGCAGGATCGTCGGCGTGAGGGCGACGCCGAAGACCGTCAGCAAAATACCGCTGCACATGCTGACGAGGATGTTTGTATGGATGGCACGGGAAACACGGTCGTGGTCGCCAGCGCCGAAATAGCGCGAAATGGTGACGCTTGCGCCCATGGTCACGCCCACAAAGAAGCTGATGAGCAGGAAAATCAGCGGTCCGGACGAACTGACGGCCGCCAGCGCCCCGTCGCCGAGGAAACGGCCGACGATCAGCGTATCCGCCGTGTTGTAAAGCTGCTGAAATACCTGGCTGAGCAGCACAGGGACAGCAAACGATACGATCAGCCGCCACGGGCTGCCGTGCGTCATGTCCCGGGTCGTACTCTGCACAAAACATCCTTCCCTTCCCAACGGAATTACCGCGCCGCAGCGCAGTAACCTGTATCATAGCAAATTCCGTCGAAAAAAGCAAGTCTGTACTCGGCCAAATGCACCACATCTTGCAGGTGTCACATACCATTGCAAAACCTACAGACAATTACAGTATTCATTTATTTCTCTCAATCAACATGGTATATTCATCCACAGCACTTTCCAGATCAGCAATCGGAAGATACTCGCCAAGGACGATTGTTGTGCCGGGTTCCTACCGCAGGGCATTGAGAAAGATTTTTTGAATATACCGGGAGTTCTCGCTGTTCTGCAATGCAGAAGTCTCGGCGTACCCGATAAGGTGGCTAAAATCATCAGAATTAAAGTCTTAGTGAATGATTTATTCAGTTGTCAAAATACAAGTGAAAGAGCTGACCTTTTCGTGGTTCGGAATTAACCCCTTCACTCATTTGGACAAAGGGGGTCAAAATGCACACCCAAAATCACCCCTTTTTCAAAAATTTCTTGAAAAAATTTTTTTAGAAACAAAAAAGCCGCCTATTTCCCTCGTAATAGAGGTCAATAGACGGCGGGTAGAATTATTCACATTTTTGGTGTATAATAAGAAATCAAGATAAAGAAATCAGTATTAAGGGGAAGAAAATGCAACTTCGAGAATATATAACTTCTGACTGTGAACAGTTGTCAAAATTGTTTTTTCAAACAGTCCACAGTGTAAATGCGAAAGATTATACAAAAGAACAGTTGGATGTCTGGGCAACCGGTACTGTTGATTTGAAAGAATGGGATAAATCATTCACAGAGCACTATACTGTTGTAGCGATTGATAACAATATAATTGTTGGTTTCGGGGATATAGATAAAACGGGTTATCTTGACCGTCTTTATGTCCACGCCGATTATCAGGGTAAAGGTGTTGCAACTGCTATTTGTAATCGACTGGAGCAAGCTGTTCAAGGTAAAATTACTACTCACGCTTCTATTACGGCGAAGCCATTTTTTGAAAAAAGAGGTTATAAGGTTGTTAAGGAACAGCAGGTAGAACGACAAGGAATATATCTTATAAACTTCTGTATGGAAAAAAACAGATGATTTTCTGTTTAGAATGGAGAAAGTTATGATTGTTTTAATAACAGGTGCATCACACACAGGTAAGACTATGCTTGCTCAAAAGCTGCTCGAAAAGTATAAATATCCGTATTTATCAATAGACCATCTGAAAATGGGTCTGATTCGCAGCGGCTATACTAAGCTCACACCCCAAGATGACGATATGGTCACAGAGTATCTGTGGCCTATTGTTCGTGAAATAATTAAAACCGCCATAGAGAATAAACAAAACCTAATTGTTGAAGGGTGTTATATCCCTTTTGATTGGGCAAATGACTTTGCAAAAGAATATCTTGATAATATCAAATACTATTGCCTTGTAATGAGCGAAAATTATATTAAAAAGCATTTCAACAATATCAAGAAATATGCAAGTGTAATAGAAAGTCGCTTAGACGATGAATGGTGTACTATGGAAAGCGTTTTAGAAGATAATGCACAAGTTTTAGAACTTTCCCAAAAGAATGGTATCAACTATTTTCTTATTGATAATGAGTACAATGTAGATATTGAATTATAACCGCAACATCCAATTGTTACACAGGACATTAAGGCAAAGACCGCTTACATCGTGTAGGCGGTCTCTTTTCGTATTTAGATATATTTAATTTTGACCTTTCTTTTCTTGGCTGAAAGCACCTTGCAGAGAACATCGTCAACTCCGTCGGTGTATCTGCCTTGTGCAATCAGACTGTTCTTTAAGCGGATAAGTGATTGTATTACTCTGCTATATTCGTCATCATTAAGATAGATATGGAACTTTTCTTCTCTCACAGTCGCTTCCTCCATTCATTGAATTTTGCTCTGATTACCGAAACATCTGCTTCGACATCAGAATAAATAAAGATATGTACGCTTTTGAAAACTGCTTTTACTCTATCGGCATACTCCGCTTCCGTTTCGGTTGTCTTAAAAGGGAGTTTTACAAGTTTTATATTTCGCTGCTTGCATAGATGGCTTTTGAGAACCTCCATATGTTCTGAGCCGTTCGTAAATTCTATCGCCAGCTTTTCTGACGGAATGTAGGTTTCAAGTGGTATTCCTAATAGTTTATCTGAACCGAGCTGTACCTTTAATCCTTTTTGATTGGCGTAATAGGCGACCGCCAAGCCGGGGAATACGGAGCGATATTCTTTTTCGCACACAGTGCATTTTTCTCCGATAATTGTTCTGTCGCTGATTTTTGCTTTCCAAGAGTGTCCGAGCGAACATTTCCACCACACACTTTTCATCGACTTTCTTGACACTTGTGTCGGGAGCAGAGAGTTTTTTTCGTAATCCCATTCAGCAAGCAGTTTCCTGTCCGTTGTGGCTAAATCATTGTATCCTGCAAGAACCGCCCTGTCCGCACAAACCGGGCATACTGTTCCTTTTACACGAGCATTGATAACGGACTTCCACTCATTGCCACAGGTCTTACACTTCCACCAAACATTGTGTCTTGATTTTGCGTTTACCTCATCAGGCATTAGGGGATAATTTCTTTCTGACCACTCAGCCGCAAGGTCAGGGTGCGTAGTCGCCAAGTCATTAAATCCTTTGAGCAATGTATATCCGCTGCAATACGGACATCTGCTCCCATCGGCACGGGTTGAAATAAGAGTGTACCACTCGTTTCCGCAATCTCTGCATTTCCACCAAGCCTTACTGTTTGCAAAGGCTGTTACCATTGTAGGCAGCAACGGAAGATTTCTGTCAGACCATTCAGTAGCAATATCGGGATACTGTGAAGCAAGGTCATTGAATCCGGCAAGGACTTTATTGTGTGAGCAGTATGGACAGCCTGTACCGTTTATCGTTCTGCTTTTAACGCTTGCTTCCCATTCGTGTCCGTGTTTGCATTTCCAAATAATCTTCTTATGAGAAGCGACAGAAACCTCAGTAGGTTTTAATTCGTTCTTTTCAGACCACTCCTGAGCCAGCAAGGGCTTCAATGTGGCTAAATCATTGATACCCTCTATTACTCTTGCTCCTGAGCATATTGGGCATTTCTCGCCCTTTGAGCGAGCTTTGACGCTCGTTTCCCACTCGTGTCCGCAAGCACCTTTCCACCACACTCTCTTATTTGAACCGAAGGTTATCTTATCCGGTGTCAGCGGTAAATTCTTCTCTGACCATTCAGAAATAAGCTCCGGGTGAACGCTTGCTAAACTGTTGCTCATAGTACAACCACCCCTTCCTCTGCGATTATCCTCATTATATTGAGAAAAACGGGATTGGTGTAGTTTGCGATGTAGCCCGAAAACTATGAGAAATGAAAGAAGCTCCTGAAAAGCCGTAACTTCTCAGGAGCTGTGTGAAACTCAAAATTATGCGATTTTTTAGTCTCTGCACCGTTTTCAGCACCGATTGGTGTAAATTTGGTGTAAAGAGGTAAATTTATCCGGTTTAGAAAGTCCCGAAACCCGCATAAACACTGGTTTTTTTCGACTTTTACTTGTCGAGGGGCTTCATTGTCGGGAATAAAATTTTGCTCTCTCCATCCCGCCCCATGCCGCTCCGTAGTGCGCAAAATCCGCATAATTGCTGGGTTTTTGAAACTATTTATC